>Ga0272446_1000406_pt1 | contig 68443 bp, 55 predicted proteins | sample YNPCB0061_FD_194587 | JGI IMG/M metagenome (GOLD analysis project Ga0272446, IMG submission 194587) | Hot spring microbial mat communities from Yellowstone National Park, WY, United States - YNP-CB-006-1 | ecosystem: Environmental > Aquatic > Thermal springs > Hot (42-90C) > Sediment | place...
AAAAGGCTGTTGGGGGTCCAGCGCCTAAAGTGACGCCCAACCCTTCGCTCCAGCCGCCGTGCTACGGCCTGCGGCCTTCGCACGCGGCTGAGCTCAAACGTTAGCCATCATAAAGGACGCACCGTGGCAGGCAATCATCTCGAATCTCTCGTCGCGGAGTGGTATGAGTTCCGAGGCTACTTTGTCCGGCGAAATGTTCAGGTTGGAAAGCGCCCCAAAGGAGGCTACGACTGCGAACTGGATATCGTCGCCTTTCATCCGGAGCAGCGCTCCCTTGTTCACCTGGAGCCGTCGCTCGATTCCGACAGCTGGGTCAAGCGCGAGGTCAGGTACAAGAAGAAGTTTGAGGCTGGCCGCAGGCACATTCCCGGGCTTTTTCCAGGGATCCCGATTCCAAAACACATTGAGCAGATTGCTCTGTTTGTCTATGGCGGCGGTGAGGATCGAAAGGAGGTTGCGGGTGGTCGCGTTGTCTTTGTCCGCGACTTCATGGCCGAGGTCCATGCGGGGATAGCCCACCGCAAGGTAAACAACGCAGCGATACCGGAGGAATTCCCTCTCCTTCGCACGCTGCAGTTCGCCGCGCAGTACTGGAAGGGCAATGATGGCTAACCCGGCGCTGGTGCGGACGGGCTGCCAGCACCGCGCGTTGAGTTTTCAACGTGCGGCCCGCCGCACAGCTCTACGTTATCGACCCGCACTGGCGCGGATTATGAGAGTCTCCGCACCCGACCGGTCGCCTCAGCGGATGCCCGAAGCGATTCGTTCACGCGCCGCGACTGGGTTCCGATCTTGAGCGCGCAGCATGGCGCATCCGGATCGACCGTCGGGGTCCGTCTGCCAAGAGGCGACGCAAGGCCGTGTGGAGGGGAGACGAGCGAAAACGGCGGACGACGCGCGGCGCTCGCGAAGCCCGGGGAACGCATTTACTCTCGCGGTGGGTGAACTTGGATGGTCAGGCGCGCGAAGCGCAGGCATCGTTGCTGCCTGCTGCGGATCTCGCGCGTTGGGTCGGGCGCGGCCACGGGCTGCAGAGAGGCCGCATCCGCGGGAGCGACCGGCGGCAGCCACGGTTGATCAGCTCGGCGCAGCCGCGCTCGATCGCTTCGAGCCGGCGTCGTTCGGTCGCGCGCACGAGGCGCGGATTCCGCGCCCGCGCTACGCCGCATGGAGTCGAACCAACTGCTCGCGCAAGGCTTCGATCGAGCGGGCGGGCAACTGGCACGCGCCTCTGCGGCATAGGTACGCGTAGCCGGGGCGGCGGCCGGCGAGTACGGGCAAGGCGCCGGGCGCGCCGATCGCAAGGGTGACGAGCGGCGCGAACTCGGCCTGCGCGGCGGCGATCAATGGCTCCGCGCCCGCTCCGAGCGGCAGCGCGAGCTCGGCGCCGCGCGTGTCGAGTCGATGGGCATGCAGCAGCGCGGGTGCGGCCTCGGCGTGCGCGAGCAGCCCGGCGTTGCGCTCGATCGTCCGCTGCGCGAGTTCGGCCCAGTCGCCGCGTTCGAAGATGCCTGCCAGACGCAGCAGCAGCTCGCACGCGGCCGCGGTGCCGCTCGGCACCGCGCCGTCGAACGGATCGCGCGCGCGCAGCGGCAGCGCGCCGGGCTCGTTGTCGTAGAAGCCTTCGTTCGGATCGAAGAAGCGCTCGATCATCCGCTCGGCCAGCGCGTGCGCCGACTGCAACCAGTGCGGCTCGCCGCTCGCCGCGTGCAGTTCGACAAGGCCGAGCGCGACCTGCGCGTGGTCGGCGAGATAACTTTCGGTGCGCAGACGCCCCGCCCGATACGCGTGGCACAGGCGTCCGTCGCGCGTCATCACGTCGAGCAGAAAACGCGCCAATCCGCGCGCGGCGTCGACGAGGTCCGGCCGACCGAGCAGGCGGCCCGCTTCGGCGAGCGCACGCAGCGCCATGCCGTTCCAGTCGGCGAGCACCTTGTCGTCCGTGAGCGGTCGGACGCGCCGCTCGCGCGCCGCGTAGAGCCGATCGCGCACCGAGCGCTCCCAGCGGGCGAACGCCTCGGGCGATTGCCCGAGCGACGCGCGCACCGATTCCGGATCGCGCCGTTCGAGCACGTTTGCGCCGTGCTCCCAGTTGCCTTGCGGCACCACACCGTAAAGCCGCGCGGCGGCGTCGGCGTCGGCGCCGAGCACGGCGCGGAATTCGTCGAGCGTCCACACGTAGAACTTTCCTTCGACGCCTTCGGCGTCCGCGTCTAGTGCGGAACCGAACGCGGCCGGGGCATCGCGCGGATGCATCTCGCGCGCCAGCCACGCGAGCGTGTCCTCGGCGACGAAACGCCACCGCGCATCGCCCGTGAGCCGGAATGCGCCGGCGTAGACGCGGACGAGTTGCGCGTTGTCGTACAGCATCTTCTCGAAGTGCGGCACGTGCCAGCGCGCATCGGTCGAATAGCGCGCGAAGCCGCCGCCGACGTGGTCGTAGATGCCGCCGGCGGCCATGCCGGCCAGGGTGGCGACGAGCATCGCGCGGGCGCGTTCGTCGCCGGTGGCGGCGAGCGCCAGCAGGTACTGCAGCAGCGGCGCCTGCGGGAACTTGGGCGCGCCGCCGAAGCCGCCGTGCGCGGCATCGAAGCGGCGTGCGAGCTGCGCTACCGCCTGCGCGTGCAGGTCGTCGCCCGCGGCCTGCGGCGGCAGCGACGTGCCTGCGCGCAGATGGTCGGCCAGCGCCTGCGCCTGTTGCTCGATCTCGGCGCGTCGCGTGGCCCATGCGTCGCGCACCGCGCGCAGCACGTCGGCGAACGCGGGCAGGCCGTGCCGCGGCTGCGGCGGAAAGTAGGTGCCGCCGTAAAACGGCTTCAAGTCCGGCGTCAGGAACATGTTCATCGGCCAGCCGCCGTGGTGCGACATCGCCTGCAGCGCGCTCATGTAGACGTGGTCGACGTCGGGCAGCTCCTCGCGGTCGACCTTGACCGGGACGAAGGCTTCGTTCAGAAGCCGCGCGACCGCCTCGTCCTCGAAGCTTTCGCGCTCCATCACGTGGCACCAGTGGCAGGTGGCGTAGCCGACCGACAGGAAGATCGGCTTGTCTTCCGCGCGCGCCTTGGCGAACGCTTCTTCGCCCCACGGATACCAGTCGACCGGGTTGTGCGCGTGCTGCAGCAGATACGGGCTCGTCTCGCGCGCGAGGCGGTTGGCGGGGCGGGGCGAGTCGGACATGCGCGCTCCTCGGTTGCCCGCATCTTCCCACCGCCTCGATGCGCGCGTATCAAACCCCCCTTTTGCAAAAGGGGGCAGGGGGGATTTCTCGGTGTCGCGCTGGGCGGCGTTCTGAAATCCCCCTCGGTCCCCCTTTGAAAAAGGGGGGAAGAAGTCACGCGCACCGGTGGTGCGCCGGGTGGGGTTCCCCTCGGTCTCCCTTTACAAAAGGGGGAAGAAGTCAGGCACACGCGTGGTGTGCGGGTCGGGGTTGCCCCTCGGTCACCCTTTGAACAAGGAGGGACGAAGACGGACGCAGCTTCGACGCGTATCGAATCAGCCGCCCAGCCACTTCTTCCGCGCAAGCTGCGCCGACCGGCCCGCTTTCGGATCGACCGTCAGCACGAACCGGGGCGGCGGCTGCCTGGCGAGCTGGACCTCGAAACGCATCAGCTCGTCGCGGCGAAAGGCGTGCACCTCGACCGCGTCGCCCGGGTGATGCCGCGACAGCAGCGCATCGAGGTTCGACGCCGTCACCCGCAGACCGTCGAGCGCGATCAAGGTGTCGCCGGCGGCGAGCCCCGCGGACTGCGCGGGCGTTGCGTCGAACACATTCGCGATCCGGCAGTCGCCGTTGGCGTTCGCGGTCTTGACGCCGAGCAGCGCGAAATGCGGCGCATCGACCGCGGCGCGCTTTTCGACGCGCACGCCGAAGGGCGCAAGCAGCGTGGCGAAGTCCGGGTCGCGCGTGCCCTCGGTCCATTCGCGAAAGTGGCGCGCGAGCGCGAGACCGGTCGCCTCCTCCGCGGCCGCGGCGACTTCGCCTTCTTCGACACCAGCGTACGCGGCGCCGGCCGTCCGGTAGCGCTTCCACAGCAGCCGCATCACGTCGTCCAGCGAACGGTCGCCGCCGGTGGCGTGGCGGATCGTCAGGTCGAGCGCGGCGGCGACCAGCGCGCCCTTCTGGTAGTAGCTGACGACGCTGTTGGGCGCGTTCTCGTCCTGCCGGTAGTACTTGATCCACGCGTCGAAGGAGCTTTCGGCCAACGACTGCTTCAGGCGGCCCGTTCGCTGCAGCACCGTCGTCATCGTCTTGGCGAGCGCGTCCAGGTACTGCGTTTCGCTGATCAGCCCGGCGCGGGCGACCAGCAGGTCGTCGTAGTAGGAAGTGAAGCCTTCCACCGCCCACAGCAGCCGCGTGTAGTTCTCCTGTGCGAGATCGTAGGGAACGAACGCCGCCGGGCGGATCCGCTTGGCGTTCCACGCGTGAAAGTACTCGTGGCTCGCCAACCCGAGAAAGCTGCGGTAGCCCTCGGTCGAATCCTTCATCCCGACGAACGGCAGATCGTCGCGCTTGCAGACGAGCGCGGTCGAGTTGCGGTGCTCGAGCCCGCCGTGGCCTTCGCCGAGTGCCGTCGTCAGGAACGTGTACCGCGCAAACGGCGCCTGCTTCGAGCGCGGCTCGAACAGCGCGATGTGCTGCGCGCACAGTCTGGCCAGATCGTCGGTCAGACGCTTGACGTCGAGCTTGGGCACGCGGCCGGTGAGCGCGATTTCGTGCGGCACCTCGTGCACGTCGAACTCGCCGCGCACGAAGGTGCCCATCTCGACCGGGCAGTCGATCAGCTCGTCATAGCCGGCCGCGATGTAGGTGCCGAAGTGGCCGTAGCGCGTTCCGCGCGCCGGCGCAAGCCCCGTCGCGACCTTCCAGTCGGCATAGCGCCTGCCCTCCGGCGGCAGAAGATCGACGAGGCAGTTTTCCTGCGCGTGCCCGAGCGGCAGCAGGAAGACGCTGGTGCCGTTGAAGAACGCGTGCGTCTCGTCCAGGTGTGCACCGCGCACCGACAGATCCCAGGCGTAGACCTCGTACGCCAGCGTCAGCGGTTCGCGCACGGGTGCGGCGCGCCACGTGTGCTTGTCCAGCTTGTCGAGGTCGACCTGCGCGTCGCCCGCCAGCGCGGTGATCCGCACGATGTGTCGCGCGAACTCGCGGATCATGTAGCTGCCGGGAATCCATGCCGGCAGCATGAAACGCTGTCCCGCCGGGTCGGGGCGTTCGACCGTGACGGTGACGTGAAACAGGTGCGCAGCCGGGTTCGCCGGCCGGATTGCATAGTGAATGGTCATCGCGCGGCCACCAACGAGGTGGCCGCGAGTTTAGTGGCAGACGGCCGCTGTATCGTCGTTCATGTGGTCAGATAAGCCTCGACCGTCGCGTGGCGGGCAACCGTGTCCTCGTTGAACACGCTGGCGCGCAGATACGGACCCATCACCGGCACGCGCAGGATGTGCGTCAGGTCGACGCCGCCGATGTGCGGCAGGCCGCCGGTGCTGGTGAGGTCGCTGGTTTCGACGCGGATCAGCTTGTGCGAACCCGCGCCGGGATCGTAGAAGGCGTCGAAGTTGAAGAAATAGCGCGCCTCGCCGACGACGCCGACGCCGTAGACGAACGGATGCAGCGAAAAGCTGATCTCCAGCGTGAAGCCGCGCTGGTTGGTGCTGTTCAGCGCGTCCGAGATCACGTAGGCGTTGACCCAGCGGTAGCCGTCGACGTTGATCATCTGGTAGCCAATGCCCGTATGCCCCTGGATCTGGCTGCGCGGCAGCAGCGTCATCGTCTTCGTGCACGGGCGGTCGCAGCCGCGGAGAAAGCGGGGCGCCTTGGCGAGCGCCGCGACGGTGCGCTTGTCCGGTTCCAGCACGTGATACGTCGAGTCGGGTCGCGCGGGATGAACGGCCTTGGTCAGCTTGACCGCCGCGGGGGGAATCCTCTTCGCCATCTGGCTCTCCTGGTCGTCGACGCGCGGTGGCACATGCCGCCGCGCTGCAGTCAGCCTAGGCGGCGCAGCGCGCGATGCAAGGCGAATATTCGCGTCGTCCGACGCGCGGATCAGCGCCGCAGCACGGCGAGCACGTCGGAGTGGAACTCGCGCCGGTACAGCACGAAGACGATGCCGGCCGTGCCGATCGCGAACGCGAGCGGCGAGACGAACCACAGCAGCGCGGCGAAGGCCATGTAGTACGCGCGCAGGCCGTCGTTGAAGGTTTCCGCGGCGAGCCCGACGACCCGGCCGGCGCGGTCGGCGAAATCCTCGCGCCTGGCTTCGCCGCGCTCGAAGACCGCGCGGTCCGGCATCGATGCGATCAGCAGCGCGCCGAACGTGTACTGCCGCATCGACCAGGTGAAGCGGAAGAACGCATAGACGAAGATGCCGGTGAGCAGCAGCAGCTTCAGCTCGAGCACCACCAGCGGCGTGCGCGCGACGAACGGGATGTCGCGAACCAGTTCGGTCGCCCGCTCGGACGTTCCGATCACCGCGAGCAGACCGCCGATGATCAGGATCGTCGTCGACGCGAAGAACGACGGGCTGGTCGACAGGTTCTGCACGACCACGCCGTCGATCACGCGGTTTTCGCGGTGCGTGGTCTGCAGCATCCACAGCCGCCGGTAGCGGTTGGTCGTCGCCAGCAGCGAGCCGACGGTTTCGGCGCGGCGCTTCGCGAACCACGCGTAACCGACCCATGCCGCGAAGAACCACGCGAGCGCCAGCCAGTCCGCAAGCGGCAGCAGCCGTAGCAGGTCGAAGAGCTTCATTTTCGCCGCGATCATCCACCGGAGCCGGCACGCGGACAAGTGTGCACAGCGCCGGCCGGCGCGCTTGCTACGATCGACGCATGTCGAGGTTCGTGGATCGGTTGCGCGCGTTGACCGCGCGGCACATCTATGGCGCGGTCGTCGCCGTGGTGGTCGCACTGCTCGCGGCTGCGTTGTACTACCAGCATGTCGAAGGGCTCGAGCCCTGCCCGTTGTGCATCCTGCAGCGTTACGCGTTCGTCGCGGTCGGCGCCGCGGCGCTGCTCGCTGCGTTGGCGGGCGGCGGGCGCTGGCGGGCCGTTGCCGGCGCCGGCGCGCTCGTTTTCGCGCTGGCCGGCGCGGGGACCGCGGCGCGCCACGTCTGGATCCAGCTTCACCCGGAAAGCCTCGCGTGCGGGCCGGGGCTCGCGACGATGATCGAGAACTTTCCGCTGTACGAGGTGCTGCCGAAGGTGTTTCGCGGCAGTGGCGACTGCGGCGCGATCGACTGGAGTTTCCTCGGGCTGACGATGCCGGCGTGGGCGCTGGTCTGGTTCGTGCTGCTCGCGATCGCGCTGGCCGCGGCGCTCGTGCGCCGCTGAGACGTTCAGGGCAGACCGAGTTCCTCGCGGATCGCGGCCGACATCTTCGCGGCGAGCTTGGCGTAGCCGCGCCGGCTCGGGTGAATCTCGTTGTCCCATTCGCCCGAAGAACCGGTGGCGCCGGGCGCGGCGCGCTGGATCGTGCCGAGCGTGTTGACGACATGAAAGTCGACCAGATCGAGCCCGCGCAGCAGCCGCGCCATGTGCTCGATCAGGTAGTCCGAGATCGGGACCCACAGGTGTTGCGGAACGCCGGCCGCAACGAGCTTCGGCTGCATCCACGCCGAACCCACACGCACGCCGAAGATGCGGGCCGGCGCGTCGTTCGGCGTCGGGTAATCGTACGTGTGCGTGAAGATCGGCGCGTCGCGGTTCGGCCCGCCGTCTTCGCGGATGAACCGGACGATGCCCGTCAGGCTATCGGCAAGGAAAGCATCGAAGCGCGCGAGCGCATCGGCGTCGATCAGCGCCGCCGGGTCGGCGGGGTCGGCTTCCGCATAGTCGACCCCGCGCGCCAGCAGATGCGGAAACGCTGCGATCAGGTCGTTGCCGCCGGCCGACAGCAGGATGCCCTGATACGGATACGCGTCGCGGTCGGCCAGATGCGCGGACAGTTCGGACGCCCAGATGTCGATGCGCTTGCCGCCGCTGGCGGGCAGCGCCTTGCGCATGTCGTCGGCGGTGTCGCCAGGGTAGGCGAGATTGACGACGGCGCCGAAGGTTTGGAATTCGAGCGGATCGATCATGTTGTACGCGGGGATCCCGCCGAGCGAAAACCAGGAATCGCCTTCGGCGAGCAGTGCGGGGTAGAACTCGGTCAGGACGACTTCGTTGCGTTCCAGCTCGTGCGGCTTGATGACGCGGACTTTCGGCATGCACTGACTCCTTCGCTGAGGCGATCGCCATAGGGCGCCCGCGCGCGGCGCGGGCACATCAAGCATAGGCCAGTCGTTCGCGCGGTCGTGCCTCGTCGTTCGAAGCCGCGCCGGCCGTCAAGGCGACCGCAGATCGGAGGGCGAATCGATGTCCAGCAGCGCGCCGCGATCGTCGACCGCGACGCGAAACGGCGGATGCGCGGCGAGCACGCTGCGTGCGCCGGCGTCCCCGGTCAGTCGCGCGAGTTCTTCGAAACAGGCGGCGGAGAAACCGACCGGATGGCCACGGCGATCGCCGACGAAGGCTGCGGCCGCTACGCATCCGGCGCGCAGCGCCTGCGCCACCGCCGCGATCGTCGCCGGCGCGATCGCCGGCATGTCCGCCAGTGCGATCAGCCAGCCCGCTGCGTGGCTCGTCGCGCGAACGCCGCAGGCGAGCGAGGCGCCCATGCCTTCGCGCGCGCTTTCGCAGACGACGAGCCGGCAGCCGGCGTCCGCGAGCGCGGCGTGCAGCGCGCGCTGCGGTTCGTCGTCGATCGGCCGCACGACGGCCACGAGCTCGTCGACCGCGCCTTTCAGATTCAGCGCCGCGGCGACCGCGAGCGGCCGGCCTGCATGCGCGCCGGCCGGCGCGGGCTCGAGCAGCTTCAGCCGCGCGCCGGTCGGATCGAAGCGCGTGCCGATGCCCGCGGCGAGCAGCAGACCGACGATGGGCCTCATGCTTCGCCGGACGACCGCGCGATGCGCGGGTGGCGCGGATGCGCGGATCCGTGCGGCAGGGGCAACGGGCAGCGCCCGATGCGGTGCTGCGCGACGAAGCGCGGGATGCCGCGATCGCTCCGCCGGCGCCTGCCCCTCGCGCCGTCGTCGAACGGCCGCGCGTGGCGGTGGCGCACGGTGCCCACGCGGCGGCGGCAGCCGTCGAGCCGCATTACGCGCCCCGTCGCAGCCGCGCGACCACCCAAACGACGACACCCGCGAGCATCACGTAGAGCGCGATCTGGATCGCCCGGTTCTGCAGCGTGAACTCGAGGCTCTTGTACAACAGGAAGGCGCAGGTCGCGACGAACACCATCGGCAGCACCGGGTACATCGGAACGCGGAACGGCCGCGCGACGTGCGCATCGCGGAAACGCAGCACGAACAGCGCGATGCCGGTCAGCAGGAAGAAGAACCAGAACACCGGTGCGGTGAAGTCGACCATGAACTTGACGCCGCTCTGGTTGACCGCGGCGAACGCGACCAGCGCCAGCGACAGCGCACCGGTGACGACGAACGCGACGACCGGCGCATCGCGGCCGCCATGCCAGCGCCCCATGAAGCCGAACAGCGGCCAGTCGCGACCCACCGAATAGTTGGTGCGCGCGGCGACCAGCATCGTCGCGTTGATCGAGGTCAGCGCGGCGAGCGACACGAGCGCGCCGATCAGCTTTTCGCCGAAGGCACCCATCGATTTCTGCGCGACGTCGGCGGCGACCTGCTTGCTGGCCTTCAAGCCGTCGAAGCCGAGGCCGACCAGCACCGCGGCAACGAACAGCACGTAGACGACCGTCACGAGCCCAAGCGCAAGCACCAGCGCCTTGACGATCGCGCGGTTTCCGCCGCGCACCTCGGCGGAGATGTAGGCCGCCTCGTTCCAGCCGCCGAAGGTGAACAGCACGAACAGCAGCGCGGTGCCGAACAGCGCCGGCATCCCGCTCGACACGGGCGGGGGCGGCGCCGCGGGCGGCGCCGGGCTGGCGAATCCCGAGACGACCACCAGCAGGATGCCGAGCACGAGCAGCGCCGACATGACGTTCTGCGTGCGCGCCGACTCGCGCAGTCCGGCGATGTTGACGGCAGTCAGCACGACGACGACCAGTGCCGCATAAATGGCCGAGGAGTGCGCACCGAGCGATACGACCCGAGAGGCGTAGTCGCCGAAGACGAACGCGAGCAGCGCGATCGAGCCGCTGGTGATCACCGTCACGCGCGCCCACGCGAAGAAGAAGGACAGGTCCTTGCCGTACGCGCGCGTCAGAAAGTGGTAGTCGCCGCCGGCGTTCGGAAACGCGGTGGCCAGCTCCGCGTAGCACAGCGCGCCGGCGAGCGCGAGCGCCGCACCCGCAAGCCACGCGCCGAACATCCATTCGACCGAGCCGGTCATACCGGCCACCAGCGGCGGAAACGAGAAGATGCCGCCGCCGATGATGATGCCGGTGATGATCATCACGGCGTCGAACACCGACAGTGCGGGGCGCGGCGCCGCGGCGACGGGCGCAGCGGCCGCGGGTGCGGCCGAACCGGTGGTGGCGCTCATGGGCGGGCTCCGATGAAAAAGCCCCGCGTCGCGGGGCTCGTCGTTGAACTCGAACGGGCTGCGCGCGCTCAGCGCCGCGTGCCACTGACCTTGACCTCTGCCCCGCCGGCGGCGCGCAGCGTGCCGTTGATCTCGTTGCCGCGGACCGTGCCGGTCAGCGTGCGCGTGACACCCTTGTCGTCGTTGAACGCGAAGCGGATCTCGTCGCCGCGCAGCGTGGCGCCGACCAGCGGCTGCTTCTTGCCGCCGACGGTCACGTCGCCGCTGATCTTCTGGTACTTCTGCGTCAGCGCGACGGCGAACTGCTGACCGCTCGCGTCGCGGAAGCTCCAGTTGCCTTCGACCTTCGCCGGGACGATCCACAGGTACGCGGTGCGGTAGTCGATCTCGGCGGTTTCGTCGGCCTCCCAGTCGCCCATCGTGAACTGGTGCGACGTGACGCGCGTGCCGGGCCGCATGTTGAGGATCGTCGGACGAAGCTTCAGGTTCAGCTCGGGCAGCAGATACATCGTGACGACGGTGGCCCGGCTGAAGTCCTCCTTGAAGATGTCGCCGTGGATGATCTTGACCTTGCCTGTCAGCCCTTCGGCCTCGACGTAGCACTGCGCAAGCTTGACCATGTCGGGGTTGTATTCGATCCCGACGGCGGTGGCGCCGAGCTTGCCCGCGGCGATCGCGATCTTGCCGTCGCCCGCGCCGAGGTCGTAGACGATGTCCTTCGGCGTGACCTTGGCCATCGCCAGCATGCGCTGTACGAGTTCATCGGGTGTGGGCACCCAGACGACGTCCTTCCCGGGCTGGCCCACCGAAGGTTTGTAGACGCGATCGCATTCCTTGCGATCCTTGGCGACAGCGGAGCCGGCCGCGATCAACAGGCCGGCGATGGCGACGGTGGTGGCACGTAGCAGCAAGCGTGGTTTCATTCTTCCGACTCCGTTTCGTTCGTTGGGGGCCCGGGTGCGCAGGTTTCGCTGTTGCGAAGCGATTCTGCCGCAATTCGTACGCCGGCCCTCAGGCCGAAGCGACGCCCTTCGTGTCGTCCGCACCGGGCGGCGGCACCGGTCGCGTCCGCCTCATGCCGAAGCCAAGTCGAACGGCAGCCGGCGCAGCCGTTTGCCCGTGAGCTGGAACACGGCATTGGCGACGACCGGCGCCACGCCGCTTGCGGCGTCCACACCTTGCGGCGCCGCCGAACGCGCCGGCCTCATGCCGAAGCCAAGTCGAACGGCAGCCGGCGCAGCCGTTTGCCCGTGAGCTGGAACACGGCATTGGCGACGACCGGCGCCACGCCGCTTGCGGCGTCCACACCTTGCGGCGCCGCCGAACGCGCCGGCCTCATGCCGAAGCCAAGTCGAACGGCAGCCGGCGCAGCCGTTTGCCCGTGAGCTGGAACACGGCATTGGCGACGGCCGGCGCGATCGGCGGGGTGCCGGGCTCGCCCACGCCGGTCGGCGCCGCGTGGCTCGGCACGATGTGCACGGAGACCTCGGGCATCTCGTCGATTCGCAACACCGGATAGTCGTGGAAGTTGCTTTGCTCGACGGCGCCGTTGTTCAGCGTGATCTTCCCGTACAGCGCGGCCGACAACCCGAACACCATCGCCGACTGCACCTGGGCCTCGACGCCGAGCGGGTTGACCGCGGTGCCGCAGTCGATCGCCGAGGTCACCCGATGCACGCGGATCGCGTTGTTCTCGATCGACACCTCGGCGACATGCGCACACACCGAGCCGAAGCTCTCGTGCACCGCCACGCCGCGCGCGCGTCCTTTCGCGACCGGCCTGCCCCAGCCGGACTTTTCGCGAACGACATTGAGCACCGCGCGGTGCCGCGCGTGCTTGGCGTCGAGCAGCGACAACCGATAGGCGATCGGGTCCTGCTTGGCCGCCGCCGCCAGTTCGTCGATCAGCGTTTCCATCACGTACGCGGTGTGCGTGTGGCCGACCGAACGCCACCACAGCACCGGCACGTTGACGTCCGGATGGTGCACGGAAACGCGCATGTTCGGCAGCTTGTACGGCGTGTCGACCACGCCTTCGGTCATCGTGTGATCGACGCCGTCCTTGATCAGGAACTTGGCGAACGCGGTGCCCTTGACGATCGACTGGCCGACGATCGTGTGCTGCCACGCGATCGGGCGTCCCTTGGCGTCGAGGCCGATCGCGACGCGGTGCACGTGCAGCGGCCGGTAGTAGCCGCCGCGCATGTCGTCCTCGCGCGACCAGATCACCTTCACCGGGACATCGAGCCCCGCAGTTTTCATCCCCTTCGCGACGTGCACCGCTTCGACGAGGTAGTCGGACACAGGGTTGGCGCGCCGGCCGAAGCCGCCGCCGGCGAAGGTCGTCACGAGATTGACCTGTTCGGGCTGCAGTCCGGCCGCTTGCGCGATGCGGATCTGGTCGACCGTCTGGAACTGCGAGCCGCACCACACGTCGCAGCGATCCGCTTTCAGGTCGATCACTGCATTCAGCGGCTCCATCGCTGCGTGCGCGAGATAAGGAAACTCGAACTCGGCCTCGATGCGCCGCGCGGCGCCGTCGATCGCGTCGGGCGACCCGTCGGCGCGCGCCGGCAATCCCGGCTGCGAGGCGAGCGCCTTGTACTGCGCGAGCTGTTCGCTCGTCGTCGGGCCGGCCGGCAGGTCCCATTCGATCTTGAGGCCGTCGCGCACCGTCTTCGCCGGCCAGTAGCCGTCGGCGACGACCGCCACGCCGCTGCCGCCGCGATCGACCGGAATCACGAACATCGCTTTAAAGCCCTTGACCGTGATCTTGGTCGGATCGAGGTCCGCCTGCTTGACCTTGCCGCCGAACACCGGCGGCCGCGCGACGACCGCGATCAGCATGCCGGGCAGCGTCTTGTCGATCGCGAACTGCGCGCTGCCGTCGACTTTCTCGCGCGCATCGACGCGGCGCGTCGGCTTGCCGATCAGGCGGAAGTCGCGCGGGTCGGCCTTGATGCCGATCTTCGCCGGCACTTCGAGCTTCATCGCTTCTTCCGCGAGCGCGCCGTAGTTGATCCGGCGTTTCTGACCGCCGATCTCGATGACCACGCCGTCGCGCGTGTCCAGGCGCGCCTTGTCGATCTTCCAGCGCTGCGCGGCGGTGGTCAGCAGCATGTCGCGCGCGGCCGCTCCGATCACGCGGAACTGCTGCCAGCTCGACGCGACCGACTGCGAGCCGCCGGTCATCTGGATGCCGAAGCCCGGATGCGCGTAGACCTGCGCGGCCGGCGCGTGCTCGGCGCGCACGTTTTTCCAGTCGCATTCGAGCTCTTCGGCGATCAGCATCGGCAGCGACGTGAACACGCCCTGGCCGAATTCGAGCTTGTTGACGAGGATCGTCACGCTGTCGTCGGTGCCGATGCGGATGAATGCGGCCGGCGGGTAGACGAATTTCTTGCCCGGCTCCTGCGCCTGCGCGATGCGGCCGCCGAGCAGCGCGCCGGCAGGCAGGCCAATGGCGAGCATCAGCCCGCCGCCGGCGGCACCGGTGGCCTTAAGGAAATCGCGGCGCGCGAGCTTGATCGGCTGCGTCGTCGACAATTGCGCGAGAACGTTGGCGGCGTCGGCTTCGAAGAGTCGGTTCATCGCATCCCCCTCAGCCGAGCGCCTTGGCGGCGTCCTTGACCGCCGCGCGGATGCGCGCGTAGGTGCCGCAGCGGCAGACGTTGCCGGCGAGCGCTTCGTCGATGTCGCGGTCGGAGGGGTTGCGCTTGGCCTTCAGCAGCGCGGTTGCCGCCATCACCTGGCCCGACTGGCAGTAGCCGCACTGGACCACGTCGTTGCGCACCCACGCGTCCTGCACGGCGCGGCCGACGCGGTCGGACGCCATCGCTTCGATCGTGACCACGTGCGCACCGGCAGCGGCCGACAAGGGTGTGTTGCAGCTTCGCACCGGCCGGCCGTTCAGGTGCACGGTGCAGGCGCCGCAGACCGCAATGCCGCAGCCGAACTTCGTGCCGGTCAGCCCGAGGTGTTCGCGCAGCACCCACAGCAGCGGCGTGGCGGGATCGGCGTCGACCGAAACGCCGCGTCCGTTGACGTTCAACTGGATCATCGAGTGACTTCCGTCGAAGTAGTTTCATGCGGCTGCGCCGGGGCTGCCGCGGCGAGGGCCGCTACGTTAGCAGCACGGCCCGACGGTGCCATGACGTGTTCTGGCGGCGCTCGCGCGCGGAACCGATGCGCGGGCGCCGCGGTCGCCGCGGCAATCGACGCGCCGGCTCAACCTTCGTCGACGACGGTGGCGAAGTCGGCGGGCATCACGATTTCGAGCATCTCCAGGTCGTCGGAGTGACCCAGCTCCTTGTGGCGGATGCCGGGCGGCTGATGCACGCACGAGCCGGCGGTGAGAAGTACTTCGCCAGCGCCTTCGTACTCGAACCTGATCCAGCCGCGCAGCACGTAAACGAGCTGGAACTCGACCTCGTGGTGATGCCGCTGATGCTGCGCGGGAACGCCCGGCAGCGCGCGGATCACATGCGCGACGACCTTGCCGTCGGTCGCAGCGCGGATGCCGAGATCGCGGTACTCGAAGAACGGGCGCAGACCGTCGTGCGTGAACGTGCTGTCGCGGGCGTGGCTGACCGAGAGCTTCATCGCGCGACCTCAGCGGTTGACGTCGACGACGACGCGGCCGCGCACCTTGCCGGCGAGTAGGTCGCGCGCGACGTCGAAGACCTCGCCCAGTGCGACGACGCGTGTCATCGCGTCGAGTTTGGCGCGGTCGAGCGACTGCGCGAGCAACTGCCACGCCGCTTCACGCCGCGGACGCGGCACCGTCACGCTGTTGATCCCCAGCAATGAAACACCGCGCAGGATGAACGGCGCGACCGTGGCCGGAAAGTCCATGCCCTGCGCCAGTCCGCAGGCCGCGACCGCGCCTTCGGCACGTGTCTGCGCGCAGGCGTTGGCGAGCGTGTGGCTGCCGACCGAATCGACGACCGCCGCCCATCGCTCCTTTTGCAGCGGCTTGCCGGGTGCGGACAACTCGGCGCGGTCGATGACTTCGGCGGCACCGAGCGACTTCAGATACTCGGTTTCTGCGAGTTTTCCGGTCGAAGCGACGACGCGATAGCCGCGCGCGGCCAGCAGCGCCACGGCGATCGAGCCGACGCCGCCGGTCGCGCCGGTGACGAGCACGTCGCCCTGCTCGCGCGTCAGACCGTGGCGTTCGAGTGCCATCACGCACAGCGCAGCGGTAAAGCCCGCCGTGCCGATCGCCATGGCCTGCCTGGTTCCGAACGGCGCGGGCGGCGCCACCAGCCAATCGCCCTTGAACCTCGCCTTCTGCGCGAGGCCGCCCCAATGCGACTCGCCCACGCCCCAGCCCGTGAGGACCACCTTTTCGCCCGGCTTCCACAGCGGGTGGCTGCTCGCGACGACCGTCCCGGCGGCGTCGATGCCGGCGACCATCGGCCACTTGCGAACGATCGGCGACTTGTCGGTCAGCGCGAGCGCATCCTTGTAGTTGATCGTGGAGTACTCGACCGCGACGGTTACGTCGGCGCCGGGGGTGGCCGCCTCGAGCGCGGCATCGTCGAGTTCGGCGACGCGCGCCGCGAATCGGTCGTTGTCGCGGGTCAGGTAGATCGCTTTGAACATGGTCGGTCCTTCCATCACAGGGTTGAAGCGAGCGCGATCGCCAGGGCAATCGTCGCACCGATCGTCAGCCGCGTGCGCAGCGCGGGATACCACGCCGGCACCGCGCCGTAGACGCGCAGCAGCGCGCCGTCCACGAGCCGGCAGATCGCAAGGTCGCCGATCAGAAACGCGTACACGAGCCCGGTGTGCATGCCGGCGATGGCCAGCAGCAGTGCGAGCCAGGCCAGCGCCGCCGGCGCCACACCCCAACCGAACGCGCTGCGGGCGTGCGCTTTGTCGAGCGCCGGCGTGGCGAGCGCCAGTCCCCAATGCACCGCGCCGAGGAACGTCACGATCACCGCGGCGTAGCCGACCAGCGCCTGCTCGACGAACTTCTCGTACGGCGCGCCGAACGGCGCCCAGTTCGCCGCGGCGAGCGCGAAGAACGGGATCAGCCCGAAGTTGCCCAGCAGCGTGGCGATCCGCTGTTCGATGATCTGCGACATGTGCTCCGCTTCCGGACGGGGAGGTTCCCGCGCCGTCGCTCGGTTTGGCTGGGGTCGCGAGCGGCGACCGACGAGCGGACGATGTACGAGCGAGTGTAGCGAGCAACTGCGGTGCGTCCCAGGCGGGCGGCTCGCGTGGCACAATCCGCGCGAGGTAGACAGGCCCGCGCGCGGCCGCGGCGCAAGGCGACCGCGCCGCAGGAAACGAGAACGTCCGTGGCTTCGATCGTCATACCGCTCAGACAATCGGCTGCCGAGGGGTCGCTCAAGCAGGCGGCATTCGACCATCTGCCGGTGCCCGTCGTGTGCATGAACGCCTCGGCGCAGGTGCTGGCCGCGAACGCCGCCGCGAGCGCACTGCTGGGGCTCGCCACCGACGCCGTCGTCGGGCGGCACTTGTCCGAGCTCGTCGCGTTCCGCCGTCATCGCGAGTCGGCCCGTCGCTGGGCGAGGCTTTGGGCGCGGCTGCAGGAGCAAGGTCGACTGACGTTTCGGGCGAAGCTGCCGGTCACGGATGGGCGCGTGCTCGCGCTCGAACTCGATGCGGAACTACTGCGCTTCGAGCAGGAAAGCGTCGTCGCGATCGCGCTGCGCGACATCGAGGCGCAGCGGCGCGCCGAGCGCGAGGGGCGTGCCCGGCTCGCGCGGCTGCAGGCGTTGGCGGAGCCCGCCACGGACCTGGCGCTGCTGGTCGGCGCGGATCGCCGCGTGCTCGCCGCCAACGCGGCGGCCGAGCAGGCGACCGGTGTAGCGTCTGCCGAGCTGCTCGGCGTTCCTTTCGAGTATCTGCTCGACGAGGGGTCGAGTGCCGAGTTCCTGAATGCATTCGAGGCGATTCGCGGCGGCCAGCCGAACGCGGCCGGCAGCCGGTATCTATGGCGACTGCGTGCGCGCGGCGACGGTCGCGGCGGCCGCTGGATCGAAGCGGCGCTCGTCGACCGCCTGCGCGATTCTCTGGTACGGGCGATCGTCGTGTCTGCGCGCGACGTAACCGAGCTGCGCGAGCTGGCGGCACGCGCCGAGCGAATCGAACGCAGGCTGGTCGTCTTCGCCGAGAACACCGCCGATGTGTTGATGGTCCTCGATGCCGGCGGCGTCGTGCGGTACCAGTCGCCGGCGATTCGCGCCGCCCTCGGGTTCGAGCCTCAAGCGACGCTGGGCCAGCCTGCGGCGGCGCTGGCGGTCGAGGACGATCGGCCGGCGCTGCTGAAGGCGATCCAGGCTGCGTCGATCGATGTCGCCGGCGAGCGCACGCACACCTGTCTCGTTCGCGCCTACGACGCGAACGGCGGGTTGCACCGGCTTTGGGTGGCGATCCGCAATTGCACTTCCGAGCCCGCGCTGGGTGGACTGCTGGTCACGGCGCGCGACGTCGGCGCGGCCCTGTCGCAGCGCGCGGGCGAAGGGCCGCAGCAGGCGCGCCGGCTCGAGTTCCGCGAGCGTCTGCTGGAGCTGGCGATCCACACGCGCGCCGATTTCGCGCAGTCGCTCGCGCGCGTTTTGCGCACGACGGCAGAGACGCTGCGCGCCGACTCGGTGAGCTTCTGGCGCCATGTCCGCAATCCGCAGAGCCTGTTGTGCGAGGCCATGTTTGACGGGCGCTACGGGCGCTTCGCGCGCGACTGGGTCGGCGTCGAGTTTCCGGCGACCGCGTTTCCCGAGTATTTCGCCCGCCTACGCGACCGCCAGCCGCTGGTCGTCGCCGACACGCGCAGGTCGGCGCTGACGGCCGGGCTGGCGCGCGACCGGCGCTTCAGCGGCGTCCGAGCGCTGCTCGACGCGCCGGTGTTGCTCGACGGCGCGGTGCAAGGGGTGTTGTGCGTGCACCACGACTCGCCTCGGCAGTGGGACGAGGACGAAGTCAATTTCGCTGCGACCGCCGCGTTGATGGTGTCGCTGGCGATGGAGGCCGCTCAACGGCAGGAGGCCGAGAACCGCATCGAGCAGCTTGCATGGTACGACTCGCTGACGGGGCTGCCGAACCGCAATCTGCTGCGCGAGACGATGCGCGACATGATCATGACCGCCGCGAACCGGCGGCGGCGGATCGCCGTGATGCTCATCGATCTGGACCGGTTCAAGGATGTCAACGACACGCTCGGGCACCTGGTCGGCGACGCGCTGATCAAGTCGGCCGCGCAGGTGCTGCGCGAGACCGTCGGCGACGCGGGTGTGGTCGCGCGGCTGGGCGGCGACGAGTTTGTCGTGCTGATCAACGAGTTCGAGCACCGGCAAGAGGTTGCGCTGCTTGCCGCGCGCATCGCGCAGGCGCTGCATCGCACCGATCTCGTGCCGAACGTCGATACGCAGGTTTCGGCTTCGATCGGCGTGGCGCTGTTCCCTGAGCACGGCCGCGAAATGAGCACGCTGCTGAAGAACGCCGACGCCGCCATGTACCAGGCCAAGCGCGACGGGCGCAATCAGTTCAGCTTTTTCAACCCGATCCGCGCCGAGCGCGCCGCGCGCGAGGTGCAGCTCGGCATCCAGCTCCTGAAGGCGGTGCAGGGCGACAGCCCGCAGTTCGCGGTCGAGTACCAGCCGCAGGTGCACATGGAGACCGGGCGCGTCGTGGGACTGGAGGCGCTGATCCGCTGGCAGCATCCGTCCTTCGGCACGCTGACGCCGGATCGCTTCATCGGCGTGGCCGAAGTGAGCGGGTTGTCCGAGCGGATCACGCGCTGGGTCGTCAACGAGGTCTGCGCGCAGATCCGGCGCTGGCGCGAGGCGCACCCCGGTTTCGACATACCGGTGGCGATCAACGTGGCGGGGCGCGAGATGGGTTCTGCGTCGCTGCCGATCCTCGTGCGCAGCGCGCTCGTCAAACACGACGTGGAGCCGCGCATGATCACGCTGGAGATCACCGAACGCACGCTCGTGAAGGAAAGCGAGATCAACAACGACGTGATGAGCGAACTGGCCTCGCTGGGCGTCGGCCTCGTGCTCGACGACTTCGGAACCGGCTACTCGATGCTGGGGTACCTGAAGCGCATGCCGATCCAGGCGCTGAAGATCGATCAGAGTTTCGTCGAGGGTATTCCCGCCGACGCCGACAGTTGTGCGATCGTGCACGCGATGCTGGCCGTCGCACGGCATTTCAAGCTGAAAGTGATCGCCGAAGGCGTCGAATTGCTCGAACAGGTGCAGTACATGCGCTCGATCGGCTGCGAGTACGCGCAGGGGTACTTCTACTCGCGTGCGCTGCCGGCGGAGACCGTTCTCGAGTATGTCGCGCGCGGCGCTCCGGAAGCCGACAGGGCGCCGGACATCGTCCCCTGAGACGCCGTGAAGACTTCGTCGCTAGCAGTCGGCTGCGCGGGATCGGGCCCGGCGGCCCGCAGCCGCAGGGCACAGACATACGAATCGATGAGCGTGGCCCGGAGTCGCGCTCGCCTTCGACGGAGGTTCACGTGCGCGCAGTGGACGTCAAGGCCGCGGCAGGTGGGCCGCTGAAGCCAACGCCGCGCAACGACGCCCGCGGGTGCGCGGTAAAGGGATTCACCGTTGCCGAGCGCCTGCGGCGCTTGCATGATCGACATCGAGGAGGCAGGAATGAACTATGAAAACATCGTCGTCGAAACACGGGGTCGCGTCGGCCTCGTTACGCTGAACCGACCCAAGGCGCTCAATGCCCTGAACGATGCATTGATGGACGAACTCGGCGATGCGCTGAACCGGTTCGACGCGGACGAGGCGATTGGCGCAATCGTGATCACCGGCAGCGACAAGGCCTTCGCCGCCGGCGCCGATATCGGCGCGATGCGCGAATGGGACTACATGGACGTCTTCAAGAGCGAGTACATCACGCGCAACTGGGAAACCATCAGGCGCGTGCGCAAGCCGGTGATCGCCGCCGTGGCCGGTTATGCACTCGGCGGAGGCTGTGAGCTCGCGATGATGTGCGACATCGTCATCGCCGCGGACAGCGCGAAGTTCGGCCAACCCGAGATCAAGCTGGGGATCATCCCCGGTGCGGGCGGCACGCAGCGGCTGCCGCGTGCGGTCGGCAAGGCCAAGGCGATGGACCTGATCCTGTCGGCGCGGATGATGGACGCGCAGGAAGCCGAGCGGGCCGGGCTTGTGTCGCGCGTCGTGCCGGCCGATCGCCTGCTTGCCGAGGCGATCGGCGCCGCCGAAACCATCGCGCAGTTCTCGTTGCCGGCCGTGATGATGGCGAAAGAAGCCGTCAATCGCGCCTACGAAATGCCGCTGTCCGAGGGGTTGCTGTTCGAGCGGCGTCTGTTCCATTCGCTGTTCGCCACCCGTGACCAGAAGGAAGGCATGGCGGCGTTCGTCGAGAAGCGCCAGCCCAAGTTTTCTCATCGCTGATGCGCGCCGTGCGCTTCGCCGCTATTATTCGGCCTGTCGGATCAGTGACTTAGCCGACATTCGCCTCGGCAGCGCATGTCGGCTTGACAGCGATTTTTCAGATCAGCATAATTCCGCTTCTTCGCTGCTTGCGCATCTGCGCGGCGCACTCGAGAGTGCGGGGCAGCACGCTCTTTAACAACGAAACAGCCGATAAGTGTGGGCGCTTGATGAAGGCGCAGCCACGGTGGAAGGTCTCACGCCGACGACCGTGGCCGACTCAAGTCATCAAGATGCTCACGCGTCATTGAGGTCTAGAACTTCAATTCCGCGAGTGAGTGGTGAACGTACCCATGTACGTTTGCCGAGGATTTGAACTGAAGAGTTTGATCCTGGCTCAGATTGAACGCTGGCGGCATGCCTTACACATGCAAGTCGAACGGCAGCACGGGGGCAACCCTGGTGGCGAGTGGCGAACGGGTGAGTAATGCATCGGAACGTGCCCCGTAGCGGGGGATAACCAGTCGAAAGATTGGCTAATACCGCATACGCTCTACGGAGGAAAGCAGGGGACCGCAAGGCCTTGCACTATGGGAGCGGCCGATGCCCGATTAGCTAGTTGGTGAGGTAAAGGCTCACCAAGGCAACGATCGGTAGCTGGTCTGAGAGGACGACCAGCCACACTGGGACTGAGACACGGCCCAGACTCCTACGGGAGGCAGCAGTGGGGAATTTTGGACAATGGGCGCAAGCCTGATCCAGCCATGCCGCGTGCGGGAAGAAGGCCTTCGGGTTGTAAACCGCTTTTGGCAGGAACGAAACGGCGCTCGCTAATACCGGGCGCTAATGACGGTACCTGCAGAATAAGCACCGGCTAACTACGTGCCAGCAGCCGCGGTAATACGTAGGGTGCAAGCGTTAATCGGAATTACTGGGCGTAAAGCGTACGCAGGCGGCCATGTAAGACAGGTGTGAAATCCCCGGGCTTAACCTGGGAACTGCATTTGTGACTGCATGGCTAGAGTTTGTCAGAGGGGGGTGGAATTCCACGTGTAGCAGTGAAATGCGTAGAGATGTGGAGGAACACCGATGGCGAAGGCAGCCCCCTGGGACATGACTGACGCTCAGGTACGAAAGCGTGGGGAGCAAACAGGATTAGATACCCTGGTAGTCCACGCCCTAAACGATGTCGACTAGTTGTCGGACCTTTACAGGTTCGGTAACGCAGCTAACGCGTGAAGTCGACCGCCTGGGGAGTACGGTCGCAAGATTAAAACTCAAAGGAATTGACGGGGACCCGCACAAGCGGTGGATGATGTGGATTAATTCGATGCAACGCGAAAAACCTTACCTACCCTTGACATGGCAGGAACGAGGCAGAGATGTCTCGGTGCCCGAAAGGGAACCTGCACACAGGTGCTGCATGGCTGTCGTCAGCTCGTGTCGTGAGATGTTGGGTTAAGTCCCGCAACGAGCGCAACCCTTGCCACTAGTTGCTACGAAAGGGCACTCTAGTGGGACTGCCGGTGACAAACCGGAGGAAGGTGGGGATGACGTCAAGTCCTCATGGCCCTTATGGGTAGGGCTTCACACGTCATACAATGGCCGGTACAGAGGGCAGCCAACCCGCGAGGGGGAGCCAATCCCAGAAAACCGGTCGTAGTCCGGATTGCAGTCTGCAACTCGACTGCATGAAGTCGGAATCGCTAGTAATCGCGGATCAGCATGTCGCGGTGAATACGTTCCCGGGTCTTGTACACACCGCCCGTCACACCATGGGAGTGGGTTTCACCAGAAGCCGTTTGCCTAACCGCAAGGAGGGCGGCGACCACGGTGAGATTCATGACTGGGGTGAAGTCGTAACAAGGTAGCCGTATCGGAAGGTGCGGCTGGATCACCTCCTTTCTAGAGTGCGCGTCCGACTCAGGCGCCCACACTTATCGGTTCGTTTCTTGCAGCAGTGAGTGGCGCAGGGTTCGCGTTCATGCTCATGTTCGGCGCCGTGCCCGGGCCCTGGTTGCATCGGCCTGATTGCGTCGGTAAGCGAAGGGTCTGTAGCTCAGCCGGTTAGAGCACCGTCTTGATAAGGCGGGGGTCGTTGGTTCGAATCCAACCAGACCCACCAACGCCGCGTCGGGGGTGTAGCTCAGTTGGGAGAGCGCCTGCTTTGCAAGCAGGAGGTCATCGGTTCGATCCCGTTCACCTCCACCACCACGATGCCGGACCCCAAACGAAAGCGCGCCGTCGTGCGTTTCCGTTTGGCTTTCGGGCCAAACTGCTGTTTCGATCTTTAACAATTCGGAAGAAGCAAAGCGCATCAGCTCTTGAGAGGAGCTGATGACGGGTTGTGATTGCATTCGAGCTCTCAGCAATTCTGAGAACGGCAACGCGGTCGCTTTTTTTGGAAACCGTGCCACCGCAAGGCGGCAGGGTTATAGGATCAAGCGACTAAGTGCATGTGGTGGATGCCTTGGCGATCACAGGCGATGAAGGACGTGGCAGCCTGCGAAAAGCTCCGGGGAGTCGGCAAACAGACATCGATCCGGAGATGTCCGAATGGGGAAACCCGCCCCTCCATACATAGCTTTCTGAGGCGCTTTGTCGTCGCGCAGCGACGACAAAAGCCGCACCAAGCCTGCAAAAGGCGGTGCGAGAGTTATGCATGGAGGGGCAGCCCAAGCTGAATTCATAGGCTTGGTGCGGCGAACCTGCTGAACTGAAACATCTAAGTAGGCAGAGGAACAGAAATCAACCGAGATTCCGAAAGTAGTGGCGAGCGAAATCGGAGCAGCCTGCGCGTTTTAGCCAGAGTCTTAGTGGAACGGTCTGGAAAGTCCGGCCATAGCGGGTGATAGCCCCGTACACGAAAAGACACTGGTGGAACTGAGCGCGCGACAAGTAGGGCGGGACACGTGAAATCCTGTCTGAAGATGGGGGGACCATCCTCCAAGGCTAAATACTCGTGATCGACCGATAGTGAACCAGTACCGTGAGGGAAAGGCGAAAAGAACCCCGGGAGGGGAGTGAAATAGATCCTGAAACCGCATGCATACAAACAGTAGGAGCCCGGCTTTAAGCGCTTTCGGCGAGCGACGCGCAGCGTCGCGCAGCCAAAAGACTCCAACATGAGATCGATGTTGGCTCACTAACGCGTTTGTTAGCGAGAGCGCTTAGAGCCGGGTGACTGCGTACCTTTTGCATAATGGGTCAGCGACTTACATTCCGTGGCAAGCTTAACCGAGTAGGGAAGGCGTAGCGAAAGCGAGTCCGAACAGGGCGTCCAGTCGCGGGGTGTAGACCCGAAACCAGATGATCTATCCATGGCCAGGCTGAAGGTGGGGTAACACTCACTGGAGGGCCGAACCGACTACTGTTGCAAAAGTAGCGGATGAGCTGTGGATAGGGGTGAAAGGCCAAACAAATCTGGAAATAGCTGGTTCTCCCCGAAAACTATTGAGGTAGTGCCTCGCGTATCGCTCCGGGGGGTAGAGCACTGTTATGGCTAGGGGGACATGGCGTCTTACCAAACCATGGCAAACTCCGAATACCTGGAAGCGTGAGCGCGGGAGACAGTGCACCGGGTGCTAACGTCCGGACACGAAAGGGAAACAACCCAGACCGCCAGCTAAGGTCCCAAATATCGGCTAAGTGGGAAACGAAGTGGGAAGGCTAAGACAGTCAGGAAGTTGGCTTAGAAGCAGCCATCCTTTAAAGAAAGCGTAATAGCTCACTGATCGAGTCTTCCTGCGCGGAAGATGTAACGGGGCTAAGCCGGTAACCGAAGCTGCGGATGTGCGCGCAAGCGCACGTGGTAGGGGAGCGTTCTGTAAGCCTGCGAAGGTAGCTCGAGAGGGCTGCTGGAGGTATCAGAAGTGCGAATGCTGACATGAGTAGCGTTAAAGCGGGTGAAAAGCCCGCTCGCCGTAAGCCCAAGGTTTCCTGCTCTACGTTCATCGGAGCAGGGTGAGTCGGCCCCTAAGGCGAGGCCGAAAGGCGTAGTCGATGGGAAGCAGGTCAATATTCCTGCACCGCCGTCTAGTGCGATGGGGGGACGGAGCGCTGAAGATCATCCGGGTGTTGGATGTCCCGGTTTCTGATCGTAGGTGGCCGGTAGGCAAATCCGCCGGCGTATCACCGAGGTGAAGGATCGAGTGGCGTAAGCCGCGAAGTGATTGGATGTGCTTCCAGGAAAAGCCTCTAAGCTCCAGCTAGACGGGACCGTACCGCAAACCGACACTGGTGGGCGAGCTGAATATGCTCAGGCGCTTGAGAGAACTCGGGAGAAGGAACTCGGCAAATTGACACCGTAACTTCGGAAGAAGGTGTGCCCTAGTAGCGTGACGGGAGAGACGCCCGGAGCGCGAATGGGTCGCAGAGAATCGGTGGCTGCGACTGTTTATTAAAAACACAGCACTCTGCAAAGACGAAAGTCGACGTATAGGGTGTGACGCCTGCCCGGTGCTGGAAGGTTAAGTGATGGGGTGCAAGCCCTTGATCGAAGCCCCAGTAAACGGCGGCCGTAACTATAACGGTCCTAAGGTAGCGAAATTCCTTGTCGGGTAAGTTCCGACCTGCACGAATGGCGTAACGATGGCCACACTGTCTCCTCCCGAGACTCAGCGAAGTTGAAGTGTTTGTGATGATGCAATCTCCCCGCGGCAAGACGGAAAGACCCCATGAACCTTTACTGTAGCTTTGCATTGGACTGTGAACCGATCTGTGTAGGATAGGTGGGAGGCTTTGAAGCGGGGCCGCTAGGTCTCGTGGAGCCGCCGTTGAAATACCACCCTGATTTGTTTGCGGTTCTAACCCAGGCCCGTGATCCGGGTCGGGAACAGTGCATGGTAGGCAGTTTGACTGGGGCGGTCTCCTCCTAAAGGGTAACGGAGGAGTACGAAGGTACGCTAGGCACGGTCGGAAATCGTGCTGATAGTGCATAGGCATAAGCGTGCTTGACTGCGAGACCGACAAGTCGAGCAGGTGCGAAAGCAGGTCTAAGTGATCCGGTGGTTCTGTATGGAAGGGCCATCGCTCAACGGATAAAAGGTACTCTGGGGATAACAGGCTGATACCGCCCAAGAGTTCATATCGACGGCGGTGTTTGGCACCTCGATGTCGGCTCATCTCATCCTGGGGCTGTAGCCGGTCCCAAGGGTATGGCTGTTCGCCATTTAAAGAGGTACGTGAGCTGGGTTTAAAACGTCGTGAGACAGTTTGGTCCCTATCTGCCGTGGGCGCTGGAAGATTGACGGGGGCTGCTCCTAGTACGAGAGGACCGGAGTGGACGCACCTCTGGTGTACCGGTTGTCACGCCAGTGGCATCGCCGGGTAGCTATGTGCGGAAGAGATAACCGCTGAAAGCATCTAAGCGGGAAACTCGCCTGAAGATGAGTCTTCCCGGAGGCTTGACCTCCCTAAAGAGTCGTTCGAGACCAGGACGTTGATAGGCCGGGTGTGGAAGGGCTGTAAGGCCTTGAGCTAACCGGTACTAATTGCTCGTGCGGCTTGATCCTATAACCGTGCTGCCTCGTTCCAGAGGCTGAGGGCACCGTAATCGCAACCGCCGCGTCGCAAGACGGGGCTGCTTCTTCCGTGTTGGATCTTTCGTCAGCCGTCGAACGACGGCGAAACGAGAGGTCGTCCGTTTTTTGCCTGACGACCATAGCGAGGTGGAACCACCCCTTCCCATCCCGAACAGGACCGTGAAACGCCTCAGCGCCGATGATAGTGGGATGTATTTCCCGTGAAAGTAGGACATCGTCAGGCTCGCCATTCAGAAAGCCCCGGCTCGCGTAGCGTGTCGGGGCTTTCGCTTTTCCGGGGACGGCGTCGCTTTCCGGGTCAATGGAAGTCGCGCGATACCGTCGCGAGCTGCCCCAGCAGCGCCGACTGATTCGAAACGCGCCGCGCGAGCAGGTGCATCACGCCGTCAGCGCTCTGGCAAATTCCGTGCACCGCAAGCAGCGTCGACTCGACGACGGTCTTCCGCTCGCGCTCGAACAGGTCGTTCCGCACGATCACGTTGACCGAGCCCGTCTCGTCCTCGATCGTCACGAACACCGTGCCATTGGCGGTGAGCGGACGCTGCCGATGCGTGACGATGCCGCAGGCGCGCGCCGTCCTGCCGTGCGGCCACGTTCGCAACTCGGCCGCCTTGCGCATCCCCATTTTCGCCAAGCGTGCGCGCAGCAGCGCCAGCGGATGCCGGCCGAGCGTCAATCCGAGGCTCGCGTAGTCGGCGACGACGTTCTGTCCTTCGCTCGGCGCCGGCAGCGCGAGCGGCGCCTCCGCGAAGCGCGCCGGTTTCAGCATTTCGGTACGCCGCGTTTCCGTGCCCAGCGCCGCCCAACGCGCCTGATGCCGGTGCCCGGCCAGCGGGGCAAGTGCGTCGGCTGCGGCGAGTGCATCGAGTTCCGCTGCGTTGAGCGCCGCACGTAGCGCCAGATCCTCGACGCTCGTAAACGCGCGGCTGCGGCGCGCCGCGACGACTCTTTCGGCCGCGGCCAGGCCGAGCCCGCCGATGCGGTTCAGCCCGAGCCGCACCGCGTGACCGCCCGCCGACGCCGGACAAGGCTCCAGCGTCGATTCGACTTCGCTCGCCGATACGTCGACCGGACGCACTTCGACGCCGTGCCGCCGTGCGTCCTGCACGAGCTGTGCGGGCGCGTAGAAGCCGAGTGGCTGGCTGTTCAGCAGCGCAGCCAGAAACGCATCCGGATGGTGACACTTGATCCAGCACGAGGCGTACGCCAGCAGCGCGAAGCTCGCCGCGTGGCTCTCGGGGAAGCCGTATTCGCCGAATCCCTCGATCTGCCTGTAAATGCGTTCGGCGAATTCGGGCGAATAGCCGCGCGCGATCATGCGCGAGACCAGCCGCTCGCGGAACGGACCGAGCCCGCCCCGGCGCTTCCACGCCGCCATCGAACGGCGCAGCGCGTCGGCTTCGCCCGGCGTGAACTCGGCCGCGACGACCGCGAGCTGGATCACCTGCTCCTGGAAGATCGGCACGCCCAGCGTGCGCTCGAGCACCGTGCGGATCTCGTCCTTTTCGTAATCGACGCTTTCTTCGCCGCTGCGCCGGCGCAGATACGGATGGATCATGCCCCCCTGGATCGGCCCGGGCCGCACGATCGCAACCTGGATCACGAGGTCGTAGTAGTTGCGGGGCTTGAGCCGCGGCAGCATCGACATCTGCGCGCGCGACTCGATCTGGAAAGCGCCGATCGTGTCGGCGGCGCAGATCATGTCGTAGGTCGGCCGATCCCCGTCCGGGATGTTGCTCAGCGCGAACGGCCGCCCCAGCTTGCAGCCGACGAACCCGAGCGCGCGGCGCAGCGCCGACAGCATGCCGAGCGCGAGCACGTCGACCTTCAGCAGTCCGAGCGCTTCGAGATCGTCCTTGTCCCACTGGATCACGCTGCGCGCCTGCATCGCCGCGTTCTCGATCGGCACCAGCCGCGCGAGCGAATCGCGGGCGATCACGAAGCCGCCGACGTGCTGCGACAGATGCCGCGGGAATCCGCGCAACTGCCCGGCCAGTTGCAGCCACCGGGCGACCTGCGGCGAGTCCGGATCGAATCCCGCCTCGCGCGTCCGCTGCGCGCTGTCGCGATCGCCGTCGAACCAGTGATGGCTCTTCGCGACCCGGTCGACCGTCTGCGGATCGAAGCCGAGCGCGCGGCCCACGTCGCGCAGCGCGCTGCGCGAGCGATAGCAGATCACGGTCGCGGCCAGTGCGGTGCGGTGCCGGCCGTACTTGGCGTAGATGTACTGGATGACCTCTTCGCGCCGCTGATGCTCGAAGTCGACGTCGATGTCGGGCGGTTCATTGCGCTCGCGGCTGACGAAGCGTTCGAACAGCAGGTTGCACCGCTCGGGGTTGACCTCGGTGATGCCCAGGCAATAGCAGACCGCCGAGTTGGCCGCCGAGCCGCGCCCCTGGCACAGGATGCCGTGCGAGCGTGCCCAGCGCACGATGTCTTCGACCGTCAGGAAAAATGCCTCGTAGCGCAGCTCGGCGATCAGGGCGAGTTCCTTCTCGATCAGTGCGCGCACCTTGTTCGGGACACCGTTCGGGAAGCGGCGCTGTGCGCCGGCCTCGGTCAGCGCGCGCAGATGGCTCGTCGCCGTCTCGCCAGCCGGAACGATCTCCTCCGGATACTCGTAGCGCAGCTCGTCGAGCGAAAACCTGCAGCGCCCCGCGATCGCGACCGTTTCGGCGAGCCATTCGGCGGGATACAACTGAGCGAGCCGTACGCGCGGGCGCAGGTACTGCTCGGCGTTGGAGGCCAGCGCGAAGCCGCACTCGGCGACCGGACGGCCGAGCCGGATGGCGGTCAGCGCGTCCTGCAGCGGCTTGCGCGAGCGCACGTGCATGTGCACGTCGCCGGTGGCCGCCACCGGCAACCCGGTCAGATGCGCGACGCGCTCGATGCATTCGATGCGCACGCCGTCGGTGGCGCGCAGCAGATTGGCGGCGGCGATCCACGCGCGGCCGGCGAACCAGGTCGCGAGCCACATCGCCTGCGCGAACAGCCGTTCGAACGAAATCTCGCGCTCTGGCACGAGCAACGCCAGACAGCCGGGCAGCCCGGCCAGCCGCGCGCGACCGGGCGCTTTGCCCTCGAGGTCCGCCGCATACGCGCGGTACGCTCCTTTGTCGGCGCGCATGCGCGCCAGCGTGATGAACTCCGAGAGATTGCCGTACGACTCGCGATCGGTTGCCAGCAGCACGAGCTTCGCATGCGGCGCACCCCCCGGGGTGACGAGCTGTACCTCGGTGCCGACGACCAGATGCAGTCCGTGTTCCCTGGCCGCGACGTGCGCGCGCACCACGCCGGCGAGCGAGCACTCGTCGGTGATCGCCAGCGCCGCGTAGCCGAGCGCGGCCGCGCGCTCGACCAGTTCCTCCGGATGCGAGGCGCCGCGCAGGAAGCTGAAGTTCGACACGCAGTGCAGCTCGGCGTAGTCGGGCAGCAGCGGCATCCGGCTCATGCGAACCGTCCGTGCAGATACCAACCCTGCCGCAGCACCGGATCCGGCGCGCGGGGCCGGAAGATCCACAGCAGCGCACCGTCGGCATCGCGCGCGATGAAATAGTCGCGCTCGATCCAGCACCCGTCCCACCAACCGCTTTCGATGCGCTCGGGTCCGGCCACCAGCGCAAGCGGCGTTCCGCACGACGGCGCACAATCGCGCTCGGCCAGCGCGACCGGTGCCGGCAGCAGCCAGAGCGGGCGCGATGGCTGCTCGGGCAGCGCCGGCTGCGCGCGCGCGGCCGCCGTGTCGACCGCGCCGGCGCCAAAAGCGAACTCGGGCCGGTGGTCGGCGCGCGGCCGCAGCCGCACGACCTGCTCGCGCCCGAGCCGCGCCTGCAGGCGCTCGATCAATTGCGCGACGCTTTCCTGCCCGGCGCCGCCCGCGGGGAAGAGTTCGCCCGCCAACGGTGCAGCCGTGACGATGTCATCGCAGCGAAGCTGCAGCTCGTATACGGGGGCGACGAGGCGCAACCTGCCGAGCACCTCGCGCAGCACCGCGGTGAAACGCGCCTCGTCGCTGCTCGCGCTCGCGAGCGCGAGCGGCAGCACGGTCGGCGCGCAGCCCTCGTGGATCAGACTGAAGACGAGCATCCGCGCGGCCGCGCAGCGTCCCGCTAGCCAGCCGCTCATCTGCACGATCAGCCGGCGCGCCGCGAACAGCAACGCCTCGGCGCCATCGACACGCGCGGCCAGTTCGATCCTGGCTTCGAAACGCTCGGGCGCGACGAACCAGGCGCGCGGATCGGACTTCTTTCCGAGTGCGCGGTCGAGTTCGTCGAGCAGCGCTTCGGAAAAGCGCCGTGCCACCGCAGTTCGCGGCAGCGGCAGCAAGTCGCCGATACGGGCGATGCCCACGCCGCGCAGCGCGTCCCGATGCACCCAGCCTGCGCCCAGCAGCCACACCGGCAGCGGTGCCAGCGCCCGCGGCAGATCGGCGACGCTGCGCGCCTGCAGGCCGTCGGCCGCACGCGCCAGCAGCCAGGCCGCGTGCGGCACCGGCGCGGTCGCCACGCGCGCGGCGTGTCCCTGCTCGATCAGACCCTTGCGCAGTGCGGCCAGCAAACGCGCCTGGCCGCCGAACAATCGCAGGCTTGCCGCGACCTCGAGCAGCACGCCAGCCGGTTCTTCGCCGGCCAGCGGATCCCGCGGCGGCGCGACGAGCGCAACGCTGGGTGTGAAGCGCAGCGCCCAGCGCGCGATCCCTTCGAGCGCCGCTTGCTCCCTGGCCGGATCGCGTGCCCGCAGCGCAAGCCGCGGGCACAGCGCAGCCGCGGTCGCGCGCCGCATGCCGGCCGCCACGCCGGCGGCCGCTGCGGCGCGGTTGACGTGCAGGATGCGCTGCGCGTCGCCGATCGCGAACGGCTCGCGGATCGAGTCCGGGGTGGCGGCGCAGGCCTCCAGCGGCAATTCGGGCAGGCAAACGGCGATCCACAGCATCGCGGGCACCGGCGCATCGGCGGGTTTTATGCGCCGTCAACGTGAAAGTCGCGCAGCGACTCCCGAACCCGCCTGCCGCTGGGAGGAGAGGGGCGAGCGTGACGGAAACGGGGCATGACTTTCATGCTCGGGTGTCTTCCCGAAGTCATGCCCGTTGGCCGCACGCGCCGTCGTGCGGGCCGGCGCACCCGCGGGCACGACTGGCGGCAGCGCAAGCACGAGCGGTGCGGCCAGTGGCGGCCCGCGCCGCTTGAGAATGTCGACCTGCAGCCGCTGCGGGTCCGCGCCGGCGGGCGCGAGTTGCAGGCGCAGTGGCGCAGGCGAAGCCGCGTTGCGCGCCGCCCGCGGGCGCACGATGAAGGCCAGGCAGCGCGTGCCCTGCGCGGCCAACTGCAGCCGCCGCAACCGATCGGACGCGATGAGCGCACCGTCGTCTTCCGGCAGCCATGCGACGAGCGCTCCGACGGCTGCACTCTTGAGCGCCTGCTCGATCGCCCAAAGACGATCGGCGCGCTGGGGCGCGTGCGCCACGAGCAAGCGGTCGAGCGCCAGCCCGTGCTGCTGCAAGGCCGGCGCGTAGGGAATGAAGGGCGGGGCGATCCAAAGCACTTCACGGCCGTCGCGCGCGAGCAGCGCCAGCGCTGGCAGCACGAGCCGCAGTTCGCCGATGCCGTGGCGCTCGATCAGCAGCTCCGTCAGACCGCCGACCGGCCAGCCGCCGCCCGGCAGCTCGGCGTCGAGCGCGGCGAACTGCGAAGGCACGCCGCGCGCCGTCTGGTGTCCGAGCTGATTCGCGCGCCAGACCGCAGCACCAAGCGCGGCGTCGAGCGGCGGTAAAACGGCGGCGGGTGCGGACATGCAGGCGCAAGCGGGTACTGTATAAATTCACAGTATCACAATTCCGGCCGGAGACCAACCCGTCCGGCCGCGCCCGCATAATCGTCGCCGGGACGCACTCGCCGCGCGGAGACGACCATGGAACGCTTCACGATTTCACTCGACGACAACCTGGCCACCGAATTCGACGAACTGATCGCCGAGCGCGGCTACGACAACCGTTCCGAGGCCGTGCGCGACATCCTGCGTGCGTACCTCGACCGCCGGCGCGAAGAGCGCGACGCCGACGCGCATTGCGTGGCCAATCTCTCGTACGTCTACAACCATCACGAACGCGAGCTGGCCGAACGCCTCACCACGCTGCAGCACGCCCACCACGACATGACGGTTTCGACGATGCACGCGCATCTGGATCACGACCACTGCATCGAGAGCGTGATCCTCAAGGGCCCGGCGCGCGCGGTACGGCGCTTCGCCGATGCGATCTCGGCCGAGCGCGGCGTGCGCCACGGCCAGTTGAACCTGATCACCGTCGAACTGCACGGCGCGCAGGGGCACACGCACGTCCATCTGAAACCGAGCCACTGAGCCCCCGCCGCGACCACATGCCGCCGCGAGCGAGGACCCGCTGGCCACGCCGTCTCGCGCAGTCTGCGCTCGTGCTCGTCGCGGCTGCGGCCGGCGGCTTCGCGTGGTACCGGCAGGCCAGCCTGCCGGCGCACGAGGGCGAACGCAGCGTGCCGGGGCTCGCGGCGCCCGTTTCGATCGTGCGGGACTCGAACGCGGTGCCTGTCATCCGGGCCGACAGCGAGGCCGATGCCCTTTTCGGACTGGGATACGCGCACGCGCAGGACCGCCTGTGGCAGATCGACTTCAATCGGCGGATCGCGCAGGGACGGCTTGCCGAAATCTTGGGCCCCGCCGCAGTCGACACCGACCGCTTCGTGCGAACGCTCGGCGTGTATCGGGCGGCGCAGTCGATCGCAGCCAACCTCGATGCGGAAACGCGCGCGCTGCTCGACGCGTATGCGGCCGGCGTCAATGCCTATCTGGCGACACGCACGGAAGCGCTGCCGCCGGAATTCCTGCTGCTGCGCGCGCCGGCGCCGGAGCCGTGGAGCGCGGTCGATTCGATCGCCTGGTCGTTGATGATGGCGTGGGACCTTTCGCGCAGCTATTTGAACGAACTGGCGCGGCTGCGTCTGGCGACGCGGCTGACGCGGGCCGAGATCGACGAATTCCGCCCGCCGTATCCGGGCGATACACCGCCTGCCGTGGCCGACTACGTCGAGCTGTACCGCGTGCTCGGGCTTGCACGCGGCAGTGCGACCGCGGTCGTCGAGCAGGCCGCGCAACTCGCTGCGACACATCCGGTGGCGGGTTTCGGGGAAGGCGAAGGCCTGGGTTCGAACAACTGGGTCGTCGCCGGCAGCCGTACCGCGACCGGCAAGCCGCTGCTCGCCAACGATCCTCACCTCGGGCTGACGGTGCCTTCGGTCTGGTATTTCGCGCGGGTGCAGGCACCCGCGCTCGACGTGTTCGGCGCGACGCTGCCCGGCGTGCCCTACGTGATCCTCGGCCGCACTGCGCGCGTGGCCTGGGGCTTCACGAACACCGGACCCGACGTGCAGGATCTGTACCTGGAGCGCGTCAACCCGGCCGATCCGGGCGAGTACCAGACGCCCGATGGCTATGCGCGCTTCGAGACGCGCACCGAAGTCATCCGTGTGCGTGGCGCCGAAGACGTCCGGCTCGTCGTCCGCACGACGCGGCACGGGCCGGTCATCTCGGGTGCGCTCGCCGCGGTGGACCGCGCGTTGCCGCGCGGCGAGGCGCGCTACGTGCTCGCGCTGCGCTGGGCGGCGCTGGAGCCCGCGGACGCGACGATGCGCGCGTTGCGCGGGATGAACCGCGCACGCGACGCGCGCGAGTTCGAGCAGGCGCTGCGCGACTGGCAGCTCGTCCAGCAGAGCATCGTGTTCGCCGACGCCGACGGGCGCATCGGCATGGTCGCACCCGGCCGCGTCCCCGTGCGCCGCGCCGACAACGACCTGATGGGGCTGGTGCCGTCGCCCGGTTGGGATGCGCGCTACGACTGGGATGGCTGGCTGCCGTACGAGGCGCTGCCGCGCGTGGTCGATCCGCCGTCCGGCTACATCGTCACTGCGAACCACAAGATCACGCCGCCGGGCTACGCGGCATATCTCACGTCCGAGTGGTTCCTGCCGTATCGCGCGGCGCGCATCGCCGCGCTGATCGAGTCGCAGCCGCTGCACACGCCGCAGAGTTTCCGGCGCATTCAGGCCGATGTCGTCTCGCTGGCGGCGCGCGATCTGCTGGCCGCGCTCGCACACGTGCAGCCGCGGTCGGCGGCGGCGCGTGTCGTGCTCGACCGGCTGCGCGCGTGGGACGGCGCGATGTCCGTCGACGCACCGGAGCCGGTGCTGCTGCACGCGTGGCTGCGCCGGCTGCGTTCGCGGATGTTCGACGACGAACTGGGTCCGCTGGCGGCCGATTTCGTCGCCTCGAGCGAGCTCGTGCAGGCCACGCTGAACGTGCTGACGGGTCGCGCACGCGCACGCGACTGGTGCGACGACGCGACGACGGCGCGACGCGAAACCTGCGACGAACTTGCGGCCGAAGCGCTCGAGGAGGCGATCGGCGATCTCGCGCACGACGGGCGCGATCTGCTCGCGCTGCGCTGGGGCGATTTTCACCGGGCGGTGCTCGAGCATCGGCCGCTGTCGAATGCGGGCTTCATGCGCGACCTGTTTCAGCTCGCCGCGCCGGTGCCCGGCGACAGCTACACGATCAACGTCGGCCAGCTCGTGCTGCGCGGCGAGCGTCCTTTTTCCACACGCCACGCGGCGAGCCTGCGCGCGGTCTACGATCTGTCGGATGCGGGCGGCGACGCCTGGATCTTCGCGCTCGGGCAGCTCGGCCATCCGCTGTCGCCGCAGTACCGGGCGCTGCTGTCCGCATGGCAGAAGGCAGAGCATCTGCCGCTCGCTTGGACGGCGCCGGCCAAAAGCGAGCACCACGCGCGCTTGATGCTCGTGCCGCGCTGATCTGGTCGAGGCGTTCGACGGTGCCGTTCATCGCACGGCGCGCACCGGGGCAAGCGGCGGGGCGCCGCTGCGCGAAGGTCCGCCGCGGCGCCCTTCGAGCGGCGGTTACATTCGCTCGATCCGCCCCTCGCCTGCTTCGGGCGCTGCCCCGCGAATGCCGACGATGCGGTCGTACCAGCCGCGCAGCGACGCGCGGGCCGCCTTGAACCCTTCCAGCAGCGGGCCGCGGTCGTAAAAGACGATCACCATCAGGCTGTTGCGCGGCTTGTCGTCGGCGCGCATCGGCTCGACGCTGTGCCAGCTGTCCGGCGTCACCGCAAACGCGTAACCGGTATTCGGCGCGAAGCGCATCGCCCGGATCTCGCGAAACGAGCCATCCGAATTGCGCGCATGAAAGCGCGTGCCGAGATGCGTCTGGCTGTCGTCGACGGGAAGGTAGAACTGGGTCGTGATCGCCTTGCGCGGCGAATCCGGGTGGATCGAGATCCGGTAGCCGCCGAGGTCACGGAAAAGCGTCGGAAAGTGTCGCAGCTTGATTCGATCGAGCGGCCGTCGTCGCGCCGCCTCGAGTCTGGCGGCGAATTTCGCCTTGTATGCGGCGTCCACCGCCGGGGCGGTCAGCCCGATGACCACCTCGCGCCAGAACGCCGCCGTCGCACCGGGCAAACGCGCGATGTCGGCCGGCACCAGCGGGAACTGCAGTCGCGCGCTTCGCCCGTCGGGAAGCACCGCGTCGCTGTGCTTCAGTTCGCGGTAGAACGCGTCGTCCGGAAGTCGGGCGAGCAGCTCCTGGTAGACGTCCGGCGGGAAAACGCCGTCGAACGCCAGATGGTCGAACGGTTCGGACGCAAGCGCCGTTGCGTCGATCGTACGGCTCAAGTGCTCGGCGATGCGTTGCGAGAGTCGCATGGACACGTGTTCGTGCGGCGGCGAGGCCGGATTCTAGGGCGACGGCGATGCCGGCTCTGGGAAACCCCGGTTTGACGCTGCCCAAGGCCTTGGTGCAGCATCCGCCGCCTGTTACCCATCTTCCAGGAAGGAGTCACCGGATGCGCCAAATTTTCGCCACCGCGGCGACCGTCGCGCTGCTCGCGGCCGGTATCTCGGCGGTTGCCGCCGTCGACGCAAAGACCCTGCGCTGGGCCAGCCAGGGCGACATCCTGACCTTCGACCCGCACGCGCAGAATGAAGGGCTGAACAATACCGCCAACAGCTACATCTACGAGCCGCTGATCAATTACAACGAAAAGTTCGAACTGGAGCCCGCGCTCGCGGTGTCGTGGAAGCAGGAGACGCCGCTGATCTGGCGCTTCAACCTGCGCAAGGGCGTGACGTTCCACGACGGCACGCCGTTCACCGCGCAGGATGTCGTGTTCTCGATCGAGCGCGCGATGGCGCCGACATCGAACTTCAAGGTCTACACGACGGCGATCCAGCGCGCGCATGCGGTCGACGACCACACCGTTCTGATCTACACGACGGTGCCCAACCCGGTGCTGCTGCGGCAGCTGCCCGAGCTGCGCATCATGAGCAAGGCGTGGTCGGAAAAACACAAGGTCACGCAGCCGCAGAACTTCGTGCAGAAGGAGGAGACCCACGCGGCGCGCCACGCCAACGGTACCGGCCCGTACATGCTGAAGTCGCGCGAGGTCGACATCCGCACCGTGTTCGTCGAGAACCCGAACTGGTGGGGCAAGGCGAACAAGAAGGGCAACGTCACCGAGGTCGTCTACACGCCGGTGAAGTCGGACGCCACCCGCACCGCGGCGCTGCTGTCCGGCGAACTGGACTTCGTGCTCGACCCGGCGCCGCAGGACCTGGCGCGGCTGCGTTCGAGCCCGAACATCAAGGTCGTCGAGGGCGCCGAGAACCGCACGATTTTCCTCGGGTTCGACCAGTTCCGCGACGAGCTGCTGTACGCCGACGTCAAGGGCAAGAACCCGTTCAAGGACCTGCGCGTGCGTCAGGCGCTGTATCACGCGATCGACATCGAGGCGATCAAGCGCTCGGTGATGCGCGGTTCCTCCGACCCCACCGGAGCCATTATCCAGCGCGCGGTCAACGGCTGGACCGAGGAGGCGCACAAGCGGCTGCCGTACGACGAGAAACGCGCGCGCGAACTGCTTGCCGCCGCCGGCTATCCGAACGGCTTTTCGTTCACGCTCGACTGCCCGAACAACCGTTACATCAACGACGAGGAGATCTGCAAGGCGCTCGCGGCGATGTGGGCGCGCGTGGGACTGAAAGTCAATGTCAACGCGATGCCGCGCGCCACGTACTTCCCGAAGATCCAGAAGTACGACACGAGCGCATACCTGCTCGGCTGGGGAGTGCCGACCTTCGATGCGCTGTATTCGCTGCAGTCGCTGGCGAAGACCGTCGGCAAGGAGGGCGACGGCAACTTCAATCTCGGCCGCGTCAGCCATGCCGAATACGACAAGCTGGTCGACGCCATCAAGAGCGAGGTCGACCAGAAGAAGCGCAACGAGCTGATCGCCAAAGCGCTGATGATCCACAACCGCGAAGTGATGCACATCCCGCTGCACAACCAGGTGATCCCGTGGGCGATGCGCAAGAACGTCCACGTCGTCCACCGCGCAGACAATCGCCTGGAAGCGCGCTGGGTACGTATCGATTAACGAAGTCTGTCCGCGCATCCAGGCGATTGCGTCGCAGGCTAACTTCGGCGGAGCCGAAGTTAAGGGAGGCCGCGTCAGCGGCCTCCCGGCCGGAGACACAACCGGCTCGACGCCCGTTGGGTTCGCATCGACTGATGCGAACCCGACCGACCCGGTTGTGTCGAAGGCTGACCTCGCGGAGCCGAAGTCAGCGACCGTCGCGGTAGCGACGGTCCGGCCGGAGACGCTGCGTCGAGTCGGCGGCGGTCGCGTGGGCGACGCCGAACCGAGCGGCGCTTCGCGCGCCGCCGCATAATCGCCCGCATGCGACAGACGCGCGCGGGCGAAGCGCGGCGCGCCGATCCCGGGACCGGCGCGGTCGCGCGCGATGTCGCCGTCTTCGCACTGGTGCTCGGCGCGCTGTCGGGGCTTGTGCTCGCCGCGTTGTTCGATCCGGGCGCGCCGTACCGATCGATCTCGGCATGGCTGCTCGCGGATCCCGTCGCGAGCTTCGCGCGCAACGTCCATTACTGGGCCGCGCAGGTCGGCATCGCCGCGGCGCTGGGCTACGCATGGATACGCCTGCGCTGCTCGTCTGCTACGTGGCGCGTGGCCCTCATGCTCGCGGCCGGTGCGCTGTTGCCGCTATCCGGTTTTGTCCTGCGCGGCGACGCCGACGCGGCCGAAGTCGTCCGCATCGTCACGCTGCTGGCGGCCGCGATTCCGTTCGTCGAGCCGCCGGTCGCTGCGCCTTCGACGGCGGTCGTCTACGCCATGCACGTCGCCGCCGCGATGGTCGTCTTGGTGCCGGTGGCGATCGCGCTGCGGTGCCGGCGCTGGCCGCGTCCGTGGATCGGCGTTGCGGTCGCGACGGGCGTCGCCGCGGTTTCGCTGTTCGTTTCGCCCAAGCTGCACGATGGGCTCGATCCGTTGCACGAGGGGCCGTGGTACTTCGTGGGGCTGCAGCGGTTCGTCGAATGGGGCGTTTGGCCCGAAGCAATCGTCGCGATCACGGCGACTGCGCTTTGCGCTGCATTGGCGCTGCCGTGGCTGCCGCCGAATTGGACCGCGCGCACGCGAGCGTCGATCGGCGTCGCCGCGGTCGCGTATCTCGCCGCCTGCGGTCTCGGACTGGTATCGCGCGGCCAAGACGGCGCATCGAAGCCGCGCTGGCCGGATGCGCGCGGTGGCCTGCAGGTCGGCTGGATCTTCGGCGCCGCTGCGCCGGCACACGGCGAGGCGCTGCCGGTGGTTCGTGGCCGCGCCGAGGGCTGCCTCGTCTGCCATGATCGAATCGACGGGCTCGGAGAATCGCACGCGCCCGCTCGCATCGGCTGCGCTTCCTGCCACGGCGGCGATCCGTTCGCGCGCGACGCCGGCCGCGCGCACGCGCGCATCGTCCGGGTGCCGGGCAATCTGGCCGATGCGCGGCGCACCTGCGGGCAGGCGGGTTGCCACGTCGCGATCGCGCCGCGCGTCGAACGTTCGATCATGTCGACGATGGCCGGGGTCGTCGCGGTCAACCGGCGCGTGATCGGTGCTGCGCGCGGCGAATCGCCGCCGGTCGAAACGGAAGGTGAGCCGCCGCACGCGAACCGGCTCGGGCACACCGCCGCCGATCACCATCTGCGCGAGCTGTGCGTGTCGTGCCACCTCGGCCAGCCGAAGGACGCGTGGGGACCGATCGGCGAGGCGTCGCGCGGCGGCGGCTGCAATGCCTGCCATCTCGTTTATGGCGAGCGCGCGGCGGGCGAGCTCGCGCGCTACCTCGCGACGCCGGCTGGCGAGCGCGCTGCGGGTCCGAATGCGCATCCGTCGTTGACCGTGAATCCGGGCAACGGACACTGCTTCGGCTGCCACAGCCGCTCGAGCCGCATTTCGACGAGCTACGAGGGCTGGCACGAACTGCGCGGCGATCCACCCGCCGGGATGGATCCGGCGCGGCTGCGCAAGCTTGACGACGGCCGCCACTTCGAGCGCGTCACACCCGACGTTCATCACGAGCGCGGGCTCGAGTGCATCGACTGCCACACGTCGAACGAGCTGATGGGCAGCGGCGCGCCGGTCGCGCGCAAGACCGATCAGCTTCGGATCGGCTGCGCCGACTGCCATGCGGCGAAACTCGCGTCGATCGACTCGGCCTCGCTCGACCCGGAGTCGCGCACGCTGCTTGCACTGCGGGGCTGGACGCTCGCGCCGTCGCAGCGCGTCGGCGCGACGCGCGGCGGCGAGCCGCTCGTCAACGTCGTCGTCGACGAAACGGGCCGCGGCCGGCTGCGGCGCAAACGAACGGGCGAATGGCTTGCGCTCAAAGCGCCGCTCGCGGTTTGCACCGAAGGGCAGGGACATGCGCGGCTTTCATGCGTGAGCTGCCACTCGGCGTGGGCACCGCGCTGCACGACCTGCCATACGAACTTCGATCCGAACGAGGAGGGCTACGACCACGTCGACCAGAAGTGGGTGCAGGGCACGTGGAACGAATCGTCGGGACCGTTCGAAGTCGCACCGCCGACGCTCGGTATCCGCATTCATCGCGACGCCGGCGGCCGCGAGCACGGCGTGGTCGAAACCTTCGTGCCCGGGATGATCCTCACCTTCGACCGCAATCGCGATCCGCGGCAGCCGCCCGATCCGGTCTTCCGCCGGCTCTACGGGCTGACGTTCGCGCACACGATCCGGCGCGAGGCGCGCTCCTGCCCGTCGTGCCACGCCGACCCGATCGCGCTCGGCTACGGCCGCGGCCGCTTGCGCTACGAGGTCGCAGGCAACGTGGGCCGCTGGCGCTTTGCGCCCAGCGAGCCGGCTTCCCCGCACGACGGACTGCCGGCGGATGCATGGATCGGCTTCCTGCAGCCGCGCGACGGCATGGCGTCGACGCGCGACGACGTGCGCCCGTTCACGCTCGAAGAGCAGCGCCGCATCCTGCGCGTCGGCGCCTGCCTGAGCTGCCACGCCGGAGGGTCGAAGGTCATGCGGATGGCGCTCGCCGATTTCGAGGCGACGCTCGCGCGCCGCAGCCGCCGCTGCGCGCTGCCGCAATGGCCGTAGCGCGTGCGGCGAAGCGCTTCCGTCAGTGGCGGATGCAGATCTTGCCGAAATGCGCGCCGCTTTTCAGATACGCGAGCGCTTCTTTCAACTGCTCGAAGGCGAACACCCGGTCGATCACCGGCCGCAACCGGTGTTGCTCGATCGCGCGCATCATCGCGTCGAAGCCGTCGCGATGGCCGACCGTGATGCCTTGCAGCCGCACCTGCCGCGTCACTACGTGGCCGAGCGGCGCCGAAAGCGCCGAACCGGACAGCACGCCGATCATCGAGATCGTGCCGCCGGGGCGGATCGCGCGCAGCGACTGCGGCAGCGTCTTTTCGCCGCCCAGTTCGACGATGTGATCGAAGCCGCGCCCGCCGGTCAGCTCCCGCGCCGGTTTCGACCACTCGGGCGTGGCCACGTAATTGATGCCGGCGTCGGCGCCGAGCTCCCTGGCGCGCGCGAGCTTGTCGTCGCTGGAGGAGATCACCGTCACGTGCGCGCCGAGGAGCTTCGCGAACTGCAGCGCGAACAGCGCCACACCGCCGGTGCCCTGCACCAGCACGCGCGATCCGGGGCGCAGTTTTTCGTAGGTCACGAGCGCGCTCCACGCGGTGAGCGCCGCGCAGGGCAGGGTGGCCGCCTCCTCGTCCGACAGATGCGCGGGCGCCTTGACCACGCCCTGCTCGGACAGGCACATGTACTCGGCCATCGCGCCGTCGATCGGCCCGCCGAGCGTCTGCGTCAGGCGCTGCAGGTCCGGCTCGCCCGCGATCCAGCCTTGATGAAAGCACGGGCAGACGCGGTCGCCGGCCTTCACCCGCGTCACGCCGGCGCCGACCTCGACCACTTCGCCCACGCCGTCGGAGATCGGAATCAGCGGCAACTCGCCGGTGAACGAGCCGTAGCCGCGGTTCGGCACCACGAGGTCGCGGTAATTGAGCGAGGCCGCTTTCATCTTCAGCAGCACCTGTCCCGGCCCCGGTGTCGGGTCGGGGCGAGTGGCCAGTTGCAAGTGATCGAGACCCCAGTCGTCCTGGATCTGGAACACGCGCATCGTCTCACTCCGCTTGCGCAGGGATCGAGCGCACCGACAGCACGCCGTCGATCGCGGCGATCGAATCGATCACGCTCTGCTCGACCGGGCTGTCGACGTCGACCAGCGTGTACGCCATCTCGCCGCGGCTCTTGTTGATCATGTTGTGGATGTTCAGGCCCGCTTTCGCCATCGCGGTGGAGATCTGCCCCAGCATGTTCGGGACGTTGGCGTTGGCCACTCCCACGCGCCAGGCCGACTCGCGCGGCATCTCCACGCTCGGGAAGTTCACCGAGTTGACGATGTTTCCGTTTTCGAGGAAGTCGCGCACCTGATCGACGACCATCACCGCACAGTTCTCCTCCGCCTCGGCCGTGGAAGCGCCCAGGTGCGGGAACGCGATCGCGCCGGGCACGTTGACGAGCTTCGGCGACGGGAAGTCGCACAGGTACGCTTTCAGCTTGCGTTCGCGAAGCGCGTGAACCACGGCATCCTCGTCGACCACCTCGTCGCGGGCGAAATTCAGCAGCACCGCGCCCGGTTTCATCACCGCCAGCCGCCGGGCGTCGATCAGGTGGCGTGTGGCGGGCGCGAGCGGCACATGCAGCGTGACGAAGTCCGCGTGCTTGAGCAGATCCTCGATCGAGTTGGCCTTGCGCACGCCGGAGTGCAGCCGCCACGCGGCATCGACCGTGATCTCCGGATCGAAGCCGACGACCTTCATGCCGAGCTTGATCGCGGTTTCCGCCACGAGGCCGCCGATCGCCCCCAATCCGATCACGCCCAGCGTGCGGTGGGGCAGCTCGATGCCCGCGAACTGCTTCTTGCCCTCCTCGACACGCGCCTCGAAGTCTTTCGCCTCGGGCGCAAGCTCGGCGACGTAGCGCAGCGCGGCAACGAGATTGCGCGCGCCGATCAACAGTGCCGCGAGCACCAGCTCCTTGACCGCGTTGGCGTTCGCGCCCGGGGCGTTGAACACCGGCACGCCGCGACGCGACATCTCCGCCACCGGGATGTTGTTGGTGCCGGCGCCGGCGCGGCCGATCGCCTTGACGGTTGGCGGAATCGGCATCGCATGCAGGTCCGCCGAACGCAGCAGGATGGCGTCCGGGCGCTCCGCGTGCTTGGATACCGCGTAGCGGTCGGACGGGAAGCGCGCCAGACCGTGGCTGGAGATGTTGTTCAGGACGAGGATCTGATACTTGACCATGCTTCGATGCCCCGGTCCCTCGCGAGGACGGGGCGGGGACAGAAACTTCAGCCGTGTTTGCGCTCGAACTCGCGCATATAGTCGATGAGCGTGCGCACGCCTTCGATGGGCATCGCGTTGTAGATGGAGGCGCGCATGCCGCCGACGGAGCGGTGGCCCTTCAGCTGCAGCAGCCCGCGCGCCTCGGCGCCTTTCAGAAACGCGCCGTCGAGCTTGTCGTCGCGCAGCTTGAACGGCACGTTCATGCGCGAGCGGTCCTCGCGCCGCACCGGGTTGACGTAAAACGAGGTCGAATCCAGATAGTCGTACAGCAGCTTCGCCTTCTCGATGTTGCGCTTCTCGATCGCCGCGAGCCCGCCCTGCGCGAGCAGCCATTCGAACACCAGCCCGGCGATGTAGATCGAGTACGTGGGCGGCGTGTTGAGCATCGAGTCGGCTTCGGCCTGCTCCTTCCAGTGGAAGGCCGAAGGCGTGATCGGCAGCGCGCGATCGAGCAGATCCCTGCGCACGATCACGATCGTCAGCCCGGCGCAGCCGGCGTTTTTCTGCGCGCCGGCGTAAATGACGCCGTACTTGCGGACGTCGATCGGCCGCGACAGGATGTGCGAGGACATGTCCGCCACCAGCGGCACGTCGCCCACGTCCGGCGTCCAGTGATACTCGACGCCGCCGATCGTCTCGTTGCTGCAGATGTGCACGTACGCGGCATCCGGCGTGAGCTTCCACGTGTCGCGCGCCGGCACGTAGGTGAAGTTCCTGTCCTCGCTCGAGGCGGCGACGTTGACCTGCGCGTATTTCTTCGCTTCCTTGATCGACTTCTTCGACCACTCTCCGGTGTTGACGAAGTCGATCACTTTCCTGTCGCCGAGCAGGTTCATCGGCACGAAGGCGTTTTCGCCGATCGCGCCGCCCTGCAGGAACAGCACCTCGTAGTCGGTCGGAATCGCCAGCAGCGTGCGCAGGTCGGCCTCCGCCTTCTCCGCGATCGAGATGAACTCCGGGCCGCGATGGCTCATTTCCATCACGCTCATGCCGCTGCCGTGCCAGTCGAGCATCTCGGCGGCGGCGCGTTGCAGGACTTCCTTCGGCAGCACCGCGGGTCCGGCGCTGAAGTTGTAGACGGTCATAGGGTCGTTTGCTGGCGTTGCGAGGGTTGGATCGGCACGGACTTTAGCGCATCGCAGCAACGATGCCGGACGGGGCGCGACGACCGGGCAAACGGCACGGCCTGTCGGCCGTCGTCGAGGCTGCGCCGAACCGAGGGAAAACGACGGCCTTGTGTTGAGGCTCGGCGTTCCGATGCCCAGCACCGCAACGGGCCGCGTCGGCGTCAGCTCAATCCGCTGACCGGCACCGCCGCGCCGTGGATCGCGCGCGCGGCGTCGGAGGCGAGGAAGACGATCACGTCGGCAAGCGCCTCGGGCGCGACCCAGCGGCCGGGGTCGGCGTCCGGCATCGCGGCGCGGTTTTCCGGCGTGTCGATGATCGTCGGCAGCACGCAGTTGACGTTGATGTTGTTCTCGCGCAGCTCGGCGGCCATCGCCTCGGTCAAACGGATCACCGCGCTCTTGGCCGCGACGTAGGCGCCCATCCGCGCCACCCCTTTTTGTGCCGCGGCGGCGCCGACGTTGACGATCCGGCCGCCGCCCGCGCCGAGCATCTGCGGCACCACGGCGCGCACCGTGTTGAGCAGCGTGCGCGCGTTCAGATCCATCAGGAAGTTCCAGGTCGCGTCCGACGTCTCGTGCACCGCTTCGCCCATGCGAAAGCCCCCGGCGAGGTTGGCGAGCACGTCGATGCGGCCGAAGCGCGCGACCGCCCGCTGCACGACCTGCGCCACCTGCGCGGCGTCGAGCAGATCGGCCGCGGCGAGCATGTGCCGCGCATCGTCGCCGCCGAACGCCTTGCGCAGCGTCTCCTCGCTGCGGTCGACGAGCACGAGCGCGGCGCCGCGGGCGGCGAACGCCGTGGCCACCGCGCGCCCCAGATTGCCGGCGGCGCCGGTCACCATCACGGTGCGATTCGCAAAGTCCATCTCAGCGCCCCTTGCGGCGTGCGGCATGGTAGGCGCCGGTGCCGCGCGTGAGCACGCGGTCGTCCGGCAGCACGTCGCCCGGCTCGAACTCGGGCAGGCCTTTGACGCGCTCGTAGATCGGGCCGAAGTCGATGCGGGCGAGCGCGAGCAGCTCGTCCAGATCGCGGATCACGAAGTACGTCTCCTGGAAATCGTCGATGCGGTAGCGCGTGCGCATCACGCGCTGCAAGTCGAAGCGGATACGGTTCGGCGAGGCGTCGTCGATCGCGAACACGCTCTCGGCGGACGAGGAGGCGATTCCCGCGCCGTAGATGCGCAGGCCGCCGTGCTGCTCGACGAGCCCGAACTCCACCGTGTACCAGTACACGCGCGCGAGCTGCGCGAGCGCGCCGAGCCTTTGCGCGCGCAGGCCGCCCACGCCGTACGCCTGGATGTAATCGGCGATCACGGGGTTCATCAGCATCGGCACGTGGCCGAAGACGTCGTGAAAGACGTCCGGTTCTTCCAGGTAGTCGAGCTGCTGCGGTTTGCGGATGAACTGCCCGGCGGGAAAGCGCCGGTTGGCGAGGTGCTCGAAAAACACCTCGTCGGGCACCAGGCCCGGCACCGCGACCACCTGCCAGCCGGTGGCGCGCATCAGCACGTCGGACAGACGCCGGAAGTCCGGGATCTGCTCCGCGGTGATCGGCAGCGCGCGCATGCCGGCGACGAACTCGTCGCACGCGCGATCCGGCAGCAGCTTCGTCTGCCGCTCGTACAGCCGCTTCCAGGTCGCGTGCTCCTCAGGCGTGTAGTTGTCCCAGCCCTGGTCGATGGTCCAGTCCGCGCTCGCGGGCCGGCCGGCTTCGCCGGCGGCGAGCCCGTGTCTGGCGTCCTGCGGGTACTGCATCATCGCCCCACCTCGCCGTAGGCTGCGTCGATTGCGCGCGCGAGCGCAAAGTCGCGTTCGGTCAGTCCGCCGGCATCGTGGGTCGTCAGCGCGATCGTCACGCGGTTGTAGACGTTGCTCCAGTCCGGATGGTGATTGCGCTTCTCGGCTTCCAGCGCAACCTGCGCCATGAACGCGAAGGCGCGCACGAAGTCGGGAAACACGAACTCGCGCACGATCGCGCGCCGCTGCGCATCGTGCCGCCAGTGCGGCAGCGCGGCCAGTTCCTTTGCGACGTCCATCATGCCTCCCGTGCAGGAAGTACCGTTCCCGCGCACCCGCCGAAGCCGATGCGCCGGGCGCCTTGCCGCTCGCAGTGCGCGCGCAGGATCACGGTGTCGCCGTCCTCCAGAAACGCGCGCGTCTCGCCGTTGGCCAATTGCAGCGGTTGTTTGCCGCCGGCGGTGAGCTCCAGCAGCGAGCCGCCCTGATCGGGCGCGGGTCCGGAGATCGTGCCGGAGCCGAACAGGTCGCCCGGCTGCAGGTTGCAGCCGTTGACCGTGTGGTGCGCCACCAGTTGCGCGACGGTCCAGTATGCGTCGCGGAAGTTGGAGCGCGCGAGCCGCTGCGGGCTTGCCATCGCCGGGGTCTGCAGCCAGACCTCGAGTTCGATGTCGAACACGCCGTGCGCGCGGTTCGCCGGCGAATCCAGATATGGCAGCGGCTGCGGATCGCCGCTTGCGCGCTCGAACGGCGCGCGAAACGGCGCGAGCGCCTCGGGTGTGACGATCCACGGCGAAATCGTGGTGGCGAAATTTTTCGCCAGGAATGGACCGAGCGGCTGGTACTCCCAGGCCTGCACGTCGCGCGCGCTCCAGTCGTTGAGCAGCACCAGACCGAAGACGTGCTCCTCGGCCCGGTCGATGGGGATCGGCTCTCCCAGCGCGTTGCCCGGGCCGATGAAAATGCCCAGTTCCAGCTCGTAATCGAGCCGGCGCGTCGGCGCCAGCCACGGCTGCTGCGCGTCGGCGGGCTTGATCTGTCCGCGCGGGCGATGAAACCGCGCGCCGCTGGCGACGATCGAAGACGCGCGGCCGTGATACCCGATCGGCACCCACTTGTAGTTCGGCAGCAGCGGATTGTCCGGCCGCATCAGCTTGCCGACGGCAAGGGCGTGGTGGATGCCGGCGTAGAAGTCGGTGTAGTCGCCGATCGCACACGGCAGCCCGAGCTCGACCTTCGACTGCGGAACCAGCGCCTGCGCGAAACGCGCCTGCTCAGGGCTGCCGCGCCGAAGCCCGCGCGAGGCAGCCAGCCGGATCGCGCGGCGGCGCTCGGCGCCCTCGCCCATCAGCGCGTTCATGTCCTGCGTTGGGATCAGCCCCGCGGCCTGCAGATCGAGCACTTGGTCGCCGATGGCGATGCCGATGCGCCACGGCGCGGAGGGCGCGCGGCGAAAGCGGCCGAACGGCAAGTTCTGGATCGGGAAGTCGGTCGCCGGATCGTTGGCCGCCTCGACCCAGCTCGCCAGCGCCGGGTCGTGGGTTTCGTCGATCATCGGGCGAACTCCTTCTCATGCAGGAAGGCGGCGTGGCGCGGCGCGCGCCGGGTCCTCGCCCACTCCTCGAGCATCTCCCACTTCACCGCATCGAGCTTGTCGAGCTTTTCCGCTTCCTGCGGGTCGGGACACGCCAGCTCGATGCGGTGCCCGTTCGGGTCGAAGAAGTAGATCGAGTGGAAGATGCCGTGGTCGGTGACGCCCAGCACCTCGACGCCGTTTTTTTCCAGGTGATCCTTGAACGCGAGCAGGGTCGCGCGATCCTTCACCTTGAACGCGATGTGCTGCACCCAGGCCGGCGTGTTCGGGTCGCGGCCCATCTCCGGTCGGGTCGGAAGCTCGAAAAAGGCCAGGATGTTGCCGCCGCCGGCGTCGAGGAACACGTGCATGTACGGATCGGGCTCTTTCGTCGACGGGACCTGGTCCTCGGCGATCGCCAGCACGAAGTCCATGTTCAGCATCTTTTGGTACCAGAGCACGGTTTCCTTGGCGTCGCGGCAGCGGTAGGCGACGTGGTGGATGCGGTCGATCTTCATGGTTCAGCTCCGTCTGTCGGCAGTTACGGACGCTCGTGACACCGGCGAACGGGCCGGCATCCCGGGTCATCGCCGCCCGGGATGCCGTGCCGACGTCCAGGGATCCGGGCTGCTTTCAAGGCCCGGCGCCTCGTGTGGGGGACGTCGCCGCCCGCGCTCGTGATGGCGCAATGGACATTCGGCATGACCGTGTCGCGAGATCTTGTGGCGCTCGATGCGGTGCACCGTGGCGCGCAGCGTCCCCCCGATTCTCCCCTTCCCGGCAGGGGAGGGGAAGGGAGGGAAGGCGCCCGCGTACGCGTCGCGCGGCGTGCCTTAGGCGGCAGGCGCCGGTTGAAGCACGCCGCGGCGGATCTGGTCGCGTTCCATCGACTCGAACAGCGCCTTGAAGTTGCCTTCGCCGAACCCTTCGTCGCCGCGGCGTTCGATGAACTCGAAGAACACGGGTCCGAGCAGCGTCTGCGAAAAGATCTGCAGCAGCAGCCGCTTTCTGCCGCCCTCCGTCGACCCGTCGACCAGGATGCCGCGCGTCTGCAGTTCGCTCACGGGTAGCCCGTGGCCGGGCAGCCGCTCGTCGAGCATCTCGTAGTAGACGGCGTTGGGCGGGGTCATCAACGGCACGCCGGCCATCTGCAGCCTGTCCACGGTGGCGATGATGTCGTCGGTGGCGAGCGCGATGTGCTGGATGCCCTCGCCGTTGAATCGCATCAGGAACTCTTCGATCTGCCCGGTGCCCTGCGACGCTTCTTCGTTCAGCGGGATGCGGATCATGCCGTCGGGCGCGGTCATCGCTTTCGAAGTCAGGCCCGTGTATTCGCCCTTGATGTCGAAGTAGCGCAGCTCGCGGAAGTTGAAGATGCGTTCATAGAAACCGGCCCAATACGCCATGCGGCCGCGGTAGACGTTGTGCGTCATGTGGTCGATCCGCCGCAGGCCGTGCCCCGGCGGGTGCCGTTCGGCGCCTTCGATCCACTCGAAGTCGATGTCGTAGATCGATTTCCCGTCCTCGAAGCGGTCGATCAGATAAAGCGGTGCGCCGCCGATGCCCTTGATCGCAGGCAGCCGCAGCTCCATCGGGCCGGTGGGCACGTCCACCGGCTGCGCGCCGAGCGCGAGCGCCCGCGCGTACGCCTTGTGCGAGTCGCGCACCCGGAACGCGATCGCGCACGCCGACGGCCCGTGCTCCTGAGCGAAGTACCACGCCAGACTCTTGGGCTCGTTGTTGACGACGAAGTTGATGTCGCCCTGTCGATACAGCACCACGTTCTTCGAGCGGTGCACGGCCACCTTCGCGAAGCCGAGCTTTTCGAACACCGGCTCGAGCACGTTCGGCTGCGGGGAAGCGAACTCGACGAATTCGAAGCCCATCAGGCCCATCGGGTTGTCTGGAACGTCTGCCATCGTTGCGCTCCTTGCGTCGGATTGTTCCGGTTCCGGACTTCGTCAATCGATCCGCGCGAGCTCGCGCTTGTAGCGCGCGCGTCGCCGCGAATAATCGGGCGCGCTGTCCGCGAGCAGCCGCGCGATGTCTTCGTCGGTCAGCTCGCGCACCAGCTTGGCCGGCGCGCCCAGGATCAGCGACCGGTCGGGAAAGACCTTGCCTTCGGTGACGATCGCGCCCGCACCGACCAGGCATTCGCGGCCGATCACCGCGCCGTTCATCACGACCGCCTGGATGCCGATCAGCGAGCCGTCGCCGATCGTGCAACCGTGAACGACGGCCGCATGGCCGATCGTCACGTTCGCCCCCACCGTCAGCGGAAAGCCGCGGTCGTTGTGCAACACCGCGCACTCCTGCACGTTGGACCCGTCGCCGATGCGGATCGGCTCGTTGTCGCCGCGCAATACCGCGTTGAACCACACGCTGACGTTTTCGCCGAGCACGACCTTGCCGATCAAAGTCGCGTTGGGCGCAACGAACGCGCTGGCCGGAATCCGCGGCGCATCGTCGCCGAGTCGATAAACGCTCATCCCGTTCCTCCCGCACGCCTTCCGCGCACGATCGACTTTACGAATCTTCGCGACACCAACGCCCGCCTGGCGCTCGCATCCGTCGCCCCTTGTCATTCAGAGACGCAGCGCCGCCAGTGTCATTGCGAGCCGCACCCCCTATTGTCATTCCGAGCCGAAGGCGAGGAATCTCCGCCGCACGCAACGCCGGGATCCCTCGCGATCGCTCGGGATGACAAGCCGGCGCCACTGTCCCGGCTTGGCTTCGCCATTCCGAACGGCAACGCCGCTCTTGTCATTCCGAACCGCAACGCCGCTCTTTTCATTCCGAGCCGAAGGCGAGGAATCTCCGCTGCGCGCAACGCCGAGATCCCTCGCGTTCGCTCGGGATGACGATGGGGAGTCATTCCAAGCCCGAAGCGAGGAATCTGCGCCGCGCGCAACGCCGCGATCCCTCGCGTTGCTCGGGATGACGGAACCGGTACCCACACGGGCCGAGCGAACTTGCGGGGTCGCGGCGTCACGCGCTTGCGTAACGCTCAATCAACATCGTACCTTCGCCCGACGATGCTTTGGGCCCGGGGCGACCCGAGGGCGTCGCATCGGAGCGCCGCACAGTCGTTTCGCGGTCGCGCCCGGCCGCGCCTTCATGCGCGGCGGCGACACCCGGCCGGCGCCCGCGGCACGGGTGCCGCACGATGCGTGCGCCTCTTACGGCGGCGAACGGTCAATCGAACCCAGCACTTCTTCCGTGTGCTCGCCCGCACGCGCCAGCGGCATGCGCACACCCAAGCGGCGCCCGGCGATCGCCAGCGGCAGCAGCACGACCTCGGTCGTGCCGCCGTCGTCGGTTGTCATCGGCGCCAGCGTGCCGCCGGCTTTCAGATGCGGGTCATCGACGAGCTGCTCGGGTCGTGCGATCGGCGCGTACGGCACACCCGCGGCTTCCAGTCGCGCCGTCAGCGTCTGGACGCGCTCGCGCCGCAGCCGCTCGGCGAGCAGCGGGATCAACTCGCCGCGGGCGGCCACCCGCGCGGCGTTGGTCGCGAACCGCGGTTCGCGCGGCAGTTCGGGGCAGCCGAGCACGTCGCACAGCGCGACGAACTGCTTGTCGCTGACCGCGCCGATGAAAAGCTGCTCGCCTTCGGCGAGCGTGAACACGTCGTACACGCTCCATGCCGACACGCGCGCCGACATCGGCGGCGGCGGTTCGCCGGTCATCAGGTACTGCTGCAGGTGCTGGGCGCAAAGAAACACGCAGTTCTCGAAAAGCGCGCTCTGGACCTCCTGCCCGCGACCGGTGCGGTCGCGGCTGCGCAGCGCCGCGAGCGCGCCGATCGCGCCGAACATGCCGCCCATGATGTCGTTGACCGAGGCGCCGACGCGCAGCGGCCGCCCCGGCAGGCCGGTCATGTATGCCAGCCCGCCCATCATCTGGACGACTTCGTCGAGCGCGGGGCGGTTTTCGTACGGTCCGGGCAGGAAGCCCTTGTGCGAGACGTAGATCAGACGCGGGAAGCGCTGCGCGAGCGTGGCGTAGTCGAGCCCGGCAGACGCCATCAGCCCGGGACGGAAGTTCTCGATCAGCACGTCGCACGTGCCGATCAGATCGAGCGCGGCCGCGTGCCCCTCGGGCGAATGGATGTCGAGCACCACGCTCTTCTTGTTGCGGTTGAACGTGCGGAAGAAGCCGACGCCCAGCCCCGGCAGCTTGCGGGTCTTGTCGCCGCCGGGCGGCTCGACCTTGATCACTTCCGCACCCAGGTCGGCGAGGATCATGCCGCAGGTCGGCCCCATCACCATGTGCGTGAATTCGATCACGCGCACGCCGGCCAGCGGCAGATTGTCGTCATCCGGCGCGTCGTTCATCGGCTCCTCGGGCATTGGCTATTCTGGCAGCGAAGACGCGCGCACGCGACGTCGCGGGCGATCGTGCCCGGTCTCGCGTTCCGCGCGCAGCGTCTATTCAGGCACGAATTTCAATGCAACGCCATTGTTGCAGTAGCGCTTGCCTGTCGGGGGCGGGCCGTCGTCGAAGACGTGGCCGTGATGACCGCCGCAGCGCGCGCAGTGGTACTCGGTGCGCGGATACAGCAGCTTGAAGTCGGTCTTGAAGCCGAACACGTCCGGCAGCGTGGTGTAGAAGCTCGGCCAGCCCGTGCCGCTGTCGAACTTCATGTCGGAGGTGAATAGCGCCAGGTCGCAGGCGGCGCAGTGGTACGTGCCCTTGCGCTTTTCCGCATTCAAGGGGCTCGTGTAGGCGCGCTCGGTGCCTTCGCGGCGCAGCACGTCGAATTGCGCCGGCGTCAGCCGCTTGCGCCACTCGTCCTCGCTCAATTCGATCCGGTCGGCGCGCGTGGGCTTGGAGGCGGCTTGGGCCGCGCGACCGGTCAGGCCGAGCGCGGCGAGGGAGGACAGGATCTGGCGGCGGGTCATCGCGGGGTCTCCAATCGATCAAAGTGCAGCGTCAGTCGTGCGGGCGGGTGCGGATCTTTCGCGAACATGCGCGCTTTGACCCCTCGCATGGTGCACGGTTTCGACGTCGGTGCGGCGGCGATGCCTTGGCCGCCTGTGTGCGTCGTCGGCGCAGGTCAGGCGTGCCGCAGCCGCGGGCAACGGCGCGGAGCGACCCGCGTGCCCGCCGCCTTTGCGGGTATATTTCGCGCTCCTGACCGCCCGGCAGTGCCGGGCGTTTTGCGTGGAGCCCATCGCGTCGACCATGCTGGCCTTCATCGTGCGCCGCCTGCTGCAGGCCGTTCTCGTGATGCTGACGGTCGCGTTCGTCGCGTTCCTGCTGTTCCAGTATGTCGGCGATCCGGTCACGCAGATGCTCGGGCAGGATGCCACCCCCGAAGACCGCGCGCGGCTGCGCGCCGACCTCGGCCTCGATCAGCCGTTTTTCGTGCAGTTCGGCCACTTCGTCGCCAACGCGGTGCAGGGCGACTTCGGCATCAGCCTGCGGCAGGGACGCGCAGTGTCGACGCTGATCAAGGAGCGGCTGCCGGCCACGCTCGAGCTGTCCTTCGCCGCGGCGATCATCGCGATCGTAGCCGGCATTCCGATGGGCGTGTACACGGCGCTGAAGCGCGACTCGTGGCTGTCGCAGTTGCTGCTGGCGGCTTCGCTCGTCGGTGTGTCGCTGCCGACCTTCCTGATCGGCATCCTGCTGATCCTCGTGTTCGCGGTGCAGTTGGGCGTGCTGCCTTCGTACGGCCGCGGCGACACGGTCGCGCTGGGCTGGTGGACCACCGGGTTGCTGACCGCCAAAGGTTGGCAGCACCTGATCCTGCCGGCGATCACGCTGTCGCTGTTCCAGCTCACGCTGATCATGCGGCTGGTGCGCTCCGAGATGCTCGAAGTGCTGCGCACCGACTACATCAAGTTCGCGCGAGCGCGCGGACTGACCGACCGCTCGGTGCATTTCGGCCACGCGCTGAAGAACACGCTGGTGCCGGTGATCACGATCACCGGGTTGCAGCTGGGCGGGATCATCGCGTTCGCGATCGTCACCGAAACGGTGTTCCAGTGGCCCGGCATGGGGCTGCTGTTCATCCAGAGCGTGCAGTTCGCCGACATTCCGGTGATGGCCGCGTACCTGTGTCTGATCGCGCTGGTGTTCGTCATCATCAATCTGATCGTCGACCTGCTTTACTTCGCGGTCGACCCGCGCCTGCGCATCGACCGCGCGGCGCTGGCGCATTGACACAGCGGCAGGCGAGTTCAACGCGCAGACACGGAGACCCCCGGGACATGTTCGAAGGCGTCTTTTTCCGTACCGCCGGCGTCTCGGTGCTCAAGACTTTTGATCGATGAACGCGTACCTCGGTTCGGCGCTGCGCTCGCCGGTCGCCTTCGTCGCCGAACGACACGACGAGTTCACCGCGATCCGGCGCGATCTGCACGCGCACCCGGAACTGGGCTTCGAGGAGCATCGAACCGCCGCACTGGTCGCGGAGCGGCTGCACCAATGGGGCATCGAAGTGCACACGGGCATCGGCCGGACCGGTGTCGTCGGCGTCGTGCGCGGGCGGACCGAAAGCTCAGGACGCGCGGTCGGGTTGCGCGCCGACATGGACGCGCTGCCGATCCAGGAAGACAACGACTTCGCGCACCGTTCGACCCGACCCGGGTTGATGCACGGTTGCGGCCACGACGGGCATACGGCGATGCTGTTGGCCGCGGCGCAGTACCTGGCGGCCACACGCGCTTTCGACGGCACCGTCTACCTGATCTTCCAGCCCGGCGAGGAGGGCTTCGCCGGCGCCAAGGCGATGATCGACGACGGCCTGTTCACGCGCTTTCCGGCCGACGAGGTCTACGCGCTGCACAACTGGCCGGCGCTGCCGGCCGGACACATCGGACTGAATCCGGGACCGATGATGGCGGCCGCGGACCGCATCGAGATCACGATCTGCGGGCGCGGCGGCCACGCGGCGCACCCGCACCTGGCGGTCGATCCGGTACTGATCGCCGCGCACGTCATCACCGCGGCGCAGGCCATCGTGTCGCGCAACGTCGCGCCGATCGATGCGGCGGTCGTTTCCCTGTGCTCGGTGCAGGCGGGCCATCCGGGCGCCTTCAGCGTGGTGCCGCGCGAGGCGAAGCTGGTCGGGACCGTGCGCACGTTCCAGCACAGCGTCCAGGAGCTCGTCGAAAAGCGCCTCGTCGAGCTGGTGCAGTCGACCGCACGCGCGTTCGGCGGCGAGGCCGGCGTGCGCTACGAGCGTGTGTATCCGGCGACGATCAATCACCAGCCGCAGTACGAGTTCGCGGCGAAAGTGGCCGAGGAGCTTGTCGGCCGCGAGCGCGTTGCACGCAACCTGCCGCCGTCGATGGGGGCGGAGGACTTCGCGTTCATGCTGCACGCCAAGCCCGGCTGCTACATCCGGCTCGGCCAGGGCGCGGCGGCGGGCGCGCCCGGCGCCTGCTGGCTACACAACACTCGTTATGATTTCAACGACGCCGTCATCCCGCTCGGCGCGGGGTATCTTGCGGCGCTGGCCGAGCGGCGGCTGGCGCCGGCGGCGCCCCGTTGAGGGCGCAAAGCAGCGAACCGGCGCCCGCGCAGTCCGATCGATCGAGCGACTCACGAGGAGAACGCAGCGATGAACGTCCATTTCACCCTCGCGCGCGCGGCGCTTGCCGCGTGCTTGGCCGTGGCCGCAGTGACCGTCGGCGCGCCGGCGGCGTCGGCCCGGACCTTCAAGTTCGCCAACCAGGGCGACGCGCTGTCGATGGACCCGCACTCGCTGAACGAGTCGCTGCAGCTGAACTTCCTCGCCAACATCTACGAGCCGCTGGTCGGCCGCGGCAAGAAGCTCGAGCTGATCCCGGCGCTGGCCACGGACTGGAAGCAGACCGCGCCCACCGTCTGGCGCTTCAATCTGCGCAAGGGCGTGACCTTCCACGACGGCACGCCGTTCACCGCCGACGACGTGATCTTCTCGTACAACCGCGCCAGAGGCGAAGGCTCCGACGTCAAGACGTATGTCGGCGCGATCAAGGAAATCCGCAAGATCAACGATCACGCGATCGACATCGTCACCAACGAACCGTTTCCGATCCTGCCCGACGTGATCTCGCTGTGGATGATCATGAGCAAGAAGTGGTGCGAGGAAAACCGCGCCGTGCAGCCGGTCGACAAGCGCAAGGGCGTGGAGAACACGGCGTCGTTCAAGGCCAACGGCACCGGACCGTTCAGGCTGCGCGCGCGCGAGCCGAGCGTGCGCACGACGCTGGTGCGCAACTTCAACTACTGGGACAAATCGGTCGAGACGAACATCGATGAGGCGATCTTCACGCCGATCGGGAACGCCTCGACGCGCGTGGCGGCGCTGCTTTCGGGCGAGATCGACATGATGGAGCCGGTCCCCGTGCAGGACATCGCGCGCGTGGCGGCGCACCCGAACCTGAAGGTTCTGCAGGGGCCGGAGCTGCGCACGATCTTCCTCGGCATGGACCAGGCGCGCGACGAGCTGCTGTTCTCGAACGTCAAGGGCAAGAACCCGTTCAAGGACAAGCGCGTCCGTCAGGCGTTCTACCAGGCGATCGACATCAACGCGATCCAGAAGGTCGTGATGCGCGGCGCCTCGCAGCCCACCGCGCTGATGATCGCGCCGGGCATCAAGGGCTATCCGGCGGACCTGAACAAGCGCCTGCCGTACGACCCGGCGGCGGCGCAGAAGCTGCTCGCCGAAGCCGGCTATCCGCAGGGCTTCGAGGTCGGCATGAACTGCCCGAACGACCGCTACGTCAACGACGAGGAGATCTGCAAGGCGGTCGCCGCGATGCTCGCGAAGATCGGCGTCAAGGTGAATCTGGTGGCGGAGAGCAAGGCGACCTATTTTCCGAAGATCCTGTCGCGCAACACGTCCTTTTACCTGCTCGGGTGGACGCCCGGGTCCTACGACTCGCACAACCCGCTGTTCGCGCTGATGTCCACGCCGGGGCCGGGCGGGCAGGGCCAGTTCAACCTCGGCAGTTACAGCAACCCGAAAGTCGACGAGCTGACCCGCGCGATCGCCGTCGAAACCGATCCGGCCAAGCGCAACGCGATGATCCGCGAAGCGATGAAGATCCACCAGGACGACATCGGCCACATCCCGCTGCACCAGCAGGCGCTGGCTTGGGGGATGAAGAAGGAAGTCGACACGGTGCAGCTTGCCGACAACTTCATGTTCCTGAAGTGGACCACGGTGGGGACGAAGAAAGGGAAATGACCATCGAGCGGCCGCGCGGTCGAGGCACCGCCGCCCCCGACCGGCGCGATCCGCGTTCCGACCCGCGCAGCCCAACTCGCGTGATCCGATGAACGCGCTCTTCGCACGGTGGTGGGACAGCGACTTCGCCTACAGCTTCCGGCGCTCGCCGGTGGCCATCGGCGCGGCGGCCGTCGCGTTCGTGCTCGTCGTCTGCGCGGTGTTCGCCGATTGGGTCGCGCCGCACAACCCTTTCGACCTGGCGACGATCAACCTGCTCGACGCGTCGCTGCCGCCGGCGTGGCAGGAGGGCGGCAATCCGAAGTACTGGCTCGGCACCGACGACCAGGGGCGCGACGTGTACTCGGCGATCCTGTTCGGCATGCGCATCTCGCTGGCGATCGGCGTGGCCTCGGTCGTGCTGTCGATCGCCATCGGCGTCAGCCTCGGACTGCTGTCGGGCTACGTCGGCGGCAAGGTCGACGCCTTCATCATGCGGATCTGCGACGTGATGCTGTCGTTCCCCGCGATCCTGGTCGCGCTGCTGATCGACGGTGTCGCGCGCGCCGCGCTGCCGCGCGAGGCGCACAACGAGGTCGCCTTCTTCGTGCTGGTGCTGGCGATCGCCCTGTCGGGCTGGGTCCAGTACGCGCGCACGGTGCGAGGCTCGACGCTGGTCGAGAAGAACAAGGAATACGTGCAGGCCGCGCGCGTGATCGGCGTGGCGCCGCTCGCGATCATGGCGAGGCACGTGCTGCCGAACGTGCTGGGACCCGTGCTGGTGCTCGCCACCGTGCACATCGCCACGGCGATCATCACCGAGGCCACGCTGTCCTTCCTCGGCGTCGGTGTGCCGCCGACCACACCCTCGCTCGGCACCCTGATCCGCATCGGCAACGAGTTCCTGTTTTCCGGGGAGTGGTGGATCACGATCTTCCCGGGCGCGGCGCTGGTGGCGCTGGTGCTGTCGGTCAACCTGCTCGGCGACTGGCTGCGCGATGCGCTGAACCCGAAGCTGCGTTAGCAACCATTGGTTACGGAAAGTGTCTGTGCCCTTTGCTAGGTTGATCCCGTGCGGCACATTGCCGCGCCTGACGCAAAGGGGGCTGTCATGACCATGCTGCGTTCGTGGTTCGTCGCCGCGTCGCTCGCTGCGCTGTTTGCCGGCTGCGCGACGGCCGACACGTTTTCGTACATCCAGGGGCAGCGCTGGATGAAGGCCGAGTTAAACACGTTCGACGTCACGATCATTCGCGTTGACGACAAGGACTACATCCAGCGCGGCTACGCGCCGATCCGCATCGAACCCGGTCTGCACAAGATCGTCGTGCAGGGCCCGCCGACCGCCGGGTTCCGTTTCGGCGAGCAGCGCACGCTGACGCTCGACGTCAAGCCGTGCACGCGCTACTGGCTCGAGGCGAAGAAGGACAACGCGCTTTCGCAGGACTTCGAGCCGCGCGTCAACTACGAAGAGCCGATCCCCGGCTGCGGCGTGTCGACCGCCCGAAAATAGGAGCCTGCGTTGACGAGCCACGCCGGGCCGCTGCTGGAAGTCCGCAATCTGCGCATCGAGTTCCCGACCCGGCGCGGCACGCTCGTCGCGGTCGACGACGTGTCGTTTTCGATCGCGCCGGGCGAGGTGCTCGGTGTGGTCGGCGAGTCCGGTGCCGGCAAGAGCCTGACCGGCGCGGCGATCATCGGGCTGCTCGAGCCACCCGGCCGGATCGCCGCCGGCGAGGTCAAGCTTGCCGGACTGCGCATCGACAACCTGCCGTACGACGAGATGCGCAAGATCCGCGGGCGCGAGATCGGCGCGATCTTCCAGGACCCGCTGACGTCGCTGAACCCGCTGTACACGATCGGCCGGCAGATCGTCGAGACGATCACGACGCACCTGAATGTCTCGTCGGGGCAAGCGCGACGGCGCGCGATCGAGCTGCTCGCCGCCACCGGGATTCCGGCGCCGGAACGGCGCATCGACCACTATCCGCACCAGTTCTCGGGCGGCATGCGCCAGCGCGTCGTCATCGCGCTGGCGCTGGCGGCGGAGCCCAAGCTGGTGATCGCCGACGAGCCGACCACCGCGCTGGACGTCTCGATCCAGGCGCAGATCATCACCCTTCTGAAGACGCTGTGTCGCGACAAGCGCACCGCGATCATGCTGATCACGCACGACATGGGCGTGATCGCCGAAACCGCCGACCGCGTCGCGGTGATGTACGCGGGGCGCATCGCCGAGATCGGCCCGGTCGCCGACGTAATCCACCGGCCGCAGCATCCGTACACGGTCGGGCTGATGGGATCGATCCCGACCTTCGGCCGCGAAGTCGAGCGGCTCGCGCAGATCGACGGCAGCATGCCGCGTCTGACCGAGATTCCGCCCGGATGCGCATTCCACCCGCGCTGCGATCGCGCGTTCGGGCGCTGCTCGCGCGAACGTCCCGATCTGATGCCGGCCGGCGCATCGCAGGCGGCGTGCTGGCTGCACGACGCGGCGAGCAGGAGGGCCGCCGCATGAGCGCAGTCCCCAGGCCGCGCGCGGAGCCGGTGGCCGGCGAGGCCATCGTCAGGGCGGAGCGCCTTTCGAAATACTTCGACGTATCGCCGCCGTGGCTGAACCGCGTGCTCGAGCGCAAGGGGCGCCAGATCCTGCGCGCCGTCGACGGCGTGAGCTTCGACATCGCACGCGGCGAGACGCTGTCGCTGGTCGGCGAATCCGGCTGCGGAAAGTCGACCGTCGCGCGGCTGCTCGTGGGCCTTTACGTGCCGACCGCGGGCCGCGCCGAGTTCTTCGGCCACGACCTGCGCGAGCTGAACACGCCTGCCGGCCGCCCGCTGCGGCAGAAGCTGCAGATGATCTTCCAGGATCCGTACGCGAGCCTGAATCCGCGCTGGCGTGTGGCGGACATCATCGCCGAGCCGCTGCGCGCGCACGGACTGATGCAGGACCGTCAGGCGATCGCCGCGCGGGTGGACGAGCTGCTGACGCTGGTGCGCCTTTCCCCGGCGGACAAGGAAAAGTACCCGCACCAGTTCTCCGGCGGGCAGCGGCAGCGCCTTTCGATCGCGCGGGCGCTGGCCACGCATCCCGAGTTCCTCGTCTGCGACGAGCCGACCTCCGCGCTCGACGTATCGGTACAGGCGCAGGTGCTGAACCTGATGAAAGACCTGCAGCGCGAACTCGGCCTGACGTATCTGTTCATCTCGCACAACCTGGCGGTCGTGCATCACATCTCCGATCGCGTCGGCGTGATGTACCTGGGCAAGCTCGTCGAGCTGGCACCCAAGCGCACGCTGTTCGCCGCGCCGCGCCATCCGTACACGCGCATGCTGCTCGACGCGATTCCCGACCTGGAGATGACCGGCCGCGCGCGCACGCCGGTCGCGGGCGAAGTGCCCAACCCGCTGAACCCGCCCGCCGGGTGCACCTTCCATCCGCGCTGTCCGCACGCCGAGGCGCGCTGCAAGTCCGAAGTCCCCGTTCTCAGGCTGGTGCGCCACGCCGCCGGCGAAACGCAGGTGGCGTGCCATGCGGTGGAGGAAGGTAGGATCGATCGAGGATGACGCACGCTCATGACACCGCGAAACCCGCAAGTTCGTTTCGCCCATGTAGGCACCGGTTCCGTCATCCCGAGCAACGCGAGGGCCCCCCGGCCTTGCGAGCGGCAGAGATTCCTCGCCTTGGGCCTGGAATGACTCCCCATCGTCATCCCGAGCGAACGCGAGGGATCTCGGCGTCGCGAGCGGCGCAGATTCCTCGCCTGCGGCTCGGAATGACAAGAGCGGCGTTGCGGTTCGGAATGACAACGGCAGCGTTGCGGCTCGGAATAGCGAAGCCAGGCCGGGGTAAAGCCTTGTCATCCCGAGCGAACGCGAGGGATCTCGGCGTTGCGAGCGGCGCAGATTCCTCGCCTGCGGCTCGGAATGACAAGAGCGGCGGTGCGGTTCGGAACGACAGTGGGGGCTTTGCGGTGCGGAATGACAACGGCAGCGTTGCGGCTCGGAATAGCGAAGCCAGGCCGGGGTAAAGCCTTGTCATCCCGAGCGAACGCGAGGGATCTCGGCGTTGCGAGCGGTGGAGATTCCTCGCCTGCGGCTCGGAATGACAATTGGGGGGTTGCGGCTCGGAATGACAACGGCCGCATTGCGGCTCGGAATGACGGAAGGCGACGGATGCGAGCGCCAGGCGGTCGGTTGTATCGCGAAGATTTGTAATGCCCGATCGACGGCAGGATTCAGCGGATCGTCCAAGCGCGCTCGTTCCTCGCATGAGTCAGGGCAACTGAATCCCCGATTCTGAATCCTTCCAATGCGCATCGCCGCGATCTCCGACATCCACGGCAACCTGCCGGCGCTCGAAGCGGTGCTCGACGACATCGGTCGCCGCGGCGCGGACGTGATCGTCGCGCTCGGCGATCTGCTCGCCGGCCCGCTGTGGCCGCGCGAGACCGCCGAGCGACTGATCGCGCTCGGCTGCCCGGCGATCCGCGGCAATCACGAACGGCAGACCTGGCAGTGCGAAGCGCATCGCGGCGAAGCGTCCGACCAGTTCACGTTCGAGTCGATCACGCGCGATCAGCTCGAGTGGACACGCGCGCTGCCCGCCACGCTGCGCCTCGCCGCCGACGTGTTCTGCTGCCACGGCACGCCGACGAGCGATCTCGTGTACCTGCTCGAAGATCCCGCGACCGGTCGCGCCACGCTGCGCGGCGAAGATGCGATCCGCCGCGACTGCGGCGAGCTGCGCGAAGGCCTGCTGCTGTGCGGGCACTCGCACGTGCCGCGCCTCGTCGAGCTGCCGGGCGGCCCGACGATCGTGAACCCCGGCGCGGTCGGCATTCCCGCTTTCAGGGCACGCCATCCGGTGGCGCACGTGCATGAGCTGGGTTCGCCGCATGCGCGCTACGCGATCGTCGAGCGCGCGCGCCACGGCTGGCAGGCGCAGTTCGTCGCCGTCGCGTACGACTGGCGCAGCGCCGAGCGGCGGGCGCTCGAAAACGGCCGGCCGGATTTTGCGGGCTGGCTGCGCGGCCGGGCGTAACGAAGCGGCGCGCCGATCCGTCGCCGGTGCCCGCGCGGCGCGTTTCGGCGCGATCCTGCAGCGGGCCGGCGGCGATGCGCGGCTACCGCAACAGCCGCGCCACCTTGGGATCGATCGCGATCGCGGCCATTACGCCGCCCATCAGTGCGCCGGTGACGCCCGGCGCGCAGGCGTCCTGACCGGCGAGAAACAAGCCGCCGACGGGCGTGCGCGGCCGCAGCGCGGGACTCAGGAAGCGCTCGGGCGTGGTCTGCAGTCCGTACATCGCGCCGTGTTCGGCCGCCGTGATCGAGGCGACCGATATCGGCGTGGACGCTTCGTGGAAGCGCACGAGCGGGGCGAGCTTCGGGTAGTGCCGCCCGAACTGCGCGAGCAGATTGCGCTCGACGAGCCCTTTGTACGCCGCGTAGTCATCGCTGCGCGGCGTGCCTTTGCTCAAACCCTCGCGATCCCACTTCGAAAACGCGCCCCAGTCGACCAGCGCGACGATCTCGCAGGTGTGTCTTTGCGCGGGCCCCGGATCGTGCGACGGGTCCTTCAGCGAAGGAAACGAGACGAACAGGCTCGGCGCGTTCGGCTCCGAAAACGGATCGCGCCAGATCGCATCGACGTCCCAGCTTTCGTAAATCCAGTCGTTGGCGGCGGATGCGCCGAGCGCGCCGATGTCGCCCTCGAGGCCGAGATAAAGCCCGACGTATCCGAACGAAGGCTCGATGGCGAGCGCGTCCTGGGCCCAGCGGTAGTCGACTTCCGGCGTGGGCAGCAACCGCAGCGTATTGCGCACGCCGGCGTCGGACACGACGCATCGCGCTTCGATTTCCTCGCCGTCGGCAAGCGCCACACCCGTGACGCGCGCGTTGCGGACGCGGATGCGCGCCACCTCCGCGCCGGTGCGGATCGCGCCGCCGGCGGATTCGATCGTTCGGCCGAACTCGCGCGCGAACACCGCGCTGCCGCCGACGGGAAACCACGCGCCATCCAGATAGTGGCGCATCACCATCGCGTGCGCCGCGAATGCGCTCTGCCTGGGCCGACCGCCGAAGGCGCCCCACTGCGCGACCAGCACGGCCTGCAGGCCGGGGTCGCTGACGCATTCCTGGACCACTTGCCAAGTGGTGCGGCCGACCCAGCGGCCGATCGCCCTGCGCTTGAGCCATTGCAGCGCGTTGCCCAGCGGCTGCGGCAGTGCGTGCGCGGTGAACACCGCCTGTAGTGCCGCGTCCGCCGCCTCGATCGCGTCGAAGTAGCGGTCGATGCCGGCGTGCTGGCGAGGGAAACATTGCTTCAGATCGGCGCGCAGGCGCTGCGCCGGTTGTGCGAACCCGAAGCTGAAACCGGGGAAGTGAACGCGGTCGTACACGTCGCCGACCGGCGCCATCGGAATGCCGTTCGGCGTCAGCGCATCGAACATCTTCTTTGCCGGACCGGGGCGGCCGTCGATCTCGCCTGCGCCGCCGATGTAGTGCACGCCGACGTTGAAGCGATACCCGTCGCGCTCGAAAGTTTGCGTCAGTCCGCCCGGCTGAGTGTGCCGCTCGAGCACGAGGACGCGCCGGCCGGTGCGGGCGAGCGCGGCGGCCGCGGCGAGCCCGCCGATACCCGAACCGATCACGATGACGTCCCACACGGCTGCGTCCCTCCGACCCGGATTGCACCGGCGACGGCCGAATCACACCAGCGCAAGTGCGGCGACGGCTTGATGGCCGTCAAGCACGGCGGTGGTGTTGGCGGCGGGGGGCGGTCAGCGCGTCGCCGCGCGCAGGCGCAGGTCGCGCGGATCGAGCGTCTCGTATTTGACGGCCGGTGGCGTGGCCGTCGCGGCAGCCACCGGGCGCGGACCCGGCTGCGCGCGCGGCGCCACGCGTGGCGGCGCCCCCGAAGGGGGCGTCTGCGCAGGTATCACCGGGGTGGCGATCACCGTCGGCGGTTGTGCAGGCGCGCGTTCCGCGGCGCCGGGCGGCGCGAGCGCGGCCACCAGTTCGGCGCGCGGCGCATCCGAAAACTCGAATCGCAGGTGTTCGCCGATTCGCAGCCGCAGCGGGGTCGGATACGAGTACATGTAGCCGCTCAGGTGATCGACCAGCGCGGCGATCGAGCCGCCGGGAATGAACGAGTTCTCCATCTTCGCGTCGCCGCGGGCGGCGACGGTGCCCCGCGCAAGCTGATCACCGAGCCGGCATTCGATTTCGAGATCCGCGGAGGAGCGGCGAACGCGGACTTCGTTCGCCGGCAACGTCACGACCACCTCACCCGTGCCGTTGTCCAGCCTGCACTGCATGCCGCGTACCGCGCGATCGTGTTCGTCGACCGCGTGGACTTCGATCGTCTGTGTGGCGCTTCCGGCGAGCGTCGCGCAGCCGGCGAGCCATGCGGCGGCCACGAAAACGGCAGGGGTGGCGAGGCGTTTCATGCGGGTGCGCAGCGGCGTATCCGGGTTATCGGCACCACCCCCGGTCGCCTGAAGGCGGCGCCGGTCGACCGGACGGTGTAGGCCGCTCAGCCTTGCCGATCGCCGCCCGGCGCGTCAGTCAGCGCCAACAGCGCGAACGAGGCCAGCCAGTGCGTCGCGACGAAGTCGCCGTCGACGGCTGCCGCGGCGGACGCCGCCAGGTGCGCCTCGACCGCGCGATCGACCGGGTCGTGCAGCGCCGCGGGCAGGCTGTGCCGCAGCACCCGCCAGCACCACGCGCGCGAGAGATTCAACCCATGCAGGTGAACGATTTTCGGATCGCGCGCATCGCTGACCCGCACCGGCGTGAGCCAGCGCGGGAGCGCGCCGGGCGCAGGGGCGAAGGCGTCCCACCAGTGCGCGAAACGCTGGTCGTCGACGGTGCGGCGCATCAGCACCGCCTCGACCAACCCGCCGGAAAGGAAGTCGTCGCCGCCGGGTTCGTACTCGGCGGGATAGTGGCGATCGCCGCCGAACCAGGTCAGCGCGCGTTCCGCGACCGAGCGTGCGAGCGCGCGATGTTGCGCGACGCGCGCGTAGTCGAGCGCGAGGATCAGCGCGAACGCGGTGTTGCCGTGCGTGCCGGCGCGCACCGGATAATCGAGCCGAGGCAGGAAGGCCAGCAGCCGCATCGCGACTTCGTCGGCCAGCGGCGCCAGCGCATCGCGCCAGCGGCGTGCGGACTCGCGTTCGCGCGCGAGCAGTTCGAGCTCGGCCTGCAGTTTCAGCAGCCAACCCCACCCGTACGGCCGCTCGAACGACGCGCGGCCGGTGCCGCGCAAATAGGCCAGCTCGGCATCGACGTGGGCGGGTCGCAGACGCGCATCGAAGTGCGCCACGGCGTGCGCCACGCTCGGCAGATCGCGCGCCAGACGCAGACAGCGTGCCAGCGTCCAGTGCATGTGCACGCTCGAATGCCAGTCGTAACTGCCCCAGAAGACCGGATGCAGCGCGCGCGGCAGGCGCGCGTCGGCATCGCTCGCCAGCAGATGCTGCAAATGGTACGGATACTCGATGGCGAGGCTGGCGAGCGCCACGCGCGCGAGTCGTTCGCCCAGCTCGGGCGTGAACGCCGGCTGCGCCGCTTCAGCGTGCGGCGTCGACCTGAATTCCGCGTGAGGGACGGCCGAGGGCATCGTCGCTGGCGTCGAAGACAAGGTGCTGGCCGACGCGCAGCCGCAGCGCCGACGGATACGCGTAGCGATAGCCGCTGACGTGATCGATCACCAGGCTCGCCGTTCCGCCGGGCATAAGCGCCTTGACGGCGGCGCCGGTCGCAGACCCGCGCGACACCGCCGTGCCGCGGGCGACGAGCGCGCCGCGCCGGCATTCGATGTCCAGATCGCTCGACGAGCGCCGCACCTGCAGGTCGTACATCGGCGATGTGCCGAAGTACTCGGCCGAGCCGTTGACCACGCGGCAGCGCATGCCGTCGACCGGACGGTCGTTGGCGTCGACTGTATGAATGCTGATCGACTGGGTCGGCGTGCCGGTCACCGTCGCGCAGCCGCCGAGCGCGAGCGCAACGGCAATGGTGCCCACCAGGAAGAGCGTGCGGACGGCGCTGCTGAACATCGGTGCGGCTCGCGTATCGAGCAGTCATCGTACGGATCGCCGCGAACGCGCGCAGTCACGCGCGGGCCAGCCTTACGGATTAATGGCCATCGTCCGAATTGCCGAGGAATCGGAATCCGCCGCGTTATGGTGCGTCCGGCCCGCGAAGCATCCTGAGGACGCGCTGGCGCACTTTCCCGTCAACCCGCACCGTCTCGATCCGTACAAGAGCTTCAAATTCCGCGTCAAGTGGGATGGCCGCTATGTCGCGGGCATCTCGAAGGTCAGTCCGCTGAAACGCACGACCGAGGTGATCAGGTTTCGCGAGGGCGGCGCGCCGAGCGGCTCGCGCAAGTCGCCGGGGCGCACTGAGCGCGAACCGATCACGCTCGAACGCGGCGTCACGCACGACCCCGAGTTCGAGCGCAGGGCCAACCTCGCGTTCAACCGCGCGGGCGACGCCGCGATGTCGCCGAAGAATTTCCGCAAGGACCTCGTGATCGAGCTGCTCAACGAGCAGGGCAACGTCGTGCTCGCCTACCGCGTCTACCGCGCGTGGGTATACGAGTACGTCGCGCTGCCCGAGCTCGATGCCAACGGCGCGGCGGTGGCGATCGAGTCGATCCGGCTCGAGCACGAAGGCTGGGAGCGCGACCCCGACGTCAAGGAACCGGCGGAAACCTGACCGGCCGGTTTCATTGCCGTTCGTAGGGAGCGATCCGAGGGGCTCCGCAAAGGCGCGCTGCTCCTCGCATGGGGCGCGAGCCGGCTGTTGCCGGTGGCAATCGTCTCGCTCGACATCGTCGAAGACCTGTTCGACGCCGGGCTGCGCCCGCTGCACGCGCGGGTAGCGCTCGAACTCGATGTGCGTGAATCCGCGCGCGGACTCGCCGCGCCGTACGCGCAGCTCGCCCGGCAGCGCAACGGGGTCCGCGCCGCGCTCGCCGAATGCGGCTTCGCGCTGTCGGCTGCCGCGCTCGACCGCGTGTTCGGCTGATCTCAGCGGCAGGGCGAGGCGTCGAGCGGCGGCAGCACGCGCCGCGCGCCGTCGCCGTCCGTCAGCGACTCGAGGAAGGCGACCAGATCGTCGACCTCGGAGGCGGCGAGCTTGAGCGGGCGCAGGATGCGCTCGCCGTCGGCATGCAGCCGCTCCTCGTTCAGCTCAGAGTAGTGGCGAACGACATCGCGCAGCGTCGCAAGCGAGCCGTTGTGCATGTACGGCGCGGTGAGCGCGACGTTGCGCAACCCCGGCGTCTTGAACTCGCCCCAGTGGCGCGGCGAAAGCGCGACGTGGCGCGTCTTCGTCGCGGTCGTGCGGGCGGCGTCGTCGCTGTACGGGCCGAGCAGGTTGAAGCGGCTCGCCGCGAGCGCCTGGATCCCGGCGTAACGGCCACCGTCGGCCTTGCCCGGCGCGACGAAGTACGGCACGCCGACGTCGTGGAACTCGCCGTTGGTGAACGCCGGTCCCGAGTGGCAGAAGAAGCAGTTGCCGCGGCCGACGAACAGCTTCAGCCCGCGTTGCGCGGACTGCGGATACGCGGCCATCGAGGGGCGGTCGCCGCGTGCGAGCGCGTCGCGGAAGTCGTCGAACGGCGTGCGTCCGGTCGTCAGCGTTACCTGGAAGGCGGCGATCGCCTTGGCGATGTTGACGAGCAGCGTCTCGTCGGCGTGATCGGGCGCGCGGCCGAAGACGCGCCGGTAGCGGCAGGCGAGGTCGTCGTTCAGCTTGAAGCGCTCGACCACGCGTTGCGGCGTCGTGCCGATTTCGTCCGGATCGAGCAGCGGCCGCAGGCTCGCCATCCACAGGCTGTCGGCCGCACCGCCCCAGCCGAACCAGCGGTTCAGCCACGCGTTGGCCACGCTTGGCGTGTTGCGGTCGATCGGTCCAATGCCGCGCGCGCGCGGTAGGCCGTCGGTCCATGCGCGGTCGGTCTGGTGGCACGACACGCAGGCGACGTAGCCGTTGGCCGACAGCGGTGCGTCGGCGAAGAGCCGCCGGCCCAGATCGATCGCCGCAGCGTTGCCCGAGACGCGATTGCTCGGGTCGCGCGCGAACGCGGGCGGCCACGGACCGTGCGCCAGGATGCGTTGCACTTCCTCGGCGGTGAAGACCACTTCGGCGCGCGCGCCCGTCAACAGCAGCGACGCGACGATGGCGAGGGCGACACGGCCGCGACGACGCATCGGTCAGTGAATCGGCACGCTCGCCCGCAGCGTCTCGCTCTGCTCGGCCGCGCGCAGCTCGAAGCTGAACTCCCAACGGCCGGGCATGTGGAACAGCAGGCCGGAGGCAATGAAGCGGCCTTCGCCCACGCGCGCGACGCTCGGGCGGTAATTCATTCCGTGCCGGTGTTCGGGCATCTGCGCGTCGACGCGCAGCGCGGCCGGCGGGCTCGCTCCGGAGCGTGCGCAGACGGCGACTTCGAGTGCGAAGAATTCGCCGAGCCGGATCGGCCCCGGTAGCGCGCGCCAGGCAAGCACGTAGCGCTCGCCTTCGACGCGCCGCGCATCGCTTCCCGGCAGTGCTGGGTCGCAGGCGAGCGCGGGCGAGGCGAACAGCAGGCCGGCCAGCGCCGACCG
>Ga0272446_1000407_pt1 | contig 68335 bp, 47 predicted proteins | sample YNPCB0061_FD_194587 | JGI IMG/M metagenome (GOLD analysis project Ga0272446, IMG submission 194587) | Hot spring microbial mat communities from Yellowstone National Park, WY, United States - YNP-CB-006-1 | ecosystem: Environmental > Aquatic > Thermal springs > Hot (42-90C) > Sediment | place...
ACCATTGCCAAATACAAGGAAGCTCGGCCTCTGGCTGCCGACAGACAGGAAGTTTTATCTGAGCCTTTGCTTAGCCAGGCTTCAGAGTCGATAGAAACTCTGTTACTCATCTCCTATGACCCTCCGAAAAGAGGTGGGCCAAGGCGTTCAGGGGGTTCGGGTACTCGTTGACGGTAGCGCCTAAGCTGCACGGCTTAGCGACTACAGGTACCCTTGCTAAGGCGGGCAACGTTGTGCTCCTCTAGTCATTCTTGAGCGGTTGCGATCGCAAGGCTATCAGGTGTGGCGGCGAGTTGATAGGCGTCGATCTGTCCTCAGGTTAAACATCTTAGGAGCCTCTCCTCTTTCGGTTTGGCGATGCCCTATGGTTGGGCATTTGCAGCGTGACTTGTAGTTGTACTTCCAGGCTGCTTTCAAATCCTGGGGCAGGTCATCTTGCTTGCTGGGCGAAGCCAATGGTAGTTTTACTGACAATCCTCCCAGTCGCGGCGGTTTTGATTTTCGACCTACCTTCAGAAAGTAGAAAGTGCTCTGTCCCTAGTTGACTGACAAACCTTTTCTTCTGGGCGGTTAAAACCGCAGCGAGTCAATCAAAACTCGCCTTCGCGGGGTGACAAAACCGTTGATGTAGCAAGTCCACGGCGGCGCTAGCTATGCCTAGAAAGCTGTAGGAGCGGGTTTATAATCTGGTAGCCCTAGTCTTGGCAAATCCTCGGTTAAATCCGCCCCTAACCATCTCTTGCGCTAGATTTAAGCTGTGTTTGGGTTGGTTATTTTGGTTGTTATCATCGGCTTCGTTATGACTTGCTAAAACCCAGGCCATTTTGCTCGGCGTAGCGATCCATAAATCGCACAAATCTCTCAAACTCTTGCTTCGATCGCATAATGTAAACGGCTTCTAATGCCTCGGGTTGCCCATTGACAAACTTTGCTTTGACTTCGCGAGTGCTAATTTCACCTTCTTCATCAACCAGATACATCCCAGTAATTTCTTCCGTAGAGCTACTGAGTGCATTTGGATTTTGAAAGTAGAAAGTCGCGGTGCCGTTGCTGCCGTCGGGAGATCGAGTGACCCTTACATCCGGCACAACCCCTTCGTCAATTCCGCGAGAAAACTGGATGCTAGCTACCATATCCTTCAATTAGTCCTTATTAGGCCATTAAATCATTTCTCCTAATCATACGAAATAGGTGTAACCAAGGTAAACCATTGGTTAACAGGCGCAAGAATTTATGTGCCAGATGGGCCTGAATTCAGTATCCTTACAAAGATTTCAAAAAAGATTTCACGTATAGCCATAGTCATCTGAGTTAGGACGGGGTGCAGGGGAGAAACCCTTGGCTGGGGGCATGGCTCCCACCCCCCTCTCTTAATTTTCAATGTCCTAATTTTTTTGGCGGCAGCTATAAAAACCGGGGGTGGGTGTAGATGACGGGCTTTGGATCATTTGTCCCCGGCTCTGGATAATGGGAGCATTATGCCTGTCTCCCAAATTTAGCTGGGAAATTGCCTGCCATGAATCAAGTGGCACTCCTCATCGGGGTCAATCACTATCAGCCAGACCTGGGGTTAGCTGCAACAGAGCAAGGGTTGGCAGAACTACATGCGGCATTGCAGCAAGCCAATCCTCCATTTCAGAGCTACTTGCACTGCGATCGCCCCCTAGCGGAGGTGCAAGAAACCGTTGAGCTAGTTTTTAGAAAACGGCAACCCCAGGATCTTGTCTTGCTGGTGCTGACAGGCTACGCCCTACAAACAAACGGGAGCCTTCACTTTCTTCAGACCGATAGTAATGCCGACGCCGAAGGCAATGTTTGGTTAGGCACGACCCTCTCCAGTGAATTTTTGCGGCTGGTAATGGATCGCAGCCCTGCCCAACGACAGATTGTTATTTTAGACTGTATTTTTCGTCGCCATCTCCATTCAACCAGTATCCCTGAATCACCTGTGAATCTCCAGGGGCTTCTCAAACAGGAGCATAGCGCCTCTGATCCGACGACAGCAAATCATCCAGTAAAACCCTGCGATCGCCTGGTGTTGGCAGCCCATAGCCGCACCCATCATGCTCCTCTAGATTTGCATCCACCTGAACTGTGGGGCTATCTTCGCTACTTCGCCGAGGGTTTGCAACGGGGCTATGCTGACGTTGATGGCAACGGCATCCTGACCGTCGCTAACTTGCACACCTATGCCCAAACACGCCTGCAGATTGCCGCCCCAGCAATTGTGCCGACCCTTGTGGGAGAAATTGATCTAGCCCAATCTCCTCTAAACCGGGTTACAGCATCCCGGGCAACCCTGCAATATGCGCGCTTGATTGAACATTACAGAGTCTCGGTTGAGATTGATTCAGAAAACCGCCGAGTTTTGACTGGGCGCAACTTTTTGACAGATATCCAGCGAATTTTTGAGCTATCATCCCAGCAGGCAGAGCAAATCGAGTCTGAGGTTCTGCGCCCTTGGTGGGAATACCATCAACGGTTGCGGCGCTATCGCCAACATCTGGCTGCCCTCGCGGCCCAAGCCGATCGCCCGGGGCCAAGCCAGCAGGCGATTCAAACCTTGAAACAGGCCTTTTACCTGACCGATGAGCAAACTGCCGTTATTGATGTGGCAACGTTTGTGGACGAGCAGCAGCAACAACGAGAACTCCACCTGAAAAACCTGGCCCGTTATGAGCAGGCTTTCTTGGCAGCTTTATTGCGCCAATACCCCCTGACTGAGACGGATCGCCAGGGTCTACTGCAACTGCAAGCATTACTAGCCCTAACAAACGATGAGGTTGAAGCAGCCGAGCATCGGATTGTCTCACGGATTCAACAACTCGTCATCCGTGATGTCTCTGCTGAACCCTCTCGCAACGAGCCGCCCCCGCCCAAAGTTGTTGAACCCCTTGTTGCCTCCCCCGAATCGATGGCTCCAGGAGGTGATTCCCCGCCCGCAGCCACACCGAATCGTGAGCGGTTGCTCGAACATTTAGAACGCACTGCTTTTCAAGGCGGAGCACCCGCACAGAATAACGTGGTTCCTGAGGGGAACACCCCGGAGTCTTTCCCACCACCCTCCACCGAGATCCAACCGCCGCCTGGCCCACCCCCACCCCTACCGGCTCCTGTTACCGAAAGACAACCATCTAGCAATCGCCCGTTTATTATTGACTGGTTAGTGCCGCTACTGTTGATTGCTACTCTGGCAGGAACCGCTGCTGCTGTGCTGCTGCCGAATCTAAGAGATCGTTTGCCGGCGGGTAGCTCGATGAATGCAATTACGAACCCGGATGAAGCGTTTGCAATTGGCCGCAGCAAAACGCGAGAGCAGCAGTACACCGATGCGATCGCGGCCTACAGCCGGGCAATTCAGCTTAAAGACGATTTGATCGCGGCCTACATCAATCGCGGCATTGTTTACACCAAACTGGGGGAATATGACAAAGCCATTGAAGATTACACAACGGTGGTTAAAAAGTCACCTAATACCCGCAATGAGTTAATTGCCCTAAGTAATCGGAGTCATGTTTACTACGACAAGGGCGATTACGAACGCGCCTTTGCCGATGCCGATGCCGTCTTGCGGCGAGAACCTGGAATGCCAGAGGCGCTGGTTAACCGGGCCAATGCTCGCCTGAAACGCCCCAACGCAGGTAATAATGCTTATGAGGAAGCTATTAAGGATTACGATAGGGCGATTCAAACGGCAACCCAAGGGGGGCTGGGCAATGCCTTCTTGGCGGGGGTATACACCAACCGAGGCAATGCGCATTTGTTTGCAGATAAAACAGATGCTGCGATCGCAGATTATAACGAAGCGCTTAGGCGAGAGCGCAACTATGTGGATGCAATCTACAACCGGGGATTAGCCTATGCGGCCAAAGGAGATGTTTCGGCAGCGATCGAGGATCTCAGCCAAGCCGCCGATCTCTACAAGCAGCGCGGCGATCGCCCGATGGAAAACAAGGCTAGGGAACAACTAGCAAAGCTTCCAGGGCCTCGCTAGAGTGAGGGAGATTGCCTTTCTCTAAGTGTTTTTGGGGTTGTCTTAATTTTTCTTTCATAGAGCGGCAACAAAGTGTGTTGAGCCATTCGCCATAAGAATGGGAAATCTAGGGAAAACCATCCCCACTACTCACGCAGTAATTCCCTATGGCTGGGCTAGTCAACATTCACTCTGCTTCTCAGGAGGCCAATTTGGCTGAAGGCATCCTATCTCATATGCCAGATGCCGCCAAACAATGGGCGGAAGGTTTGTCATGGCAGGAGCGCCGCTATGTACTCTCCCTTTGCCATCTTATGTGTGCGGCAACACCTGAAGCCCGGGCAGAGTTTTTAGATGACTATACGGCTGATGGTATTGTCTCCAAAGTTTTGGAAGATCGTGATACGAAGGAAAAAGTTAAAGCCCATTTAGAAAAGTTTCGGCTTGACACCAACTTAAATAGTAGTCTCCTCCGGAAATATATTAAACAGTTCTACATTCACTCAGCTCAGGATGTGCGACGACAACCTGATTTATATCTGGAATCAGCCCTCAAATTAGTCATGAATATTGAGGAGCGGAATCATGTTTTCAATTACATCTTGGGCTTTGAACTGATTAAAATGATGTTTCGGATGAGTTGGTATCAACAGGAAAGGCTTTACCGACTGCAGCGTAATCAAGAAGATTTTCTAAACACTTATATTCGTCCTATTCAATATGCCCATAAGCTCAATAAAATCATTACGCCAAAGGATGAACACCTTTTCTTTGCCCGTAGAGACTACTATGTCCAAAGCCCAAACCTGAGTGAAAAAAAGCTCGTTGAGCTGGCAATGGCAACTTTTACAACAGAAGTAACCAGTAACTTTGGGTTTTCAATCATTCGTCACGAAGGCTCGCTGGTCTTTGATTATGACTATATTTTTGCTAAAGAGCAGGAAGTACTTTTCCCTGATCGGGGTTAAGAGTAGCCTTTAAAGGCCTATCCCCCTATCGCCTTGGCGACTAAAGTCGCGGCTATACGGACAAAACCTACTGATGCAAGTGATAGAAATTTCTCATTGGCTTGAGTCCGCGTCGGCGGACTTGGTTGGCGTCGTTGCGGTTTTAACCGCCGAACCCTTTTCAAACGTCCTCTAAGGGGGCTTGGCTTTCCTATATCAAGTCGCACGGACTAAGGTTAGGGCAGAATTCATGACTAACCCCCTGGCGCTGATTGCCTGACAAAACGACTAAACTCCTGATAATTCTTGCTCATGGCTGGTGACGAAAGTTGCGACCACACCACTGAAGTCCGCCGCCGTGGACTTGCTACATCAACGGTTTCGTCAGCCGCAAAGGCAGGTTTTGGTTGACTCGCTGCGGTTTTAACCACTTAAAAGAAAATTAGAAGAAAAGATTTGTCAGTCAACTAGCCCTTGGCGGGCGATAAAAACAGACCCCTCACAACCTAAGTGTCTTAACATGCCTGCGTAGGGCGATACAACCCATCACTATCAATATCAATCGGTGGTCACTGGGGTGCTTAACTAAAGTTATTCAAACAGGCAAAAAATTGCTAAGTTGCCCAATCTCAGACCTCCTAAAGGTTAAAGTGGTTGAAATGTTGCCTTGTATGCGCTGCGGGTCGGGGGGTTTGTGGCAATGGCTCAGTCTCTAGCGGGGATGCCTCCTCTATGGTTTTGGAGCACAGAAATTGCAGATGTGTTGTTGGCTTCTCTTCAACCAACGCCTCATCTCAGACAAGATACCGAATTGTTGAGCTATTTGCCGTTTGTACCTGGTATCAAAGAACTATTGATGTTACGCCAGGTTCATGCCTTAGAGCATGCGACCGTCTGGATTTTAAGCGATCGCGCCCGGAGGGTCAGCCCCGCTTTCCAAAGCGAATCGTTGAGTGGCCTATCAACCGATCGGGGATTTTATCTTTACGGGCAGGTTGATTTGGACGAGCTTCGTCACGCTGCCCAAGCCGCCCTCCAGCGAATAACAGCAGGCGATTGGGATCTGGCCGTGCATCCTCGTTGTGGCACCAATCTTTCGGTCGGAGTCGTAATGTTGACGGGTTTAATGCTAGGCACAGCAACTCTGTTGCCCCGTGATCCGCTGGCTCAGATATTAGGAATCGGAGCAGCGGCCACCTTAACGGCTCAGCTTGCTCCTTCCTTGGGCAACTTGGCGCAAAAATATCTGACCACTGCCATTCCTTTTAACCTGGCGATCGATCGCGTTATTGAAGTCCCCCATGCTTTTAAGCATCCCGCTCGATTTGTGCAGGTAAGTTGGATCGATTAAGTATTGGGAGGAGTGAAATACTTAATGGATACCAATTACGGTCTGGGTAAAGCCTTCTCACACGGTCTTCTGGGCCTCAATCGTCTCAACCGGGTAGGGGGCAACGGGTAAGGTAAACCAGAAGGTCGCCCCTTCGCCCGGTTCGCTGGTCACACCAATCTGGCCACCGTGGGCAGCGATAATCTGACGACTCCGGGGTAAACCTAAACCAATCCCCGTCAGATGGCAATTATGGGCATTGCGGCTATGCAATTCAAACAGGCGATCGCGCACTTCTTTGGGTAACCCTACCCCATTGTCTTGGACTGAGTAGCGCACCATTGTTGTCGCAGAGGTGACTGTTTCCATGCAACGATCTGGGGCTTCCATCAAGTTTGTCTTTAGCGTAATTGTTAAGCCAGGCGCATTATGCCGAATTGCATTAGAAATCAGGCACTCAATTACCTGCTGAATCTGCCCTGAATCTGCGATCGCCGGAGGCAAGTTTGGCTCAACTAGGTTAATAACCTGAGTATGATTTGCTTTTAAGCTTTCAGCCAATCGCTCTAGGCTAGCCGCTGTGACACTTGGCAGACAGGTTGTGGCTAACTGCACCGGTGCCAGCGTTGGGAAAGAGGCAGGATCTTGAAGCAAAGAATTAAGGAGATACAGTAATTTTTCATTGCTTTGAATCATGCATTCCAGCATGGGCTGAGTGACTGTAATCGTCTCTTCGCCACGCCTATGCAACTTATTGAGCACCATCAGAATGCCCTGAATCGGGGTTTTTAGATCATGGGCAACGGCATGTAACAACAGATCCTTAACCTGGTTTGAGTCATGCAGTTCCTGCATACGTTGCTGCAACTCTGCTGTACGCTCTTGCACACGACATTCTAAGTTGGCTGCAAGGCGTTGCAGGTGGGTTTGATTAATGCGCAAAAGGTTTTCCACCTGTTGGCGCTCTGCAATGGCAGCCGCTAAGACTAGCGCCGTAATGGTGATAATGCCCACATAAATTTGCATCAGCAGTGCTGCTTGCAAAAAGTCTCCCTGGCATTTTGCCAAAAATGGGCCGGCCTGCCGCACCAAGCTCAAAATGGCGATCGCGGAAACCAACAAACTCCCCAGCACAGTACCACGCTGCCCCAAACGTAAGGCCGCCCAACCAATCAAAGGAAAGGGCAAATATTCTAAAGGGTAACGGGCAATCTCGGCATGGGCAGGGGCCAGAAAGACCGTCGTGCTAATAGTTAATAAAAGAATCAGCCAAGTAAGAAATTCAGGTAGTCGCGGCAAAAGCGTTGTGATATCTCCACGGAAGCGCGTTGCAGCGGGTTGGGCTAGTGAGGTACAACCAAGCCACGTTAACGGGACTGGCGCAATTACCAGAATTCCAACACTATCACCCAACCAGACGGTACCCCAGTAATTTGCAAACTCTTCCCAAGGGGACATTTCTGCCAGACTGGTATTGAGGGTATTAACCGTAGCGTTAACCATGGGAGCAATACCCCCTGCCAGTAGCACAAAGCCCAGTACATCCCGTAGTTGCCGCAAGTTAGCTTGAAACTGCATCCGCTCTAGTAAATAGGCTCCGACAAAGGCACTCAGGCTACTTCCGATCGCGGCCAGAGTGGCAAACCCCCAGGGGGCACCCATCGAGAGGCCAAAACTAAAAATACCGAGGGCAATGCCAAACCAAAGGTGGCGTCCATAGAGTAGCAGAGCGGCTAAACCAACCCCTGCCGGAAACCACACAGGAGAAGCCTTTAAGCCCAGATTTAAGACGAGGTTTGCCAAATGGGCAGAGCCAAAACAGGCAGCAGCAATGGCTCCCGTTTGTAATACATCTTGCCGACGTAACGGCACACTCCAACCCATATTTGAGATTGATAATCCTTCCATTAGTAGCGAACACTGCCAGCGGCTTTGTGGAGGTGTTCTAAACACCTACTATAAACATTAGCGTGGCGGAAGCGATTGATTTCTACTTCATCCAACCGGATGAGCTAGTGTTATGAACAAGCAAATTGGTCGATTTTGCAACGGGTCACCGTATCGTATTACCGTACCGTATCCCCAAGAGCGCGGAATACCTAAGAGCTGTTGGTGAGTGTCTGGGAACGTAGTATTCTCTAATAAGCTGCTTTTTGTGAAGACCTATGACTTGGCGCTCTCATGTTTCCCATGTTTGGAAAACCCGGTTCCCATCGCTGATGCAGTGGTTGATGATGGCAATTGTTGCAACCCAACTGATAGCTTTACCGGCTGCAGCCACCAGCATCTTTGAGGTGCCTGTACCAGAAGCAGGTACTTGGGTTGTCGATAAGGCAGAAATTCTGAGCCGGGCGAGCGAGGCCAAGGTTAATACTCAGTTAGCCAATCTCGCCGCGACCTCTAACCAGGAGGTTTACATTGTCACTATTCGGCGGTTGGATTATGGTGAGACGATTCAGAGCTTTGCGGATAAGTTGTTTGGGGCCTGGTTCCCCGATGCTGAGGATCAGACGAATGTGACGCTGCTGGTGCTCGATAACTTGACGAATAATGCCGCTATTCATACGGGGAGCCAGGTTAAGTCTGTCATGCCCGATGAAATAGCCGAAAGTGTTGCCCAGGAAACTCTATTGGCTCCCCTGAAACAGGGCGATCGCTACAATCAGGCTGTTTCCGATGCGGCTGATCGGCTCGTAGCAGTGCTATCTGGTCAACCAGACCCTGGCCCACCCCAGATTGCTGATGATGTCATGGTTGAAGGTACGTTTGCCTCTCCCGAAGAAACAAGGGAAAGTAATGCAACTGTGTGGGTCATTGGCTTCTTAATTGTGGCAACCGTTGTACCAATGGCAACCTATTACTTCTACCAGTATATGGGTTCTCGTTAGGCCCATCCGTCTTGAGCCGGAGCCAGGGAAAAATGCCCTCAGAGATAGGCGTTACTGTTCTGATGTCGAGCATTCGGCGGGCGGTTACTCTTAGGTCTGTTGACTTGGAGGCAAGAGCGCAGGGGGAAACCTGATTGGCTGACAAAACGACGGAACCCGCTTGATAATCTGTCTTTTCAGCGGGTGACTAAAGTCGCGCCTAGATGACCGAAACCTGCCAACGCAGACTCGATATATCACCGCTGGCAGCCTCCGGAGGGGGTTGTGTTGCCTTGTTGTGGTTAAAATCGCCCAGGAGAAAAGATTTGTCAGTCAACTCAGGGGAGACAGCCGCTAGATACGGTAGATGACCGTATTGGGAGACGTTACTCCCGATACTTGGCTCTTCACTCACATCGCCTATCTTCACAACTGGGCGATAGCTTTGGTCAGTATCCGCAGGAAATGGCACAATTTTTAAGTAACATTAAAGATCTAGCCATCCCCTCGGAAACTCATGTCTGCAACGATTCCCAATTTGCCCAGTCAATATGAACCCCAAGCGTCTGAAGCAAAATGGCAACATCTATGGGAATCCCATGAGGTATTTAAAGCCGACCCAGAGCATCCGGGGGAACCCTACTCAATTGTGATTCCGCCACCAAATGTGACGGGTAGCTTGCACATGGGCCATGCCTTCGAGCATTCCCTGATTGATGTGTTGGTTCGCTATCACCGTATGATTGGGCGCAACACCCTCTGGCTACCGGGCACTGATCACGCCAGCATTGCCGTGAGCACTATTCTGGATCGAGAGTTGCGCTCCCAGGGTAAAACCCGTCAGGAAGTTGGTCGAGAAGCTTATCTCAAGCGTGCTTGGGAGTGGAAAGAAGAATCAGGTGGCAAAATTCTAGGCCAATTTCGTCGCTTGGGGCTATCGGTAGACTGGTCACGGGAACGCTTCACCATGGATGCGGGGCTGTCAGCAGCCGTGCTAGAAGCCTTTAACCGCCTCTATAAGGAGGGCCTAATCTACCGTGGTAACTATTTAGTCAACTGGTGCCCTGCCAGTCAGTCAGCCGTTTCTGACCTGGAAGTGGAACCCCAGGAGGTCAATGGCCACCTCTGGCATTTTCGCTACCCCCTCTCTGATGGTTCTGGTTTTGTGGAAGTGGCCACAACGCGCCCTGAAACCATGTTGGGGGATACGGCTGTGGCAGTTCATCCAGAAGACACTCGCTACCAGGCGCTGATCGGCAAAACCCTGATTCTACCGATCATGAACCGAGAAATTCCAATTATTGGGGATGAGTATGTGGATGCCAGTTTTGGCACGGGTTGTGTCAAGGTAACTCCTGCCCACGACCCTAACGATTTTGAGATGGGCAAACGTCATCACTTGCCCATGATCAACATCATGAATAAAGATGGCAGCCTGAATGAAAATGCCGGAGAGTTTGCTGGCCTGGATCGTTTTGTGGCCCGTAACCAGGTGGTGGCTAAGCTAGAAGCGTTAGGTGTGGTGGTAAAGGTCGAAGATTATAAGCACACTGTACCCTATAGCGATCGCGGCAAAGTTCCGGTTGAGCCGCTGCTCTCCACCCAGTGGTTTGTCAAAATTCGTCCCCTGGCCGAGCGTGCCCTGGATGCCCTCGATAATTATCACTCCCCCGCCTTTGTGCCCGAACGCTGGCGCAAGGTCTATCGCGATTGGCTGGTGAATTTACGCGACTGGTGCATCTCACGTCAGCTCTGGTGGGGGCACCAAATTCCTGCTTGGTATGCCGTGAGTGAAACTGCTGGTGAGATTACTGATACCACCCCTTTTGTCGTGGCGCTGAACGAAGCTGATGCCCGCACAAAACTGGTGGCCCAATTTGGCGAGACGGTAGAGATTGAGCAGGATCCCGATGTGCTAGATACCTGGTTTTCCTCTGGGCTATGGCCCTTCTCCACTATGGGCTGGCCGGAGCAAACGACGGATCTGGCGACGTATTACCCCACCACAACTCTGGTGACTGGCTTCGATATTATCTTTTTCTGGGTTGCCCGGATGACGATGATGGCAGGGCACTTTACCGGTACGATGCCCTTCAAGACCGTTTATATCCATGGCCTGGTGCGGGATGAAAATAACAAGAAGATGTCAAAGTCAGCCAATAATGGCATCGATCCCCTGTTGCTGATTGACAAATACGGCTGTGATGCCGTGCGCTATGCTCTGGTACGAGAGGTTGTGGGGGCTGGGCAAGACATTCGGCTAGCCTACAATCGTAAAACTGATGAATCCGAGACAGTCGAGGCCTCACGCAACTTTGCCAACAAGCTGTGGAATGCCTCTCGTTTTGTGTTGATGAATCTGGGTGGGCAAACCCCGGCACAACTTGGTGTACCCGGTGAAAACCTGGAACTCAGCGATCGCTGGATTCTTTCCCGGTTTCATCAAGTGACCCACCAAACCTGTCAAGCGATTGATCGCTATGGTCTTGGTGAAGCGGCCAAAGGGCTATACGAATTTATCTGGGGTGATTTCTGTGACTGGTACATCGAGCTGGTCAAATCTCGCCTGCAAGGGGAAGACGCGCGATCGCGGCAAACAGCTCAACAAGTTCTAGCCTTTGTGCTAGAAGGCATTTTGAAGCTGTTGCATCCCTTTATGCCCCACATTACGGAGGAAATCTGGCATACCTTAACCCAAAGCTCAGAGGATCAGTACCTGGCATTGCAAACCTATCCAAAAGCCAATCCTAGCCAGATTGATCCCGATTTAGAACAGCAGTTTGAGCTTTTGTTTGGAACGATTCGTACCCTGCGAAATTTGCGGGCCGAGGCCGAAATTAAACCGGGCGTTAAAATTGAGGCGGTCTTGCAAAGTGAGAGCGATCGCGAACGCCAGATCCTTACGGATGGGGCTGCTTATCTTCAAGATTTGGCCAAAGTCGAGAACCTCACTATTACCGCAACTGAGCCTGCGAATACCCAGATGCTTGCGGGAGTGGTGGGAACGGTGCAAGTGTTGGTTCCCTTAAGTGGGTTGGTGGACATTGCAGCCCTCAAGGCAAAATTGACCAAAGATTTGGCCAAAATCGAGGCAGAGAGCCAGGCATTACAAGCCCGGTTAGCAAATCCTAACTTTGTCAGTCGGGCCAAACCCGAAGTGGTAGAGGGTGCCAGAGCGGCTCTAACCGAGGCAGAAAAGCAATCACAAATCCTTCGCGATCGCCTGCTGCGGCTCTCTCTTTAGAAAGGGCTGGTGCGTCTAACGAAAGGAATACTACACCCAACCCGCGATTAACAAAAATTACGGGTAGGATAAAAGCAAACTTTGTGTGCATTCCGTCAAGTTGCAAATTTACCCTTGAGCCGAACAGGGTGGAAACGATAATTTGATGGGTAATCTTGGACAAAATGAGAGAGGCAGTGATGTTGTATCTGGCGCAGGTGCAGAAAAAAGGGTTTTTGGGTAGAGCGACCCTCCGCCTTTTAGCAAACCAGAAAACCGAAAATGCCTGGTCATTGGTAACTGAGGAAGATACTATCCCCTGTGGAGATTTTGACAACCTCAGCGATGGGTTACTCGTGTTAGCCGAGATTTCCCCATCGCGACAAGTTTTGACCGTCAAAGACGCAAAAGATTGGGTTATCGACATTATTCAAAAGTTCCTGACCAGCGGAATTACGCCTTCGTTTTTGCAGGAAGAAACCGAACGGGCAGAGCAGTGGCGGCAATCATTGACTCTGCAAAGCCAGGATTTAAATCGGCGATCGCTGGAGTTAGAAGCTCGCCGAGAGCAAATTCAAATGCTAGAAGACAGCCTCAAGCGCGAAAAGCGGCTGGTTGAGTCGATGGTGGCTCAATATAACTCGGAGAAAAATCGCGCCTAGCCATCTTGGCACAATTCATCCACCCCAAAGCTGATGCCTGCACGAAAAAAGAGACGATCCGCTATGCGCTGATCGCCCCCTTGTTAACAAAGCCACGTTAACAAAGCCACACGGCCTAGACCACTACTTGATAAACAGCATCTCCTGGTAAGTTGGCAAGGGCCAGAGGTCATCCGCCACTTCACCTTCGAGCGCATCCGCATACTGCCGCACCTCATCCATCAGAGGCCGAATGGTCTTTGCGCAGAACTGCATATGCTCTTCTACAGACATAAAATGCTTGGTTAGCATATCGTCTAGCTTGCCCACTGAAACCATCATCGATTTGGTCAACTCGGCCACTTTGGCCGCGCTCGCTTTCTCTAACTCAATACCAATGTCTCCCAAGCGAGTAATGGCATTGGCTAACTCTGTCAGATAGCGCATAGCCGCAGGATAGATGATAGTTTTAGCCATGCTGACGACCAGTTTCGCTTCTACCTCGATGTGCTGAATGTACTGCTCCGAGTAAGCTTCAAAGCGGCTGCCTAGCTCGATTGGGGTCAGCACTTTCTCCTTAGTAAAGAGATCTTCGATGTATTGCTCGCGCAACACAGGCAGGGCATCGGCAGTTGTTCTCAGGTTAGGCAAGCCCCGCTCATTGGCAGCCATTTCATGCCACTCAGTGGAGTAGCCATTGCCATTGAAAACGATCGCCCCGTGGTCGCGAATCACATCGCGCAAAATGTCATGGATGGCTGCATTTAACTCCATGCCACTGCCTAGCTTGGCTTCCAGTTGGTCGGCCATCCAGTCCAGCGAATCTGCCAGAATGGTGTTCATGGCTACGAGTGGCCCTGCTACCGATTGCCCCGACCCCACAGCACGGAACTCAAAGCGGTTGCCCGTAAAAGCAAAAGGTGAGGTGCGGTTGCGATCGCCCGGATCTTTCGGAAACACAGGGAGAGTATCAACCCCCAGATTCATCACCCCCTTTCCTTGAGAACCTTTGACCTCACCCTGAGCAATCTGGTCAAATACATCCTGCAGTTGACTACCCAAGTAAATCGAAATGATGGCCGGAGGAGCCTCATTAGCCCCCAACCGGTGATCATTGCTGGCACTGGCAATCACAGCCCGCAGCAGTGGGCCATACTTATGCACACCGCGAATCACCGCCCCACAGAATACCAGGAATTGGGCATTTGCATGGGGGGTATCACCTGGATCCAGAAGGTTCCCCTGGGTTGCATTACCCACCGACCAGTTCACATGTTTTCCAGAGCCGTTCACTCCAGCAAAAGGCTTTTCATGGAGCAGGCAAACAAAACCATGCTTCTTCGCAGTATTGCGCAATACCGTCATAATCAACTGCTGGTGGTCACTCGCCACATTGGCCGCTTCAAAGAAGGGAGCAATCTCAAACTGACCAGGAGCCACCTCGTTATGGCGGGTTTTAGCCGGAATCCCCAAGCGATAGAGCCTTTCTTCCACATCCTGCATAAACACCTGTACCCGTTCAGGAATGGCTGCAAAATAGTGGTCATCAAACTGCTGGCCTTTGGCGGGGGGGCGCCCAAACAAAGTACGGCCAGCTAGCAACAGATCGGGGCGAACACTGGCAAAACTGGCATCCACTAGGAAGTATTCCTGCTCGGCACCACAACTGGAATTCACGGTCGCCACTTCGCTGTGGCCCAACAACTTCAGCACCCGTGTCGCAGCCTTGCTCATAGCAGCATTGGAACGGAGGAGGGGTGTTTTCTTATCCAGGGCCTCCCCTGTCCAGGAGACAAACACCGTAGGAATGCAAAGGGTAACACCATTATCCGTTTCCATCACAAAAGCGGGACTGGTAACATCCCATGCGGTATAGCCCCGGGCCTCAAAAGTGGAGCGAATACCACCATTTGGAAAGGAAGATCCATCCGGTTCTCCTTGGACAAGTACCTTACCAGAAAATTCTGAAATGACTGACCCGTCACTTTGCACGGAGATAAAGCCATCATGCTTTTCTGCTGTGGCGTTCGTGAGGGGATAAAACATGTGGGAATAGTAGAGCGCTCCCTTAGAGATTGCCCAGTCCTTCATTGCCACAGCCACGACATCAGCCACCGAAACATCCAGCGGTGCACCAGTTTTGATGGTTTTTTGGAGGGATTTGAATACTGATTTGGGCAGGCATTCTTGCATTTTGCTCAAAGTAAATACGTCTTTGGCCCAAAGCTCTTCTAATCGACCGGGATTGTCTACAGCTAAAGGTGGACGGTTTGTAATACTGGCAATAGCCTGGGCGCGCAATTGATTCCCACTCATAGCAATCTCCTGGTTAATTGGGGTCAATAAAATCGTTACTGTTGCTCAAGTTGAACATTGGCTTAACCCGGCCCATGCCATCCTTTGTAGAACGATTGTAAGGAATGGTCGCGAATCACCGCAGTCCAATAACCGAATCCACAACTGGCATGGGGTTATGCACTAGAAAAGCCTGAGAAGCATACCTTTTAAGTGCACTAAAACATCCCCATTGCAGAATCAGGAATTGGCAACCCCTATATGGGAAATCCCTGACTGCAAAGCTTCGCTTTAGACAGCCTAAAAGCTCCTCTCAGACAAACATGAACCCTTCAAAGTGGCAAAACTAGCCCTCTACAACTTTGAAAATGGCTGATCTCGAATCAAACCTAAAACCTTCCCTCTAAAGCCATGGGGAAGGAGACCAAAAACTGAGTACCTAGTGAGAAAACGTGAACCTTGCTAGCGTTGATTCCTGAATGTTTCAAACCCTAAGCGGCTAATAAATTCAATTCGTAGAGGTTTTAAACGGTTTACAACTATCAACAGGAACACTAGGACGAGTTCAGGAGATTAACACTGGTTGAGAAATGCCCCCCTCAGGCTCTCTATCTCTGATTTCCTAATGAACTTGACAACAATTGTTTTTTGAAAACTCAGGAAAATTTTCATTTTGGGATGGTAAAGGTAAAATTAATTAACTTTTGTATTACTCGTCACCTTTAAAGGTTGAATCTAGATTGCTGTACTTCGCTGTATTCCTAAAATAAAGGCTCCGGCGGATTGATCAGCGTGCGCTCCATCTGGTTGACTGATCAATCTTTGCTCCGGAGCCGTTAAACCCTCAGCTAGGCGACCCAAAACCGCTGGCGAGGTTACCAAAAACCTGAATATATCAAGTCTGCAAAAGCCGACTTTGGTGGTCTAGGCACGGCTTTAGTCGCCCGCTTAAAGGACGTATTATTAGGGGTTTTAGCCATTTTGTCAGCCAATTAGGCGCTCCATTCCTCCGCGACATTTGCAACATTACACAGCAGGCTGTGCTCAGGTAAACGGATCGGACTGAAACTGAAAATGTCGCTCACGATGGATGCGTAAACAGTTGCCCGACATGGGAAGGGGAGATCGCAAAATCGATCATCAGGGATTGTGATTTTTCAGAAAACGATTGGTCTCAAGCTGAACCTGGTTTAGCATAACGGAGTCTTGCCGCAGGAGGGTTGTTTTGCGTGATTCGCTCCTTTTCTGTGATTGTGCCAGTGCTGAATAAAGAAAATGAGATTATTCCCACGTTGCAAAGCATCGAAGCCAGTATTGCCTACTTTCAGCAGCGCTACCGGGGTGAAGCGGTGACCGCAGAAATTGTCGTGGTGAATGAGGGGTCGAGCGATCGCACCCTGGAACTGGTCACACATTTTGCTCAACACAAACCCTACTACCAAATCATCAGCCATTTCAAAAGCTTGGGGATTGGCTCTGCTCGCAACACGGGTGCCAAGGTCGCCAGGGGAGATTTGCTCTTCTTTTTTGATGGCGATGACCTGATGTTTCCGCCCCATATTTATCTCTGCTTTCGCGTCTTAAACCATCACCCCAACCGTGGGGCTGAATCCGCTTTTTCCCTAGAGTGTGCCCACGGCACCGAACACATCACCCTACCCCCAACCCCTGTGGCCATGATCCGAACAGGGGCCTGTATCCAAGAATCTCTCCACCCCAGTTGGAAGCAGGCGGTAGAAAATACAATCATGCAGAATTTTGCCATTCGGCGGGAATGTCATGAGTTTATTGAAGGGTTTCCGGAATCGCCAGTCTATAAGCAACTGCGCTGCTGTGAAGATATTGCTTATAACTTTTGGGCTGTCCGATTTTTTAAGCTTTACCAGATCCGCCTGGAAACCGTTGAGTATATTCGCTATCCGGGCAATGCCCTGGATCGACAACTCAAAAAATTTCAAACCCCTCCAGAGGAGTATCAAGACGATCATCCACCAGAGCAACAGGTGTTGCGACAACTGCGCCTCCAGATTGAGCGGGAGCAGTTGACCTACCTGTTGAATAAGTTTAAGCACCAAGAAGCTAATCTCGAGTTTTCGTTGCTATTGAATCCCATTGCCTTGGCCAATGAATATCTCACCCGGCAGGATTATGCCGCTGCGATCGCCGTGGCTGAGCAGGGTTTGATCCATGAACCTCACTGGCGGGCTGAACTGGTGAATCTTTTAGCTGTTGCCTACAACAATCTCGGGTCTACCTATCAACAGCAAAAGCAGTATGAGGCCGCAGCAAATTGCTTTCAACGGGCGATCGCTAGCAATCCTCAAATTGCTCCAACTGACCTGGCACGGGTTTGCTTTAATGCCGCCATTAGCCTGAGAGAGCAGGGCAAATTTGCAGAAGCGTTGCCTTACCTGCAGCGGGCCGTGGAACTAGACCCCTCCTTTGCCGCCGCTCTCACCGAGCTGCCCCGATTACACTACCAGGCACGCATGACCCAGGCTGGCTATGAGTGGAGTCAACCCCTCACCCAGATAGATTCCTATCTCAAAAGTTTGGAGTTACTCACAAGTCACCTTGCGACACCCCCGATTCAGCCTATCCGCATTCTCCAACTCGGGGGAGGTGATGGGCAGTTGACCTGCTGGTTAGTAGACCACCTGTTAACAGCGAATACAGCGAAACTCCTCTGCCTTGACCCAGCCCCCCTGCCATTGTGGCAGGCCAATGTGGCAAAAACGACGTTTCCCCATAAAGTAAAAAGTCTGAGTGGAGTGCCTCAAGTCCTACTGCGAGCGTTAGTGCCCGACTCCTATCACCTGATTTGCTTCACTCATCCCACCCAGCCCAGTGAACAGATGGAACTGCTTTGTCTGCTGTGGGGACTCCTGCAGATTGGGGGGTTACTTCTAGTGGAAGTGCCCCTGGAAACGAGCACCCTCCCCCCAAAGCCAGCACCTCAGACGGCTGTGGAGGCGTTTATCAACTTGTTTGCGCCCAGGCTTAAAGTGCTTTCTCCAGAACACTGGCTGGTGCTGCAAAAAGTAGCCCCCTGACCCTGCGATCGCTCAATCTAAGAGGGCATCTAAGAGTATCCGGCGGTTAAAACCGCGACGACACTCCCAAAACCTGCCGGCGCAGACTCAATCAAATCCAGGTTTTCAGGAACGGCGTCGGCAGGTTTTCTCCCGATAGGCGCGACTTCAGTCGCTAGGGTGACAAAGAGACAGGCTTTTAAAACACCCTTTAACCGGATGTCACCATCCCGTGGCGGCCAACGGTTTTGTTTTAGTGGTCCTGCGGTGGAATCAGCTTTTCCCAGGCAGCCTTCGCAGCTTCACTCAAGCGATGCCCAAAGTCTTCCACTTCCTTAACCACGGACTGCCAGTTGTGCTCAGCCTCCTGTTGGATTTGGTGAATCGACTGCTCAATCCGATCCGGTTCAATCAGCTTTGTTTGCTCAACGGCTTCTCGAGTTTGACGCACCGCATTGAGATAGGTCTCACGGGTCAAATTACCGGCGGTCTGAATCTCAGCCAGTGCCCGTTTGCGAATCGCATCAATTAATGCAGCTGTTTCCTGGCGAATTGCCTCTGTTTGAGTGGGGGTGGGGTTGATCTCTTCCGCTGGGGGTGAAACGACCATAGAGGATTCGTGATTAGAGGAATCTTGATTTGGGTCTGTCATGACTTACCTCAGAGTTCAGTGAATGGTCAGACACCAGGCAGCAATTGCGCCATTACTTTTCCTGCCTGGCACCTGAACCCCTTTACCTACCAGGATAGCTAAGCCGCCGCAGGTTTGGAAAATTGTTGCTCCATTTGCAGCAGCCGCTCAATCCGTTCTTTGGTCGAAGGATGGGTGGCGAACAGATTTCTTAGCCCTCCGCCTGAAACAGAGTTAATGATCAGCAGCGGGCTGAAAGCAGGGTTTGCTTGCAAAGCCACGCGTTGTGCACCCATCTCAAGCTTTTGCAACGCACTGGCTAGGGCACGGGGCTTCCCTGTAAGCCGGGCAGCGCCAGCATCCGCCTCATACTCGCGCGTCCGAGAAAGCGACATTTGGATCAAGCTAGCCGCCAAGGGAGCCAGAAACATTGCCAGCAATAACCCAATCGGATTACCGCCTCGACGGTCATCGGAGCTACCAAAGGCCGCTCCATAGCTGGCCCATTGGGCCATGTAAGCCAGTTGGGAAATTGCCCCCGCGATCGTGGCGGCCACTGCCTGGGTAAGCGTATCACGATTCATCACATGGCTTAATTCATGGGCAATGACCCCTTCTAGTTCTTCTTCGCTCAGCAGGTTAACGATTCCTTCGGTGACAGCAACGGCAGCATGTTGGGGGTCACGCCCGGTCGCAAACGCATTGGCGGCCTGCCCCGGGACAACATAAAGCGCCGGAGTTGGAATGCCTGCCTTTTGGCTCAGACGCTCTAGCATTGCGTGTAAGCCAGGTGCTTGCTCACGGCTGATAGGCTGAGCACGATAGGCATTCAAGGCGATCTTGTCTGAAAAGTACCAGGAACCCAGATTCATTACGGCTGCCATCGCAATGCCAATCAAAATGCCACCCGTGCCGCCAATAATCAGGTAGCCAATGCCAACCAGTAGGGCGCTCAGTAGGCTGAGTAAGCCAAGAGTTTTGATTTGGTTCATTCGACCTCTCCTTGAGTAAAGTGTCTCTATTAATTCAAGTACTGTTTCTGTGGGAGTGGATTTATCTTTACTTTGATGATAGAGAATTTCGCCTTTTTCTTTATGTTATGCAAGTCAGGTTTAGAAAAGGTTAGAAGAAAGCCGAACCCTGATGGGCGGAATTGACCCGCGATCGCACTCCGAAAGCAACCGCTCAGCCTGGGTTACAACCTTGGCTCAATCCAGCCAATTCCTGACTTTAATCAAACCTCGTTACTTTTGATACAGTTTTAGGCAACCTCCGCCCCCTATTACTAACGGAGTAAAGCATCAGTGCCTCAGGGTAGCGCTGGTTTGTGAATTGATGGAATCTTCTTGTGGTTGCAACCTCTCCAACAAGTAAATCGTCTAGCTTAGGCGCTTTTCTGCTGAGTGATGGCCCGGCGGGTTTTCTCCTCAGTTGGGTGGCTGGGTTTGTGGATACGTCTGCGTTTATTATTCTCTTTGGCATCTTTACCGCTCACGTTACCGGAAACATTGCCCTAGCAGGTTCTTCCTTTGTGAGTGCTGATACGGAGACGACTATTACGCGGCTGCTGATGTTACCCATTTTTATGCTGACAGTGATGGCGGTTTCACTGCTGGCTCGTTATGCTCGGTATCGACAATGGCCCGTTTTTGCTGTGTTGCTGACGGCTGAGGCGATCGCCCTTTCTGTGCTGCTTGTCGTCGGCACTCAACTCTCCCCCGAACTGATTTTAGATGTACAGGAGGAGTATATTTTCCCCATTGCCATGGCTGGGGTTGTCGCCATGGCCATTCAAAACGCCATGATGAAAGAAGCCAAAGGAGTTTTTAAGAGCTACATTCCAACCACGGTGATGACAGGCAACACAACCCAACTCTCAATTGATATTGTGCAGTTTTTGTGGGGTCAGTTTGGTGGATCTAGCCCAACGGCCAAGCAGGAGGCCGCAGAGGCTGCAGAGCGGATTAGCCGCGTTTTTCCAACCATTGCTGGGTTTGGTTTAGGCGGTTTTGCCGCTGCTTATTTTGTGCTGGTTTCAGAAACCTGGTGGAGCTTAATTTTCCCCGTTGTCATTATCTCCATACTGGCGATGGCGGCCTATGTCGAGCATTTCCGGAAGGCGTCGAGTCGTTTGTCCAATTAAGTTTGACAGACAACCGATGCTCGCTGATGGGGTGGACTTTTCCGCTTGCCCTTAAGAGAGGGGTCTCAGCTATTCGTTTATTCTTCAGAAACACTCCAGAAATTGGAATTGGTTTAAGGAATAGTGTTGGCTGATCACTCTGAATCCCAAGAGCATCAAAGGATGGAGAAAGATTAAATCTTAATAACCTTGTTGAGGCAAATGTTTCATCCAACTTTCTTTATTGGATTAGAAATTCACAATTGGTGGATGGAATGGAGTGGTTGAGTTACCTTCTTTAGGGGAGATTGAACAGCTTTGAACCCGTAGAATTTGATGACAATTCTTCATGTTTCAATCAAGCTAGATTGCGATGGAATGATGGCTTATTGAAATTTTCACCGGGCATTGATTCTTATTTTTGGCAGGGAATGACAAAGGCTAGGCTATTAGTTCTATTAGTTAAAGGTTTTCTGATTTTACCCCGTCTCTCATTAACCCATGTCCATAAAATTGTTTTAACTTGTACAAACTGGAGGAAATTGCCAATGAAGCGAGTGCTGTTTTCAATCATTGTCTGTACGGCTTTGGTACTCAACTTGTTCATTTCTGGCGTAGCCGCAGCAAAGCCAATGTTTAATCTGCCCTTTCTTGCTGGTGCAAGCGGTACAGAAGCATTGCCCGCCGAAGAACTGACCCAACTGCTAGAAACAAAAGTTTTGCCTGAGATTGAAAGTTTGTTGACTCCGGAACAGCGGGAGCAATTTATTATGGCTCTGGCTGATGGTAAAAGCTTGCGCAAAGCCTTTAAAGCCATGACCCTGACGCCCGACCAAAAAGCTGAGCTGGCGGCCTATCTGAAAAGCTCTATGTATGGTAAAGGAGTGCTCGCCAGTCTAACACCGGAGCAAAAGAAGCAGTTTTTTCTGAAGAAGGCAGAAGCTTTTACACCCACGGCTGACGAAATCGCTGAACAAATTGTCGGTAAGATGCCGCTGGCCAAAGATACGGGCAATGTAGAACCTCAAGCCCTAACAGACAAAATCGCTGAAAAACTAAAGATGTTTATGGGCAAGGGAACAGGCATTAAACCCACACCAGAAGAAATTGGCCAGAAAATTGTCGATAGGAAAAAGTTTGGGCAATCAATGAACCCAATGAAGGCGAAGCCGGTGGGAACGCCTACGCCTGAAGAAATTGGTGAAAGAGTGACTGGAAAGATTAAGGCCGCGCAGGAAATGGCTAAACAAAAGGCGGCTGAGATCCCCTCTGCTGACGAAATCGGCGAAAAAATCAGCGAACAAATGAAGGTGCTTAAGAGCAAGATTGAGGATGCGGCTTCTTAGTAGGGCTACGCGGAATATTACATGTCATCGGTGCAACAATTGATATTGATGCGTCTGGCGGCTGTGAGTGATGTTATCGGTTCTTCCGCCTAAAACTTTGTCGATGCAAGCCCGGGACGGGGTGCGGCTGGATGCAGATGTTTACTATCCCGATGCAGCGGGCTTGTTTCCGGTTTTACTGATGCGGCAACCCTATGGGCGGGCGATCGCCTCTACGGTGGTCTACGCCCATCCCAACTGGTATGCCGCCCAGGGCTACATTGTCGTGATTCAAGACGTGCGGGGGCGGGGTTCTTCTGAGGGGGAATTTCAGCTCTTTGCCCATGAAGTGGAGGATGGCTACGATGCAGTAAACTGGGCAGCCCAACTGCCTCAGAGTAACGGCAAGGTGGGGATGTATGGGTTTTCTTACCAGGGCATGACCCAACTCTATGCTGCTGTACAGCAGCCAGAGCCGCTGAAGGTGTTGTGCCCTGCAATGGTAGGGTACGACCTTTATGGCGATTGGGCCTACGAAGGGGGTGCCTTTTGTTTGCAGGCAAACTTGGCCTGGGCTTTGCAGCTAGCAGCGGAAACTGCTCGTAGAAAGGGGGATAGCAAAACCTATCACGCTCTTTATCAGGCGGCTCACAACCTCCCCTTAGGAGAAGAGTGGCCGGCACGCCCCCAAATTTTGAATTGGGCAGCACCAGATTCTTTCTACCACGAATGGTTGGTGCATGCGGTTCGGGATGACTATTGGGAGGCGCTTTCGCCCAGTAACCTGCTGGCGGCTGTCGATATCCCCATGCTCCATATTGGAGGCTGGTACGATACCTTTTTGCGGGGTACCCTCAACCTCTATCAGGCCATGGCTGCTCGCAGCCAGCAACTTCAATATCTGCTGGTTGGCCCCTGGAGCCATTTACCCTGGGGGCAGCGGGTCGGGGCCGTTGATTTTGGTGCTGCCGCCGTTTCTCCCTGCGATCGCTGGCAAGTTCGCTGGTTTGATCACTTTTTGAAGGGTATCGATACTGGCTTAGAAACAGAAGCTCCCATCCATTTATTTGAGTTGGGGGGCGATCGCTGGTGTCAGTTTGACTTTTGGGAGGTCGCTCAAGCCCAGCGCCTTTACCTAGTGAGCAACGGTTTGGCGGCGATCGATCCCGGTGCTGGCGGCCTTGCCCAGCAACCTTTGCCTGATCTTGCCATAGATACATTGGTGCATGATCCCTGGCGGCCTGTACCATCTCTGGGAGGTCACGCCAGTTTTCCTGCCGGGTGTTTTGATCGGGCTGCCCTGGATCAACGCAGCGATATTTTGACCTACACCACCGAAGCTTTAACAGAAGACTGGCACCTGGTGGGAATCATCACCCTAGAATTGACCTGCGCCGCAGATACCCCCAGCTTTGACCTCTGCGCGGTACTATCGGAGGTTAGGCCCGACGGCACAGTGTTCAACCTTTCCCAGGGCTATCGGCGCATTTTCCCTCAAGAAGCAACCACCCCTCTCAAAATAGACCTCCAGCCGATTTGTGCCTATGTTCGTCAAGGCCATGGGTTACGTCTGAGTCTAAGTGGGGCTTGTTTCCCTGCCTATGCTGTGAATGACGGCACAGGCCAACCTCCCGGAGTTACCCGCCTGATTGACCAGCGCATGATTACAGTCAAGGTGTATTCGGGGAAGGATGCCGCCAGTTGCCTGCTGTTGCCACGGGTGGCTGCCCTTGGCCCCTAAGGGCAGGTTCATCAGTCTTGCCGCCAGAGAAATTAGATGCCCTTCGTCAAGCCCCCCAAGGTTGATCATGGCTACCTTAAGGGCGGAGCTTGCCCGGAAATTGGCCCCTCGGTTGGGCCACATTGCACTTGGGCAATGCCTCCCTCGGTGAGTTGGGGTAGTATTGTCGGGTCAACGGGGCGGCGACGATTGCGTTGCTCCAGTAGGGGACGTAAATCGACCAGAGGGGAACCCGGTTGGCGCTGAATCCGGCAGCTTTTGGCAAAGTAATAACTAGTGCCATCCATCGTTGGCCCTTGCCACACAGACAGGAGTTGCACCAGGTACTCCTGCCCTGACAAAGCTTGGGCCTTGAGTCGCCAGAGATTATTTTCGGGAATTTGAGTTATACGGGCGATCGCATCGGCTTCAATTTGTTTCATTTCCTGATCGATTTGAATTAACCGCTGCTCCGTCTGAGACCAGGGCAACCCCGTCAATCGGCGTTCAAAAATTTTGGCCGCTTCCTCTAAAATCCTTTCTCCGCGAGGAGGTTGACCGCCTTCAGGGAATAGGCGAACGACAAAAGCGCTACGACTAAAGTCTTCAGCCAGCAGACTTGGATACTGGCTTAACCAGGATTGGGTAGTGAAGTAGAACTGAAACCAACAGCTAATAAGGACATTGACCAGGAACATAATAATCAAATCCTGGCGAACAGGTGGATCGGGAAACCCGTAGCTGGGGCCTGACTTAACAAATTTAGGCAAGGCCGCGATTACGGCTGAAAGCGGTGCCCAGAGGATGAAGCTGGCTTCCGTCAAGTAACCTGTCAGGCTCCCAAATAGAAACGTGCACACCAGTGCCCCTGTTACCCAGGGTGCCAGGAAAACGCCACCAACCGTCACAATTTCTTTCAGCACCTTTTCCTTATGCATGGCCCAGTGCAGCCCTGGAATGAGAAACAACCAGGCGCAAAAGGAAATTAGAATTTGGGTCTCCGGGGACTGGGCTAGCCCCGCGATAAACCATGAGTAAACACTAAACCAGACCATTGCCTGCCAGGAATCCCAGGTTTTTGGCAGAAGATCATTAATCGTCTTTTTCAGAAATTGAAAAAAATCAATGATCCCCAGCGCTGCTAAGAATTTCAGCATTTCATTGGAACAACGGATAAAATTTTGTTATGCGCAGAAATAAAAGTCCTAAAATCGCAGTAAAACTCAGGGCGTTCGCCACAAAGGTAGCATTGAAACGTGGATTCACCTGAATTCCTTGAATCTGGTTTTTCCAGCCTCGGTATTTGCCTTCTTTCGTCGGATCCGTTGTGTTCTGACTCGGTGCTTTTCCCAGCAAAACTTCTAAGTAGTTCAAACCCTGCCATTTGAGCAGGAATGTTCCTAGAAATATCAAGAAGCTGACGAAAATCACAATGGAGGATAAACTCTCAACCCAGATATTGGGTACAAATTGCTCAAAAAAAACAAAGCTGATGATCTGTTCTTTGGCGACAGTCGGCAAAAATGGCTCCGTGGCAAAGAAAATCAGCCAACCCACACAGGTCGCTAGCAGGTTAAGGGTTGCTGCATAACGCACAGCAACTTTATGGTCCAGCGCTAAGTATTGCCGCAAAATAAAGGACTCGATCGCAATCGCCACCAACAGATACAGCACCTGAAAGGCGATCGCCCGGAGAGGTACCACATCAGAAAACCTGGCTTCGGCAAATAGGGAGTCAAACATGGCAGCCCAGCAGAATTTTCGTAGGGGATGGCGAATGGATCATTTGCTAACGAGGTAGCCCTTCTCCGTCGATGTTGACTGAGTTGGATCTGAAGCCAACGGTAAACCGCCAAGAATGAACAAAAATTAAATGGATAATACCCCAAGCAAAGCCTCAACTGGTTAGCCGTCCTGACCGATTCGAGGCATGACTCTAATCTAGACCGCCAATTTTTCAGTTGTTTTAAGGGGTTGAGTCCACTCAAACCCGCTTGACAGACTACACGTTGTTCTCGCTGAGTACTTTAGTACCTCTATTTTACTGAAGGACTGGAATCAAAATAAAAGGCTGGCGGCAATTTCGATCCGTTCTAGGGGACTAACGGAGCGGGGTAATCGGGGAAGTCGGGTAATCGTCTGTTGGGGAAACTGGTTTTGCAAGCTTTGCCCAGGCTGGTACTGATTGTGCACCAGATAGTTTTGAGTAACCCCCCTCTGACTCAGGGTGTGGGTCAGTCGTTGCGCTTCAGCGACGATCGCAGCTTGGGCCTGCACCACGCCAATAAATTCTGTATGAGCCGGATCTGTCAGCTTTTTCTGGGCCTGTATCACCCGTTGGCGGAGAGTGCGCAACCGCCCCATTAGCTCGACCCGACCCAAAACGGCCTGATACTTAATCCACAGTTTGAAAATCCATGCTAGCCAGTCTCCCAAAGCAGCGGGCATTTCTAAAAAGCGGAGCAAATGCCCAGTCGGTGCCATATCCAGAACAATCAAATCCTGTTCGCCGGTTTCCAGCAACTCCATGACCGTGAGGAGAGAGAGCATTTCGTCAATTCCTGGAAGTGCCTGGTCAATGATTCTCTGCCATGCTTCCGGAGCATAGGCCATTTTGAGCTGGGTATCGCCCTGTTGAGATTCGCCGCTCATCATTTCGGCTAATTCCCACAAATAATCGGCACGAAACTGATCCAACACCAGGGTGGCATCGATTTCTTGTCCGCTCAAGTTAGGGCGAATGGCCTGGGGGGTGTGCCCCAATGCTTGCCCAAAGGCATCTCCCAAGGAGTGGGCCGGATCGATGGAAATGACGCGGATTTTCTGATTAGGATGACGGTTTGCCATACCCCAGGCGATCGCTGCAGCAACGGTCGTTTTGCCGACGCCGCCTTTGCCGCCAACAAGTAACAGCCGTCGTCCATGGCTAATAAAATCACCAAACCCAGGAGGAAGCGGTGCCGGAATTGCAGGCTGGGGAGCAACCATACCAAAAACACACGCCTCTGCCAGCCCGATCTGGGGTACCAGTTGATCAAGGGCTGTGATTCCTATCGGCTCTGTTGGTTGCAGTGGAATTGTTAGAACGGGTAGAGAGCCTGCCAGATTAAGGAAATCCTTGAGTAAAAATTGTTGCTCATAAAGGCGATCCTGTTGCTCCCAGGGCAATGTCTCTTGCCGTTCTGGTGCAGAATCAAAATTGCAGGTGAAGAAACGGTTAATGATAATTGCCCCGACTGCAATGTTTAATTGAGTTAACGCAGCGATAAAACGCTGGGTTTCGAGCAAGCTCATTGGCTCAGCTATTGCCACGACCAGGCAAGCGGTGCGGCTCCCATCCTGCAGCATTTGCCGCCCCTGGGTCAGATCCATTTTCATTGTGCGGAGAAACGCATCCGCCTCGTCTTCATGATACTTTCCGGCCAGGGTCTGGCAAATCACCCGATGCTTTTCTTGAAAGAGTTCCAGGGCGCTCAAAAACTCATCCAAAAAATCCATCAACCGGATCAAGTTGAGGCTGTGTCCGCTAGGGGCCATGTCAACCACAATGCGATCGGCTACACCTGCCCGCAACAGGCGCTGGATTTCTAAAATTCCCATCAATTCATCCAGGCCAGGCCAGGTCATATCCCAAAGGGGGGATAAATCTGCCTGCTGCACAAAACTGCCGCGCTCGACCAGTTGCTCTAGCACTGTGCCATAGGTTGCTTTGAAGGTCTGTAACAGGCTTTCTGCATTGAGGGCTTGCACCTCCAGGTTAGCCAATTCGCTAAGGGGGTTGGGAGTATCGGTGACTGGCACCTGCAAAACATCTCCCAGAGAGTGAGCCGGGTCTGTTGAGAGCAGCCGGATCTTTTCTGTGGGAAATTGCTGTGCCCAGTAACGGGCTAGGGTGCAGGCAAAGGTGGTTTTGCCGACACCCCCCTTACCGCTGACGAGGGCTAACTGTAACGGGTTGAGAAGTTGGATGCTCATGCTTGCAGTGTGCCCCGTCTATCAGCCTTTTGCTCATGTTAGAAACAAACTTTAGGCCGCGATCGCCAAAATTGGAATCCAGTTAGTGAACGCTTTTAAGGTTTTCATTGATGCCCAAAACTATGCTGTAGTAGAGTTCCCCATGATTCTTGAGCGTTGCGACCAAGAGATGTGCGGGGAGATGTGTCGGCTTCCAGCCCGCGGCCAAACTTGCGATCGCCAGCAGGCAATGGGCGATCGTCCGATGCGGGAAGCGGTTTTCAATCTAGTTGCTAATCGGATCGTCGATCGGCCCGATTATGGAAGTGGTGGTGTCAATGTCCGGCAGTTGGGAGGTGTAGAGGCTTCTTTACCTGCTACCCGTCGGTGCGATTCCTTTTCGTCTGGCGCGATCGCCGCCTTCCCGCAATCAGTCCAGAGGCCGCTAGCATGACTCCAACCACCGTTGTGGGTTCGGGCACAGAGGATGCCATTGGGTCAAAGGGTTGAGTCAACGTTTCTTCACCGGATTCCACCGTGCGCTCAAAGCGATCCTTCTGAGCTTCGGCTGCTTTAAGCGCTTGCCGCTGCTCATCATTAACCAACACCAACATGGAGGAATAGGGCGTTACCAGACTATAGCGCCGGGCAATTGCATGAATAGCATCTAGGTTTTCTAGACGGTTCAAATCTTGCTGACGCCCTAGCCCTAGGATGCGTTGTCGGGCCGCGATCGCCTCAAATCCGCTAGGTTTGTTTTTTTGGGTTTGAGGCTGGGGAGTGCCCTCTGGAATTAAAGTCATCCGCCAGAGGTAGCCATCTACCGCACTGATCCCGGTTGGCCCCAGAGCGGCCTCTGTTGCAATTCGATGGAGTACTTCTGAAATCTGGCTGGCCACCCCGCCCCGACTGGTTTGTATGGCTTGCAGAGTGGCATCGTCGTAGGCCGGTGGAAATGCACCTAAATGGATGAACCAGAGAGGCGCCGCCATTGTAGGCAGAGTTTTCTGGTCATCGGCCAGTTCGTAGCTGCCCTCATCCGTTACCAGCAAAATACCGTCATAGGGGGTATTGCCACGCAACTGGTCAAACTGGCGCAGCAGTTCCTTTGGCTGAACCGTACCATAAAACACAAAGTGCTGGGGAGCGAATTGACCAACATCGTCCAGCCGTTGGGGCAACGTTCCAGCGATCGCCCCGATATACAAGTCTGCATCATTATCCTCCAGGCGATCGTTGGCAAAGCCCTGCTCCTTCAACCAATCAAAGGTTTGCTGCACCGCCTGACGGTGTCGGCCCATACTATAGGAGGTATCTAGAATCACGGCAAAGCGCTGGTTGCGGGGTAACACCTGGTCTCGCTCTGTCAGAGGTTGCGCTGCGATCAGTGTGTCATCCTGCAGGTAAGTAACAGGGGGAATTGGCGCTGCTGGGCTGCGGGCGGGGATGTACGCCTCCAGCCAGACATCTCCCACTCTCGTTTTCTGCCCATTGCGATAGCGCTGAGTCGCGTTGCTCCAGTACACATTGCGTTTTTCACCCAAAACAGGCAAAGCCCAACCCCGCTCTTGCCGCAACACTTTATAGGTAAACCACAAGTGCATTTCAGTTGCAGCACTGTTGCGGTTACCCACATCTGTCAGCAGTCCCTTAGGGGGAATCGGAAACGCTCGCAGGCGATAGTGGCGTGGGCCTACCTGCTCTAGCAGTGCTGGATCCACCTGCCGTCTTACCTGCGCGTTATATACCTTCTGGGCGGCCCCCCGGGGAGCCACTACATAGGGAAAGCGCTGATTGAGATTGCCGGTATCTCCTAACCACAGGCCAGTGACCACTGCACTTTCAGGTAAGGTGAAATAGTAGAGAATCTCCTGATTTTCTGGGGTTTGGTTGGCGTAAATCTCGTGCAGTTCTACCTCGGCCCAGGCGCCCTGCTCCTTTACCTGAATCGACTGCGATCGCAACCAGACTTGGCGCTGGTTCAAATTTAATAACCCTGCATTGGCACTATCTCGGTTATGGGTTGCTTGCAATGCACGGTTAATCGCTGCCCGCTCCCCTTTTTGAATAGGGGTGTCAAAAAAATCGGCGTAGAGCTGTGTTGATCGCCCAACATCCATCGGGTCTCCCTGATACAGGAAGGGAGCCATCAAGGTATTGTGGAAGCGTTGCAACCCCTCAGAAAGCCAGACCGGTGCACCCAAGTCGGCATACATGCGCTGCACATGGTCATTGGTTTTGATCGTGCTGACATAGCGATAGGAAGAAAGGTAGGCATTGAGCAGCCCCTGCCGAATCACGCCAGCTTTGGCAATCAGTGCCTGACGTTCCTTGGCTGACTGGGGTGGGTTTTGCAATAGGGCGAAGGCGTGGTGCTGGGGTTGTTGTTGCAACCCCACAAATAAAACTAGGGTAGCCGTTATGACTCCAAAAGCTCCGGCGATCGCCCGCTTTTGGCCATACTGTGCTGCAAATGCTTGGAGGATCTGCCGCCCAGAGCGCAGGTAGAGTATCGTCATCACCAGCGGCAAAAACACTACCAGAGAAGCACTCAGAAAGAACAAAAGCAAACCCAAAAAGACACTAGGTGTAAAGAGATAAGATGACCTTAGGAACCAGTTAAAGGAGAGAAATTCCCTCCCCACATATACCAGCAACGGTAGAGCATAGAGCAGCGTCACCCCGCCCACATATAAACCCACCAACACCATCAGACTATGGCTGAAGAGTTGTGCCCAGGCTAATTGAGGCTGGCGATCGGCATAGCCATTTAACAAGGTAATCAGAAAGGCGACCACACAAAGTGACACACTGATCAGAATCTGCATCCCGGCTGGGAGCACTTCGCGGAGCAAAAACAACCGCACCAAACAGAGAATAAATAGCGGAGCCTCAACGCCATACAGCAGTTGCATTAGCTTGCCTGGCTGCTGGCGCAGGTGACGCAGACCAATCCAGCTACAGGCTAGGGGCACCAACAGCAGGGCAACCAAGGTAAAAGCAAAATCCAACGGCAATAACCCATCTAGCAGAGCCGTCAGTAGAAAAGGAAATACCAGCGGTAAAAATAGCAGACCAACGTAACCCAAGAACGTAATATTCCAGCCCCAGAAAATCAGATAAAACAAAATAGAAATCATTTTTTTCATAATGCTTGAAGTTGCTAGTGGGCCAGAAATGCTCAATACAGGCAGTGTCCGTTGGTCAAGCCTATTTCCCCTTGATGGGAAGTCCAATTCTGATGAAGAAGATTCATCTATCGACCTAATCGATCAGAGTTTCATCTGAAACTTCACCCCACAGACCTAGCGAACACAAAGAAATCACCCTGGGTTCTCTATGCCCCTGTGGTCACCTCTAAAGTCTTCAGGGTGTATCCACAATCCGAAGCTTTGTTAGGGGTTACAGGTTTTCCTATTGACAAATCATTGCCACTCAATTTGGCTCAATGCTAAGCCTAGCCTAGCCTCAAATTTGTTGATTTCCTAAAGGTAAACTCAAAGGGGGGAAATTCTAGTTATCCCTACATGACCCAGTCGCAAGAATTCGATAAAGGTTTAATGAAGTTAGTCATAAAGCATTGAGAACCGGAGTCACCCTGGCGACTAAAGTCGCGGCTATCGGGAGAAAAACTGCCGACGCAGGTTAGTAAAAACCTGGATCTGATTGAGTCTGCGTCAGCAGACTTGGGGAGTGTCGTCGCGGTTTTAACCGCCGGATACGTTTCAAACGCCCTCTTAGCCTGGATAACTCACCAACTGCTGAAACCTGGATGGCAGAAACACCTCAAAATACAGACTGTTTTTTAGGCAAATCGCCAGATTGGCTTCTTGGTAAGTCTTCCAGCGATTTTCCGAAATGGTCATGAATAATGCAGGTTAGGCAACCATAATCAACCAGCAAAAACCATTCCCCGGCAGGCTTGCACGTTTATCTAAGGCGACTTGTAAGGGAATCCGCCAAAAGCGATAGGATAGGCTCATACATTTTTTATTGATATCCAGCTTCAACCTATGGCTATCGACCTTCTGATCGCAGCACTTTACCTGGCTTTAGCCGGTGCCTTTCTCCTAGTGATTCCCGCTGGGTTGTACGTCTACCTAAATCAGCGCTGGTATGTGGCCAGTTCTCTGGAGCGAGCCTTCATGTATTTTCTGGTATTTATGTTCTTTCCAGGGATGCTGCTGTTATCGCCCTTCCTAAATTTTCGGCCCCAACGGCGACAAATTGAGAGCTAGTACAGTTCGCTATACGGAATGCAATTCTCAGTTCTATGTGAATCACGATGCGACGAATTGATGCGTTGGGTATTGGCTTCGGTATCTTTGCGACCGGTGGCCTGGTTTACATTCTCTTAAGTCTGCTGGGGGTAGAACGTCTTTCTGCTGGAATCTGGACTCAGTTTCTGTTGACAGGGGGGTTAATCGGTTGGTTAATCACGTATGTCTACCGGGCCATCACTAGCAATATGACTTACCATCAGCAGCGCCGCGACTATGAAGAGGCCCTGCTGCAAAAGCGCCTGGATGCCATGACTCCTGAGGAGTTGGAGCAACTCCAGGCCGAGTTGGAGCAGGAAAAAACTCGTGCAAAGGCTGAGAGCTAACCTCAGTTTTGTCTAAGGTGCAGCTCTCAATCCATCGGCTTCTGTCTAGAGAGGAGTAGCAGGTTTGGAGTCGGGCTTGGTTTAGGGGGCTACAGGTGAGAAAATGGAGCCTTGCCCACTCACCTCTCACTCAGACTATGACTTCGGTTTCTCAACGGTTTGAATATCTGCGATCGCACGCTCGCTGCGCCTTAATTCCCTTCATTACGGCAGGCGACCCAGATTTGGAAACCACAGCTAAAGCCTTGCAAACTCTGGATGCCAACGGTGCGGATTTGATTGAGTTGGGAGTGCCCTACTCTGACCCCCTAGCGGATGGGCCAGTGATTCAGGCAGCGGCAACGCGGGCGCTTCAGCATGGCACGAAGCTGGATGCTGTGCTAGCAGTGGTTCAACAGGTCAGCCCTATCCTGCAGGCTCCGATCATTCTTTTTACTTACTACAATCCGATTTTGAATCGCGGCATCGATACCTTTTTAGAACAGGCGCGGGCAGCAGGAGCGCGAGGCTTAGTGGTGCCTGACCTGCCCCTTGAAGAAGCTGATACGCTGCTGAAACCTGCTGCTGCCCATGGGCTAGAACTGACCCTATTGATTGCACCAACTAGCCCAAAGGAGCGAATTTTGGCGATCGCTCAGCAGTCTCAAGGATTTATCTATCTGGTCAGTACCACGGGTGTGACGGGAATGCGGGCACAGGTGCAGGCACGGGTTAAAGATTTATTGGCTGAACTCCGAACGGTGACTGATAAGCCGATTGGGGTGGGCTTTGGCATCTCTCAGCCAGAGCATGCCCGCCAAGTCATGGATTGGGGCGCTGATGCGGTAATTGTGGGGAGTGCTATGGTGCAGCGTTTAGCGACCGGCGCACCAGCGCAAGGACTCAAGGCCCTTGGAGAGTTTTGTCGCACCCTTAAAACGGCGATCGCCCAGAGTAACCTCTAGCAAGATGCGGCGATCGTTTGGTAAAGAGACAAATAGCGACGAGCCTGGACATCATAGGTAAATTCTTGCAATGCCTTATTCCGGGCATTTTCTGCCAACATTTGGTGGCGTTCTTTATCGCTCAGGACCCAAGCAATTCCTTTCGCCAGGTCTTCTGGTTCAAAAGGGGTAGCAAGATAGCCCGTCTGTTGATGGTTTACCACATCTTTTAGCCCCGTTGCATTAAAAGCGACGACGGGTGTACCACAGGCCATCGCCTCAGAAGCTGTTTGTCCAAAGGCCTCCTGAATAGAGGGAACAATCATCACATCTACAGCCGAGTAAACAAGCGCAAGCGTAATATCATCAGTAAGGCGGCCAACATAGTGGGTTCTAAAGCCTAAATCCGGTGGTTGCTCCGGCATTGCAGAACCAAATAGCACCAGTTCAATTTGCTCTTCCCATCCAGACTGTTTCAACCTTTGCAAAGCCGGAAGTAATAAATGAAACCCTTTACGCCGATCGCTAGTCCCTCCGATTGCGCCAAACAGCACTAGCTGCTTATCGTGCGGTAAATTCAAAACGTCGCGGGCAAACGATTGTTTGCAGGGCTTGTACTTATCGGTGTCAAGCCCTAGCGGAATGACCTCAATGCGCCTGTGTTTAAAGAGGGAACTGGAGCGAGCACAATCTGCCATCCAGGAAGTTGTGGCTACAATCGTCAAGTTGAGATTTTTCCAGGATTTTGCCTTGCGTTGCCAGATTCGATGAGATAAATCGCCCTTGCGATCGCTCCCCAGTTGGGGGCAGGTGCCGCAAGCCTGCTGGTAGTGGTCACAATCACTGTTGTAGTGGCATCCCCCCGTAAACGGCCACATATCATGAAGCGTCCAAACCAGGGGTTGTTGAAACTTGGCCAGGGTTTCGATGCGTAGAAAACCATTGCAAACCCAGTGCAAGTTAATAATATCAGGATGAATTTGATTGACTTTAGGAGCAAGCGCATCAGGAAAATACTGAGGCGAGAACATACTGAGAGGTTTTTGGGAAAAGAACTGTAAGGATAGTTGAGAAGTTACTGGGCCTAGTTTGGTCAAAATTGACTTTTCCGGAACTACCGTTGGGTCAGTGCTAAACCTGGCTCTAACTAGCATTTGCGACGAACACCCCAGCGATCGCAACCCCTGATGCAATCGATAAGCGGCGCGCGCACCTCCATTGTCGATATCAGATGTGCTTAAGTGAAGAATTCTCATCTCATGCGATCCCCTATGGGCAACCAGTATGCGATCAAATCAAGCAAGGACTTTAGGATTTGGCTGACTGACAAGTCTTTTCTCCTAAGCAGTTATAGCTCTGGCCAGAAAGCTGAGGACAAAACCAAGCACTCAAAAGTCGATTCTGGGTAGGCTTTCTGACTCGCGGTTGCCATGTTGCTCACGGCGACGCTATCAAACCACAGCTAGACGACCCAAAACCGCCTGCACGGGTTACAGAAAACCTTGATATGTCAAATCCGCAGAGGCGAACTTCGGTTACTTAAACACGACTTTAGTCGCCCGCTTAGAGGACTTTAGCCCATTATCAGCACTAAAGCACTGATAACCGACCCTAATCTCCTAGTCTTGACCCGGCACTAGCCCTGCTTGGCGAGCAACAAACCCGTGCGCTCCATCTCCCTGAAGGAGGCTTGCAGCTCATCGTAACTCAGTGGCTTTTGTCCCAGATACCATTCTAGGTAGTGCCCTAGACCAACTTTGAGGGGAGTCGGAGACCATGGCCCAAAGAGCGATTCATAGCGCCCCATATCAGCAATGGCATGGCGAATATCCCCCACTCGAAAGCGTCCGGAAATAGTGTAGGATGCCACCTTGTCCACCAATTCGGCGATTGTCTCAACCACTTCAACCAGGGTCACTGCTTGCCCCGTCCCTACGTTAATGACCGATGACAGGGGAGCCTCATGCAAGGCGCACCGAACGACGGCATCCACAACATCCCCTACATAGACAAAGTCTCTGGTCACCAGACCATCTTCAAAAATTTCGAGGGGATTACCCTGCACAATCGCATTTGTGAAAATACCAATAATGCCCGTATAGGGGTTACCCAATTCCTGCTTTGGACCGTAGACATTCTGAAAACGCAGGGTCACTAGGTCAATCTTTTGGCTCTCACAATAATTCTGCATTAACTGTTCTTGCCACAGCTTAGTCAGACCATAAACCGACGTTGGCTGCGTCAGATGACTTTCATGCATCGGTAGCGATCGCAGGGGCTGCCCATCTTCTCCGTAGACTTCCCATCGTCCCTTCTGCAAATCCTCTAAGCGTCGGCCCTTCGGGTAGTAGAGAGTTGTACCATCGGTGTAAGCACCATCCCCATATACCGCCCGGCTAGAGGACAGAACCATGCGACGAGGCTTATGTTCCAAGCGGGAAACTAGCTCTAAAAGTTTAGCGGTGCCGTTCGCATTTTGCTGCACATACCGACTAATTTCATACATCGATTGGCCCGTCCCTGTTTGGGACGCCAGGTGAATCACAACGTCAGTGCCTTCGACTGCCTCCACATGCTGCTCAATATCCTGCACATCGGCTCGAATACATTTCGCCCGGGCCTGCAACTCTGGAGCAAAATCCTGCGTGGTGCGATGAACTTGCTCATCCAAGGAATCCACTACCACAATCTCTGCATCTGCAGGAAGACGCTCGACCAGCCACTTGCCGATAAACCCGGCACCACCAGTAACTAAAAACTTCATGGGTATCTGTTACCTGCTTGATTAAATGGATAAATGTGAGCAGCGGAGTTGAACCATCTGCAAAGGATCCGTGTTTGACCTCTACAACAACTGACTGGCATAGATGCCATCCAAAGACAGCCCTTGAACTGAGTTGCTCTTTCCCTTAGTAGTTCCTTAAAGCAAACCGACTCATACCCAACTCCTCCAATTGATTGTGCTTGATCCGCAGAAAAACCTTACGCAGGAAATAGTAGGGAAAGAATACAGTAATCTTGGCTTGCTCAACTAGAAAAGGAAGAGCCTTCTCCTGATCCTCCGGGGCCTTTGCCTGAATCGAGTAGTGATCAAGGATTTTGCCCGTCGGGACTCTAAAGCCACGACGATAGACATTCATGTAATTGGATCCATGAACCACCTCAATCCAGACTGGCTTGCAGAAAATCTTCTTGGCAGACTTGCAAACCTCATAAAGCTCCTTGTGGGGTCGGCAAAGGCAGGTCTTAAATGAGGCTGCGTCGTATTTTTCAATCAAACTAATAAAGTGGTTAGAGAATTCAAAATCGAAATAGAGCTTCCCTTCAGATAACTGATAGCCAAAGATGAAATTAATTGTTTCACTTTCCTGTTGACTAAAGTTATCCTGAATCATCTGAACGTAATCTTTATGGATAGCATCATCGTTATCCAGCCAGGTTGTAATTAAGTACTTACAATCTGCAGGGATATAGTGTCGAACCACATCCCTTACTTCATCAGGGAACTGGCCATAGGGTAAGGGACAACTCAGATAAACGGGAACAAAATTATTCCAACGCTTTGAATAAGCATCAATTCGTTGCTTAAAGTCTTCAGGTGTATCAATATCAAAAAAAACGAGCCATTTAAAGTTTTGGTTTGATTGATTTGATACGGAAGGAAAGCAAAACTGATCAAATAGGTTAAACCTTTTTTCAAGCCAAACGGGGTCGCAGCCAGGCTTCAAGTCTGGAAAGCTTCTAACATTAAACTTAGTTAGAAAAAAGTGGCTAAACTGGGTCACATTTCACCTCGATGTTTCTAGGCTATCAGCTTACTGAGATAAAGCATTCAATTAACAGAAAATCTAGCTGAATCAATAGATAGCTGGTCAAATAGGTGCAAACCATCTTTGCCAGTATAAACAGAGTCGGGAACCGATTTTGTCCGCAATCGTAACTAATAGTGCTTCCCACTGAAGTCCTCATAGATATAGCGATCGCTATACAGGCAACCTCAGTAAAATTCTCTACAGACAAAACCTATCATAGTCAAGCGAGAGGTGTCGATTTCAGATTTTGGGCTTTTTATAATCTTGATGCAGCCTTTATGATTGACTAATAAATTTCCGTAGGATCTCTAGAAGCTCCACTGTTAAGGTTGTGTCTAGGGCTGTGATAGTTGGCCAATGGGCAAGGTTGCTTGCTGGTCAGCTTGCAGCCATTCAATTGAGTGGCGACACCCTTCTTCAAAGGAAACGATTGGTTCATATCCCAGGAGACGTGTCGCCTTGTTGTAGGGCAACTGATACTGGGATTGTTGCAAAATAGCCATCATTTCGCTCACAACAGGTTCTGGCTTCACTGAAGTGATTGAAGGCGATTCTGTAGCAGGCCGACGTCGGGGCAGCAGTTGCTTGAGCTGTTGTTTGGTTTGATCGGAAATCAGGGCTAAACCCTTCTGGACAAATTCGGATTCTCGGATGGCCCGAATCAATTCTTGCTTACGGCTGTGGGTAAATTGAGGAGCCGTTAATCGGGGAATCTGGTCGGGATTTATGCCCAGAGCCAGGGCAAAGGGCCGGTAAAAATCAAGCCAGGTTACCCGTTCGCGATCGCCAACAAAAAAAGCCTCTCCATCGGCTGCTGGCGCGGTCATAGCCAGTTGCATCCCATGGATCAAGTTATCAACATAAACGCTGTTGCAGATCCCCTGACCATCATTAATTAAGTAGGCGGTGCCCTGGGTGAGCTGGCTTGCTAGGTCTCGAACCCAGCGTGAACGTGGTCCAAAGACAATCCCTGGCCGAAAAATCACCACTTCAACAGTGCCCTTTCGCCGCATTCGCAGCAGGCGACGCTCGGCCTCTATTTTGGCTACATGGGTGGGAAACCCCGGTTGATGCTCAATCGGGGGGGTCGCCTCAGTCGTACCGATTGCTGGGGCTGACGTATGAACAATCATTGAACTCAGATAAATCAGGCGGCGCACCCCCATTTTTTGAGCTGCCCGATAAGCAGGAGCCACACTTCCTCGAATTAGCCCTGGGCTACCCAAAACGGAATGGATCACAACATCACAGCCGTGAAAGGCTCTTTCCAGGGCGGCTTGGTCAAAGGCATTGGCAACATAGCCTTCAAGGTTTTGGGCAATAAAGGGGGCCAAACGGGAGGCATTCCGAACAATAGGACGCACCTGATGCCCCGCGCTGTGTAACATTTCAACAGCGCGATTGCCAACAAAGCCATTCGCACCCACGATGCCAATTTTCACCATAATTTTTGTTTGAATGAGATCTCTGATCAGTTCTGCCGTTAAATCACCCTAATTGACCTGCGTTTTAACGTGATCGGCCAGCCGCAGGGCTAGGGCAATGATAGTAAGAGTTGGGTTTGCATAGCCAGAGGTCGGAAAGACAGAACAACCAGCAATAAACAGGTTGGAAATACCATGCACCTTACAATTGGCATCAACCACTCCTAGCTTGGGGTTATTGTGCATACGAGTTGCTCCTATATGATGGTGCATAGCTGTTTTCTCAAACGCTTGCTCAGACCAGCTTTTGGCAACTTTTAACTCACCTATCCCCGCGTTAGCAAACTCCTCTGCCCAGATCTGCTGAATGCGCAACGCATTTTGAATGTCAAGCTCATTAAGCCGCCAGTGAATTTCGGTCTTTGGCTGACCCAAGCGATCGCGTTCGGCGCTTAAGACAATTCGATTATTCGGGTCAGGAGCCTGTTCCATCTGATAAAAGATTTCAATCAGAGAAAAACGCCGCTTTTCATAGGGTAGATAAGACCAATCCCCCCGGCGCAGCGGTGGAAGAGAACGAATTGCTGACCAGAACGCTGCAGCCATAACGTAATCGGCTCCTTGCAGGATTACGTTCAGTTGTTTGCCAAAATCTTGGGCAAGCTTACCCTGTTTGAAAGATGTCAGGATTGACCGCAGGGCCAGCGTGGCTTCGCGCTGATGCGATAGGGGGCGGGGAAAGAGCTGTGCCCCGTTATTAAATAAATGCTCCTGACGCATCACTGCTTCTGTTAACATTAACCGGGCCATGACCGGTACCCCTTTTGTTGGATAAATGTCGTAGAGGTTGGTTTGCTCGAAGATCTTTTTGTCAGAGGGGATGAGTGTCGTACTGAGAATCGGACGATCCATAAAGTAACGCCCAACCACATCATTTTGATTGCCTAGGCCGCTGGGTTGTTGTCGGTTAGAAACCAGTAGTAGCCGAGCATTTTCCATGCCTCCAGTAGCTAAAATAAAGATCTTAGCCTGCAGCCAAAACTGATGCCCCTGAAGACAGGCAAGGCGCAGGCGAGTCACTGATTGCAGATCTTCACTCGCCTCAATCTCAATGACATTGGCGTAGATTAAGGTTGTGATATTTGGGATTTGCCGAATCTCCTGGGGATACTCCGTTGTAAAGGGGTCTCGTAGCGCATATTGACTCATGCTGGTGGTCAAGCGATCGCCCGGAAACGATAACGGCTTCGCATTATCATCCTGCCATGCCTCTGGGTCGTAGGCATAGGGACCAATCTGGCAAACAGATTGAGCCCGCTCATAGTAGGGATCTAAGGTTTCTTTACCGAAGGGCCAGCCGCTATAGGGGAGCCAATCTCGTTGCTCAAAATCAATCTCATCCAAGGGCAAGCAACGAAATCCATACTGCCGATAACCAGTTTGGCCCTCCCAGGTGTGAGAAGTCCCACCTACTTGGCGGAGGCGCGTGTCTTTTACATCTGGATAGGGATCACCCACTACAATGCCATCTGCAAGAGATTGAGTTGCCTCATCAAACTCAAACCCACCACTATCTAATAAGCAAACTTGAAAGTTTTGATGAGCAAACTCCCTGGCAATAGTGATACCCGCAACCCCAGCACCGATAATACACACCTGGGCTTCTAACACCTCATCAGCCGGCAGCGATCGCGCATCGATAATCATTAATATCTATCCAAAGTTCTACCTATAATCTGATCAGCCCATAGTCTCAACAGCTAGATAAACCCGTCCAGTTGGCAATTGACCCGCTTATCCTAACCGCCTCTGACTCAGGTGACAAACGCAAAGATCCTTGCAACGAATAAAGCCGCCTCTGTATTCCGATAGAAGCCACTTTACTCCATTGATATTAAGATACTAAGTAGGATGCCAAAGTAAACCCGCTAACGGCTTCATTGCTTCTTTAAAGAAAGGATGGCACTTACTTCCAAAGCTTCACGGCAGCAAACGCATTTGGTTTTTAGCTTTGGTCTGGTTGGAGTTTTATCGTCTTACGAAATCATGTTAGGACATTTCTTGAAGGTAGCCTCAACGCACTCACGGAAGCTCGCAAATTCACGCCGCTGTTGTCGCATCCAATGCTTGAGCGCAAGCCATTGATGCTCAATCTCGTTGCATTCTGGAGAGGAGGACGGTAGATACCAAGTTTCACATCCAGCTTGCCCCATTATCTCCCGCGATCGCTTGACCATAGTGGAACGTTGCATCATAGCCGTCGCCGTGAGCAACATTGCGGCTGTGAGTCACGAAACCTGCCCAGCATCGATGTTTGAAGGTTTGGATCGCTTCGCTACGGTTTTAACTGATCAGGAGAAAAGATTGGTCAGTCAACCAGAGGCATCAAGGCAAATGTAGAGCGACGAAGACGTGTTGGAACGTTGGATAAAGGGGGGATACAAGGGGGGCACCTCTAGGCAGCGGTTCTATTCCTGGATCACGTCTTAACCTTTATTTGTGCTGCTATGATTCTGGCTTTGTTGGGGCGATCGCAGCTCACCGCACCAATCCGTTTAACGAACCTGAGGGATCGCAGAGGCAACTAGAATCGTTGCTGTCGCTGAGAAACGATGAACAGCGATCGCAAACTCTGATTTTTGTGCTAAAACTCTACGGACAAGGATCACTCTACCACTAGTGTAGACCGTTATCTCTAGCACCTAGATCTAGCCCTCTCAACCTTCGCAAGGCAAAACGCTTCTATGGTTCAAGAACTTCATCAACTGCGCCCAATCACTGACTCAACCCCCAGTCGGCAAGCAACAGTGGCCATTGAGCCAACGCTGCAATTTCCTGAAACGGCCCCAACGGCAAACCCGGTATTTTATCGCACCTATAGTCGCCGTCAGGGTAACGCCCGCGAATCCCTGGCGGCTGTGATTCAGCGAGCTACAGAGGGCCTGGTTGAAGTCGGAAAACTAACACCAGCCGAAGCCGATTTGCTGCGGCAGATGCAGCAAGGGTTAAAGAGCTTACCCTCCGGGCGTTGGCTTTGGGTCGGCGGCACCGACTGGATTCGTAAACCCGAGAACTTTTCAGGAGCTTATAACTGCACCAGCACAAATGTCATCGACTGGCGAGCCTTTGGGTTGATGATGGATTTGGCCATGATGGGCTGTGGTACTGGCGCCATCTTAGAACCTAAATACATCTCCCAGTTGCCAACCATTCGCAATCGGCTCATAGTGAGTTTAACGGGCACGGTTGGTTCAGTCCCCCGTGGTCAACGGGTTGACTTCACAATTGTGGAAATCACTGGAGAGAACCAGGTGCAGATTCAGGTCGGTGATAGCCGCCAGGGTTGGGTGCAGTCTTACCAGTCATTGCTAGAACTTTCGTCGGATCCCCGCTTTGCGGGCGAAGTTCAAGTTACGGTAAATCTCGATAACGTGCGAGCCGAAGGCGAGATCCTTAAAGGGTTTGGCGGTGTTGCTAACCCTATTCGTCTGCCCGGACTCTATGAACGTTGTGCCCGGATTTTGAACCGAGCGAATGGGCGACAACTCACGTCGGTAGAGTGTTGTTTGCTGATTGATGAAGCCGCTGCCACAGTGGTTGCTGGCAATATTCGCCGTTGCCTCCCCGAAGATGCCCTAGTTCACACAGATAAAGGTCTAGTAGCCATCAAGGATGTGCAGGTGGGGGACTTTGTCCAAACGCCCCTCGGCTTTCGAACTGTGGTCAATAAGTTTGACCAAGGGGTGCAGGATGTCTATGAAATTGAGACCAACGGGCCGTTGCCAAGGGCTACCCTTAATCACAGAATCGCAGTCCTAGGGGATGCTGAGGGTGGTATCGCTTGGAAACGAGTGGGTGACCTGGAAGCGGGCGATCGCCTAATGCACAGTACTCAAATCCTATCCGGGACAGTCACCACACTGCCGGAGGATTTCACCGGCCAATGCCCTGAGCAAAGCCATACAGCAAAAGCACTGACTATTCCGGCCCTAACCGCTGATGTCGCTTGGCTGATTGGGTATACCCATGGCGCTGGCGATGTGGCTTGGGGGCGCAATCAGTATGGCAAGCCCTATGGCCGGGTAGAGTGGGCCATGAATACCAATGACACGGTCACCACTCAAGGGGTGCAAGCTAAGTTAGACCGAGCTTTGGCCCAGTTTGGACTCACGGCTACCCACACCACGGCGAATGGGGAGAATACGGCAAAATCCATCTGTTCATCTATTCGCTTTGCAGAATATTTCCACCGCCACATTAAGCAGCCCACACAACCCCTAACAGTTCCAACTTTCATTCTGCAAGGATCGATTGATGTACGGGCAGCATACCTAGCTGGCTTGATGGATAGTGACGGCGCTGTCAACAACTGGCCACCCCACTTGGTGACTACGGTCTATCCGGTCTTTGCTCGCCAAGTGGCAGCAGTCCTGTCTAGCCTAGGGATTGCAGGTCGCCTAGGAACTGTGCGTCCTCAGAAAGCAACTTGGCAGGCAAAATATTCTGTCACTATTCCCGCTTTCAAGGGTCAATACAACGCCCTAATTGCCCCTCACTCAGTCAAGGGAGAACTGCGTCAAGGGCTGAAGCTGTACGGCTTCACGGTACCTGGTGTGCTGATGCGCGAGGTCTATACCTATAGTGAAATGCGGGCTATGGGCTTGGCAGGGTCGCGCCAAATCGATGTCAACTACGAGCGCTACGTGGCTGAGGCCGATGTCAGCCTGGATGTGCCCGTGACGGTGAAGGGCATTGGCAGCGTCAACTCCATTCAGACCTACGACATTGAGGTCGAAGAGGCCCACTGTTTCTATTGCGATGGCTATCTCACCCACAACAGCGCTGGGATGCGGCAGGGCCTGAGTAGCGATGAGGCTTTTGCCGTTGCCAAGGAAAACCTGTGGCAACAGGACGAAGCTGGCAACTGGCGAATTGATCCGGAGCGCGATGTGCTGCGGATGGCGAACCATACCCGTGTCTACCACCACAAACCAACGGAGCAGGAATGTATTGATGCTGTTCGCAAACAGTTTTACTCCGGGGAGGGGGCGATTCAGTATGCACCAGAGGCGATCGCCCGGTCTAACTGTGACATTCTGACTACACCAGAGATGCGTCTCGCTTTTCTGACTGCCTACATCAATGGGAGTGCCCCAGCATGGTTTCAGCAGCACTACCCCCAAATGCCCGCCAACGAGCGAGAGCATCGCCTCCAACGCTACGGGTTAAACCCCTGTGGGGAAATTATTGGTGCTGATTTTCATTGCAACTTGGCTGAAGTCCACTTAAATCAGCTCGACCCTCAGGATGAAACAAGCCAAGCAGCGGCTTTTCGTGCTGCAGCACTGTCAGTGGCGGCTCTGCTTAACCATCAGTTTATCGAACCGCGCTACCAAACCTCCAGGGAACTGGATCCAATTGTGGGAGTTTCTTTCACTGGTTTGTTTGACTTCTTCGTCCATGCCTTTGGAGTTGATTGGTTGCGCTGGTGGGAAGCGGGTCGTCCAGATACCCATGTGGGCTGGATATTCCGCCAACAAGAACTGGCCTACCTCAGTCGCTGGAAAGCGATTGTCCACGAAGCTGTTTGGGAGTATTGCGATCGCCATGGCCTCAAGCGCCCCAATCGGTGTACCACAGTTCAGCCCGCAGGCACCAAGTCATTGCTAACTGGGGCCTCTCCTGGCTGGCATCCGCCCAAAGCTCAACGGTTTATTCGCCGGATCACCTTCCGCAAAAACGATCCCGTCGCCCTTGCCTGCCTAGACTATGGCTATAGCGTCGTTCCTTCTCAATCCGATAAGGATGAAACCGGAAACCTGCTCACAGACCCCTTTGATCCGCGCTGCACCGAATGGTTAGTCGAAATCCCGGTTGAGGTTTCCTGGGCAAATCTGCCTGGGGCCGATGAAATTGCCATTGAGAAATTTTCGGCCCTCGCTCAGTTTGACTTCTACATGCAGGTACAAACCTACTACACCACCCACAACACCAGTGCCACGATTGAACTCACTGAAGCTGAGATTGAACCCTTAGGGAAACGCATTGCCCAGGCTATTGCTAACGATGAGGGCTATATTAGCGCTGCTCTCCTTGCTCGTTTTGATGCCCCCTTCCCCCGGTTGCCCTTTGAGAAAATTGATCAGCCGACCTATTTACAGTTGCAGCAGGAAGTGCGCCAGCGACAACGCATTAGCGACTTCTACCTTGCCCTCAGCCAGTACGATCAGGGCTTTAGTTTGGCAGAAGGGCCAGCGGGCTGCGATAGCGACAAGTGCATGCTTCCAGAAACGAAATGAAAAACCGAGAGAATCGGTTTACCCAACGTTTATAGCTACCGCCAAAACAATTAGCCCATTGAAAATGGAAAGGGGTGTTGAGGGCTGTGCCCCCCAGCGAGGGGTTTCCCCTCTGCACCCCATCCTAACTAAGATGACTATGGCCATGCTAGAACCGAGAAATGAGGATTTCATCACCTGAAATTCCACCTCAGGTTTTCGGTTGATTGAGTCCACACCCGTAACGAGTTTTCCTTAATAAGGCCACCCACATCTCAGCGGGGTCAGCGTAGTATTCTACCTTCTCTACGTGATAGCAGTGAATCCCTTCCTCATCTTGCAAAAGAATATAATCACCGCGCCGAATCGCCCTGGCACAGCTTGTCATATAGCCCTGAGCTGGAGAGTCTTGCAATTCAAAGACATAATCGATACCCGGTTGATCGCCTGTAAAATCATGGGTTTTACCCCCTGCCCTATTTTGTTGAAAAATAGACTGCAGGTAACCGAGTGGGGCCAAGAACGGTTCCCTTTTGCTGCTAGCTTCATCCGTTGCCATAGAGATTTCCTCTATCTAGGAAGTCTGTCTGCAATAGGCTTCGTTTTCAGGAAACTGAGCGGGGGTTAAATCTCCGCTAGGTCAAAATTTAAGGGTCTTTCGCGTTCTTGGTGATCCGTGAAGCTCATTCTCAAGAGAATCCAGTTTTCTGAGTGATAGCAGTCGCTGTGACAGACACGGCAACTGTGAGTCAGAAAGCCTGCTCAGCATCGAGGTTTGAGCACTTGTTTTTGTCCTAAACCTTAGCTGTATTTGGGAATGAAAAGATTTGCTTGTGCTATTTCTTTCATCGCTAATACGGAGCACCAAATTTAATATCGCCAGAATTAGAACTTGTATACTACATTAGTGATTGTTTTAAGCACTCAGAGATCGCAACCTAGAAATTAGGACAGATCAAATTAGTCAGGATTTTCAGAAACTCCAATAGTTAAACTTTAATATCTAAAGCTAAAACAGTTTTGACGACTTATCAGTAAAAGAGTCGCTGACATGACTCCTGTATTCTCAATCACGCTTCCAGAGAGTCGAATTGACTTGGGGGCTTGTGCACCAGTTACCCTGATGGTTTTCAGCTTTACTATTGTGAGAGCGTTTTTGATGCCACAAATTGTGATCTATGGCAGGGGAAAGGCAGAAGGGTTCAGGATGGAAAGGAATCTCAATCAGGGTGTTCAAAACGCCTGAATGTCCTAACAGTCTAATCAACTGCCATAGATCATTATCGACTACTTTGCTCAACACCACACATCCCGATGCAATCCGAAAAGGGATCCTCTCACCCTAGTGGGGGAAAGTTCTCCATACTCCTCCCTAGAGAGGCATTATCTATAGATTGGCATTGCCACTCTCCGGCTGATTGAGGTTTTGGTTTGTGATCAAAGCCAAAACCTCACCCTAATTGACTTGTTGGCTTGGGCACCGGTCAAACCTGGTTTAGAAAAACCACTTGTACCCTAGGGCAGATATCAGCCGACGATTCACCCGGATTGAAGCACGAACGCACTGAGTATTTTGCATTCTGCATAGCAGCACTAGCATAGCAACTATCAAGTTTCGTAATGTTAGTAATAACAACTTTAGTCATTGCAGGCTAAAGACAGTACTACAAACAAACGGTGCAGAATTTACTTTTCGAGCTACTAGGCAGAGGCTAGTGCAGAGCGAATGGCTTCAATGCGTTGACGATTAACCCCTAAGTCGGATTTTCCGAGGCGCGAAGCAGAGCGCACTTGAATGTTGCCTGCGGTCTCATCCAAATAGAATTCAACATCATCGACATATCCCATCAGCGCACTAGTGAACTCAGCGTAGATGTAGGTATCCGTTGCTTCAATAATTTGGGCACGGGGCTGAGCGGCAACAACTGCTTTCAATTTCTGAAATGTTTCAGCAGCGGAGCCATTTAGGCTGAGGGGCGCGATCGCATGTTCTTTGTCTGTACTAGAGGTGCTGACGCAATTAGGTGAATCGGGACAGGGCAACAGTTGGTTGTTATGCACGCCCAGATTCGTCGGACGCTTACCGGAGAAATGAAAAAGAGCTGCAAGCATAGGATGGGGAGTGATTGGATTGGCGTGAGCCGTGAGTACATTGCCCCCAAAGGCGATCGCCATTACAAGGAGTAATGCACAACACCAGCGCCACAGTGCTAAGGATATACCAGTCATGGGCAATTTAAGAAAGTGGGACATGTAGGTAGTATGCCTCACTCTGCTTTCTGAGAGAATAATTTCGACTAAACTCCTCCACAGTCAGGGGAACTTTGCCGCTGCTCAGCTCATCTGCTGCAATACATCCCCGATTTAAAGATGGCAATGCGAGGACATTGTCATTTTCAATGAGCCAAAGACTATCAGTGAATCACCCCAAGCTAAAGACGGGGGAGCTTATTCCTAAGCTGACTGACTAGCACAGTGGTTCATCAGGCTGATTCAGTTCCCAACATTGTGAGGCAAACCCGGCATGAAGTGGTTGATAAACGTAACAAAGAGATTAATTGTAATGGCTTTAGCCGTTGGTATTGTCCCATCCGTGCTGGCCCAGACCCAATTGCGGAAGGGCGTTCTATTACTTAATCAGATACGTACCCTGGCATCAAGAGAATCCACCCTATCAATGGGCAGCTTATTGGATCTCAAAACCGATCCCAACTTTACGGGAGATATTCAACGGATTGTAGACAATGCCGCAAGGATTTTAGATGACTACACCGTCGTCAATCGGGGCGGCTTTTTTCCCGAAAATCGAGGGATTCCGCGTGAACGCCAGCTTACGGTTGTCGAGGCGGTATATCATATTTATGCATTGCCCAACGGCAATGAGCTGTTTCTATATCGCTCTCCCAAAGCCAATACGGCTCAGTACTTTATTCGTCGAACAAGATAGAGATTATGGCTGACCCGATTACGCCCCAAATCAGCGATCGCATCTGCAAGCATATGAATGAAGACCATGCCGATGCCATCCTGCTCTATGCCAAAGTCTATGGCAACGCTACAGCAGCAACGGCGGCCCAGCTCACCTCCATTGATCCAGAGGGTATGAATCTGGCAGCCCAGGTAGACGGCACGACAACTGCCCTCCGGATTCCCTTTGACCATTCTCTGCAAGACTCGGAAGATGCTCACCAAACCTTGATTGCCATGGTACGCGCAGCGCGTCAAAAGGCGTAAGACGAATGGCAGCCTCGATTCTACTGAGATTAGGGCGCTGGTTAACAAGAGGGCTTGCTCGCTGGGGATTGCTATTTGCTGTTGTGGTATTGCTGGTGAATTGCACAGGCGGTGGCGATCGCCCGGCTACCACTGATACCCCTGAAGTGGCTGCAACCAACACCTTGGTGTATGGGTCAGGGGGGCAACCCGTCAATCTCGAACCGGGCAACATTACCGATGGCAACTCCCTGATTGTGCAAGATCAAATCTACAATCGCTTGATTGAGTTTGAGCCAGGCACGAGTGAATTAAAGCCCGCCCTGGCAAGTGAGTGGAGCGTCTCTGCCGATGGCAAAACCTGGACTTTTAAGTTGCGACAAGGTGTCACATTTCACGATGGCACCCCCTTTAATGCCGAAGCTGTGCGCTTTAACATTGAGCGCTGGTGGGATCCCAACCATCCCCAGGGCTACCGCGATGCTGGCAGAGCCTATGAAGCGTGGCAGCAAATTTTTGGCGGGTTTAGAGGCAACCCCAACTCTCTACTCCAGGCAGTCAACGTTGTTGATCCAGAAACGATTCAACTAACCTTAAAGCAGCCCTTTTCGGCTTTCCCGAATGGTATTGCGGCTGGTTACTTTGGCATTGCCAGCCCAGCGGCGGTCAAACAAGCGGGGCCAGCCTATGGCACTCCTGGCTCTCTAGCAGTCGGCACTGGCCCTTTTATCTTTCAAGAGTGGCGCACGGGCGATCGCATCCTGCTCAAAAAAAATCCCAACTATTGGGTCAAGGGGTTGCCCAAGAGCGATCAGGTCATTGTCCGATTTATTACCGACCCAGCTGCCCGACTAGCCCAGTTGCGGGCTGGCAGAGTTGACTTTACCGTTGACCTTAGCCCCGATCAACAGCAAGAAATTGCCGCTGACGCCAATCTGAAACGGCTGACTCGCCCATCTTTTAACGTTGGTTATCTGGCCTTGAACCCTGCCTATCCACCACTGGCAAATGTGGAAGTGCGCCAGGCGATTGCTTTGGCCATCAACCGACCCGCAATTGTGCAGGCATTCTGGGGCGACCTCGGCCAACATGACGCCCACTTTATTCCCCCGGCCTTGGCTTGGGCACAGCCCCCCGGCTTAGAACCCTACCCCTACGACCCAGATAAGGCCAGAGCCTTGCTGCAAGCAGCCGGTTATCCCAACGGTTTTAGCCTGGAACTCTGGTATATGCCTGTGTCACGCCCTTACTTCCCCAATCCTAAACCCATTGCTGAAGCGTTTGCCGCCGATCTGAGCGCCGTTGGCATTCGGGTTGAGCTAAAAACCAAGGATTGGGCCGCTTACTTAAGCGATCGCCGGAAGCCCCCCGGTTATCAGGCTTTTATGTTGGGTTGGACGGCTGATTACGGCGACCCCGATAGCTTTTACTATCCCCATTATGGCCCCGGAGCCACCAGCGATATTGGCAACTGGAAGAATGAGCGAGTCTGGAAATTGCTCGATCAGGCCCGTGCAATTAACGACAAGGCAGAGCGTGCCCGCCTCTATGGAGCAATTGGCAATATTTTACATCAAGAAGTTCTGCGCTTACCGATTGTTCATTCCCAGCCGCTCCTGGCCCAGCGTCAAAACTTGACGGGGTGGGTGCCCAGTCCCCTTGGCTCTGACCCCTTCGAGGAAATTGTCAAACAGTAGTCAGCACTTAGACAAGCCATCCCCACCATTAGAGGGCCAACCAGGGAGTGGCTTAAAGCTTCTATGCATCAAAATGAATGCAAGAGCCTGTATTTCTGGACAGAAGTCGTTACTCTTAAGTCGTTACTCTTAAACAGACTGATCGATTTATTGTTTGGATCATGACTAAGGCTGAGGAAACGCGACTCAAAATTATCCAACACTATTGACCGTGGGTTGATTTTTTTGACTAGGTTGCTAGGCGAAGCCTCCTACTTTGGTGGAGCAACACTGTCTCTGGCAGACACCTCCGCTGGGGCAGCCCTGCCTTTACTCCCGCGCTTGGGGATAGATACAGAAAAACGCAATCCCCCTATAGTCTTGAATCATTGATCTGAAGTGTTGATGAAGGTTGGATTTCTTGGAGCAATTCTATTATCCCAAGCCGTTCATGATGCCATCTCTGAAAAGTAAAATAGACACCTACTAAAGCAGGTATTCAACAAGAGCCTTTCTCCTTTAAATCATCTTGATGAATCAGCTCTGAGCAAGGATTTCAGGAAAATGCTGCGGCTTGTGATGTCTCCTTCGGTGCCAAAATCCTGACGATCCATACTGCTCACTTTCGATCTTGGCAAGTATCTTCAACTCAAGATCACCCGTTTTGCACCACTCGCCTAGTCTTTTCTCGATGTGCTGCTATCCCTACCGTTTTGACTCTTCTAAAATCAGGGATGGCTTAGGCAACTGGCGCGATTCTTCTGTCAAAGTTGGCTGCATTCTTGGGGCTTGACTAACCCATACCAGAGTAGCAACCAGGATAGTCGCTGTCGTCACCAGTGCGCCGGTCAGCAATCTCACCTGAGCACGTAGCCGCTGAACTTCGACAATGGCAGGTTGAATAGCGGTTGGAGCGATCGCCCCCTCGGTAGGAACAATCGCCGCTTCGACCGTTTCCATAGGGGGAGGAGGCTCAGACTCAAACCGAACTTTAGAATGCAGCCAACCGGTCAATAACTGGGGGCAATTTTTAATAAACCAGGCCCAGCCAACCGTCTTAAAGACCGGTTTTGAGCAACGGGCGATCGCCTTAGCTGGCTGATTCAGCAGGCGGCAGGGCACCTTTTGATTAATCAGATTAATGGCTCCCACATCATAGAGATAGCCCAAAATCTGCTTAACGGTGACCTTTTCCCGCTCAAACAAAGAATATAAAACCAACTGCACATTGGCCATGAGTTGCTTTTCCCGTTCAATCTCTTCCGGGCTTTTCGTGATTGCAACAGAGTCAGAAGGTAAAGCTTTTGTCACAGTTTCTGTTGAAGAATAAGACTCATTTCATAGTACTGATTACTCAGTGATTATCCCCTCATCCAGAGGGGATAAATCGTAATAAAGCTACCGGTCACGCGAGCAATCGAACAAACTTATTCTTTCCCATCTGGAGCACCTTGCCATCTAAAGTCTCCGGCGTCTCAAAAGTAAGGTCAACCTGATCAACTTTTTCTCCCTCTAGTTTAATTGCCCCCCCTTGAATCTGGCGACGAGCATCTGAGCTAGATTTGCACAGCCCGCTGGCACTGACCAGGTAAAATAGCTTGACCGGAAATTGAATGGCTTTGAGTGAAAATTCTGGGACAGCATCAGCTTGCCCTGCCTGTCCTTTCACCAGTGCTTCCGCATCTTGCTGGGCCTGTTTAGCCGCCGCCTCGCCATGATACTGAGCAACCACGGTGAGCGCGAGTAACTTTTGGCGATCGCGGGGATTGGGCGGTAACTCAGCCAAGTTAAGATCGGTCAGCAACTCAAAGTACTGAGGCAACAGCGGATCGGGGATTTTCTCCAGCTTAGAATACATCGTTAATGGCGGCTCCAGCAGCCCTACATAGTTGCCTAAAGATTTCGACATCTTCTGCACGCCATCTGTCCCCAACAGGATTGGCACCAACAAGCCAAACTGGGGTGATAGGCCAAAATGTCGCTGCAGATCGCGCCCCACTGCAATATTAAACTTCTGATCTGTACCACCGAGTTCGACATCGGCTTCAACCGCAACGGAGTCATACCCCTGCATCAACGGGTAAAGAAACTCATGGAGATAAATGGGGCTGTTTTTTTCATAGCGCTCGGCGAAGCCTTCCTTGGCCAGCATCTGCTGAGTCGTCATCGTCGAGAGCAAGTCGAGAATCTTATTTAAATCCAGCTGAGACAGCCACTCTGAGTTATAGCGAATCTCTAACCGACCGGGAGTCTCACAGTCGAGAATCGGGCGTACCTGATCTAAGTAGGTTTTAACATTTTCTGCGATTTGCTCATCGGTGAGCTGCTTGCGCACATCCGACTTCCCTGTCGGATCACCAATCCGAGCCGTGAAGTCACCAAAAATCAGCACAGCGACATGTCCAGCATCTTGAAAGGCCCGCAACTTCCGCATTGGAATGCTGTGCCCCAGATGAATCTCTGACCCGGTTGGATCAATCCCTAACTTAATCCGCAGAGGGCGAGAACCTTTTAACAAGCGTTGCTCTAAATTCTCCTCTGGTTGCTCAGAATCTAGCTGATCCGGAAAAATTTCACTGATTCCTCGGCGGAGCCAGGAAGAAATAGGGTAACTGCTTGTAAAGGTTGCCTCAGAAGTCATCGTTTCTTAGTAAGACCGAAATGAAAAGGATGGGTTAAGCTTGCAACTTTGCCATTCGCTAGTAGAATGACTCACTACTATAATTGCAGAGTTCAATTTTTCAGTTAGAAATTTGGCTAACCGAGAGGTGCGATCGCATTCATTTGCATCATCCATCCTACCTTGCCCTAGGGGCTTTGCCTCTACCCCTCCGGTAAGCGATGATAGAAGTAGCCATCTCGCCGGATTCACCGTTAGCAACACCGATTCAGCATAGGAAAGCACCGCACTGTGGCACCGAACACCCTCTCCCAGAGAAACCAAACGAGAAAGCAACACCCTGCTTCTGCAAGTGTTGTCTCCTTTATTGCTGGCGTTAGTAAAGTAACCACGAGTACTTTACTGGGAATGACAATGCTAACCAGCTCAATGGTAGCCGGTGGCCTGGTAGGCTTGGCCGTGAGTTTTCGAAACTTGCCCGATGTTCGCATTCTGCGTAACTATGCTCCCAGTGAGACAACCTATATCTATGATGTCAAGGGTAAGCTGCTCGCCAGTCTCCACGGAGAAGCCAACCGGGAAGTCATGCCCCTGGATAAAGTCTCTCCCGATTTAAAGCGGGCAGTTCTGGCGATTGAAGATAGCAGTTTCTATTCCCATCGGGGAGTCAGTCCTGTTGGGATATCGCGCGCCTTTTTAGCGAATTATCTGTCAGGGGCGACGGTTGAAGGTGGCTCAACCATTACCATGCAGCTAATTAAGAACCTATTCTTGACGCCTCGACGCGCCTTTAGCCGCAAAATTGCTGAATCTGTTTTGGCGCTTCGCCTAGAGCAAGTCTTTTCCAAAGATCAAATTTTGGAGTTATACCTCAACCAGGTTTATTGGGGACACAACAACTATGGGGCCGAAACAGCCGCTCAGAGCTACTTTGGCAAGTCATCGGCTGACCTGAATCTGGCAGAATCAGCGATGATGGCGGGTTTGATTCAATCGCCTGAGATTCTGAGCCCCTTCGTTAGCCCCCAAAAGGCAAAGGATCGGCAACGGGTGGTGCTACGCCGCATGCGCGAGTTGAATTGGATTACCCCAGAAGAAGAGGCTAATGCTATTAAGGCTCCAATTAAGCTTGGTAAGATTACATCCTTTCGACAAAGTACATTGCCCTATGTCACTGATGCGGCGATTCAAGAACTGACTAAGCGGTTTGGGCGTGATGCTGTCTTAAAGGGGGGAATGCGGGTGCAAACCACCCTTGATACCAATATGCAAAAAATGGCTGAGGAAACGGTGAAGCGAGGGCACCGTAACCTGCTAGCTCAGGGTGTTTATGCTGATCAGATGGCGCTAGTCGCCGTGGATCCCCGAACCCACTACGTTAAGGCGATCGTTGGCGGCGTTGATTATACCAAGAGCCAATATAATCGCGCAGTACAAGCGCTCCGTCAGCCCGGTTCGGCTTTTAAGCCATTTGTGTACTATGCGGCTTTGGCCTCTGGCAAATATACGGTTGATTCTGCGGTGCAGGATACTCCAGTGAGTTATCCTGACGGCTACGAGTACTATTCACCGCGTAACTATGATGGCGGCTTTATGGGGTCTATTTCCCTCCGGCGCGCCTTAGAGGTTTCTCGCAATGTGCCAGCTGTGCGGCTAGGGCAAGAAATTGGGCTAAATAAGGTGATTGATATCTGCCGTACCTTAGGAATTTCCAGCCCAATTGAACCCGTCATTTCTCTTCCCTTAGGTTCGGTAGACTTAACCCCTATGGAAATGGCTGGTGCTTTTGCCACCTTTGCCAGTGGTGGCTGGCACTCAGAAACCACGCTGATTGTGCAAATCACCGATAGCAGTGGCAATGTCCTGCTTGACAATACCCCCAAACCCCAATTAGTTTTGGATCCCTGGGCAGTGGCTTCTCTCAATCAAGCAATGCAGGGGGTCATTACCAGCGGAACCGGTACTGCTGCCCGGTTAGATCGCCCAGCGGCAGGAAAAACGGGGACGACTTCCTCCGAGCGAGATATTTGGTTTGTTGGCTATGTTCCACAATTAGCAACAGCGGTTTGGGTGGGGAACGATAACTATGCGCCTATTGGTAAGGGGGCAACTGGGGGAACCTTTGTGGCCCCGATCTGGCGAGATTTTATGATGCAGGCTTTAAAAGATGTACCGGTTGAGAATTTTCGATCGCCCGCTGAGTTTACTCGCCCCTAGTGGCATCAATCCGTCAACCTGAGTTTGGCAAGGTTAGCCAGACATGGTATTCGTAAGCGTGTTAAGACCTTCGGGAAAAGGGGGATATAAGGATCTCATCCCTAGCCAGAGATGGAATCCCTGCACTTCATCCCAATCTTAGCTCGTACTCCTATCCTTACTCAAAACCCGGATCAAATTGGAGCGTTTCATTTTCTCCAGAAACACCTTCAGCTTTCTGGAAGGAGGGTGATCCGCAACCGCACATTATCCTTAAACTCGACTGCTTCGAAGGCTGGGTGGAGATGAACCGAGTGGAAATGAAAAAGTTGGTAGAAATGAAAAAGTGATATTGGCTGTTCTCTAATCACGGTTGCTTTTATTTCGCCGCACGTTAACGGCAGTTTTTTTCCAAGCAAACCAGCGATAAATCAGTTTTTCTAGCTCTACCCAAACAAACATCAGGGTGCTAAAGCCCAGGCAAATCAGTAATTCTGTGGGACTGAGCCAATCAGTGCCGAAGAAATTGCGCAAGGGGGGCACATAGATCAGCGCAAGTTGCAGTAAGGTTGTGAACACAACAGCTGCTAGTAAGAAAGGGTTAGAAAACGGGTTTAGCTCAATTGTGAGGCGAGTATTAGACCGGATAGCTAAAGCATGACCCATCTGGGCAATACACAATGTTGTAAAGACCATCGTCTTCCAGCGGTCATCATTCGGCCCATAGGTAGCCTCTACATAATCGTGGGCAATCAGCGTTAGGCTAATCGCTAAAATCGCCAGGATTAGGCCAATCCGCACAATGTACAATCCTAACCCTCTGGCAAAGATGCTCTCTCCTGGGTCATAGGGGGCGCGTTGCATCACATTCGGTTCAGCCGGTTCAACGGCCAGAGCGAGGGCTGGCAAACCATCTGTCACAAGGTTCATCCACAGAATTTGCAATGGAGTCAGGGGCACACCCAAATCACTACGCAGAGCGGCACCTGCTTCAGAGCTAATAGCCGCACCAAACAATAATGGAGCCGCAGCAATAGTGAGCAATTCGCCAATATTACTACCCAGGATGTATTTAATGAAGCGCCGGATGTTCGTGTAGACGACGCGACCTTCTTCGATCGCCGCTACAATCGTGGCAAAGTTGTCATCCAGAAGCACCATGTCGCTGGCATCTTTACTCACGTCTGTGCCGGTAATACCCATAGCAACGCCAATGTCGGCCTGTTTTAGAGCCGGGGCATCATTGACCCCATCTCCGGTCATCGCCACGATGTGGTTTTGCCTCTGCATTGCTTGCACAATGCGTAACTTGTGCTCTGGGGCCACCCTGGCATAAATGCTGACGCGACTGACGGCTTGCTCTAAGTCGTGTTGACTCATACTTTCTAGCTCGCGTCCTGTTAGTACCGAATCACTTTCACTGGCAATGTTTAAATCAACGGCGATCGCCTTCGCTGTTAATTGATGATCTCCGGTAATCATGACTGGGCGAATTCCAGCAGAGCGGCAGCGAGCCACCGCTTCGCGCACCTCGGGTCGAGGGGCATCTAACATTGCAACCAACCCTAGCCAAACCAGCCCTTTTTCAAAGACTTCTTCCCCATCTTCCGGCGGCACCTGATTCAGCGGCTTACAGGCAAACCCCAAAACCCGTAGCCCCTTTCTGGCAAGCTGGTTGTTTTGTTCCAGGATGCGATCGCGCTGCTCCTTGCCAATTTCCTGAGCCGCATCCCCCACCTGGATTTGAATGCAGCGCTCTAGCACCAGTTCTGGTGAACCTTTTGTAAACATCATATAGGGAGCAACATCTGTAACAGTGCCCGGATCCAGCGGTGATGCTCGCACAATCACGCTCATGCGCTTACGTTCAGAGGAAAAAGGAAACTCACCGACACGGGGCATCTTTGCTTCCAACTGGTCTTTGCGAAAACCCGCCTTTCCCCCCAGAGACAGCAGTGCCCCTTCCGTGGGGTCTCCTAAAATCGCCCACTCCCCTGCCTCTTTTTGTAAGATGGCATCATTACACAGTGTGCAGGCCAGCAACAGATTCAGCAGCTCTGGAAATTCCTGCGGATTCAGTGTGGTGGAGTTTGTGATATCTTCCGCCGCATAAAAATCTCCCACCGGGTCATAGCCACTGCCAGTGACTCGCAGCGCAGCGCGACTGGTATAGACCTGCTGCACAACCATCTTGTTTTGAGTCAGGGTGCCCGTCTTATCTGAGCAAATAATCGTCACCGACCCCAGGGTTTCCACTGCAGGTAAACGCCGAATCAGGGCATTGCGTCGCACCATCCGCTGAGTTCCCAAGGCCAGCGTTACCGTAATCACAGCAGGCAGCCCTTCTGGTACAATTGCCACTGCCATACTGAGGGAAACCTCAACCAGGTCTTTCCAGCGTTCCCACCCCAGGGATGCAATCCCTGCAACCACCACAATTCCGACAAGAATCATGGCCCCTGTTACTAGCGTCTTACTCAGATGATCCATCCGTTGTTGTAGGGGGGTTGCCTCGGCTTCAACGGTTTGCAGTAGCGTTGCAATCCGGCCTAGCTCCGTTTGCATGCCGGTATTGGTCACAACTGCCATACCTCGCCCATGCAAAACGTCAGTTCCCTGGAAGAGCAGGTTAGAGCGAGCGCCCAAAGGCGTATCTTCTGGTAAGGTTGCATCAGCTCGCTTGCTAGATGCATGGGCTTCACCGGTCAAAGCTGACTCACGCACCTGCAAATTCAAAGCTTCGATCAAACGGGCATCCGCTGAAACTTGTACCCCTGCTTCCAGCAGCATAATATCCCCTGGCACCAAGTCTCTGGAATCAATTTCGACGGGTGTCCCGTCACGGATGACCCGTACTCGCGAAGAGGCTAATTTCTTTAGGGCTGCCAAATCTTTTTCAGCCTTGCTTTCCTGCAAATAGCCTAATAGCCCATTCAAGATGACAATTGACAAGATTGCGATCGTATCTTTGAAGGGAATGTCTCCTTCCAGTTTGCCGGCCTGGAGGTCAATAAAGTCCAAAATGCCAGAGATGACTGCAACCGCGATCAGTAGCAGCAACATGATATTGCTGAACTGATCTAGCAATATTTGCCAGGCACCGCGCCCCCGAGTCTCGACCAATTCGTTCCGTCCAAACTGCTGCTGCAAAGCGGTTGCTTGCTCTGTTAACAGCCCCTGAACGCGATCGCTGCGAAGCTGGTTAAGAGCCTCGTCAACGCTCAAGGTGTGCCAGGGAGTACCTCGAAGTTGGGGCGAAGAATTTGCCATCATTAGAAGCTCTTAGAAAATGAAAGGGCTACAGCACTCGATCATAGTGCCAGAATCTGCAACTTAGCACTATGAATTAGTGTTAAGTTTATTGGCTGATTTGTTATTTCAAGCAAGAATCAATATGAATTAGGCTGTCTATTCATTCGCTGAGCCTTGCACTGGGTAGTGGTTTGCTGCGTTTGTACCAATCAGTACACTTTCGGCAAAGCCGCCATTCTCTAATTGTGCCTAGGATGGCTATGGCTAGCGTTGCTGGCACCTGGATGACTGGGTTCTGCCCGTCTCAATCGACTGCTGCGAGTGGCTAATCCTACTAGAGCCTTAAGGTTACTCACCTTGCCCTGTGGCCTGGACTTTTCACCTATGAGTACTCACCTTTTCATTCCATCTACCCTGGTTGGTCGGCAAGCAGAAGTCGCAAAAATTTGTCAAATCCTCGCAACAGACGGTGATTTGCTCCTGGCCGGTGTACCAGGAAGTGGGCGGCGTACCCTGCTTCGGCATGCCGCTCAATTAATGCAATGCCAGATGATCGAAATCGACTGTTTGCGAGCAACGGACAGCACACGGTTTTTGCATTTGCTCGCTGAAGGAATTATGACCACCTTCTCTACCCCAGATGATTTGGCTTTGGTTGAGCGTATTTGTACGGCATCACCCCTTTTGCTAAAACCTGCCAGCCCAGATGTTAAACACTTGTTATGGCCAGCCGATGCCGACGAATGGCAGGTATTCCAAGCATTGTTAAGCCTCCCCCAAATCCTGGCAGAAGCCCGCAATAGTCGGGTTGTGATTGTCTTTCAAAATTTTCCGCATCTGCGCTCTTGGGACCGTAAAGAAAAATGGCAGACTTATCTCCGTCAAGAAGTCCACATTCAAGATCGGGTCAGCTATGCTCTGATTGCAACCGTTGCTGAGCGCTGGATTCAACACAGCAATATGCAGGTGGTGTTTCTTGGCCCCCTTCGGGACGAAGAAATTGTCAGTTGGCTCATTCCAATGATGGCCGCAGAAGGCTTAAAGTTTGACTCTGAGGGGCATGCCCTGGCTCTCTTTCTCGACTATGTGCAGGGGCATTTTGGTGATGCTCTGGCTTTGGCCCGACGGATCTGGCTAACAGTGCGATCGGAGCGGGCACAGTTATTTCCTCGGCCTAGCCGATCCAATGCCACTCAAGGCCAGTCCCTAGAAAACGCCGCATCCTTTTTCCTGGTTCATCCCTATCAGGTTCACCGCTCAGCCCTAGCCCTCGTGCAAGACTTATCCGTCACTTTTGAATCGTTAATTCTACTGTTACCTCCCAGCCAAGTGCGCGTGCTAGAAAGTCTGGCCCTTGACCCCACGCCAAGCCCCCAAGCCCGTGAGTATATTCGTAAACATCGTCTCTCACGGGGGGGTGGTTTACAGGGTGCCCTGGCCAGTCTAGAACAAAAAGGCTTGGTTTACGGCGCAGATTACAACTATCGCCTAACCATACCGCTCCTTGCCCTATGGTTGCGCCATCGCCTGGCTTAATCGTATTACTTGGAACAGTGCCACTTTGTGCGCGAACAGAAGTCTTTGGTTAGCCCCTTTTTGCCTAAGCGCCTGCTCTGGAGAGCCTTTCCTTTGGTAAACTCAAACTTCATTGCAGGTAACAGGAACAAACATTTCGCAAAAAGAACAAACATTTCGCAAAAAGCATTCTGTAAAGAATACTCCGACAAAAAGAAGGATTTGTTTTTTGCTTAATAAAGTTTCTTAACCTCTGCTTCAGAAAAGTTTGTGCAACCAGCGTTATCTGTAAACATCGGGTAAAACTTTTATCGATTTCGGAAATTGGGGTTGTGACTTGGGTGCTGGGTAGGCTTTATTCAACATAGTAGATTTACTCACCTAGACGGGTGAGAGGTGCTGCTCACTACCAATTTCTCTGCATAATTGTCATTTACGCCAAACCCAGGCCAAAAGTAATATTTTCCACAAGTACTCTTGCCCTAATGAACCTGAACCGATTGTGCCAACCTTGGCCTTTCACTGATTGAGCGAACTGCTCGCCTAGGGATTTGTATAGTTAAGTTACCTTACAGACCCAGCATTTCTCTGAACTCCCGTTCAGATAGTCATTTTAATACCCTGCTTTTTCCTAGCGGACTTACCCCATCCATTGAAAGCCATGCTGAACTCTGACCAATCCAAGCTTCTAAATCTCAGAACTCTGAAGTTTCTACGCCAGAATCCAAACGTAACTCGCATTCTGGTGAAAGATGCCGGCCTAGATATCAGCCGTGTTGAAACCATTATTGAGCCAATCATAGATGCCCCCAAGCGCTGTGAGGTTAGTTCGTTTTACCTACAGGCCGTGACAACTGGTCGAACCGCTTTCCTTGCTACTAATCTCCCAGATATTTGTGACATTTTTGTGACAGATGTGTCTGCTGGTTGGGTGATTGGTCGCGATTCGACCTGTGCAATTACCATAGCGGATCAGGCCATCTCCCGATTACACGCTGCAATTGGGCATCGCCCTGGGGAAGGCTTCTATATCACCGATGTCGGTAGCACCAATGGAACGCGAGTCAATGGGCGCAGGCTGAAGCCACAGATTGCCTACGCGATCGCTGATGGAGATTTATTAGAGTTCAGCAATCTACGGGTTGAGTTTTTTGTGTCGGGCTTTCTCCAACTGGTCAACCCCAACCAGGACACTTTTGTGGGCAGTGCATGACTCGCTCCTGCACACGATTCAACAGAACAAGAGCCTGTAGCCTCAAATTGTAGGAAGCAAACCCTTTACCCTGCTTTGTTTGCTGTGAAGTAAAGGCGATCGGCATCATTGTTCGTTCCTTTCGCCTTCACTTCATTCTCCTCAAATCCAAATTGGCAACGCCCCGCAAACTTCCCGTTTCTCAGGCGGTTGTTGTTGCAGGGTAGCAGACTTTGGTGCCACCTAGCCCACAGTAGCCATTGGGGTTCTTAGCAAGATACTGCTGATGATAGGCCTCAGCATAATAAAACGGTGGCGCATCCAAAATCTCCGTTGTAATCGAGCCATAGCCTGCCTGAGTGAGGGCAGCTTGATAATTGGCCAGCGATGCCTCAGCCATCTGTCGCTGAGCTTCCGAATAAACGTAGATTCCAGAGCGGTATTGGGTTCCGACATCATTGCCCTGACGCATCCCTTGAGTCGGGTCGTGGCTCTCCCAAAAAACCTGTAACAGCGCTTCATAACGAATGACTTTAGGGTCAAAAACAACCAGAACCACTTCGTTATGCCCTGTCATTCCGCTGCAAACTTCCTGATAGGTCGGATTGGGTGTGTGACCAGCCGCATAGCCAACGGCTGTCGTATAAACTCCTTCCTGTTGCCAAAATTTGCGCTCAGCTCCCCAAAAGCATCCTAGGCCAAACATGGCAGTTTCTAAGCCCGCTGGAAAAGGCGGCTGGAGGGGGTTGCCATTCACAAAATGCGCTTTTGGCACAGGCATCTTCTCGCTGCGTCCAGGTAAAGCTTCATCTGCAGTAGGCATAGTACTTTTTTTACCAAGTCCGAATAAAAACATTGGCCTACCTCTGAATTGTTAAATAAATGTAACTCTTCACTTTTCCATCATAGACCAGCCTTTCACGATCTTGGAGGGCAGCTTTTGTCCCAGCCTGATAGGGGTTGGAGGCTTTTGGCTATCAGCGGCGCGCTAGATGGTTGTATCGGGTAGTGACAGAGCGAATCAGTTCTTAGTTGGAGGCTTTTGGCTATCAGCGGCGCGCTAGATGGGGAACCCAGGAGATGTGGGCATCAGAATAGGTGGAAAGCAGCTTTTATTCGCTAAACGGCTGAGCTTTTCCGGTTTGCTGGCGGGTGATGAGCAGTTCTTCCTATGCTCAATCCAATCCCAGGACATTGGCTCAACAGGTTTTAGTTTGCACAAGGAAGCAGCGTTGAGCGAACCATCCTACATTGGCTTAACGATCCAGCAGAGGGTTCTTATTGACGACGACCCCTGCAATCCCTCCTGCCATCAAGGTATAAACCGGGTTAACCATGGCATTGGCGGTGCAATCATACACATACATCAAGAGAAAAACAGCGATCGTTGCAGCTGGGGCTACAACAGGGTTACCCCATAGCCGGGCTGGAAAACGGATCGCAAAACTAGCAATGGGCAAGATCAAGGTGCCAAAAGAAGCGATCAGACCAACATAGCCATTAACTCCAAAGTTAATGATCCACAAACTATCGGTAACGGATGTATCTTCACCGTAATCATTGAATACACGGTTTCTACCAAACCCGCCCCAGCCCCAAACTGGCCGCTGGCGAGCCTTTTCGGATAAAATCTCTTCGTTTTCAAACCGAAAATCCATCGATTGAACCCGGTCTGGCTCAAAAACTCCTGACATCCAATTCACCAGAGGTTCGCGCGGAAAGTTGCCAGAGGCTCCTAAGTACATATACAAAACGGTTGCGGTTAAAACAGCCCAGAATATTGGCGCCATCCGTAGCCAGCGGGCCATAAATACAATGGCGATCGCCGCAGCGAACAAAATGTAAGCTCCGGTAGAGCGAATTAAAACAAACACAGCCACCAGGTAAAACGCATAAAACGCCATCGGGAAATTCCACAGCTTCTTCAAAATCTGAAAGCGCCATAGAACAACCGCAAATAGTGCTCCTGCCATCATCCAAACCGATAGCATAAGGCCACTAAACATAAAAACAGAGGGTCGATAGCCACCCAGCCTCAAGGAAAACATAAAAGACTGGGTGGGAATCTGAAACCCATAAACAAACAAATGAAAATTCAGCATTAACCGCGCTTCGATTAAACAAAGAGGAGCATAAAAAATTGTCCCAATCAAAACGCCAATCGCCAGTCGCCTCAGGCCAGCAAAGCTATCAAGATAAAGTCGACCGATAAAGTAGGGCATTCCCCAAGACATTGTATTGCTCAGAGACGAAACAACCCCATCATAGGCTCCTAAGCCATTCAAAATAGAGGTAGGAAGATGACATACACACCAAACAATAATAGGAATATCAATCCATTTCAGTTGCAATCGGCTAAACCGTCCCGAATCAAACAGGAAAATACCCACCAGAACAGCGTAGGAAATGGAATTAACCCGATCAAAATTTGGGAAAAAAGGAATAGAGATCTCTAAGTAAGGTAAAAACATCCACCCTGCAACAAAGCTGATGATGATTGCACGTTGGGGCGAGTACCGATTAAACAAAAAGAGAACAATCGGGATCCAGCTATATTGAACAATGGGGGCAGGAATAAGCATGGATTTAATGGATGGGGGATAGTGGCTGTGTCGTTTCTTTAGATCATTGAACCTTGCAAGACTAGTCTGTCGCTCTTTGAAATCATTCCTTTCTCGACTCTATTTCCCTATGAGTTGTTTCATTTTTGAGACAAAGCTCTACAGTGTGAGAATGACCATCCCACCTCTGTAGAGCTTTTTTTGCGTAGAAACGAAGGCTACTTTTTAATCGCCTTACCCGCATCAATGAGAATCGGCGGAATAAACTTTTTCAACACAGTTTTCACTGATTGTGTTCTCGTAATTTCCTCCATAAAGCTTTCATTTGGCCGCTCTTGGAAGATTGTGGTGTGCCCCTTGTCTCCATCTAACTCCTCTACCGGGCGACCATTAGAGTAGTAGTAGAGTGCCAGAGACTTGCGAGACCAACCTTCAGGGCAAGTGAGGGGTTCGGGGTGCCCATGATAGGTAAAGTCAGTTGTTGTAAAAATCACGCAGCGATTAAACACGGGTAAGATTTTCTTACTACACTGGGTAATTTCCTTATCCCAAAGCTCTAGGTGCCCCCCATACTCCTCTTTCCAGTTTTGATTAAGGTAAAGGAGCAGGTTTAAGCGACGGTCTAGCTTCATACGGCGATGGTAGTTAAAGTCAACATGCATCTTGAGAAAACCACCGCGCTCAATTTGGTGCAGACCGCCTCCTTCAAAATGAGGATCAGGAATGATGCCGTCAATGCCTGTGAGCTTCTCTAAAAAGTTAATGAAGATAGAAGAGTTGAATTGGTACAGCAGAAAGCGCGTGGCATCTCCCATCTGGCGTTCGTTCCGAGAAGCCAGCTTCTTTTCGGCAGCGGTTTTAAAGGATTGCCACTCAATCTGCTCCGGTTTAGGAAACTCTGCTAAAACGTCTTCCAAAACAGCAGGGGGTAGAAAGTCATCAAAAACAATGTGAGGAAAGGGCGTGGCATTGGCATATTCCTCACGATGCTGTTCTGCTAGCGCATCTAACTGATCCGCATCAAACCGAAACTTAACGACGTTGGTTACCATAGCATCCTCTCTAGACATTCAGGGACAAAAGCTGGGAGAAATTGAATGAAACAACTGGAAGAACCAAATTTAATTATTCCCATTGCTTACTCATTCGTAAGCTACAATGGTGCTAATTTGGGTTGAAACGGACTGCGCACCAGGAACAAAATGCATAGCGCAACTTGCCCGGCTGTTGTACTTAAGGATGTCAGCAGCGAGTTGGGTACACCCACCCAGGTAAGAATGGAGAATAAAGCTACTACACTGGCTAAACTAAGCCAAACCGTCTCTTGAGCTTTGATCCGCGTTGCCTTCTTGGCGAGTGTTTCTACTTGATAAGCCAACAGAAAAGCAATCCCAATCACTAAAACACCTATGATCGTATAGCTAATTACGCTCATTACCCGGATACCCGTGTAGGTCATGATGTCGATGAGCAGATAATGAATTGGAACAATGGCAAAGGAGGCGACTCCCCTGAGGGCTAAAAAAGACTGAATTGGCTTCAGCGAGTAGAAACAACAGAGGGCCCATGCTAGCAATAAGCCGTAGGCGACCACTGCAAAACTGGCAATATAAAAACCAATCGCCACACTGCCCCAACGAAAGAACGCTGTTTCTGAGCGCTGAGCTAGCAAAACACTGCCTATGGCAGGCATAATGCCAGCCCCGGTTAACCCCAGAAGAATCCAGGTTGGACGACCGCTTAGTAAACTGCCATACCGCTGCAGAGATCGGCCAATCAAAAAACCCAACAAAGGATAAGCTATCCAGGGGGATAGGGGGTAAGAGACGAATTCAACAGCATTACCAAGTATCCAGTTGAGAACCCATGGTAATTCGAGATGCAGCGATCGCAGTAAGGGAGCAACGCCATAACGCATCAAAGATACAAGCCCAATACCCACTGCACAGGCAATTGCAGGGAACCTCAGCGTTTTAATCACCTCCAAAATCAATACGGACAGACCGATAAAGCCCAGAAAATCTAGCCCAATCGGTCGGCCCCGGCCCCACTGCATCAACAAATCTGCCATGAAGAGAATGCCCACCTTAATACCGATTGTGAGCCAGCGCCCCCTCGCAGGAGGACGGTTCGACTGAATCCCGGCACCGATTCCAGTGACAAAAAAGAACAGCACTGGTGCAAAACTGCCGATGAAAAACAGTGCACCTGCTACAGGCTGGGCTAACAGTGAAGCGGGAGCCAAAGCTGCGCCAACATGGTTGACAATCATCAAGATAGCTGCCAACCCACGTAAGACATCCAACTCCTTAAAATGCAGCTTATCTCCTTGAGCACCCTGTTTGATCATCTCTTTACCGTGAACCTCCAACTAGGTCTACCTCCAAACTTAGGCAATAACGATTAGAAACATCTACCCTTTGGCGCCGATCTTGATGTCCTGTTCATACGAAATCCGAAGCGTTTATCTTGGAAAAACCAACAACCCATCAATGGGCGTTCCCCCGCCGAAGATGTAGCGAGCGAACAAAATCATGGCTAATAATCCGAGCAATAACCCTGTCATCAGTAAATCTTGCTTTACATTGTTTAAGCCCTCTTGGCGCAGCCCATGAGATACCGCACTGTAGAGGGGCAAATCATTGCAAGCAACTGCGATCACTGCTCCCAACATGCCAAAGTAATGAATCCCCAGGGGGATGCAGGAACAAACAAACAAGCCCTTAAAAAATTGCCCATAGGCCTCATACTTTGGCTTACCAATGGCTACAAGGGCTTGGCGGGTTGATTCATGCAAAAGGTTGGGCCAAATCCCTAGGGCCAAAATCGGCAACATCCAATCTGCGGTCTGGTAATTGCCTCTGTAAAGAAACCGAATGAGAAAATCTCCAAAGCAAATCAGAGGCGTTAAACATAGAACGGCAAACAACAGCACTTTGTATCGATTTCGCAGGAGCTTTTCGCGTAGTTCTGCGCGAGGACGGTCGGCAATTCTCGCGATCGCGGGGAGCAAAATTTGAGCACTAATTCGACCGACAACTTGGCGGGGTAGCTCTGCAAACGTTAAGGCAATGCCATAGATGCCAAGTAGCTCAAAGCCCACCATTTTACCCAAAATTAAGCGGTCAGCCTGGATGGCGAAAAAAGTAGCCGCCGTTGAAAAAAAGATCCACTTACCAAACGAGAGAATTTCTTGTGCGGACTTTTGATCCCATTCAATTTTTGCCTTAGGGGCACCCGGAACTAGGTAATGAGTCCAAACCAGACGAATCAGAGGGCTTAACACATATCCCGTTGCAAGTGCCCAAACCGTCGGGCTAATCATGGCCCAAATCAGCATCGCCACCATCGAAATCACTTGCTCTGCAAGAGCAAACGTTTCCCGCTCCCGAATTCGGAGGTCACGGTTGAGCAGGTAAGATGACATGTTCTCAAATCCAATGATGAACATGTTTAGCCCACCCAGCATGATGAGTCCCAGGACTTCTGGCTGACCATAAAAGCGTGCTGCAGGCACAGCTACAATGGCGCAGCCCAAGAAAATCAAAATGCCTCGGATGATCTGAATCGTCCGCGCCGTGTTGAGAAACGTCGGGTCCTCGCCGCGGTTGCTTTGAATAATGTTGGGTCCTACGCCCGTATCTGAGAGCATGCCAAACCCAATCAGCACACTGCTGGATAACTGCATTAGCCCAAAGGCGGTCGGGGGCAACAGTCGCGTTAGCAAAATGTTGCTTCCTAGCCGTAAAGCATACTGAATGCCAAAGGAAAGAACGGTCCACAGGGCACCACGAATCGCGGTCTGCTTAATTGATCGAGGGGGGGAAGAAGACATGAACCTACAACAGAAGGTGGGCAACGATTAAACAGCCAACGAAAACAATAGCTCTGTACGTGCAATCAACGCTAGGCGATCGCTCACGTCAGAATACGACGGATTCAACTGATCAGATGGATTGACTCTAGGACTGACTCTACGGTGCATGATGGCTATGACCCCAACATAAAGAGTGCTTTAAGAGTGCTTTTCCACTTAGCCAGAAACCCAAAGCACTACCTTGCAACGATTTCAGCCTTAGAAACCCCTTTAACAAAGCCAAACGCCCTCCTCAAGCGGATCGATTTTAAGGATCTGCTCTACACCATTGTCACTGGTTAAAGTTAAGCCGCTGGTTAAAGCTACGCCTAGATTGCCCATTTTTCTGTGTCCATCACAAAGGTTTGTCAAAAGATCACAGAAGCGATCGCCCATTCTGATTCGCTTTCATCGAGAGAATAATTCACTGGCTAGCTTGCCATCTGGCTACTGGCCAGATACGGCAACAGTTGAGATTCCCCATCCTAAATCAAGGCCATGTCTAGATTTAGAAAAGATTGTGCTTGTGATAGAACTTTGGTCAGAAAGCTTAGGACAAAACCAAAGGCTCAACGATCTATGCTGGGTAGGCTTTCTGACTCGCGTCGCCACGAACAATGGCGATGGCTATCAATTCACAGACCTTAGGCCAGCAGATGGCCCTCCTTTGACTGGGGGAATAAGCAACCGGTACCGCCTAAGCAAAACTAGATGGTTAGGCGATTTTGTTGGGAGTCTACAGGTTCATCCTACGCGACCCTGTCATCAGCAAGCTGGAAGGGCCAGCCAGATTTGGTTGCTTTGAGCCAGCAGGTTCAGCCACAACCCCGCTAAATATCGAATTGAGACTAACAAATGAAGGGACTGTTCAAGTATCAGAGTCAGCCATTTTATCAACTGCCCTGCGAACAACTACGCTACAGCGGTACTGCCAGGATACTAGACAGTGGTAATCTTTACTGATTCTTCTCTCAATGAAAGAAAAAAGAATGCGATGTGAATATTACATGAAGACTACCTGTTTACAGGCTCAAATGGAGCTAGAAAAAGCATCCTAAAATATAGTTGAATGCACCTTTTGCCTGAAGGTACGAAAATGAAGACATCAATTCTCTTGAGGGGAAGGTCTGCTGCCTGCGATCAATCACCAG
>Ga0272446_1000408_pt1 | contig 68186 bp, 57 predicted proteins | sample YNPCB0061_FD_194587 | JGI IMG/M metagenome (GOLD analysis project Ga0272446, IMG submission 194587) | Hot spring microbial mat communities from Yellowstone National Park, WY, United States - YNP-CB-006-1 | ecosystem: Environmental > Aquatic > Thermal springs > Hot (42-90C) > Sediment | place...
GGGGCTGGCCAATAAAAACGGCTTCGCTATCGCCAGACCCGAAACACTGAAGCCGCCAGAAATCCAATTCGCCCTGAAATCGGCCATCTTGTCCGCTACCGGATAGCCAAACACGAGCCCCTCGCGCGAGCGCGAGGGGAACAGCGCCGGCAGGAGGGGGAAACCGCGGCCATGGCGGCGGCACGGTTGGGGCCCTCGCGCAAGCGCGAGGGGAACAGCGCCGACAGGAGGGGGAACCGCGGCCATGGCGGTGGCACGGTTGGGGCCCTCGCGCGAGCGCAAACCAGGGGTAATGCAAGGGCACGGTTGGATCGTCCCGCCAAGGCTTGGCAAACCGTGTGGGAGTTCGTTTGCCTGGCGCCGGATGGGGCCGGTGTCAGCTTCGGCTGGCGGTGTAAGAGCCTTTGCTGCCGTTGGGGGTGGTGTATTCGCCGGCGACCTTGCCGTCCTGGAGCTTGCCTTTGACCTCGATGTTGCCGTCGCCGGTGTAGATCTTGAAGCTGAAGGAATCGCCCTGGACCTTGCCGTCGATGAGAGGCGCGGAGTCGCCGCTCTCGGTGATGAGAGCGCCGGTGAGGCGCTCGCCCTCGGCCTTGAGGTCAAGGGTGGCGCGCATCTGGTTGCCCTCGGCGTCGCGTGCGAGGACGCTCCATTTGCCGGTGAGCGAGGCCGAGGCGGCGCGCCTGGCGGTGAACCTGCCTTTGTCTCCGGTGGGGATGGTGTACTCGCCGGCAACGGTGTCGCCGGAGAGCCTGCCCGTGACCACGATGTCGCCGTCGCCGATGGGGATCTTGAAGCTGATGGCGTCCCCGCTTGCCTTGCCGGCAGAGATCGGGAGCGTCTCGCCCGAGTCCATCGCGATCTGGCCGGTGAGCGTTTCGCCGTTCTGCTTCAGCTCGAGGGTGGCGCGGCGGGTGGTTCCATCGGAATCGGTGGCGGAGATCTCCCACTTGCCGGAGGCGGAAGCGGCTGAAGCGGAGGGCTCGCGCTGTCCGGTGACGGAGCCGGAGCTGCCATCGGGGGCGGTGAGGGTGCCGGTGACTTTGTCGCCGTCGATCTTCAGGCGGAACGGGATGGCGCCCATGTCGAGCACGAGGTCGAAGCGGAGTTCGCCGTTGGCGAAAGCAACGTTGGCCAGAGGCATCTGGCCGCGTTCGCTGTCGAGCACGCCGGACAGCTTGCCGCCGTCCTCCTTGACGATGAGAGTGACGTTGTAGGTGTTGCCGTCCGGGGCGTTGGCGGCGAGCTTCCAGCGGCCGGCGGCATCGGAAGCGAAACAGACCGCGGCGAAAACGGAGAGAGCGAGAAATGTTCGAAGGGAGCGCATGGGCAGATCAACCTCGTGATGGGATCACTTTGATCATACGATGCCGGTGGCGGAGATGTTTCAAACGGCGTGAAAAAAGGCCGCCGGGGTGCGGCGGCCCTGGACGGACAGAAGAAGAGCGGCAGAGCCGGCTCAGTACTTCTTCTCTTTGGGCAGGATGACGGTGTCGATGACGTGAATGACACCGTTGTCGCAGGCGATGTCGGTCTTGACCACCTTGGCGTTGTCGATCATCACGGTTCCGCCGGTGACCTTGATTTTGGCAGAGCTGCCCTGGACGGTCTTCGCTTCCTTCAGCTTCACGACGTCGGAAGCCATCACCTTGCCGGCGACGACGTGGTAGGTGAGCACCTTCTTGAGCTGCTCGGGGTTGGCGAGCAGGGACTCCAGCGTGCCGGCGGGCAGCTTGGCGAAGGCCTCATCGGTGGGGGCGAAGACGGTGAACGGGCCGGGGCCCTTGAGCGTCTCCACGAGACCGGCCGCCTGGACGGCCTTGACGAGCGTTTTGAAGCTGCCGGCGCTAACAGCGGTGTCGACGATGTCGGCCGCGGGCGCCGCGGTAATGGTGAAGATCGCCAGAGCGATTACGGACAGGATCTTTTTCATGGTTCCCCTCTGTGAGTTTCGTTTCGATTTCATTCCGGGCGGCGAGAGCCGTCCGTTACGCTTGAAGGGATTGCCGCGGGGGCGCAGCGGGTGCAGTATTTTTACGGCTCGCCGGCGGCGGGGGAGAAACAAGGGGGTTACGGTCCGTAGAGGACCTTTTCGGACAGGGAGCGGCCGTCAGGCAGTTGCGCGCGCATTTCCACTTCGAGGGATGAAGCAGCGGATTTGTGGAGGAAGCTGCCTGCCTGGAGCGAGGAAGGGGAAAGAGGCTTTTCGGTGGTTCTTGCGCCCTCGGTAATGAGGAGGACCACTTTCTGTGCGGCGGCCAGAGAGGGCTCGACCGGGTTCCAACGAATGAGGAAGCCGCCCTCCTGCCGTTGCACACGGAGCGAGAGCGTGGCGATGGGTTGGGGAGGAGGAGGCGGGGGCCCCGGGGGCGGCTCTTTGCCGGGACGGGTCCAAAGGAAAATGGCGAGGACGATGGCGAGCGCGGTGAGGGCGAGGATGAGAGGCCCTCTGGGAGGGGGCTCGCGCTTCTGCCCCGGGGAGGCTTTGTCCTGGCCGTTTTCTTCGAACAGCAACGGGGAGGAAGGAGGGGGAAGAACGACGGTGGGCGTTTCCGGGATGGAGCGGTCTTTCGGGGAGACAAAGGAAGGGATGATGCGCCAGACGGGCTGGAGAGGGCGGGCGCCGCGGTGGACGACGGTTTCCAACGCGCCGTCGGGGTGGACTTCGATGAGGAGGAACAGGTCGCTGGAGCGGAAGAAGCGCTGGTGCAGGCTGATTTCGTCGTCGCGGATTTCGGCGCCGCGGAAGGGGTGGGAGACGAACCAGCCGATGAGGGCGTCTTGGCCGTTGCCGGTTCGCTCAGGCAGGTGCGCAAGGAAATCCTTGAGTCCGGCGACCTCGTCCTTGGTGAGCAAGAAGGAGGGGCCGCGTTGATAGCGGCAGGGGATCTGATGCCATTGGTGGATGCGGAATTCGCCGCCGACGACCTGGCCGAGGAGAGCGCCGCCGATGCCGAGGGGGACGGGTCCGCGGGCGGCGAGGACGCACTGGCGGCGGATCTTTTCGAGGATGCCGGTGGAGCAGACGACACGGCAGGGTTCGCTGTCGGCCTTCCAGACGACGAGCCGCTCCGAGGTCTCACGGCCGGTATCCGGGAAGAGTTCCATGGCAAACTTCCATCAGGGGCGCGGCGCGGCGGCCGGGACACGCTGGGGCGTATCCCAGTGTACTCTGGGCTTTTGCATCGTTGCACCGGCTTGGGAATCCAATCATGGTGGAATCAAGAAGTTCATGCGGCTGATTTACACGGTGCAGACGGCGGCGGGGCTGGCGTTCGCCAGCCTGCGGGCGCACAAGCTGCGGAGTTTTCTGACACTGCTGGGCGTGATCATCGGGGTGGGCAGCGTGGTGCTGGTGGGGGCGGCGATCGACGGGTTGGGCAACTACGCGGAGCAATCCACGTCGAAAGTGCTGGGCAGCGAGAGTTTCCAGGTGGGGCAGTTGCTGCAGCGGGGGCGTCTGTCGCGGCGGGAGCGGATCGAGAAGCTGCGCTACAACAAGCCGATCCGGGAAGAAGACTACCAATATCTGCGCGCGGTGACCGGGGAACAGATTCTGTACAGCCCGTACCGGTTCCGGATTGAAGATCTGAAGCGCGACAACCGGATTCTGGAGGCGACGACGATCATCGGGGTGTCCAGCGAGATGGCCGAGATCCGGGATTTCAGCCTCAGCGAAGGGCGTTTTTTCACGCCGCAGGAGGAAGCGGCGAAGTCGCCGGTGGCGATCATCGGCGAGGAGGTGCGGCAGTTTTTCTTCGCCGACGTGACGCCGCTGGGGCAGACGCTGCGGATTTCGGGGATGGATTTTACAGTGATCGGCGTGCAGGAGAAGATCGGGGCGGTGGGGGGGCAATCGCAGGACAATGTGGCATTCATCCCGGCGACGGTGTTCGGGCGGCTGTACGGGCCGGAGCGGAACATGGTGCTGTTCGCGCGGGCGAGGGCGGAGTCCGGGCTGACGCTGGAGGAGGCGCTGGACCTGACGCGGGCGGCGCTGCGGACGCGGTACAAGGCGCGGCCGGGAAAGCCGGATAATTTCGACACGTTGACGCCGGATGCGATCCGCGAGTTTATCGAGCGGATTCTGGGCATCATCACGGCGGCGGTGGTGCCGGTGACGGCGATCTCGCTGGTGGTGGGCGGGGTGGTGATCATGAACATCATGCTGGTGTCGGTGACGGAGCGGACCCGCGAGATCGGCATCCGGAAGGCGATCGGGGCGAGGCAGCGGGATTTGTTGCTGCAATTCCTGCTGGAGGCGGTGTTTCTGGCGGCGACGGGGGGGATGATCGGCCTGATCGGGGCGGGGCTGCTGGCCAAGATCGGCAGCCTGATCGCCGGGGTGGAGCTGCGGGTGACGCTGCCCTACATTCTGCTGGCGCTGGCGGTGTCGACGCTGACGGGGATTTTCTCCGGGTTGTATCCGGCGCGGAAGGCGGCGCGGATGGACCCGGTGGAGGCGCTGAGAGCGGAGTAGCGGCCATGAGGGTGCACGTCGAGCTGCGGGAAAACATCCAGATGGCGGTGGATGCGGTGTGGAGCCACCGGTTCCGCAGCGCGCTGACGATACTGGGCATTGTGATCGGCATCTGCACGGTGGTGACCATCGGCAGCATTACGAGCGGATTGCGCCAGGGAATTGTGACGTTTTTCGCTGAATTCGGGCCGGATAATATTTTCCTCAACCGGTTTGACCGCGACCCGAACGCGCCGGGCTCGCCGAAGGAGCTGAAGCGGAAGCCGATTGTGCCGGAGTATGCGGCCATCATCAAAGAAAGCGTGCGGGCGGTGGAGGATGTGGCGCTTGAATTGTTCATTTCTTCAGAAACCAGCGGGCTTTTGACGGCCAAAGTTCCCGGATATGAGACGGACAATTTGATGCTTGTGGGGTTCAGCGCCAACGCATTCGAGATCCAGCCGAGAGAGCTGGCCGAGGGGCGGTATTACACGCCGCAGGAAGAGGCGCGGGGCGCGCGGGTGTGCGTGATCGGGCCGCTGGTGAAGCAGGCGCTGTTCCCCGACGGCAACGCGCTGGGCAGGACGATCACGGTGGCAGGAGCGGAATTCACGGTGCTGGGGGTGTTCGCCGAAGCCAAAGGCGGCTTTTTCGGGCAGAACGGGCAGGACATGCAGATCGTGATTCCGTATGAGACGGCGCGGCTGCGGTTTCCGACGGAGGAGCGGCTGATCCTGGTTTCGAAGGCGCGCCCGGGAATGCGGGAGGAGGCGTATGAAGAGATCCGCCAGCTTTTGCGGCGCTTGCGGAAGACCCCTCCGGGCTTGCCGGACGATTTCGGGCTCTCGACGACGGACCAGATCATCAAGCGGCTGGACAGCATTCTGAGCATGGTGGTGCTGGTGTCGATCGGGCTGGCGAGCCTGGGTCTGATGGTGGGGGGCATCGGGGTGATGAACATCATGCTGGTGTCGGTGACGGAGCGGACGAAAGAGATCGGGGTGCGCAAGGCGATCGGGGCGCGGAAATTCGACATTGTGATTCAGTTCCTGACAGAGGCGGTGACGCTGGCGGGCATCGGGGGCGTGGCGGGCATTGCGTTTGCGGCGCTGGTGACGATGCTGGTAGGGAAGCTGGTGCCGGCGCTGGCGGCGCCGATGCCGGGCTGGGCGGTGATGACGGGTTTTCTGGTTTCGGTCGGAGTGGGGATTTTCTTCGGGACGTGGCCGGCGATGAAGGCGGCGAACCTCGACCCGGTGGAAGCGCTGCGGTACGAGTAAGAGGCGGGCGGTTTCCGGCAGCGGCCGGCAAGGCCAGCCACGTTCCGCGCTTCAGAGAGAAGAGCGCGGCCGGGATTGAAAGAGGCCCCGGCCGCGCGTGACATGCGCCGCCGCGCCCTGAAGCGAAGCTGCCTGAGCGCGGGCGCGAGCGGGTTTGCTATTGTTCGAGCTCGGCGGTAAGTTTGGCGCCGCCCATTTCGGGCATGATGGCCTCGATCCTGACGGGACGGCGTTCCTTCTTGTCCACGAACAGGGTTTGTTTGCCGGGCGAGCCGTCCGCGGGCTCGACTTCGACGCGCCAGCAGTCAAAGGCGCCGGCGGGGACGGCGACCTGCTGCGAGCCTGTCACTTTGAGGGAGTAGATGCGGACCTGCTGTTTCTGAAGGTCCAGGGTGCGGTAAGAAGTGGAGAAGCCCTCGGCGAGAGGGAGTGCGGCGAGCACGAGCGAAGACCCGGCGCCGTCGGCGAAGAGGGGGCCATCGAGGGCGACGTCAATAGGGCGGGTCTGGGCGCCCATCTGCATCGTGCCGGTGGCTTTGCCGTCCTGGATGGCGACTTCGATGCGGGCGGGGCCCTGCTGGATGGTGCGCTTGAGGACAGCGAAGGTTTTCGGGTCGAGCAGAGTGGTGTCAGAGGCTTGGCCCATCGGGGTTTGCATGGTGTCGGTGGCGCGCCAGCCTTCGGGCGTCTCTTCGATGACGGATTTCATCTGCAGGGCGATGGACTGGGAACCGGCCTCGATTTTCGCCTTGAAGGAGTGGGGGAGCCTGGAAGGAGGCGCGGCAAGGGAGGGCAAGGATGCGGTGGGGGCGGGCATCGAGGGGAGCGTGACGGAAGCCGGGTCGACGGTGATTTCCTTGAGGCGTTTTTCGACTTCCGGGGTCATGGACTCCTGATACCGCCCGCCGAGGTGCTTGGCGAGGAACTTCTCCACGGCGGCGATCATGGCGAGGTTGTTGACGGGGCGGGCGAAGCCGTGGCCTTCATCGTCGGCGACAAGATACTCGACCGGGAATTTGCGGTCGCGGAGGGCGATGACGATCTGATCCGACTCGCGCTTCTTGACGCGGGGGTCGTTGGCGCCCTGGACGACCATGAGCGGGGTCTTGATCTTGTGAGCGGAGAACAGCGGCGACTGGCGCTCAAGCTGCGCCTTGCCTTCGGGCTTGCCAGGATCGCCCATGCGCTCGTAAAACATCTTGCGGATGGGTTCCCAATAGGGCGGGATGGAATCGAGCAGCGTGATCAGATTGGAGGGAGCGACGATGGCGACGCCGGCGGCATACAGGTCGGGCGTGAAAGCCACGCCGGCGAGAGTGGCGTAGCCGCCATAGCTGCCGCCCATGATGCCGACGCGCCTGGGATCGGCGATGCCCTGCTCGACGAGATGCTTGACGCCCCAGGTGATGTCGTCCTGCATTTTGTCGCCCCACTGGCGGTTGCCGGCGTTGAGGAAATTCTTGCCGTAGCCGGTGGAGCCGCGGAAATTCATGGAGAGCACGGCATAACCGCGGTTGGCGAGGAACTGGTGGAGGGTGTTGTAGCCCCAGCCGTCGCGGGCCCAGGGGCCGCCGTGGGGCACGACGATCAGCGGGAGGCTTTTCGCGGGCAGGCCCTTGGGCAGAGTGAGGAAGGCGGGGATTTCGAGGCCGTCGGACGATTTGTAGCGGACGGGTTTCATCCCGGCGAGGGCTTCGCGGGGCAGTTTTTCGCGGAGCTTGTACTGGAGGGCGAGGCGGCGTGTTTTGCGGTCGAACAGGAGGGCCTGGCCGGGGTCGGTGTCGCGGCCCGCGTTGATGATGAAGCGGCTCTCGTCGGCGGTGCGGGAGCCGAAGGTGATGCGGTAACCGGGCAACTGTTTTTGAAGCCACTGGTAATCGGCTTCGAATGATTTGTCTTTCCAGTAGATGCGCTCGCGGTCGTCTTCATAGATGGTGGCCAGGAGACGGTTGCTGAGCTCGGAGAAGATGGCGCCCGAGAAGTCCACTTTGCCGAGCGGGTCTTTTTCGACGAGGGACGACTGGCCGGTGGCGGGATCCATGAGCATCAACCGGGAGAGGTTGAGGTCGCCGGCATCGGTGATGAAGTAAACCTTCGAGTTGGTCTCGTCGAAGCGGATGGGCTGGCAGGTTTCGAGGACGGAGCAGGAGTAGATTTTGGCGAAGCCTTTTTCGTCGGCGCGGAGGAATTCGGTGTCGCCGTTGTCGGCGGAACGGGTGGCGAGGCGAGGCTGCGCTTTGTGGTCGAAGACCCAGCCGGTGATGCGGTCTGTGTTGCGGCGGAGGAGGGTTTTTTCGCCGGTGGCGAGGTTCAGTTTGTAGAGGTCGTGCCAGGCGGCGTCGCGGTCGTTGAGGCCGATGTAGATGTGGGCGGGATCGGATTTCGGGACCTCATAGATCATGGTGCGGGCGCCCTTGGCGTTGGAGAGATTGCGCGAGACGGGGACCTGCGCGCCGGCGGGCGGGGCCTCGGCGGGGTTGACGGCGTAGACGTTGAAGTTCTCGTCGCCGTCCTGGTCCTTGACGTAGAGGATGAATTTCGAGTCGCGGGACCAGAAGTAGCCGGGCACGGGGCGTTTGGTTTCGGCAGTGAGGGGGCGCGCGGCGGAGAAGGGTTCATCCGCCTTTTTCACCCAAATGTTGCGGGCGCCCTGAAAGGGCTTGAGGAAAGAGATGTAGCGGCCGTCGGGCGAGATCTGGGCGCCGGAGATTTCGATTTCTCCGAAGAACAGATCGCGGTCGATGAGCGGGGGCAGTTGGGCGGGCGCGGGCGCGGCGAGCAACGCCGCGAGCAGCAAGCCGGAGCAGAAGTAGCGCATGGCTGGGGAGCCTCCTTTTGGGGGACAGGGGTCAGACACCATGCTGGCATACGCAGGGCGAGGGCGGGATGTTCCCGAAAAGCGGGCGCCATCCCCCGGGGCGGCAGCGGGGACCCGCCGAGAGAAATCCGGGCGCGGGGCAGGCCTGCGCGGCCGGGCTGAGCCGGGCGGGCACAGGACACCGGGGTTGTTTGCGGACGTGGGCGGGGGCTGCCGGGGCGCGGCCGCCGGGCCGGCGGCTATTTCAGCTTTTCCCGGAAAAAGTCCACGGTGCGCTTCCAGGCGAGCCGGGCCGCGGCTTCGTCGTAGCGCGGGGTCGTATCGTTGTGGAAACCGTGGTTGGTATTTTCGTAGAAATACGCTTGATATTCCTTGCTATTTTCCTGAAGCGCCGCTTCATAAGAGGGCCAGCCGTCGTTGACGCGCTTGTCCAGCCCGGCGTAATGCAGCAGCAAAGCGGCGCGGATTTTGGGGACTTCGGCGGCCGGAGGCTGGCCGCCATAAAACGGGACTGCCGCCGCCAATTCCTCGCCGAGCCGGACGGCGAGCATGTTGGCCACGCCGCCGCCGTAGCAGAAACCGACCACGCCAATTTTGCCCGAGCACTCCGGATGGCGCTTGAGCCAGCGCGCCGCGGCAATGAAATCCTCGTTGAGCTTCTGCCGGTCGACTTCGCGGAACAACTGCACGCCCTTTTCGTCATCGCCCGGATAGCCGCCTTTGCTTGTCAGCCCGTCCGGGGCGAGGGCCGCGAAGCCCTCGGCGGCGAGCCGCCTGGCCACATCCTCGATGTACGGGTTCAAGCCGCGGTTCTCGTGGACCACCAGCACGCCGGGGAGCTTGCCCTGGGCCTTGGCCGGCCGCACCCAGTAACAGCGGATGGAGCCGTTGCCCTGGGGCGATTCGACATCGACCCGTTCGGCCCGGATTCGCGGGTCGCCGGGCGCCACCTGCTGCGCCCAAGCATAGTCGGGACGCAGGCTCTCCCACAGCGCGGCTGCAGTGACTGCGCCGGTGGCGTAGCGCTGGGCGCCGTCAAGAAACGCGCGCCTGTCGATGTCGCCGTGCACGTAACGGTCGAACAGATCGAGCAGTCCTTGCGGAAATTCCGATGCTTTCTTTCTCTCCAAGGCGGCCCCTCTCACAGCGGAATGGTATCACGGAGGCGGACCTCCCGAGAGCGGGGAGGGCCGGTTTTCGGAAAAGAAGGCTGCGTCAGGCCGCACAGCCGCAGTGCCGCCGCAGTGCCGGCGCAGGGTGAGGCGGAGTGCGGCGGGGCGAAGCGCCGAAGGCTGGCGGGGAGTTATTTCATGAGCTGCTGAGACATCCGCAGCAGCGATTCCCGCATGGACTCGTGTTCGGGCGAGACCGGTCCGGGTAGCTGATCGGGCGGAGCGCCGCCCGGCTTCCATTGGAGGGAAGGCAGCCGCACCACTTCGCAAAATACCGAGACGAGCTCCGGATCGCGCCAGCCCAGGTCGGCCTCGTGCCGGAGCTGCCGGATGGCATCGTCCATGGAGTAGGCTTCCTTGTAGCTTCGCTGGGAGGTGAGAGCGTCGAAGATGTCGGCCAGTTGAAGGATGCGGGCCAGCAGAGGGATGTCCTCGCCCTTCAGCCCGTCGGGATAGCCGGAGCCGTCCCAGCGCTCGTGGTGGTTGCGAATGATCGGCAGCACGGGGCGCAGGGAGCGCATGGGGCGGCAGATTTCCTCGCCCTTCCACGTGTGCGAGCGCATGACGACCCACTCTTCCGGGGTGAGTTCGCCCTGTTTGAAGAGGATGGCATCGGGGACGGCCACCTTGCCGATGTCATGGAGAAAGCCGCCGCGGTAGAGCGCCAGCAGGTCTTCATCGGGCAGCCCGATGGCGGAGCCGAGCGCGACGCTGAGGGCGGCCAGGCGCTGGCAGTGGTTGCCGGTCTCCTTGTCCCGCTGTTCGACGGTCTGGGCCAGCGCAAACAGAATCGTCTCGGCTTCTTCGAGAGAATCCACGATCCGCTTGTGGCGCAACATGGAGCGGATGCGGGTGCGGAGGACGGCGGGCTGAAGCGGCTTGACCAGGAATTCGTCGGCGCCTGACTCGAGCCCGGCCACTTCGTTTTCCATGCCCTGCACGCTGGTCACGATGAGGATGGGGATCAGGTGCGTGCGGCGGTTGGACTTGATCTTGCGGCAGAGGTCGAGCCCGTTGCTGGGCCGTCCTGTGTGGTCGCTGACGATCCACTCCGTGATGACGAGGTCGACGTGCTCTGTTTCGAGCACCTGCAGGGCTTCTTCCTGGGAGCGGGCTTCGAGCAGGCGGTACGGGCCGGCCTTGAGGATGCCCTTGATGAGCTGGCGGTTCAACTCGACGTGGTCCACGAGCAGAATGGTGGCGCGGCCGAGCGAGTCTGCCCAGGGCATGGCGAGACTGGAGGGAGCGGCCATTGCAGCGGGCGGCGCCCATTCCGTGCCAGTCTGCGCTTGATCTGCCATCCCTTGTAGGGATCGGCAGCCCGGGGGGTTTTCTTTAACGGCGCGCTCAGTATCCGGCGGGGGCGGGCGAGGGGTTCGCCGACCGCACGATGGGAGGCAACCCGAGGCGGCGGCGGCATTCGTCGAGCATTTCCGCGGTGCGGGTGGCGCCGCAGCGGGTGGCGCCTGTGGCGCGGACTTCGAGCAGCGCGTCGAGGGTGCGCACGCCGCCGGCCGCCTTCACCTGGACATGCGGGGCGGCGTGCTTGCGCATGAGGCGGAGGTCGTCGAGCGTCGCGCCGCCCGGGGCGTAGCCGGTGCTGGTCTTGACCCAGTCGGCGTTCAGTTCGCTGCAAATTTCACAAAGCCGGATCTTCTGTTCGTCGGCGAGATAGCAGTTTTCGAAGATCACCTTCACTTTTTGCCCGGCCGCGTGCGCGACCTCGATGACGGCCTTCAGATCCCCGCGCACATAGTCCCAATCGCCGCTGAGCACGGCGCTGATGTTGACGACCATGTCGAGCTCTTCGCCGCCATCGGCGAGGGCGCGGCGGGCCTCGGCCACTTTGACCTCCGTCGTGTGGCCGCCGTGGGGGAAACCGATGGTGGTGCTGGCGCGCACGTTGCTGCCTTTGAGCATGGCCGCGCACATCGGCAAGGCATACGGCAGAATGCAGACGCTGGCCGCGTCGTAGTCGAGCGCCAGGCGGATCCCCTCCTCCAACTGCTGCCGCGTCAGCACGGGATTCAGCAGCGAGTGGTCGATCATTTTGGCGATGTCCAGGTAGGTGTAGTCCATGTGAAGGTCCCCGTGGCGGAAATCCCGTTTTCCCGCATTGCGGAAGCGCGTGTCAACCCGGCTGGCGGAACCTGCTACCTTCCAGGGTGTGACGGCTTGGGGCGCGCTGGCAGTGGCGGTTTCGATGAACGGCGGCATTCCGCTGCCGGAGGCGGTTTCCGCCGTGCAATGGCGGCACGGCAGAGCGGTGGCGCTGGCGGGCGCGCCTGGCGTGCCGGTGTTGGTGGTTCTGGCGCCGGAAGAGGAAGCGCGGCGGATCGAGGTGAAGCCCACTGTTGCGGGGGCCAGGCGGACGGAGGTGATCGACTTCACCGCCGATGAACAAGGCACGATCCATGCGCTGGTGTTCGAGTCCGTGCCGTTGGGGCGGGACCGGCGGCTGTTGTGCCGCTTTGGCGGGCAGGGCGAGGCGTCTTGTGAAGAGCTGGGCGAGCGGCGCTGCCTGCGGCTGGCGGCGGCGGGGCCTGAGGCGGCGTGGTGCTACGGAGAAGGGCCGGAAGGGATGCTGCTGCACCGTGTGGCGGGGCGGCAAGGGCCGCGGTTCTGGCTGCCCGCGGAAGGCGTGTTGCGCACGGCGGGCGCCCGCCGCGCGGCCTGGCTGGATTCACCCTCTCCCGGACGTTTGTGGCTCGTGCTTCCTGAGGCGGGGCTGCTTGCGGATGTGCGGCTGGCCGACGGCGAAACACGGATGGCGGAGCTGCCTGACAAGGGCAGGCTGACGGGCGCCGCGAGTTTTGCCGCGATGGGAGAGCGCCTGCTGGCGCTGCTGCCGCTCGGGCCGGCGGCGGGGCGGGAGCGGCTGGATGCGCCGTACGGGTTGTTCGAACTGCGCGGCGCGTGGCGCAGGATCGCCGCGGACAGGCAGTGGCTGCGGGGAGCGCGGCTGGCGGGCGCGGGCGGAGGCGCGGCGTGGGTATGGGACCGGGCCGGGCGGCGGCTGGAGCGCGTGGCCGTACCGCCGCGCTGAGCTTGCCTGCACGCGCGCCCGCGGGTATCGTGTTCGGGATGAGGGCTTCCCGGCGCGCTTTTTTTGTGCAATTGGCGGCGGCCTCGCGGCGGCGGGCGCGGCTGGAAGCGCTGGAGCGCGTGATGGGGCCGCTGCCGGCGGTGGCGGAAGAGGTCTCCTGGCGCGCCACGGGCGTGTGGCGCGAGAACGGATACACGCGGCGCCACATCCTGTTTCAAACAGAACCGGATGATTTTGTTCCGGCTTGGCTCCTCTTGCCGGACAGGCCGCACCGCAAGCGGCCCGCCGCGCTGTGCCTGCACCAGACGACCAGGATCGGCAAGGACGAGCCCGCCGGGCTGGGCGGCCGGCCGAACCTGCACTACGCGAAGGAGCTGGCGCTGCGCGGCTGGGTGGCGCTGGCGCCGGATTATCCGAATTTCGGCGAGTACCGCTGCGACCCCTACGCCCGCGGCTACGCGAGCGCGACGATGAAGGGCGTGTTCAACCATGCGCGGGCAGTGCGGCTTCTGCAATCGCTGGCGGAGGCGGACGCGCGTCGCATTGCGGCGGTGGGGCACTCGCTGGGAGGACACAACGCGCTGTTTCTGGCCGCTTTCGAACCGCGGGTGGCGGCGGTGGTGACAAGCTGCGGGTTCACATCGTTCCGCCGTTACATGGGCGGGGACCTGCGCGGCTGGAGCCATGCGGGCTACATGCCGAGGATCGCCGCCGAGTTCGGCTGCGACCCGGCGCGGATGCCGTTCGATTTTCCGGACGTGCTGGCGCTGATCGCGCCGCGGGCGGTGTTCGTGAACGCACCGCTCGAAGACAGCAACTTCGACGTCCGGGGCGTGCGCGAGTGCCTGGACGCGGTGCGGGGTCTGTTTCCGCGGGGCCGGCTGGCGGCCGAATTTCCCGCGTGCGGGCATGATTTTCCGGAGGCGGTGCGCCGGAAGGCCTGGGAGTGGCTGGAGCGGGTGCTGTAGGCGCCGCAGGAGTTCAGCCGGTCATTTCCTGCCAGGTGACGACCCGTTTTTCGTAAATCGAGCGCGTGCCCATCAGGGCGACGAGGGTGGCTTCGAAGGCGCTTTCGACGTCGTTGAGCGGACGTTTGCCGTTTCGCACGTTGTCGAGGAAGGCGGCCAGGGAAAGCTGCGTGGCGTTGCCGCCGGCGCCGGGCGTCTCGATCTTGACGCGCTCGCGCGACTGCCGCGGCTGGAACTCGGCGCGGATGAGATCGACGGCGCCTTCGCTGAGAAACACGCGCTCCTGGATGCCGGTGAAGCCGGGCGGGTCGAAGTAGTGGTGGCTGAAGCTGATCTGCAAGCCGCCGTCGAACTCGAAGAGGAGGCTGTAGTGGTCCATGACGGTGCGCCCCGGCGGCGTGTCGATGAACAGCGCAGTCCCGCCGTCGCCGTAGCAGCGCAGCGGCGGCTTGCCGGCGGCCCAGCGGAAGAGGTCGAGGATGTGGATGCCCTGGTCGACAACAATATCGCCGCATTTTGTTTTATCGAAATACCAGGGGATGTCGCGGGGCAGGTCGCCGCCGTGGCGCATGCCGTGGCAGAGGAGCACGCGGCCGGCCTTGCCGGCGTGGATCCACTGCATGGCGGCGGCGCGCGCGGGATCGTGGCGGAGCTGGAAGCCCACCTGCATCACGCCCTTGGCGCGCCGGGCGGCGTCGCGGACGGCGCGGCAATCTTCGACGGTGAGCGCGAGGGGCTTTTCGGCGTACAGATGCAGCCCGCGTTCGAGAATGGCGATGTCGATCTCGCGGTGGGTGAAATCGGGCGTGGCCTGGATGACGGCGTCGAGGTCTTTCACCTCGTCGAGCAGGCGGCGGTAATCGGTGAACGTGCGGGCGGGACCGCCTTTTTTCGCGACCGCCGTGGCCGCCGCATCGGCGCGGTCCGGCAGGATGTCGCAGACGGCAACCACCTCGGCGGCTTCCAGCTCGAGCAGGTGCTGGAGCAGGTAGGATCCGCGGTTGCCGGCGCCTACCAGGGCGACGCGGAGGCGTTCCTTGCGGGTTTGCGCGCGCAGGATGGCGGGCGCGGCGAGGATGGATCTGCGGGTCATGTTCATGGTTTCACGTCCTTGAGCAGGCGGAGCGCGGCCTCGACGAGGCGCTCGCCGCTGGATTCCGCGCAACGGGCGGTGACCACTTCGTAGTTTCCCTCCTTCCAGGCCTTGCGGTCGGGAAAGTAGCCGAGGCTGCCGTTGGCGAGGGAGACCACCACGGTGTGGCGGAAGGGCGAGGCCCGCTGGATGGCGAGTCCGAGCTCGACGAAAATTTCCCCGGGGAGGCCGACCCAGGCAACTTCAGCGCCGGCGGCCACGACCATGACTTCCGCCTGGCAGGCAGCCCGACCGCGGGATTCGAGATCGAGGATGCGGCGCGCCTTGACGATGTCGAGAAACGGCAGTTTCTCGCCCTGGTCCCAACGAGCGGCAATGGCGCGGCTCCAGGCCAGCTCTTCGGGTGTGTGGGGGACGGGATCGAGGGAGATGATGGTGCGGGCTGTGCGCAGCCGCGGCTGGGCGGCGGGCTCGAGCGCAGGAAGAGTGCGGATGACCTGGCCGGCGAGCACGGCGCCGATGCGGGCGGCTTCGGCATGGCCTTTCTGCGGGCGGGGGTCGGAGACGTCGACGTGATTCACGTTGCCGGAGCAGCCCATGGTGAAGATCGTGATTCCGCCGCCGCGCGCTCCGGAGAGCAGGCGGGATAGCGTGAAGGGATAATCGGCCGAGAGTTCCGTGCCGCCGACGGCATCGAGATGGAGAGCGTAGTTGACAAGCGTGGCGATGGGAGCGCCGTCTTCGGCATCGACCGTGATGACAGACACGCGCGGGTCGACGGGACCGGCGGGCGCAATGATTTTCGGGTTGCGCTTGCCGGGATTCCAGCCCACGGAGCCATCGGTCATGAAGAACCTGCGGTTGAACACGAGCGTGGGCTCGGAGGCTTCGGCGGCGGCAATGCGGGCGGGGCGGAGATTTTGGACCGCGGCGGCGACGCTATCGGCGATGCGGCCGGGGAGCCACTCGGCGTAGTCCCCGGCGACCTCCGGCGCGGTATGCGTGTGCGTGGCGCTGATGAACACGCGGGCCGGCGGGATTCCGGCCTGCGTTTCGACGAGGCGCCGCGCTTTTTCGACGACAGGCGCGGGAATCCAGATGAGATCGCAGGCCACCATGGCGACGCGCGTTTCGCCGTCATCGAGCACGAGCGCTTTGGCGTGCAGTTCGTCGTGGACGCCGGTGGAGAGGCGCTCGCGGAAATAGCCCGCCAAGGGCTGCGGTCCGGAGGGGGTGATCCGGACCTGCGCCGCGCCGGCGCGCAGCGGCTGTGCGGCGGGAAGATGGAAGCCGCAAGCGAGGGCCATCAGGGGAAAGACGGCGAGCCATCCCGGAAAGGCCTGCATCGCTCCGATCCTATCCAAATCAGGCTTTGGTGTCACCGGCTGCGGCCGGGCCCCGAGGCCGTGTATATTGTCAGATTTGGCCGCGACAGAAGCTCGGGAAATGGCCGCCATCCAATTGCAGCAGTGTCCAGTGTGCGGGCACAAACCGCTGGTCCGCAGGAAGAGGACGTTTTGGGAGAAATTCCGCCACGCGGCCGTGTACCGTTGCCCGTCCTGCCGGTTCGAGGCGGCGGCGCCGATCACGGTGGCTTACCCGCAGTTTTCCACCATCGCGCGCTGCCCGCACTGCGGGGGCACGGATCTGCGGGTGCTGCCGAAGCGAGACCCGATCGAGAAGATGTACCGGGGGCCGCTCAGCACGCTGTGGCGCTGGATGGGGGCGCCGCTGCTGTATTGCCGGTTCTGCCGGCTTCAGTTTTACGACTTCCGGCAGCGGATGGATTCCGGCGGCGATACAATCGCCTGACATGCGGATCTGTCTTTTGCTTGTCCTCGCGGCGGCCGCGGCAGGCGCCGACCGGCGCAACACGGAAACGCCCAACACAGACACGCGGCAGTCGTTCCAGGCGCCGGAGAGCGTGGAGGCGTGGAAGGCGCGGCGGCAGGGTTTGCGGCGACAGATCCTGGCGGCGGCGGGGCTGTGGCCCGCGCCGCCGAAACATGCTTTGACGGTTTTGTTCGCGGGCCGCGTGGAGCGCGACGGCTACACGGTGGAGAAAATCGCCATCGAAACGCTGCCCGGCTTCTGGCTCGGGGGGAATCTCTACCGGCCGAAGGAGCCGGGCCGGCACCCGGCGGTGCTGCACCCGCACGGGCACTGGCCGTACGGGAGGCTGGAGAACAGCGCGCTGTGTTCGACGCCGCTGCTGGGTGCGAACTTCGCCCGCAACGGCTTCCTCGTGTTCGCCTACGACATGGCGGGATACAACGACACGGGGCAGGCGCCGCACGATTTCACGGGGCCGGCGTACCAGCTCTGGAACTTCACGCCGCTGGGGCTGCAGTTGTGGAATTCGATTCGCGCAGCCGATTTTCTGGAATCGCTGCCGGACGCAGACCCGGGGCGGCTGGCGATGACGGGCGCGAGCGGGGGCGGCACGCAGACATTCCTGCTGGCGGCCGTGGACGACCGGCTGGCGGCGGCGGCGCCGGTGAACATGGTGAGCGGGCTCATGCAGGGCGGCTGCGTGTGCGAAAACGCGCCGGGATTGCGGATCGGCACGAACAACATCGAAATCGCGGCGCTGTTTGCGCCGCGGCCGCTGCTGCTGGTTTCGGCCACCGGAGACTGGACGCGGGAGGCGCCGCGGGTGGAATTCCCGGCGATGCAGAAAGTCTGGCAGCTTTATGGCAGGCCGGAGCAGATCGAGGTGGTGCAATTCGATGCGCCGCACAACTACCACAAAGAGAGCCGGGAGGCGGTGTACGAGTTTTTCCGCAAGCATCTGGCGCCGGAGCGCGCGCCGTGGCGGGAGCGCAACGCCACGGTGGAAAAATTGCAAGACATGCTGGTCTTCCACGGGCGCCGGCTGCCGGAAGGGGCGCTGACATTTGAGGAGTTGTTCGCGCAGTGGAAACGCACGGCGCGGGCGGCGGCGCGGCGGCTGAGCGCGGAAGAGGCGCGGGAGCGGCTGCGCGCGGCCTTCTATTGGGAGGGGCGGCCGCGGTTTGAGGAGCTTCCGGCGAAGTGGTTCGAGGGGCGCACCCCGGCGGTGGTGCTGCTCGACCCGAAGGGAATGGCGGCGGCGGAGAGGAGCGAGGAGTTCCGGGCGCTGCGGGCGGCGGGGCGGGCAGTGATGTTGCTGGACGCTTTCCAGACGGGGAGCGCGGCGGCGCCGCGCGACCGCTCGCACCGCCACTTCCTGACCTTCAACGTGAGCGACGACGCGGCGCGGGTGCAGGACGCGGCCGTTGCGGCGGAAGAAGCCTGGCGGCGAACGAAGCAGCCCGTCGAGTTGCGGGCTTCCGGCAAGGCGCGGTGGTGGGCGTTGTTTGCAGCGGCGGTGGCGGGCGCGCCGGCGCGGTTCGAGGCTTCGGCAGAGGAGTTCGACGAAGACGAGCCGCGGCTGGAGGGGGAGTTCTTCGTGCCGGGGCTGCTGCACGCGGGCGGCGTGGAGAGCGCGTTCCGGGCCGCTGCGGCAGGGGCGGCTCAGTTCAGGAAACAGGTGCGGTAGAGCGTGTCGCGCTGTTTGGGGATGAAGCCCGCGTCGCGGATGATGCGGCGCAGCTCCTCCTCCGAGGCGCGGTTGCGGGCGCCGGCGGCGCTGACGACGTTCTCCTCGATCATGATGGAGCCGACGTCGTTGCCGCCGAAGCGGAGCCCGACCTGGCAGACCTTGAGCCCCTGCGTGACCCAGGAGGACTGGATATTGGGCACATTTTCGAGATAAAGGCGGGAAATCGCGAGCGTTTTCAAATACTCGACGCCGGTGGCTTCTTCCTTGACAAAGCGGCCGAGGGAGGTATTTTCCCGCTGGAAAGACCAAGGGATAAATGCCGTAAATCCGCCTGTTTCCTCCTGGATGCGGCGGATGACTTCCAGGTGGTGGACGCGCTGTTCGATGGTTTCCCCGCAGCCGAACATCATGGTTGCCGTGGTGTTCATGCCCAGGCGGTGGGCGGCGAGATGCACGTCGATCCACTCCTGGGCGGAGCACTTCAGGCGTGAAATGCGGTGGCGCACCTCGTCATGGAGGATTTCTGCGCCGCCGCCGGGGATGGAGTCGAGACCGGCGTCGCGCAGGCGCGCGATGGTTTCGCTGATGCCGAGACCGCTGGTTTCCGCAATGCACCAGATTTCCGGGGCGGAGAAGCAATGCAGCCAGATGCGGGGAAAGCGGCGCTTGATGGCGCGGAGCAGTTCCTCGTACCACTCGATCTTCAAATCGGGGTTGAGCCCGCCCTGCATGAGGACGCCCGTGCCGCCGAGATCGATGGTTTCCTGGATCTTGGCGCAAATGGTGTCGGTGTCGAGCACGTAGCCTTCCTTGTGCCCCATCGGGCGGTAGAAGGCGCAGAAGCTGCAATACTCGGTGCAGAAATTCGTGTAGTTGATGTTGCGGTCGATGATGTAGGAGACGACCCCTTCCGGGTGCCATTTGCGGCGCATGGCGTCCGCGGCCATGCCGATCCCGATCAGATCATCGCTGCGGAACAGTTCGGCTGCTTCTTTCTGCGTCATCATCGGCGGTCAGCTCCCGGGGCGCCGGCGCGCCGTCCAGAGCGCGCGCGGCGCGAAGGAAGGCCTCCAGCCCGCTGCGTTCGGCATCTCCGAGACGGAACCTCACATGGCGCTCGAAGTAGCGCGCGACCAGCTCCCTGGAAAAGCCCCTCGAATCGGCCTCGCTTTTAATGATAGCGTCCATGCGGCCCCGGCCGTAAGAAAACGACTCCTCGAGAAGGGCGTCCACGCCGGCCAGCGGGGCGCCGGGGCGGCCCGCCCAGACGGCGAACACCATGGGCAGGCCGGTGAGTTCGAACCAGGCTTGCCCCAGGTCGAGGCACGCCAGTCCGTTCTGTTCCGGCTCGGCGGCCAGCGCCGCATCCCCGATCAACAGCGCGGCGTCCGCGCGGGAGAGCATCGCATCGAGGCTTGGCGGCATGGCCTCGACGCGGGGCGAGGCGCCGAACTGCTCCCGGAGGACAATGCGGGCCAGCTCGACGGAAGTGCGGGAGCCGATGTCGGCGGCCAGGGTCTCGACCTCCGCCCAGGGCTTGCGCGAAAACAGCAGGATGCTGCGCACTTCGCCGCGGCAGGCGATGCAAAGTGCGGAGACGGGCCGGAGCGCGTGCCGATCCATTTCGATGACGGGAACGATGCCGAGATCGGCCTCGGCGGCGACGACTCTGCGGGCGCACTCCGAGGGGACGGCGAAGCTGAGTTCGGCTGCGTTCTTCAGGGGCCCGTGGAGCAGCCCCCACACGAGCGGCGCCGTGTTCAGATAGCTGACGGCGCAAATGCGCGGCTTGCCCTTGATGCCCCCGCTGGTGCTCAAGTACAAGTGTACCAAACCCCCGGTACTGGCCCTCTTGAACCATAAGTTTGTGGCGGCCAACACAAATTCCGTTCATAATGTAGGCAGTGTTTGCAGTCTAGAGGAGGGTGTGTGCGATGACACGTTCGCTCTTGTTGGCGGCAGTGTGGGCGGCTGCATGGGGAGGCGCCGCGCAGGCGCAGGTTCTGAACCCGCTTCCGGCAAAGGTTTTCGGGCAGCCCGACAAGCCCCGCAGCCTGCAGCAACTGGTGAACCCGATTGCCGTTGCGCCGAACATGGCCAAGGCGAACAGCCTGAACGGGCCGAACAGCGTGGCGCTGGACACGAGCGTCTCGCCTCCAATCCTCTACATTGCCGACACGGGCAACCATCGCGTGCTTGCATGGCGTGATGCGATGGAGGTGTCCATGGCGCGGCCCGCCGACCGCGTGATCGGCCAGCCGAACTTTCACTCCACCGCGCCCGGCGTTTCGGCCACGGCTTTGTTCACGCCCTCCTCGGTCGCCGTCGACGCGATGGGCAACCTCTTCGTCATGGATGCGGGCAACAACCGCATCTTGCGGTTTCCGAAGCCTTTCGAGCAGCCTGAGGGCGAAGCAGTCCGCGCCGACCTGGTGATCGGCCAGCCCAACCTGCAATCCAATCTCCCGAACCGAAGCAGCGCGGCCAGCGCAGCGCCCACGGCGTTCACGATCCGTACGAATGGGCCTAACACGGGCGGCATCCAGAACGCGTCGCTTGTTTTTGATGCCGATGGCAATCTCTGGCTCAGCGATTCGGGCAATCACCGCATTCTGCGGTATCCAGCCGACGAGGTGCGGGGGCCGTCCAACACGTCCTCTTCCGGCAGAACCATCTCGGCCGATCTGGTGCTGGGGCAGCCGGATTTCGTGTCCGCGACCGCAAATCAGGGCCGCATCAGCTTTAACCCGCCGGACCGCCTGCTGCGCGACCGCATTCGTTTCGGCGGCCCGCTGGCCATCGACTCCGCGGGCAATCTGTTCTTTGCCGATGACCTGGCCCGCGTGCTCGTCTGGCAACCGCCCTTTTTCAACAATAAACCGGCCTCGCGGATTCTCGGCTTCTACGTGCTCCGGCAAGGGGGAACGCCTCCGCCCGATGTGAACCCCTACACGTTCGGCTTCACGCTGGGGCAGAGCGGCAGCAACATCATCTTTACGGGCGGGCCGCAAGGGTTGTGGTGCGACGGGGAATTCCTGTTTGTTGCCGACACGTACAACCACCGCGTGGTCCGCTACGACCCGGTGTCAACGTGGCCGCCGGAAGACCTGCTTCAGGGGCAGATCTCCCCGCAGATGAGCGCCGTGTTCGGCCAGGAGAATTTCAATCAGAACCAGCCCAACCGCTGGCAGTACGCCGAGCCGACGGCGGAGTCATTCAACCTCCCGGTGGGCGGCGCTTCCGCCCCGGGGCGGATGTTCATCGTGGACAAGGGCAACAACCGGGTGCTCAGCCATCCCTATGATTCCGGCTCAGGCGTGGTAATGATGGCCGATGCCGCCTTCGGGCAGCTCGAGTTTGCATTCAGGGCGCCCAACCTGATCGAGGGCCGCGAGCTGCAGCAGGTTTACCTGTGGAATCTCCAACGCGGGAGTCAGGTATTCCCGGTGGGCGTGGGGCCGGCCATGGCCATCCACTATCCTGACAACCCCGACGAGCCGCCCCATCTGTATGTCGCCGACCCCGGCAACCACCGCGTGCTGGCGTACTGGGACGCCCGCCAGTTTGAGTTCGGCAAGGTGGCGGATTTCGTCATCGGCCAAGTGGGACACACGCGCGCTTTGGTCAACTCGCCCCACAACAACCCCTCGCAACCGACGAGGACCGGACTCCGCTTGCCGTCGTCGGTGGCGGTGGATGCCGAAGGCAACCTGTGGGTGGCCGACACAGGCAATGGGCGGCTGCTGCGCTTCCCCCGTCCTTTCGACCGCTGGGAGCATCATCAGGAAGCCGATCTCGTGCTTGGGCAGCCTGATTTCGAGACCGCGCCGGACGGCGAACCGAGGCGCGAGCGGATGGCATCGCCGGTCAGCGTGGCGGTGTCCGGCGACGGCAAGGTGATTGCTGCCGATGCCACGCACAACCGCGTGCTTGTGTTCCAGGGGCCTTTCGAAAACGGCCAGCCGGCCATGCTGGTGCTCGGCCAGCCGGACGACCGGTCGGCGGCGCCCGGCAGCGATCCAACCCGCCTGTCGCTGCCCCTTTCCGTTGCAGTGGACAGCGAACAGCGGATTTACGTGGCGGACACGAACAACGACCGGCTGCTGGTGTTCGACCGGCCCGAGTCTCTCGCCGACGGCAGCGGGCCCGGGTTGGTGGCAAACCTCGCTGCCAACAACCGCAACGTGACGCCTGCGGGCGTCACGGTCAACCGCGCCAACGGGGAAATCTGGATCGCCGACGCGCGCGGCAACCGCGTGCTTCGCTATCCCGGCTACGTGGATCTGGTCTTCGCCCAAGCGCCCGTAGCGCCCGTGTGGAATTACGGCTTCACGACCTACAGGCCCCGGTCGCTGGTGCTGGACAACCGGGGCGCGTTGATGGTGGGCGATGCCGCCAACCGGATCACCATGCACTTTCCGCTGCATGGCGTGCTGAACGGCGCCAGCGGATTCCCGCGGATCGCCCCGAACACGATCGTGACGCTGGAGGCGCCCGACGTGTCATTCTCAGGGTCGCTCGAGCAAGCCAATGGCAGCCCATTGCCGAAAGACCTGGCCGATGTGGAGGTGTTGGTGGAGGGAATGCCCGCGCCGCTGATGAGCGTCAACGGCAGCGTCATCCGCCTGGTGGTGCCCAAGGACGCGCCGATCTCGGGATTGGCGGAGTTCCTGGTGCGGAAGCGTTCCACGGGCGAGATTCTCGCCCACAATTACGTCACGATGTCGAACGCCTCCCCGGCGGTGCTGTTTGCGGGGACGAACCCCGCCACGCAAGGGCAGGCGCGGGCGGCGAACCAGGACGGCTCGCCGAACAGCTCCTCGAACCCGGCGCAGGTGGGGCAGGAGGTGACGGTGTATCTGACGGGGACGGGGCGGATCGACGGGATGCCCGAGGACGGAGAGGCGCCGGCGGGCGAAGTGCCGGTGAGCGATGTGCAGGCCTATCTCATCGGCACCTCAGGCGCGCCGACTGCGGCAACGGTGGTGTCTTCGACACTGGATCCGGCGGAGCCGGGCGTATGGCGGGTGCGCGTGCGCGTGCCGCAGGTGGCCATCGACGGCAATTACGGGTTTGCGGTGATCTACCGGAGCATGGCAAGCAACCGGATGCCGGACGGGTCGCGGACGTCGTTGCCGACGATCGCGATCCGGCGTTAGGCGCGGAGGTCGAGCAGCGCGGACTGTTGCGGCTCGGCGAGGCGGCCGAGGGAGTCTGCAAGCCGGAGGTGAGGGTCGAGGGCGGCGAGGGCCTCTGCGGCCTCGCGGCGCAAGGCGAGGGCTTCGCGTTCGCAGGCATCGCCCAATTGGCGGATGCGTTCGAGGGCGGCGCGCGCGAGGGGCGTGGCGCGGCCGGACTGGCAGAGGGCGAGGACGTGATGGAGCAGCGTGGCGCGGCGCTCCATGGCCTCAAGGTAGCGGGGGTCGCGGCGCTGGAGTAGGGCGAGGAGTTCCTCGGTGGCGGCGGCGAGCTCGGCGAGGGGCTGTTCGAGGGGGGTCATACGTTGGTGGGCCGTTTGCCGAAGGCGACGGTTTGGAGGCTTTCGATGGCGGCGTTGAGCATGGTTTTCTGGCCTTCGAGCCGCGCCAGCAGGGTATCGGCGGCCTGGAGGCGGGCGACGAGGGTGAGGCGGGTGGCGCTGACGCGCTCATAGATGGCGTTGATCTGGCTGGCGAGGCGCTGGTCGGTGCGATCGAGGTTCTGAAGGAAGGCGGTGAGCGACCCGGTGAGCGGGTCGCTGTACTGGGACAGCCGCGCCTCGAGGGCGGACAATCCGGTGGCGCCGTTGCCGAGCAGGGAGAAGACGGCGGGGATTTCGCTTTCGGCGAGATTCTGGACGGCGGAGGGGTTGAAGGACATGACGCCGTCGGAGGCGATGGAGACGCCGAGTTCGAAGAGGCTGCCGCGGGGGCCGGAGGCGCGGTAGCCGGTGATTTCGCGCAGGACGGCTTTGAGGTCGTGGATGAAGGACTCGCCGGTCAGGGAGCCTTGCCGCTCTCCGGTCTGGGCGTCGAGCTTTTCGACGAGCTTGTTGTAGGCGGTGACGAAGCCCTGCAGCGCGCTGGCGACGCCGGCGGAGGAGGGCCGGACGCGGACGTCGACGTTGTCGCCGGGCGCGGTGGTGGCCTTGAGTTCGAGCGTGACTCCGGCGATGGCGCCGGTGATTGTGTTCGAGCTGGAGGTGATGGCGACGCCGTTGAGTTCGAACTGCGCGTCCGAGCCGGGCGAGACGGCGGCGAGCAGGTTGGAGCCGGGATCGCCGGGAGTGAGGCGGAGTTCGATGGCGCGCTGGCCGGTTTCGTTGGCGGTGATGGAGAGGTAGTAGCGCTGGGGGCCGGCGCCGGTGTCAAGGATGGAGGCGGTGAGGCCGAGGCCGCTTGAGTTGATGGCGTCGCGCAGCCCGGCGAGGTTGTCGGCTTCGGGGGCCAGCGTGAGGGTGCGGGTCTCGCCGTCGACGGCCAGCTCGAGCGAGCCGCCGCCCCCGATGACGGGCGCGGCGGTGGTGTCGGCGTAGCCGGATGTGGTGCGGGAGACGGCCTGGGAGGCGAGGCTGGTGATGTTGGTGATGCGGTACAGCCCCGGGGAAGCAGCCGCCGTGGCCGTGGCCTGGACGGCGAAGGAACTGCTGGTTGCCGTCAGCGCGCCGCCTTGCGACAACTGCCCGAGTTGCCTCAAGCCCGCCGCCAGATCCGCCACCGCGGAGCGCAACTCGGCCGCCGCCATCTTCCGGCTCAGCAAGCCCGCCTGTTCCTGCTCGAGCGCCCGGGCCGGCAGGCTGGCGATCGAAACGGAGCGGTCGAGGATGACCTGGAAATCGTCGGAAAAGCTGCTGATGCCGGAGAATGTGAGTGGGGCAAGCGCCATCGTGCGGGCTCCGCGTCTTGCTTATCGGCCCCGGCCTGGCGCTTTTGCAGGGATTTTTTCCGTCCAGCCTTATTTGCGGAGAATCCGCCGCAGGGTGAACATGCCCGCCTGCAGCGGCGAGTGTTCGAGCTTGCGCCAGTTGTCGCTGACCGAGAGCAGCATGCCGCTGACATGGTTGGAGCGCGAGGAGCAGAGGAAGCGCGCCAGCGCGACCTGCTCTTCGGGCCGCGTTCCCCCGGAGGAGCGGAGCTTGAGCGCCGCATCCAGCTCGGCGGGGCCGGCCAGGGCCCCGGCGGCGATGATGTCGTCGGTGAGGCTCGTGTATGTGGGGCCGGGATTCATGCAGTTGACCTGCACATTGGCCTCGCGGACCTCTTCGGCCAGCGTTTCGGCCAGCCGCGCCAGCGCCGCCTGCGCCGCGCTGTAAGAGGAAAAGTTCGCGCGCGGCTGCGCGGCCCCGGGGCCGGCGAGCAGCACGATCTTGCCCGCGCGCGCCTCCAGCATGTCCGGCAGCACGGCCCGGCACAGGTGCATGGCGCCGCCGAGGTTCGTTGCCACGCCGTCCAGCCACGCCGCCGGATCGCAGCCGGCCAGCGGCCCGATGGGGCCGAAGGCGCCGTGCGCACACAGCAGCACGCGCGCCGGGCCGGCCGCGGAGCGAAACCGCGCCACCGCCTCCTCGACCTGGCGGAAATCCCGGACATCGCACGGCAGTTGCACGGCCTGCCCGCCGCTGTGGGTGATTTCCAGGTGCGCCAGCTCCAGCTCCGCTTTCGAGCGGGCCAGCAGCCCGACTTTGGCGCCCAGCCCGGCGAAGGCCAGCGCCAGCCTTTTGCCGATGCCCCGCCCGGCGCCGGAAACCAGCACCGCCTGATCCTGGAATTCGCTCGCATCCGCCACGGGAAGAATTCTCCTTCCCGATCCTAGCAAGCCGCCCGCATGCGCGAGCAGCCGGCCGGGCGCGGAACGGGGCCGGGGGGTCAGCGGACGCCCTTGCTCTGATAGAGCCCCTGATCGGCGCGGCGCAGCAAGTCCTCGAGCGACTCGCCCGGGCGGTGTTCGGCCAGCCCCATGGAAAGACTCACGCGCACCCGCCGCGTTTCGCCGCCCAGGGAGAGCTGGTAGTCGCCGGTGAGGGATTGCTCGAGCAGCCGCGCCCGCGCCATGGCGTCGCGCAGCGGCGCGGGCAGCAGCACGACGAACTCGTCCCCGCCCCACCGCGCGGCCATGTCATCGGCCCGGAGCTGGTGCTTCAAACGGCTGGCGAAGACGCGGAGCAATTCGTCGCCGGCGAGGTGGCCGTGCGTGTCGTTGACGCGCTTGAAGTGGTTCAGATCGATCAGCACCAGGCTGAAGGGCACGCCCGACTGGATCATCTCCGTGGCGCGGCGCTCGAAGGAGGAGCGGTTGGCCAGCCCGGTCAGCGGGTCGCGCTGCGCGGCGCGCTCGACTTCGTCCAGCCGGCGGCGGTAGGCGTGCATTTCTTTCTCGAGATCGGCCACGATCTGGCGGTTTTCCTGGCGCATCTCTTCGACGAGCGAGTTGATCAACTGGACCTGGGCGAGAATCTGGTGGCGCAGGTCGTGCAGGTCGTCGCGCTCGGCCGCCCGCTGCAGCCCCTGGGCGACGCCGAGGAACTCCGATTCATGGCGGCTGCCGCGGTCCTGCAAGGAAGCGGCGGTGGATTCCAGCAGCCGGACGACTTCGGCCAGCTCCACCGTGCCTGCCAGCTCGCGGGCGATGAATTCGTGCGTGGTCTCCAGCGCCCGGTCCAGGTCCTGGCGCGCCGCGGCAAAGGCGGGGCCGTCAGGCTCCTCGGCCAGCCGCTGCCGCGCCGCCGCCACGGATGGAGGCCGCCCCTGGATCTTTTCCGCGCAGGGCAGGAAGACATGCCGTTCGACGCCGGTCAACGCTTCCAGATAGGCTTTCAGGGCCGTCTGAAAGAGGGCGTGCTGGTATTCGGCTTTTTCGAGGCTGGCTCGCAGGCTGATGAACTCTCGGGTCGACATGGCCTTCGCGGTCTCCGCGTCGAGTCCCATATCGGCCGGGCGGCGCCGTTCATTGAGGATTTGTCATCGCCTTTGCGTTTGAAAGGGCAACGATTTGCGCGCGCGGCCGGGATCGGCTACCATGGGAAGTTGTGGCGTCGCCAGCGGCGCGAGCTTGCGCCGGGACGCCTGCCAACCCGCCGGGACCACACAGAGTTCTGTTCCCGCAGCGTCATCGAGAGGTTAGACCCATGTTTGCAGTGATCGAGACTGGCGGCAAGCAATACCGCGTCGCGCCCGGCGATACCGTGGTGGTGGAGACGCTGGGCGGCGAAGCCGGCGCGGCGGTCGAGTTCGACCGCGTGCTCGCCGTGGGCAAAGACGACGGCACGCTGGTGACCGGCGCCGAGGCGGCGGCGGCGCGCGTGCGCGGCCAGATCGAGGAGCACGGGCGCGGCGACAAGGTGATCGTCTTCAAGTTCAAGCGGAAGAAGCAGTACAAGCGCACGATCGGCCACCGGCAGAACTTCACGTCGGTGAAGATCTCCGAGATCGTGTTCTGAACACGGGAGAGGGTTTTGCATGGCGCATAAAAAGGGACTTGGAAGTTCGAAGAACGGCCGTGACAGCACGGCGCAGCGGCTGGGCATCAAGGTTTACGGCGGCGAAATCGTGAAAGGCGGCGCCATTCTGGTCCGCCAGCGGGGCACGCGCTACAAGCCCGGCGACAACGTGGGCATCGGCAGCGACGACACGCTGTTTGCCCGCGTCGGCGGGCGTGTGGAATGGCGCGACCGCGGCCGGCTGGGCAAGTGGGTCAGCGTGGTCGAGATGGAATCCTGACCCCGCCCCGGCCGACAGCCTTTTCGATTCCGGGCCGCCCGGCGTGCGAAAGGCGCGGGCGGCTCTTCCTTTTGCGCGGCGCCTGTTGAGCGGCCCCCCAAGCGATGTTCGTTGACGAAGCCATCATCCGCATCAAGGCCGGCGACGGCGGCAACGGCTGCGTTGCTTTCCGGCGCGAGAAATACGTCCCGCGCGGCGGCCCGAGCGGCGGCGACGGCGGCCGCGGCGGCGACGTGATCCTGGTGGCCAGCCAGCACCACAACACGCTGCTGCATTTCCGTTTCAATCCCGAGCACCGCGCCGAGCGCGGCCGGCACGGCGAGGGCAGCAACCGCACGGGCCGCAGCGGCGCCGATCTGGAAGTGCCCGTGCCGGTGGGCACGGTGGTCTACGACGCCGAGACGGGCGAGCCGCTGTTCGACTTCACCGCGCCGGAGCAGCGTTTTGTCGCCGCCCGCGGGGGCCGCGGGGGGCGCGGCAACCAGCACTTCGCCACCCCCACGCACCAGGCGCCCACGCGCGCCGAGCCGGGCCAGCCGGGCGAGGAGCGCCGCCTCCGCCTGGTGTTGAAACTGCTGGCCGATGTCGGCCTCGTCGGGTTCCCCAACGCCGGCAAATCCACGCTGATCTCACGCATCTCGGCCGCGCGGCCCAGGATCGCCGACTACCCGTTCACGACGCTCGAGCCGCATCTGGGCGTCGTCCAGACGCCCGACCAGCGGACGTTCGTGGTCGCCGACATCCCCGGGCTCATCGAGGGGGCTCACGAGGGCCACGGCCTCGGCGACCGCTTCCTCCGCCACATCGAGCGGACGCGCCTGCTGCTGCATCTGGTCGATGTCAGCGAAGCCAGCGGCCGCGACCCGAAGCACGACTTCGACGTGATCCTCGAAGAGCTGGCAGGTTACAGCGGGGAACTGGCCCGCAAGCCGATGTTTGTGGTCGCCACCAAGCTCGACATCCTGCAGGACCGCCGCCGCCTGGAGAGCCTGCGCCGGAAGGCCAGGCGCAAAGGGCTCCCGTTCTTTGCCATCTCGGCCGTCACGGGCAAGGGGCTGGACGAATTGTTGCACGCGGTGGCCGGGGCCGTGCTCGCGCCGGCCCCGGCTTCGGCCTAGACGGGCCGGCCGCCACAGGCCGGATCGCCGGGACGTTCAGCACTGCCGGAGGGCGGAGTCTCTTGGGGAGGAAAGGGCCTCGTCCAGCGGGAGCGCCGGGCGGGAGACCACCCGGTTTCGCCCGCCGCGCTTGGCCAGGTACAACGCCGCATCGGCCAGATCGACGAGCTGGAGTTCGGACTCGGCCGCGTTCTGCGGCCACGCCGCCACGCCTGCGCTGATGGCAATCGAGACCGAGCCGCGGCCGCAGGGAACGAGCATGGAACTGACCGCCTGCCGGATCCGCTCCGCGACCGAGGCGGCTTCCTCAAGGCCGGAAGAGGGCAGCACGGCAAGGAACTCCTCCCCGCCGTAACGGATGAGCACATCCTCCTGCCGGAGAACAAGCCGCGCCTGTCGGGCGACCCACATCAGCACCCGGTCGCCGGCCAGATGCCCCCAAGTGTCGTTGACCGCCTTGAAGTGGTCGATGTCCAACATCACCACTGCCAGCGGCGCCGTGGCTCGACGGGCGCGGGCAAACTCCTCGCGAAGCCTCGCCAGGCCGAAACGCCGGTTGTAGCAACCGGTGAGTCCGTCGAGCGCCGCCACCCGTTCCAACTCGTCGTAGGCCAAGGCGTTGTGGAAAGCGAGCGCCAGGGGGCGGCTCAGGAGGTGGAGCCGCCGCACTTCCTCCTCGGTGTACGGGCGGTCGCTGGCCAGCAGCACGACCCCAAGACCGCGCCCGTGGTGGCAAACCGCCTGCACCAACACGGCCCGGGGCGGAAAATGCGCCAGCAGCCGGTCCAGCAGGATGCCCCCCGGGATCTCGATCCTTGCCTCGCCCTGCCGTTCCAACACGCGGCAGACTTCCGGGTGCTGCGCCAGCGACTCCGGATCCGCCAGCCCGCGGGAAGCGCACAGTTCGAGTTGGCCCTCGCTCGCCAGGTACACGGCGCCTCCCGCCGACAGGGTGTGATCCACCAGTTCGTCAAGCGCCGTGCGCGCCATCTCTTCCAGCCGGAGCCGCTCCACGAGGCGCTCGCCGAGACGGCGCATCGCGGCGTTGGTTCGCAGCGCGTCGCCCAGCGCCGCGGCCATCAGGTTGAACGCCTCGCTGGTGCGGCCCAGCTCGTCGTCGGAGTCGACCGGCAGAAAGCAGTGCTCCGGATCGCAGCCGCAAGGGTCGGCCCCGATCTGGACCCGCTCGAGCGCGGCCCGCACTTCCTCGAGCCGGCTGGCGAGCAGGCGCATTCGCGCCCGCACCACGCTGTTGGCGATGAGCATGTTCACCCCGGCAACCGTCAACCCCGCCACCAGGCAGTAAATGTGAAAGCGCCAGGTGAGCGCATGTTCAACAGGCACACCCATCTGGTGCACCGCACGGGGAAACGCCAAGCCGACCAAAAGGCCGAAGGCGGCCATCACGATGGCCAGGTCCCGGAAAACGCTGCGCGTCAGGCGGATGGGCATGCCGCAAAAGGAGACCAAGCGCATGCCCTTCCAATCGGCAGGGAAACGCCACGTTTTAAGATAACTTCATCTGCGGCGCGCCTCCGCCGAGGCGGCAGCGTCCGCGCGCCGCTCAGCGGCCGCCGTCAGAGGCCAGGGCCGCCGGCGAATACTGCCGCCGCTCGGCCAGGTACTGCTGTTCGGCCAGCGCCTTGTAGACCTGCCCGGCGATGCCGGACGCCACGGGGCCGTTCACGGGCGCGCCGCCGGTGAGCAGCACGGTGACCACCAGCTTGCGGCCGCCCACGTCGTTGAAGCTGGAAAACCACCCGAGGTGCGTCCGCGAGTCCGTGCAGGTGCCCGTTTTGCCGAAAATCGGCGTCGAGGGGTCGAAGGCGGCCCGCCGGGCGGTGCCGTAGTCGACGGCGCCCATCATGCCCGGCAGGATGTCCTCGATCCGGGCGGCCAGATCGATGCGCCGCTTGAGCCGCGGCACCAGCCGTTCGGCCTCATCCTGCGTGCGCGGGTGCTGGAGCCAGTACAGGGAGCCGCCGTTGGCGATGGCGGAGACCATGGCCGTCAACTGCAGCGGGGTGATGGCGATGGCCTCGCCGAAGCTCGTCATCATGCCGCAGGGCACCTCCTGCGGCTTCCATTCCGGCAGAATGCCGGCGCTTTCCCCCTCGATGTCCAGCCCCGATTTCTCGCCGAGGCCGAACAGTCGCGCGTAGTGGAAGATGCGGTCGAAGCCGAGCTTTTCGCCGATGTCGAAGAAGAACTTGTTGTTGGAGCGGGCCAGCGCTTCGGTCAGGTCGATGGATTCGCGCCTTGTGAGCCGCAGCCGCGTGCCGCGGTCGATGATGCCCTCGTGGAGGCCTGCGACGGCGGCCACCAGCTTGATGGTGGAGCACGGCTGGTAGGCGCCCGTGCGGGCCAGCTTCTGGTTCACCATGGCCAGAATGCGGCCGGTGAACGGGTCGGCCACGACCACGCTGCCGTTGTAAGGCCCGAGCGCCTCCACTGCGGCGCGCCGCACTACGGGATCTTCGCCCTCGGCCGCGTCGCCGAGCGTGGAGTCGGCGTAGGTCGGCGTCGACCACGGGCTGAAGCTGCGGCGCCGGGCCGTCCCTGGCCGCCGTGCCGGGGCCGCACTCAGTGCGCGGGCCGGCCTGGCGGCGGTGCGGCTGGCGCCTGCGGCGGCGGCCTGTTTCGCGGCCGGCTTTCTTCGCGCAGCTTGCCGGGACGCCTTCTCCGGCGGGGAAGAGCGTGCGGCGGAGCGCGATTCCGCTCGGGCTTGTTTCGGGACCGGCGCGGCGGCCGTCTTCGAGGAAGTCCGCACAGCGGCGGCTTTCTTCTTCGAATCTGCAGAAGGCCGGGTTTTCGGTCCCTGCGCGGAGAGAAGCGCTGCGCCGAGCAACGCCAGGCCAAGAAGACGGATCATGCTTCCCGCTTCCTCTCGAATCCGGATTTCGAGGCGGAAGACGCGCCCGGCGTCCCGCCCGGGTCAAACAAGACAACCCTATTCTGTTGTATCGGCTGCCCGTTCGTCAAGCTTCAATTGCAAGTGCTCGCCCCGGGGCGGGGTCGGTTGTAAGCTAGGGGAGATGGCGATCCGCATTTCGATGGGGTCGTGGTCGTTCGCGTTCGGGCCGTATGCGGCCGAGCCGAAACCGCTGGAGGAAGTGGCGCGCCGGCTGGCCCGCGCGGGCTACGACGGGATCGAACTGAACGGCTATCCGCCCCACGCGACGCTGGAGCGTTACCCGGCGCGCGCGGCGCGGGCGGAGCTGAAGTCGCTGCTCGAGGGGCTGGGGCTTGGCATCTCGGGCTATTCGGCTGACCTGAGCGCCTGGAACCCGGTGATCGAGGAAAACCGCCAGGCCTACCTGGACCGCTTCCGGCGGCTGGTGGAGTTGTGCCACGAGCTCGGCAGCCCGATGATCCGCGTGGACACCGGCACGGCGCCGGGGTCGCTGACCGACCGCGAGTATCACGCGGCCTTCCACCACCTGGCGGACTTGTGGCGCGAGTGCGCGGAGGCGGCCCGAGAGGCGCGCGTGGTGATGGCGTGGGAGTTCGAACCGGGCTTCGTGTTCAACAAGCCGAGCGAGGTGGCCGGGCTGTACGAGGCGGTGGGCCACCCGTGGTTCCGCGTGCTGTTCGACACGGCGCACGCCTACATGAGCGCGGTCGCGGGGGCGCGGCAGCACGGCGCGAAGGAAACGCTGGAGGGCGGCGTGGCGGAGTTCATCGAGAAGCTCGGCGCAGCCATCGGGGCGGTGCATGTGATCGACAGCGACGGCACGCTGTATGGCGGCGACACCAGCCATCATGTGCCGATCGGGCAGGGGCGCGTGCCCTGGCGGTTTGTCGCGCCGGCGCTGGGGGCGCTGCCGCGCATCGAGTGGTGGTGCGCCGACCTTTGCTTTTACCCTGGCGCATGGGAGATGGTGGAAGACAACCTGCGCGCCGCCCGCGAGATCGCCGCTCTGGCCGAGCCGCGGGCCGCCGGCGAGGATTCCCCAAGGAGGTGACGCATGCGTTTGCTGCCGCTGTTGCTGGCTGCCTCTGTTTCAGCCGGCGCCCAGCCCGCCTATGACCTGCTGTTGAAAGGCGGCCACGTGATCGACCCGAAAAACGGCGTCAGCGCGCGCCGCGATGTGGCCGTGGCGCGGGGCAGGATCGCCCGCGTGGCGCCGTCGATCGACCCGGCGCAGGCGGCCCGCACGGTGGATGTGACGGGCCTCTACATCACGCCGGGCATCATCGACATGCATGTGCACGTCTACGCCGGCACGGGGCTGAAGGGCGTCTACACGGGCGATCTCAGCGTTTACCCCGACGGCTTCTCCTTCCGCACCGGCGTCACCACGATGGTGGACGCCGGCACCTCGGGCTGGCGCAATTTCCCCGATTTCCGCCAGCGGGTCATCGAGCGGGCCAAGACGCGCGTGCTGGCGTTTCTCAACATCGTCGGCGGCGGCATGGGCCTCACCAGCGAGGACGACCCCGCCGACATGCTGCCCGAACCCGCCATTCGCACCGCCCGGGAGCACAAGGACCTGATCGTCGGCATCAAGGTGGCCCACTACAGCAAGGAAGGCTGGCCGGACCTCGACAACGCGCGCAAGGCCGCCAACGAGCTGAACCTTCCCATCATGGTGGACTTCGGCTGGACCAACGAAAACCGCAACCTGAGAATTCTGATGGAGGACAAGCTCCGCGCGGGCGACATTTACACGCACTGCTACTCCGGGCACCGCGATGAGCTGCTCGACGGCAAGACGAATCCCGCCATGTGGACGGGACGCAAGCGCGGCATCCTTTTCGACGTCGGCCACGGCGGCGGAAGCTTTTACTGGAACATCGCCGTGCCGATGACGCGCGAGGGCTTCTGGCCGGATTCCATCTCGACGGACCTGCACGTGGGCAGCATGAACGCCGGCATGAAGGACATGACGAACGTGATGTCGAAGATCCTCAATCTCGGCGCGCCGCTCGAAGATGTGATCCGCATGTCCACCTGGGCGCCGGCGAGGCAGATCGGCCGCACCGATCTGGGCCATTTGAGCGAAGGCGCCGAGGCCGACATCACCGTGCTCAGCCTTTCCAAAGGCAAGTTCGGCTTCATCGACTCGGCCGGCGCGCGGTTCGACGGCGACCGCCTGCTGGCGGCCGAGCTGACCATCAAGGGCGGCGCGGTGGTCTGGGACCGCCTGGGCCGCGCGGCCGTGCAATGGGAAAAGTTTCCATACAAGAAGCGCGAGCGGCCGCGCTGAGGCGGGCGGCGCGGCGGAAGGGAGCGACGATGCGTCATTGGCTTGCTGCTCTGGGATGCCTCCCGGCGTTGCTGGCCCCGCTGGCGGCGCAGACAAGCCGGGAGCTGCAGGAGCTGAACTGGGCCGAGTTCGCCGAACTCGTGCCGGCCCGGATCCAGACCGTGCTGTTGCCAACGGGTACGATCGAGGCGCACGGCGTCATACACAACGGCGCCGACAACACGGCGCCTGTCGAGATAGCGCGCGCCCTGGCGCCCCGGCTCAACGCGCTGGTCGCGCCGCTGATTCCATACGGCGTCACCGGCAGCCTGGACGGCTACCCTGGGACGTTCCAGATCTCGGAGGCCGCGTACCGGCCTTTCGTGGCTGATGTACTGAAAGGGCTGGCGCAGAGCGGGTTTCGCAACATCATCATCGTCAACGGCCACGGCGGGCCGCAGACGGCGATTCTGAATGATCTGGCCGAACAGGCCAGCCGCTCGTGGCGCGTGCGCGTGCTGGTGACCAACTGGTGGGCCGCCTGTTCCGACGTGACGCTCAAGGTGTTTGGCGAAGACGGCGGGCACGCCGGCTGGAACGAGACGGCGTTCACGCAGGCGACGCATCCCGGCTTGGTGCGGCGGGAGCGCTACGCGCCGGGGCTGGAGATGCCGCGCCAACCTGCGGGAAGCTGGGCCGCGTATCCGTTTCCGGCGCCGGTGATCCTGTACCAGCCGGGACAAGGCTCGGTCCGGTTTGACGAGCGGAAGGCGAAAGAGTATTTTCAGGGTGTCATCGATTGCATGACGGAGCTGACGAGGGGAGTGATCGAGAGATGGGACCGCATGAAGCTCTATCCCGCCGCGCCTTCGCCCGCGCCGCAACGCTAGGCGCGCTGCCGCTGCCGGTGTTGACGGAACGGGCGCTGGCGCAGTTGAGCTATCCCGGCGAAGCGCCTCCGGACGCCGTGCTGCTGAACGCCAATGAAAACCCGCTCGGCCCCTGCGCGGAAGCGCTGGAGGCGATGCAGCAGGCGCTGCGCAAAGGCGGGCGGTACCAGTTCGGCGAAACGCTGCGGCTGGCGCGCACCGCGGCGCGGCTGGAAGGGGTGCCCGAGAGCCACGTGCAGTCCTACGCCGGATCGAGCGACCCGCTGCACCGCGTCGTGCTGGCCTTCTGCGGGCCGGGGCGCGCCTTCGTCACCGCCGATCCGGGCTACGAGGCGGGCGAGCGGGCGGCGGCGTTCATGCAGGCGCCGGTGCGCCGCGTGCCCCTGACGAAGGACTATGCCCACGACGTGGAGGCCATGCTCCGCGCCGCGGGCAAAGAGGCGGGCGTGTTCTACATCTGCAACCCGAACAACCCCACCGGCACGCTGACGCCGCGGGAGGCCATCGATCATCTGGTCCGCAACAAGCCCGCCGGCAGCGTGGTGCTGGTGGACGAGGCCTACATCCACTTCTGCCAGGCGCCCTCCTGCATGGACATGGTGCGGGAAGGGCGGGACGTGTTCGTGCTCAGAACATTTTCGAAGATCTATGGCATGGCGGGGCTGCGCGCGGGGCTGGCCTTCGCGCGCCCGGACCTGCTCGACCGCATCCGGCCTTACGGGACGGGCTTCCTGCCGGTGACCGGCATGGCAGGCGCCATCGCGAGCCTCGAAGCCGAAGGCGTCGTGGCCGAGCGCCGCGAGTATATGCGAAAGGTCCGCGAGGACCTGATGGCGTGGCTGCGGGAGCACCGCGTCGATTTCGTTCCAAGCGTCAGCAACAAGATCATGATCCGCACGGCGAAGGCGGGCCGCGAGATCACCGCCGCCATGCGCGAGCGGAAGGTGATCATCGGCCGCTCCTGGCCCTCATGGCCGAATCATGTCCGGGTCACGCTGGGGACGCCCGAAGAAATGGCAAAATTCAAAACGGCGTTTCTCCAGGTGATTTCTTCCTGATTTTTCCGGATTTTCCCGCCCCTTCTCCTCCTTTTCTGTGACGGCTGTAAATCCTTGCCTCCGGGCCGACGTGTTTGCGAACTGAGCGGCCCTCCGCGCGTATGAAGGTATGTCAGGACAAGCGGGCCGGAGGCCCGCGGAAAACGAAATGGAGGGCTATGGCATGAACTGGAAAAACGTTTGGGCGGCGGCGGCCGCGGCGGTGATTGTTCTGGGCGTTTCGGCGGGCGAAGCCAGCGCGGCGGCGGGAAAAATCCGGGCGGAAATTCCGTTCGCATTTCAGGCGGGAAAGCACTCCCTGCCTGCCGGGAGCTATGTGTTTGAACACATGAACTCTTCCCCGATGCTGGTGATCACGGCGCCGGACGGGGAACGCATTGCCATGCTGACGCATCCGGCTGGCAAAGTGGAGGCGCCGCCCGCGCCTGGCCTGGTGTTCGAGCGGGAGGATGGCATCTACAGCCTGGTGGAAGTGTGGGCGCCGGGCGCGGCGCACCGCGCGGGCGTGCAGACGGCCCGCCAGCAGGGGCCGGCGGCAGCCGCGCGGCAAAGGGTGCGCATCGTGGCTTCGCTCGCTGCCCGCTGAACCTGCGGCGAGGACCGGGCCGGCAGAGGCGGCCCGGGCGCGGGTGAACCCCGGGGGCGGGGAGGTCCGGAGGCGGCCTCCCCGCCCGCTGCTGTTTTGTGCCGCAAGGCGGGCGGCGGATTTTCTATACAATGAGAAGTTCCGGGCATCTGCAGTAGCAGGGAGGCCCGGATGCCTGCGGGTCACCTGAAAGACTCAGGAAACAGCGGAGCGCCTCCATGGGAACGATAGCCTTGAACAGCGGTCTTGAAAGGACCGCTTTTTTCTACCAGTCCGTTGTCGGCAAGAAGGTGGTGATGGCCGTGACGGGCTGTGTCCTTTGCCTGTTCGTGCTCGGCCACATGCTGGGCAACATGCAGATCTACCAGGGGTCGGAGAAACTCAACCATTACGCGGAGTTCCTGCAGGGCCTGGGAGCGGGCCTGTGGGCGGTGAGGCTGGTGCTGCTGGCCTGCGTGGGCCTGCACATCCTTTCGGCCTACCAGTTGTGGCGGCTGAAGCTGAGCGCGCGGCCCGCCGCCTATCTGAAAAAGTCCTACGTGGCCACATCCTATGCGGCGCGGACGATGATCTGGAGCGGGCCGATTGTTCTGGCCTTCATCATTTACCACCTGCTCCACTTCACCACCGGCCAGGTTCATCCTGATTTCCGCCGCGGCGACGTGTACCACAACGTGATTGCCGGCTTCAGCAACCCGGCGGCCAGCCTGTTCTACATCGTGGCCAACATCCTGCTGGCGATCCACCTCTACCACGGCGTCTGGAGCATGTTCCAGACGGTGGGGGTGAACCATCCGCGGTACACGCCGTGGTTGAAGCGGCTTTCCAAGGCCTACGCATGGGTCATCGGCATCGGCAACGTGTCGATACCGCTGGCCGTGCTGACGGGCGTCGTGAAGTAGATCGGGAGGGTAGAGCCATCATGTCATTCCAATTGGACGCGCGAACGCCTTCGGGGCCGCTGGAGCAGCGGTGGGAGAAGGCCAGGCAGGAGATGAAGCTGGTGACCCCGGCCAACCGGAGGAAGTACACGGTGATCGTGGTCGGCTCGGGGCTGGCCGGCGGCAGCGCGGCGGCGACGCTCGGCGAGCTCGGCTACAACGTGAAGTGCTTCTGCTTCCAGGATTCGCCCCGCCGCGCCCACTCCATCGCCGCGCAGGGAGGCATCAACGCCGCCAAGAACTATCAGAACGACGGCGACAGCGTCTACCGGCTGTTCTACGACACGGTCAAGGGCGGCGACTTCCGCTCGCGGGAATCGAACGTTTACCGCCTGGCCGAGGTGAGCGTCAACATCATCGACCAGTGCGTGGCGCAGGGCGTGCCCTTCGCCCGCGAGTACGGCGGCACGCTCGCCAACCGGAGCTTCGGCGGCGCGCAGGTGTCGCGCACGTTTTACGCGCGCGGGCAGACGGGGCAGCAGCTTCTGCTCGGCTGCTATCAGGCGCTCGAGCGGCAGGTGGACGCTGGGCGCGTGCAGATGTTCTACCGGCACGAGATGCTCGACCTGGTGGTGATCGACGGGCGCGCCCGCGGCATCGTCACGCGCAATCTGGTCACCGGCGCGATTGATTGCCATGTGGCCGACGCGGTGGTGCTCGCCACCGGCGGCTACGGCAACGTGTTCTATCTGTCGACCAACGCCAAGGGCTCGAACGCCACCGCCATCTGGCGCGCGTACAAGCGCGGCGCGGGCTTCGGCAATCCCTGCTTCACGCAGATCCACCCCACCTGCATCCCGCAGAGCGGCGACTACCAGTCCAAGCTGACACTGATGAGCGAGTCGCTGCGCAACGACGGCCGCATCTGGGTGCCGAAGCAGAAGGGTGAGACGCGCAACCCGAACGAGATCCCCGAGGAAGAGCGCGACTACTACCTGGAGCGGATGTACCCGGCGTTCGGCAACCTCTGCCCGCGCGACATCGCCTCGCGCGCCGCGAAGCTGATGTGCGACCAGGGCTACGGCGTGGGGCCGGGCGGCCGCGGCGTGTATCTCGACTTCAAGGAGGCCATCGGCCGGCTGGGCCGCAAGACCATCGAAGAGCGCTACGGCAACCTCTTCGAAATGTACGAGCGCATCACGGGCGAGGATCCTTACTCCGTCCCCATGCGCATCTACCCGGCTGTGCACTACACCATGGGCGGCCTGTGGGTGGACTATCACCTGCAGAGCACGATCCCCGGCCTCTTCGTGCTGGGCGAGGCCAATTTCAGCGACCACGGCGCCAACCGGCTGGGGGCCAGCGCGCTGATGCAGGGCCTGGCCGACGGCTATTTCATCATTCCTTACACCATCGGCCACTTCCTCGCGCAGGTGAAGCCGGGCGCCGTGGCGGCGGATCATCCCGAATTCCTCGCCGCGCAGCACGAAATCGAGCACCGCACCAAGCGGCTGCTGTCGATCAAAGGGAAGAAGACCGTGGACGACTTCCACCGCGAACTCGGCAAAATATTGTGGGAGTACTGCGGCATGGCCCGGAACGCGGCGGGCCTCCGGCACGCGCTGGAAAAAATCCCCGAGCTCCGCGAAGAATTCTGGCAGAACGTGAACGTGCCCGGCAGCGGCGAGGAGCTGAATCAGAGCCTGGAGAAAGCGGGCCGCGTGGCGGACTTCCTGGAACTCGGCGAGCTGATTTGCCTCGACGCGCTGGAGCGCGAGGAAAGCTGCGGCGGGCACTTCCGCGAGGAGTACCAGACGGAAGAAGGCGAAGCGAAGCGCGACGACGAGCACTTCTGCCACGTGGCCGTCTGGGAGCATGCGGGCGAAGGCAAGCGCCCGGTGCGCCACGTGGAGCCGTTGCAGTTCGAATTCGTCCATCTGGCGCAACGCAGCTACAAGTGAGGAATCCTGGCGATGAAGATCATCCTGAACATCTGGCGTCAGAAGAATTCATCGAGCCCCGGCAAGATGGTGCGCTACGAGCTCGACAAGGTGAACGAGCACATGTCGTTCCTGGAAATGCTCGACGTGCTCAACGAAGAGCTGACACGAAAAGGCGAAGACCCCGTGACCTTCGAGCATGATTGCCGCGAAGGCATCTGCGGCTGCTGCGGCTTCATGATCAACGGCATCCCGCACGGGCCCGAGCGCGGCACCACGGTGTGCCAGCTTCACATGCGCCATTTCCATGACGGCGAGGAGCTGTGGCTGGAGCCTTTCCGGGCCAAGGCGTTCCCTGTGATCAAGGATCTGATGGTGGACCGCAGCGCGTTCGACCGCATCATCTCCGCGGGCGGCTACATCAGCGTCAACACGGGCTCGGCGCCGGAGGCGAACTCGCTTCCCGTCAAAAAACAATGCGCCGACCGGGCGATGGACGCCGCGGCCTGCATCGGCTGCGGGGCGTGCGTGGCGGCGTGCCCCAACGCTTCGGCGTCGCTGTTCGTCTCGGCCAAGATCGCGCATCTGGGGCTGCTGCCGCAAGGCGAGCCCGAGCGCGACCGCCGCGCCGTGCGCATGGTGTTGAAGATGACGGAAGAGGGCTTCGGCTACTGCACCAACACGGGCGAGTGCGAAGCCATCTGCCCCAAGGGCGTCAAGATCGAGAACATTGCCATGATGCACCGCGATTTCACGCGCGCGGTGGCGCTGTTCCGCGAAGAATCCAAGGTGGGCGGCGCGGGCTGAGGGCGCGCGTGCCGCTGCCCGAATTCCGGTTCGGAAACTCGAAAAACGGGGCCGCCCGGTGCTATTCTGGCATCGTGAAGCGGCCCCGTCTGCTGTTGCTGCCCCTGTTGGCCTCCACGGCGCTGCCTGCCGCCTCCATTGCAGCGCCTCCGAATTCCGCCGCAAGCCAGTCCGCCAGGCAGGCGCAGGCCAAACAAGCAGCCACGGGCAAGCGCAAAGCTGGCGGGAAGAAGGCGCCCGCCCGGGCGCAGGCACCGCGCCAGCAGCAGCCCGATCCCCAGCGCATCCGCGAGATCCAACAGGCGCTTTCCTCCCGCGGCTACGCGGTGGAGCCCACCGGCGTCTGGGATGCGGCAACGGTGGAAGCCTTGAAACGATTCCAGGAAGACCACGACATACGGAATTTCAGCGGCAGGGGAAAGCTGGACCCGCTCACCCTGATCGCTCTCGGCCTGGGGCCTTCACACACGCGCCCGGCGCTTTCCGGCAACGGCGCGCCAGAAAATTCCACGGAAGGAAAACAACCATGATCATTGGCGTTCCCCGAGAAGTGAAGGATCACGAATCCCGAGTCGGCCTCGTGCCCTACGGCGTCACCGCGCTGGTGGAGGCGGGCCATCAGGTGGTCGTGCAGACCCGCGCCGGCAGCCTGAGCTCGATTACAGATGAAGAGTATCTGGAAGCGGGCGCCCGCATCGCGCCTGCGGCGGCCGACGTCTGGAATGTCGCCGACATCATCGTCAAGGTGAAAGAGCCGCAGCCCTCCGAATACGCCTTTTTCCGCGAAGGGCTGACGATCTTCACCTACCTGCATCTGGCGCCTCTGCCTGAGCTGACCCGGAAGATGCTGGAGACCAAAGTCACCGGCATCGCCTATGAAACGATTCAGGAGGAAGACGGTTCCCTGCCCTTGCTCACACCCATGAGCGAAGTGGCCGGCCGCATGGCGGTGCAGATCGGGGCGCAATATCTCGAAGCGCCCAACGGCGGCCGCGGCGTGCTGCTCGGCGGCATTCCCGGCGTGGCGCCCGGCAACGTTGTCGTGCTCGGCGGCGGCACGGTGGGCCACAATGCCGCGCGCGTGGCGCACGGATTGGGCGCGAATGTCACCATCATCGACAAGAACCTGAACCGCCTCCGCGAACTCGACGACATTTACAACGGAGGCGTCATCACGCTGGCTTCCAACGCCTGGACCATCCGTGAGTCACTCCGCCACGCCGATCTGGTCGTCGGCGCCGTGCTCATCCCCGGCGCGAGCGCGCCGAAACTGGTGAAACGCGAGATGCTCCAGGTGATGAAGCGCAACGCCGTGATTGTCGACGTCGCCATCGATCAGGGCGGATGCTGCGAAACCTCGCGGCCCACCACGCACACCGACCCGGTCTACTTTGTCGACAACGTGCTCCACTACTGCGTCTCCAACATGCCCGCAGCCGTGCCGCACACCTCCACCTACGGCCTCACCAACGCCACATTCCCTTACCTCATGCAACTTGTGCAGCACGGCGTGCATGAAGCCATCGCGTCGAACTCCGCTCTCGGGCTGGGCGTGAACACCTACAAGGGCTTCTGCACACATCCGGCCGTCGCCGAGTCGCAGAACATCGAGTACACGGAACTGGCGAAACTTCTGTAGCGCGTTTTTCAGGAGGCCGCGCCCCGCCGCCCCGGGGCGGCGAAGCGTGGCCTTGTCCTGTCTTCCCTTCCCCGTGACGCGCGCAGCCGCCCTGCGCTATGGTGGTGTTTCCCCCCGGAGCCATGGCACGCATCCATCCATTCCGCGCGCTGCGCTATACGTCTCTCGCCGGCGATATCGACTCGCTCGCCACGCTTCCCTACGATGTGATCCCGGAAGAGCTCGAGCGCGAGTACAAGACGCGAAGCCCGTACAATTTCGCCCATCTGATCCTTCCGCGCGGCGATTACGCGGGCGCCGCAGCGAAGCTCGCGGAATGGAAGCGCGCAGGCATTCTGGCGCCGGACGAGGAAGAAGCGGTGTTTGTTTACGAACAAACCTTTTCCGCGCCGGGCGGCGGGGAGACGCTCGCGCGGCGCGGCTTCATTGCGCTGGGCGACACCGAGCCTTACGGGAAAACCGTGTTCCGCCACGAGCGCACGCTCAGCGGTCCGAAGGAGGACCGTTTCCGGCTGCTGGAGGCGGCGCGCGTGCAGTTCGATTCCATCTTCATGCTGTTCCCCGACCCGGAACATTCCGTGGAGGAAATGTTGGATGAAGCCGCGTCCCAGGATCCGCCGCTGTTCGATTATGCCGACCATCAGGCGACGCGGCACCGGCTGTGGCGGGTGACGGACGCCGGATGGATCCGGCGCCTCGCCGGGCGCATGGAGGACAGAAAGCTTCTCATCGCCGACGGGCACCACCGCTACGAGACGGCGCTGCGCATGGGGCAGGAGCGGACGATGATGACGTTCATCGCGCTGGAATCGCCGGGGCTGCGCTGTTTCGCCACGCACCGGCTGGTGCATTCGCTGCCGGAGTTCGACCCGGCGGCGTTGCTTGCCGCGCTGCCCGGGGCGCAGCCGGGACTGGATCCGCTGGTCTCGCCCGCGGGCCATGTGCGCATCGGCGTGGCGACGCGCGCCGGAGAGCATCATGTTGACATCCCGGCGCCGGATGGCGCGCTGAATGTGGTGGTGTTGCAGGAGCGCATTCTCACGCCGCTGCTCGGGCTGACGCCGGAGAGAGTGGCGGCGGGCGGGCATCTGGCCTACACGCGCTCCCGCGAGGAGGCGCTGGAGAGCGTGCGAAGCGGAAAAGCGCAGATCGCCTTCTTGCTGGAGGACCTGCTGGTGGACGGGCTGGCGCGCGCCGCATTCGCCGGGGAAGTGCTGCCGCAGAAATCGACCTACTTTTACCCGAAGCTCGGCTCGGGACTGGTGATGTACGAACTGCCCCGCTGACGCGCCGCGCGGGATGATGGAGGTGCGCACGGCAACCCATGAGCGGCCCGCCTTCACCGAAACACAGCCTGCTGCCGCGACGGCATCTGTTGCTGTCGGCGGCCGGACTGTGGCAGGCGCCGCCGTTTCAACCCGGCCAGATGCTGGCGGCCGCGCCCTCGCTGCGCGACCCTGATTTCGCCCGTTCGGTGATTCTGCTGTTTTCCGCATCGGCGGAATCCGTCATGGGGCTGATGCTGAACCGCCCGTTGCCGCGGCGCGCGGGCGAGCCGCAGATGTACGCGGGCGGCCCTGTGGCGCAGGGCGTGCGCTCCCTGCTGCCGGAAGCGGGCGATCCTTCAGCCACCAGGCTCTGCCCCGGCGTGTGGCTCGTGCCGGGGCAAACGCGGTCGCCCAAGGGGCGCATCTACCTTGGCTACACCGGCTGGACGGCCGCGCAATTGCGCCAGGAATGGCTGCGCGGCCTGTGGCGCATCCTGCCGGGCGACGCCGCCGCCGTGTTCGACCCGGAGCCGGAGCGGCTGTGGCAGCGGCTGCAGTGGCGGTAAGCCGGCGGAAGCGATAATGGTTTTGTGCCAAAATCCATGCTGCTGTTGCTTGCGTTGATTCCCGGCCTGGCGCGGGCGCAAGCGGTGATGGACAGCCTGAACGCCACGGCGTGGGTGCAGACGTCCGTCGAATACCGCGCCTCGGCGTTGCAGGCGTGGCGGAGCGCTCGGCTTTCACTGGAACGCGCCTTGAAAGACAAACGCTGGACGGCGGCGCTCGAGCAAACCGGCGCAGTGCGGCGCTTGCCGCCCGCCATCATCGTCGACATCGATGAGACCGTTCTGGACAACTCGCCGGGACAGGCGCGGTTCCTGCTGGAAGGCAACGGGCGCTACTCGCCGCAGCAGTGGGAGCAGTGGACCGCAGAGAGCCGGGCGGAGCCGGTGCCCGGCGCGCGGGAGTTTCTCGCCGGCGCGGCCTCGCGCGGCGTCACGGTGTTCTACATCTCCAACCGCGGGCCAATGGAAGCCGAGGCCACGCGGCGCAATCTTGTGGAGAAGGGCTTTCCGTTCCGCGAGGCTGCGGCGGGAGATCTGGGCGACGCGCTGCTGCTGCGCGGCGAGCGTCCGGAATGGAACTCCGACAAGAGTTCGCGCCGCGCCGCCGTCGCCGCGCACTACCGCGTGGTGATGCTGTGCGGGGACGATCTGAATGACTTTTTCCCCGCGCGGCTGAAACCTCAGGAGCGCCTGGAGAAGGCGCGCGCCTACGATGCCTGGTGGGGAGAGCGGTGGATCATGCTGCCGAACCCGATGTATGGCTCGTGGGAGGACGCGCTGTACGATTTTGACCGCACGCTGCCGCCGGCCGAGGTGCAGCGGCGCAAGCTGAAGGCGCTGCGCACGCGGTGAGGCGCGGCGGCGCGTATGCTGTGAAACAGGCCGCATGGCGCGGCCGGAACATTCGGCCTTGAATCTGTTGATCAACGCGGAACGGCGCACGGCGCTCTATGCAGGGCTTGTCGCCATCGCCGTGTGGGTTGCGGCGGCGGCGTTCGCTTTCACGGCGCTCGGCGGGCAGTTGGACAACAACGTGTACGACTTCCTGTTCCGCGCGTCGCCTCCCCGCCCCGCGGCCTCGCCCGCCGCGCTGGTTGTGTTCGACGAACGCACGTTCCAGCAGCATGGGGGCATCCGGCTGCTTCGCGCCAATCTGGCGCTGCTGCTCGGCCGCATTGCGGCGGCGCGCCCTGCCGCCGTGGCGGTGGACGTGACTCTCGCCGACCCGGGCGATGCGCAGGAGGACGAGCGGCTGGCGGCGGCGTTCGCGCGGACGCCGAACCTGGTTCTTGCCTGCGAGATGATGCCGGACGGCTCCGGCTGGCAGGATCCGATCGAGCCGTTCCGCCGCCACGCTGCGGCGCTGGGCCATGTGTCGACGCTGGCCGGGCCGTATGACGAGGTGAACCGGCGCATCACGCTGGAGCGCGTGGCCGGGCGCGAGCGGCGGTGGGCGCTGTCGCTGGAAGCGCTGCGCCTGGCTGCGGGCGCGGGCGAGATTCTCGCCTCGCCGTCAGACCTGACGGTGGGCAGCCGGACGATCCCCTCGCGGTGGGACGAGGGCCGCCCGTTGCGCGTGCGCTACGCGGAGGGCGGAATTCCCTCCATCTCCGCCGCGGACCTGCTCTCCGGAGGCTCGGCGGAAGCGCTGCGGGGCAAGGTTGTCTTTATCGGAGTCACGGCGATCTCGGCCGCGCCGGACCGGCTCTTTACGCCGCTCTCGCGCGGCCTGCCGATGGCCGGAGTGGCGATCCATGCGCAGGCGTTCCAGACCATGCACGCCGGCGCGTACCTGCTGGACGCGCCGCCGGGCGCCACGCTGCTGTCGGCGTTGCTGGCCGCGCTGCTGATCGCCGCCGCGCTGTCGCTGCTGATGGGCTGGCACGGGTGGGCGCTGGCGGGCGCCGTGCTGCTGGGAGCGCACCTGCTGCCGTGGCTCTGTTTCCGGCAGGACATTGTGCTGGCCGCCTCCGCGCCTTTGGCGGCAGGCTGGCTGGCGCTGCTCGGGGGCGGCGCGTTCCGCTACTTCTTTGTGCGGCGGCGGCTGGAAGCCAGCGAAGCCGCCACGCGCCGTTATCAGCAGGCGTTTCACTTTGTCGCTCACGAGATGCGCACGCCGCTGACGGCGATCCAGGGGTCCAGCGAACTCATGTCGCGCTACAACCTGCCGGAAGCCAAGCGGCGCGAGTTGAGCGACATGATCAACACCGAATCCCGGCGTCTGGCGCGCATGATCACCACGTTTCTCGACGTGGAAAAGCTGAGCGCCGGGCAGATGGAGCTGAGGCTGGGCGAAGTGAACCTGGCGGATCTGGTGGAGGCGTGCCGGCGCCGCGCCGCGCCGCTGGCGGAGAGGAAGCGCATCGCGGTCACCAGCCGCGTGGGGCCGGAAGTGCGGCTGAAAGCCGACGCGGAATTGCTCGAATACGCCGTCTACAATTTGCTGACCAACGCGGTGAAATACTCGCCCGCGGAGACCGAGGTTCTGGTGGGCGCGCAAGCCGGCGACGGGCGGGTGCGGCTGTGGGTGACCGACCAGGGCATCGGCATGGACGAGTCCGAGGTGAAGCAACTGTTCCGGAAGTTCTACCGCACGAAGCGCGCCGAGCAGTCAGGCGAGACGGGCACCGGGATCGGGCTGTCGATCGTGCGGCAGATCGTCGAGCTGCACGAAGGATCGATCAGCGTCGAGAGCGCGCCGGGCAAGGGTTCCACGTTCACCGTGGTGCTGCCCGCACGCTAAACTGGATTTCTGGCATGACCCCGCTGCTGCTGGTGGAAGACGACCCGGCTGTCCGTTCGATGGTCTCGACGTTCCTCGAACTGGAAGGCTATGCCGTCGACGCGGTGGCGTCGACGCAGGAGGCGCTCGAGCGGCTGGAGCGCCGCTCCTATCCGCTGGTTGTCAGCGACATCTACATCGACGGGCGCACGGGCATCGACATTCTGCACGCGGCGCGTAAAGCGTCGCCGGATGCGAAGGTGATCCTGATGTCGGCGCGCGGCAGCATGGAGACGGTGATGGCCGCCACGCAGGGCGGCGCGTACGATTACATTGCCAAGCCGTTCGAGCTGGACGACCTGCTGAAGATCCTGAAGCGCGCCGAGGGCGCGGCGGAAGAGGACGACGAGGAAGTGGAGCCGGAGGAGCCTCTGCCGACGGAAATGATCGGCAGCAGCCCGAAAATGGTCGAGATTTACAAGACCATTTCTCGCGTGGCGCCCACGGAAGCCCTGGTTCTGATCGAGGGTGAAACGGGCACGGGCAAGGAGCTGATCGCCCACATGATCCATGCCAATTCGCCGCGCGCCCCGATGCCGTTCATCCCGGTGGATTGCGCCTCGCTGGCGCCGTCTCTGATCGAAAGCGAACTGTTCGGCGCCATGCGCGGCGCGTACACGGGGGCGGACCGGGACCGGACGGGCGTGTTCGAGGCGGCCAACGGCGGCACGGTTTTCCTCGACGAAATCGGCGAAATCGATCTGAATTTTCAGCTCAAATTGCTGCGGTTTTTGCAGGAAAAGGAAGTGCGTCCGCTGGGCTCCTCGCGGCCGAAAAAAGTCGACGTGCGGATCGTGGCCGCCACCAACCGCGACCTGCGGAAGATGGTGGAGGAGGGCAAGTTCCGCGAGGACCTGTGGTACCGGCTCGACGTGGTGCGGATCGCCGTGCCGCCGCTGCGCGAGCGCCACGGCGACATTCCGCTGCTGGCGGCCGCGTTTCTCAAGCGCTACAACGAGCGTTACGGGCTGGAGGCGCGCCTCACCGAGAGCGGCATGAAAGCCCTGTGCGAATACACGTGGCCGGGCAATGTCCGGCAGCTTCAGCACATGATCGAAAGGCTGGTGATCCTCGCCCCCGGCGGCCGCATCACCGAGGACGCCGTGGAGGAGGCGATCCGCGCCTCCAACCCGCGCGACGAGCCCGGCGAGACGCTGGCCGAAGCGGAAGCGGAACAAATCCGCAAAGTACTGGCCGCCGCCGGGGGCAACAAAAGCCGGGCCGCGCGCATCCTCGGCATCGAGCGCAAGACGCTCTACCGCAAGCTGGAACGCATGGGGCTGGCCTGAACCGGCGCGCTACACTGGGGGTGTCGGATCCCTCATGCGACAACAGATCCACGGAACCACGATTCTGGTGGTCCGCCGCGACGGCAAGACCGTCATGGCCGGCGACGGGCAGGTGACGCTGGGCACGGAGGTGCTGAAGGCGCGCGCCAACAAGCTCCGCCGTCTGCACAAGGACAAGATCCTGGCAGGGTTCGCGGGCTCCACGGCGGACGCCTTTTCGCTGTTCGCGCGCTTCGAGTCCAAGCTGGAACAGTTCAACGGGAATCTGTCGCGCAGCGTGGTCGAACTGGCCAAGGACTGGCGCACGGACCGCGTGTTGCGCCATCTGGAAGCGCTGCTGCTGGTCACCGACGGCGAGCACATTTACCTGCTGAGCGGCAACGGCGACGTGATCGAGCCGGATTCGGACTGCGCCGCCATCGGCAGCGGCGGCACGCTGGCGCAGGCGGCGGCGCGGGCGCTGCTCGAAAACACCGAACTGGACGCGCGCGCCATCGTGGAAAAGGCCATGGCTATCGCCGCCGACATTTGCATTTACACGAACCATAATTTCCAGATCCAGGAGATCGGCTGACGATGGTGCTCTACCTGCCTGGAGATGCCAACCGCGACGAGCCGCTGCTCGACGAACTGACTCCGCGCCAGATCGTCGCCGAGCTGGACAGGTACGTGATCGGCCAGGCGGAGGCCAAGCGCGCCATCGCGATTGCGCTGCGCAACCGCATCCGGCGGCAGAAGCTGGAGGCCGAAATCGCCGAGGATGTGATGCCGAAAAACATCCTCATGATCGGGCCCACGGGCGTGGGCAAGACGGAACTGGCGCGCCGCCTGGCCAAGCTTTCCAATTCCCCGTTTCTCAAGGTGGAGGCGTCGAAATTCACCGAAGTCGGCTACATCGGGCGCGACGTGGATTCGATGATCCGCGATCTGGTGGAAACGGCCATCGACATGGTGCGCGAGCAGAAGCTCGACGAAGTGGCCGACCGCGCCGAGGAGCTGGCCGAAGAGCGGCTGCTCGACGCCCTGATGCCGGCCTCGCCCGAGCCGAGCGAATCGGCCGAGCGCACGCGCGAGAAGCTGCGCGAACGGCTGCGCGCGGGGCGGCTCGACGAGCGCATGGTGGAGATCGAGGTGAAAGAGCGCGGCCCCATGTTCGAGGTCTTCGGCAACACCGGCAGCGAAGAGATGGACATGAACCTGCGGGAGTTCCTCCCGCAGTTTTTCGGGCAGCGCACAACCAAGCGCACGATGCGCGTCTACGAGGCCTTCGATTACCTGGTGCAGGAGGAAGAGAACAAGCTCATCGACATGGACCAGGTGACGCGCACGGCGATCGAGCGCGTCGAGCGCAGCGGCATCATATTCCTCGACGAGATCGACAAGATCGCCGGGCGCGAATCGGGCCACGGCCCCGATGTAAGCCGCGAGGGCGTGCAGCGCGACATCCTGCCGATTGTCGAGGGGACGACGGTGAACACGCGCTACGGGTTTGTGCGCACGGATCACATCCTCTTCATCGCCGCGGGCGCATTCCATGTCTCGAAACCCAGCGACCTGATTCCCGAACTGCAGGGGCGCTTTCCGATCCGCGTCGAGCTGAAGTCGCTCTCCGAGGACGACTTTGTACGCATCCTCACCGAGCCGAAGAACGCGCTGACGCGCCAGTACACTGCCCTGATGGAGACCGAGGGCATCAAGCTGACCTTCACGCCGGATTCGATCCGGGAGATGGCGCGCTTTGCGCGCATCGTCAATGAATCCAGCGAGAACATCGGCGCGCGCCGCCTGCACACGATCATGGAAAAGGTCCTCGAGGAAATCAGCTTTGAAGGGCCCGATCTGCGTAAGAAGAAAGTGGTCATCGACGCCGAATATGTCCGGAAGCAACTGAAGGACATTGTTGAAGACCAGGATCTGAGCCGCTATATCCTGTGAAGCCACACCGCATTGCGCCCGTCTTGCTTGCCTGCGCCGTGCTGTGCGGGTGCGGTTATACGGGCGATCCGCTGCCGCCCGCGCTGATGATCCCGGAGATGGTGACGGACCTGCGCGGTTATCAGCGGGGCGGCGAGATCCTGCTGGAGTTCACGGTTCCGCAGAAGACGACGGAGGACCTGCTGCTGAAAGCGCCGCCCGCGATCGAAATGCGGGCCGGCCCCAACGTGGCCGGCCCGTTCGAGATGAACGCGTGGCTGGCGGGCAGCAGCCCGCTTCCGTCTCCGGAGATCCGCAACGGCACGGCGCAGCTTCGCGTGCCCGCGCGGGATTGGACAGGCAAAGAGATTGTGTTCGCCGTCCGCGCCATCGGACCGCGGGGCAAGGCGTCGCCGTGGTCGAACTTGCTCGCGCTCCGCGTTGTTGCAAGTCCGCAGGCGCCGCGCAACGTGCGCGCGGACGGGACAGCGGAGGGCGTGCTTCTCTCGTGGGAGGGGGAAGGCAGCCGCTGGCGCGTGCTGCGCAAAGGGAAGGCGGGCATGGATCCGGTTGCCGAAGTGGAGGAACGCCGCTGGCTCGACCGCGAGGCGCAGTTCGGGCAGACCTGTGAGTACGCCGTCGAGCAGGTGGTGATCACGGGCGCGGCGCCTGCGGTGAGCGAAAGCTCTGCCGCGGCGAGGATCGAATACAACGACACGTTCCCCCCCGCAACGCCGGCAGGGCTGCGCGCCCTTGCGGGAACCGGCGCTGTGGAGCTGAATTGGGAACGCAATACGGAGCCGGATTTCCGCGCCTACCAGGTGTGGCGCGCGGAGGGCGGCCAGCCGCTTGAAAAACTCGGCGAGCCCGGCCTCTCCTCCAGCTTCACCGACCGCAGCGCAGTCTCCGGACGCCGCTACCGCTACGCCGTCTCCGCCATCGACGACAAAGGCAACGAGAGCCCGCCGTGCGAACCGGTGGAAATCGTCGCACCATAGAAGAGATGCCTTGCTACGCCAGAATCGCCCGGGACGCCGCCGTGCCGATGGACGCGCCGGACCATCACCCGGGAGTCATCTGCGGACGGCTGGAAAACGGGCGGTTCCTCACGCCCGCGGGCGCCGCACTGCCGGCGGATCAGATCCGCTTTCTGCCGCCCGTGTGCCCGTCCAAGATTGTCTGTGTCGGCCGCAATTATGCGGAGCATGCCAGGGAGCTGGGCAATGAAGTGCCCGCGGAGCCGCTGCTGTTCCTCAAGCCTCCCTCGTCGCTTCTTGGCCATCGCTTGGCAGTGGTGCGACCGCGCGGCGTGGAGACACTCTCCTACGAGGGCGAACTGGCTCTCGTGATCGGCCGCCGCGCGAGCAAGCTGAGCCGGAGCGAGGCCTGGAGCGCCGTGGCCGGGTTCACCGTGCTGAACGACATCACGGCGCGGGACTGGCAGAAGAAGGACGGGCAGTGGACGCGCGCCAAAGGCAGCGACACGTTCTGCCCCGCCGGCCCCGGCTGGGTTCCGAAGGAGGAGGTGCGGTTCGAGGACCTGCGCATCGTGACGCGCGTGAACGGCGAGGTCCGGCAGGATGCGCCGGTGACGAACATGATCTTCGACGTGCCGCGCCTGGTCGAATTCATCACGTCCTGCATGACCCTTGCGCCGGGCGACCTGGTCGCCACGGGCACGCCGCCCGGGGTTGGCGCGCTGCAGCCGGGCGACCTGGTGACGGTGGAGATCGCAGGCGTGGGCATGCTGGAGAACCGCATCGAGGCGGAAGCGGGCCCGGCGGAAAAGGTGTAGAACATTTTCGTATGGATGTGATTTGGGCAGATCCGCGCGTCGCCGCCGGCCTGCTGGCCGGCGCCGGGCTGCTGGCGCTCGCCGTCTGGATCGTCTACCAGCGGCGGATCACGCCGCAGGAGAAGGAGCGGCGGCGCCGGATGGCGCTCAACCGCTGGCAGCGCACCGTCGAAGGCATGGTGCTCGATGCCGGGGCGGATCTGATCCATTATCAGTACGAGCTGCGCGGCGTGGCCTATTCCGCGTCGCAAGACGTCTCCACGCTGCGGCACATGCTGCCGGAGGACCCGGCGCGGCTCGCCGGTCCGGTGAACGTGAAGTACGACCCGCGCAATCCGGCCAACTCGATGGTGCTGTGCGAAGAGTGGTCCGGCCTGCCGGGCATTACGGTCAGGAAGGAGAAGAGGGATGCCGATGATGAAGCCAGGGTGGAAAAGCTGGGCGGCGGCCGCACTGTTGCTGGCGCTGGGCGCAGGGACGCAAGCCGCGGTCAATAAGTATTCAAAGCCGAAAACGATCCTGCATGTGGTGACGCTGTACTACCGCGACGGCACCACGGAGGAACAGAAGCAGGCGGTGCTTGAGGGGGTCGAGAAGATGGCCGCCGAGATCCCCGGCATGCGCAACGTCTGGCTGAAGCCGATGAAGGTGCAGGGCACGCGCGCGGAGCGGCAGCCGGACGGCAGCTACCGCATGCGCCCGATGACGGACGCCTTTGTGATGGAGTTTGAAAGCGAAGCCGCGTTCAAGGCTTACGAGGATCATCCGGCGCACCGCGCCTGGGCGGACAAGATTTATCTGCCGGTGCGCGGCTACTCCTACACGCACGACATCACCAACTGACGCGGGGGCGGCGGCGCATCGTACCGCAGCGGGAATTGTATTCTGGATGTCATGTACCGTAGGCTGTTCCTGCTGGCGGCTGCGGCCGCCACCCTTTCCGCGCAGAAATTCGAGTTTTGGCCCGGGGCGCAATACGACCCCGGCATTCCCCCGGTGGAAAAAGTGCTGGGCTTCGAACCCGGCACGCGCCACGCGACGCCCGAAGAGATCGTTCGCTATTTCGAGGCTCTGGCCGCCGCGGCGCCTTCGCGGATCAAGCTCTTCGAATACGCCAGAACGTGGGAGGGGCGGCGCCTGATCTACGCCGTCATTTCGTCGGAAGAGAACGTCCGGCGGATCGCAGAGATCAAAGCGGCGCAGACGAGGCTCGCCGATCCGCGCAAGACGGCGGAAGGCGAAGCCCGCAAGCTGATCGCCTCCGCGCCTTCCGTGCTCGCCCTGATGTACGGCGTGCACGGCAACGAGATCTCCTCGCCGGATGCGGCGCTGTTGACGGCCTATCATCTGCTGGCCGCGCGCTCCGATCCGATGATGGACCAGGTGCGCCGGAACGTCGTCGTGTTGCTCGACCCGCTGCAAAACCCCGACGGGCGCGCCCGTTTCATCCACAACTTTGTCACCAACCTCGGGCTGGAGCCCGACGAAGAACCCGCGGCGGCGGAGCGCGCCGAGCCCTGGCCGGGCGGGCGGGCCAATCACTATCTGTTCGACATGAACCGGGACTGGTTCGCGCTCACGCAACCGGAGACGCTCGGCCGCGTGCGCTACCTGCGCGAGTGGCTCCCGCATGTCGTCGTGGACCTGCACGAGATGGGCTCGAACTCCACCTATTTCTTCACGCCGGGCGCCCCGCCGTACAACCCGCACATTACGGCGGACCAGAAGAAGCAGATGCAGTGGTTCGGGCAAAACAACGCGAAATACTTCGACCGTTTCGGCTGGCCCTATTTCACGCGCGAGGTCTTTGACGAGTTCTATCCGGGCTACGGGGCTTCCTGGCCGTGGTTTTACGGCGGCATGGGGATGACCTACGAAAACGCGAGCGTGCGCGGCCTCATCGTGCGCCGCTCCGACGACACGCTGTACCGCTATCAGGAGAGCGTGAAGAAGCACTTTGTGGCGTCGATCGCCACATGCGAAACCGCGGCGCAGCAGCGCGAAAAACTTCTGGAGAATTTCTGGCGCTACCAGGTGACTGCCGTGGAAGAGGGCAAGACGGAGCCGGTGAAGGAGTACGTCCTCGTGCGGGGCGGCGACGCAAGCGCGGCAGACAAGCTGGCGGGCGTGCTCGCCGAGCATGGCATCGAGGTGCGCCGCGCCGGAGCGGACTTCGAGGCCGGCGGCAAGAAATATCCCGCGGGTTCCTATCTGGTCAGCGCCGCGCAGCCCAGAAAGAGGCTGATCCGCGTGCTGCTCGAAAAGAACATCCCGCTGGATGAGAGCTTCGCCAAAGAGCAGGAGCGGAGGCGGAAAAAGGGCCTCCCCGACGAGATCTACGACGTGACAGGCTGGAGCCTGCCGTTGATGTACAACGTCGAATGCGAGGGGTTGGCGGCGGCGGTGAACGTGGCGTCTTCGCCCGTGGCGGCGCCGTACCAGCCCAAGGGCTCGGTGAGCGGGCGCGCCGAGGTGGCCTATCTCGTCCCGTGGGGCACGCAGGCTGCCGGGCGGTTCCTCGCCGCCGCGCTGCGCAGCGGGCTTCGCCTGCATACGGCGAACAAGTCGTTCACGCAGAACGGGCGGAAATATCCCGCCGGCACGCTGATCGTGCAGGTGAAGCAAAACGCGGCCGACGTGCATGACAAAGTGGCGCGCATTGCGGTTTCGAGCGGCGCCGAAGTGATCGCCACGAATTCAAGCTGGGTGGAGGATGGCATCGATTTCGGCAGCAATTACGTCAGCGCGGTGCGCAAGCCGCGGATCGCGCTGGCCTGGGACAGCCCCACGTCTTCGCTGTCGGCGGGCGCCACGCGATTCGTGATCGAGCGGCAGTTCGGGTATCCGGTGACGGTGATTCGCGCCGGCTCTCTGGCAGGGGCCGACCTGAGCCGGTATCAGGTGCTCATCCTGCCGAACGCGGGCGGATTCGGAGGCGGCTACGGCACGGCGCTGAACGGCGCGGCGCAGCGCCTCCAGCAATGGGTGCGGGAAGGCGGGGTTCTGATCGGGATCGGCAGCGCCGTCTCCTGGCTCGCGAGCCCGCAGGCGAATCTGCTCGCCGTGCAGCAGGAACAGTTGGCGCGCGAGGGCGCGCCGCCCTCCGGCGCACGCCAGCCGGATGCGGCGAAGCCTGCGGCAGCACAGCCGGGCGCGCCGGCTGCGGCGCAGCCCGCACAGGCGGCGGCAGGGCCCGCGCCTGGCAAGCTGCTGGCGAAGGAAGAGGATTTCGAGAAAGCCATCGAGCCGGACACGAGACTGCCGGATGCCGTGGCGGGCGTCATCGTCCGGGCGCGGGTCGATCCGGAAACCTGGGTCACCGCCGGGCTGCCGGAGAGCGTGAACGTGCTGGTGGACGGGCGCGCAATCTTCACTCCGATCAAGAAAGACCGGGGTGTGAACGCCATCGTGTACGAAGCGGCGGACAAGCTGCTGCTGTCCGGCTATCTGTGGGAGGAGAACCGCAAGCAGCTTGCATTCAAGCCATTCGTGGTGGTTTCCAACCAGGGCCGCGGCGCGGTAGTGGGATTCACGGCGGACCCGAATTTCCGGGCCTTCCATGACGGGCTGAACGTGGCGTTCCTGAACGCCGTGTTCCGCTTCCCCGGACCCGCCGCGCGCGGCGGCGCCGAGGGCGCGGAGGAGTGAGCGGGGAAAGCGAAACAGGAAGCCTCGAGATTGTTTCGGGCCGCGCTTTGCGCGCAAGCGCCTGACAGGCGCCGGGTGGCGCCATCGATGCCGAGCCGCCCGGCGCAATCCGCGGCGGCCCGAATTGACACAAGCCATGGCGCTCCCCGAAAATGAAAGTTGGCAAGCAAGCCAGCCGTGCGGATGTGGCGGAACTGGCAGACGCGCTAGATTCAGGTTCTAGTGGGGGCGACCCCGTGGAGGTTCAAGTCCTCTCATCCGCACCAACCCGGCATGATCGAGCGGCCCCGTCGAACCGGCGGGCTTTTTTGTTTGCCTGTGCCGCTGCGCTTGCCGCCTGCCGCCCCGCGCCCACGCGGTCCCGCGTCGATGCCGCTATCGCTCCCCTGCTGCCCGGATCGAGCCTGGCGCTCGCGGGTCTGCGGATCGACCGGCTCAAGAAGACGCCCTGGTTCCGCCCTTTTCTGGCGGGACAGCGCCCGGCCGCGCTGCGCCGCTTTGAAGAGCGCACAGGCATGGATCTGGCGCGCGACGTGTGGGAAGTGGTCTGGAGCCTCTCCGGCAGCGGTTCGGTGGCGTTTCTGCGCGGCAAATTCGGCGGCGCGTTCGGGCAGGAGCCGCGGTTTGACGCGCCGGACGTGGCCAAGCGGAATTACAAGACCTACTATGTGCTCGAAAAGGACGGCTTGGCCGTGCTGTTCCTCGGCGCGGGCACGGCGATGATGGGGCGCGCGGCGGATCTGGAGCGCGTTGTCGACAACCGCGACCGCGAGGCAGAACAGCCGCCGCTCGAACTGATCCGCATGGTCGAACAGTTGCCCATCTGCGAACTGTGGCTGGTGGCGCGTGGCGGAGCCGGGTTGCGCGCCGCCGCCGGCGAGGCTTTGCCGCTGAAGGCGGGGCCCGTGTTCGATACGCTCGAAGAACTGCGCCTGACGGCCACAGCCGCGGAGAAGCTCGAGGCGCAGGCAACGGGGGTGTTTCGCAGCCCGCAAGATGCTTTGGCTGTGCGGGACGGCCTCGAAAGCCTGCGGCAGTTGGCGGCGATGCGCGCCGGGCAGTCTTCTCTGCTCCACGTCGCCTCCGGCGCCGCAGTGGAAGCATCGGAGCGGACCGTTACGGTGCGGGCTTCTGTCGCCTTCGGGGATTGGGCCGCGATGCTCGACGGAGAGCGCGGTTTCAGCGCTTCGCCGCCGGGATCGCGTCGCCCAGATTGATGGAGCCGCCGCCCTCGCTCACGTAGTTGCGGTTCCACGACGGGATCTCGATCACCACCTCGCCATCGCGGACAAAGTGCGCCTGGCAGCCCAGCCGGCTGCCCAACTGGAGGTCTGCCGCCATGTCGAGCTTGTCGGCCTCGTCATCCTCCATCTCGCTGAGGCATTCCGCGCCTTGCTTCACCACGACGTGGCATGTGGTGCAGGCGCAGTTGCCCCCGCAGGCGTGCTCGATGTGAATGCCGAAGTTCATCGCGATGTCGAGGAAGGAAAGCGGCTTTCCGTGCTCGTGATAAGGCAGCTTGTCGAGCTCGAACTCGACGGTCCGGTTCTCGGGCAGAAAAGTTACCTTGGCCACACCCCGATTCTACCACAAACCGGACCAAAAGAGTCTTGGTTTTGGGTGGCGGCCGCTCCGAACACGGTACACTGAGGTGTACAGCCTTCCTTTTCAAGAGGTTTCGACGCAGTGTTCCATCTGATCGAACAGCAGATTCGCGAGGGGTTTGCCGGGTTCCTCCGGCAGCGCTACGGGGCGGAGGTTCCCGTGGTGGTGGAGCAGCCCCGGCAGGCATCGTTCGGGGAATACGCCCTGCCGGTGGCGTTCACGCTGGCGCGGCTGTTGAAGAAGCCGCCGCGGGCGATCGCCGAAGAGATTGCCGCGCAGGCGCCCTCCATCGCGGGCGTGTCAAAGATCGAGGTGGCGGGAAACGGCTACCTGAACATCCGGCTGGACCGCGGCTGGTACGGGCGGGCGCTGCTGGAAGGCAAAGCCGGAGCGCAGCAGGGAGGCCCCGGTTCCGGGAAGGTGATCGTCGAACACACCAACATCAATCCGAACAAGGCGGCGCATGTGGGGCATCTCCGCAACGCGGTGCTCGGCGACACGTTCGTGCGGATGCAGCGCGCCGCCGGCAGGCGGGTGGAGGTGCAGAACTACATCGACAATACCGGGGTGCAAGTGGCCGATGTCGTGGTCGGCTTCCATTACCTGGAAAAGAAGTCGCCGGAAGATGTCCGGCAATTGATCCGGCAGCCGAAATTCGATTATTATTGCTGGGACCTTTACGCCCGAGTCTCGCAGTATTACACCGAAAATCCGCAGGCCCTGGAATGGCGCCGGGACACGCTTCACGCCATCGAGCACGGGGAAGGGGTGCTGGCGGATCTCGGCCATCTGGTCGCCGACGCCATTGTCGAACGGCATCTCGACACCATGTGGCGGCTGGGCATCGCCTACGATGTGCTGCCCCGCGAGAGCGAGATCCTGCACCTGAAATTCTGGGCCAAAGCTTTTGAGCAGCTTAAAGAACGCGGTGCCATATATTACGCGGAGGAAGGAAAAAACAAAGGATGCTGGGTTATGGCCGCGTCCCATTTCCGCGAAAAAGCAGAAGCGGAGGACGATTCGGCCGACGATGCCAAGGTGATTGTCCGCTCCAACGGCACGGTCACCTACGTGGGGAAGGACATCGCCTACCAGCTCTGGAAATTCGGCCTGCTGGGACTGGATTTCCATTACAAGCCTTTGAGGACCTATCCCGACGGCCACCGCGTGTGGGTGGCCACGGACGAACCGTGCGAAGAGGCGGCGCCGGAGTTCGGCCGGGGCACGGAGGTTTACAATGTCATCGACTCCCGCCAGTCGTATCTCCAGGACGTGGTGGTGGCGGGCCTGCGGGCTCTCGGCTACCATGAGCAGGCGGAAAAGTCGATCCACTTTTCCTATGAAATGGTGGCGCTGTCGCCGCGCACTTGCGCCATTCTCGGCATTCCTCTTTCCGACGAAGACCGGAAGAGGCCTTATGTGGAAGTCAGCGGCCGCAAGGGTCTGGGCGTCAAGGCCGACGATCTGATCGACAAGCTGATCGAGAAGGCCAGGGAGGAAGTGGACTCCCGCCATCCTGAGCGACCGGAGGAAGAGCGCCTGCGCGTGGCGACGCAGATCGCGGTCGGCGCCTTGCGTTATTTCCTTCTGAAATTCACGCGAAATACCGTCATTGCTTTCGATCTCCAGGAGGCGCTCAGCTTCGAGGGGGAGACCGGCCCTTACGTGCAATACGCGGCCGTGCGCGCCCGCAATATTCTCCGCAAGCTGGAGGAACGGGGCGAAACACTGCCTGACTTTCATGGGGTTCTGGACAGCGCCGCCATGGAGCGGCAGCTCGGGGCCGAAGATTTCTGGCAGTTGTTGCTGGCTGCGTCCAGGTCAGGGGCGGCCCTGGCTGCGGCTCTCTCGGCAGGCGAGCCGTCCCATGTGGCCCGCTACGCCTTCCAGCTCGCGCAGGCGTTCAATTCGTTCTACCACGACTATCCCATTCTGGCGGAAGAGAACCCTGAAAAACGGACATTTCTCCTTTGGCTGGCTGTCTATTTTCAGCGGCAGCTGGAGTGGACTCTGGAGCGCGTGCTGGGCATTCCCGTGCCCGAATATATGTGATCCGCAGGGGCTAAACGCCTGCCAGGCCGCGCAAAATGCGCCACGCGGGCGAGACAAACTGCATGCCCATCCGCGCCGTTACAGGCGCCAGCACAGCGAGCGGAATCGCCGGCCGTCCCCGCTCCAGCCCTTCCAGCAGGAGCACGAGGAAGATGGGGCTGAACACCCGCCCGTAAGAATAAAAGTCGTCCCATGCCGCCCGCGGCTCCACGTGGACGAGGGCGAGAGCCGCGGCGGCAAAGATGGCGCCTGTCGTCCAGCAGAACGCCCGCTCGCTGTCAGCCCGGCGCCGGTTGCGCCAGAGGAGCCGCAAGGCAAGAATCATGGCAATCAGGAACCCCGCCAGCGACGCCAGGTCCATCCCCTGCAGCAGCCACCGCAGCCACCACTCATAGGGATAATCGGTGAGCTGCATGACTTGGCGCACGGCAGATGCAAAGAACCCTTTCCAGTAGAATGAAAGCCCGCCCGGCAGATCCCGGAGCGAGTACAACCAGATGAGGAAAGGCACGGGCGCGGCTGACCACGCGGCCAGCCTTCTCCAGCGCCTTTGTTGCAACAGGACAAGGCATGCGGCGGCGGCGAGGAACAGGCCGGTTTCGCGGATGAAGGGCGCAGCCATGGCCAACAGCCAGGCCGCGCGCCACCGGCGCATCTCGGTGAAATAGAAAAAGCCCGCCGCCGCCGCGGCAAGCGGTCCGTCAGAGAGCATCCGGTCGATGCTGCTCATCGTTGATGGCAACGCCAGAAATATCAGGCCCCAGAGCGGCGATGCCCCGCGCAGTTCCGCCAGCCGCGCCGTCCACCACACGCCCGCGCCGAGCCACAGGAGCATCAGCGTGTAATAGGCCGGGTCCACCCACTCGAACCGTCCGAATGCGAGCAGCCACGCAAATAGCGGCAACAAGATCCGCTGGACGCGAAGGCGGGCAGCATCGAAGTAGCGCGCATGTTCGCGGAACTCGAGTGGCCGGTGGGCCAACACATGGAACCATTGGCCGTCGTAGCCTACCGGGCCAATGACGCGGTACACCTGTTCGCGGCCTTCCAGCCATTCCGGAAGATGAACCCCGCTTCCGGTGCAGTAAAGCGCATTCCATTTGCCTTGATACGCGAATTCCACAGCCAGCGCCCACCAGGCGGCGACGCAGAATCCCGCCATCACAGCCACGCGCAGAGGACTCGTCCGTAGCGTGATTCGCATAGGTATCCAGTGTAATTGCCTGCCGGTGCCGCCCTCTCAACCGGCCAAGCCTTGCGCCGCCCGCACCAACACTGGGCCGAGCGGCAACGAGGCTCGAATCGCCGCCGGCATCAGGCACAACGCGGCCATTCCCGGCCTCCCCGCGGCAAGGCCGTGCAACAGGAGTCCGAGGTACACGGGCGCGAACACGCGCCCCAGGCTGAACACGCTGTCCCAGGCGTGCCTCGGCTCCAGGTGGCACAGCGCCAGCGCTGCGCCCGCCGAGACGGCGGCCATGCTCAGCGGCAGGCTGAGCGGCGCCCGGCGGCGCCACGCGCTCCACAGCAATTGCAGGCTCGCTGCGCAGGCTGAGAGGAATCCTGCCAGCACGATCAAATCCAGCCCGTGCAGCCAGGCGCGGTACTGCGGATAACGGCTGTACGGCTCGCCTTCGCTGGCAAGCCGCACGGCGGAGTGAAACAGCCCGGCCCAACGGAAATCCATGCCGCCCGGCAGGTCTCGAATCATCAGCAGCCAGAGCAGGAAGGGCGCGCCGGCGGCCGCCCATAACGCCGCACTCATCCAGGCTCTCTTTGCCAGGTTCACGATCACAACCGCAGCCACGATCAGCAGCCCGGTCTCGCGCACGAACGGCGCCGCCGCAGCCAGGATCCACGCCGCCGGCCAGCGGCCGCTCTCCAGCAACAGAACCACGCCCGCCGCAGCCGCCATCAGCGGCCCGTCTACCAGCATCCTTTCCGCGCTGCCGATCGAGGCCGGCAACGCGAGGAATGCCAGTCCCCACCACGGCGACGCCGCGTTCCGCTGGGCGAGCCGTGCCGTGCACCACACGCCAGCCGCAAGAGAGAGCAGGATCACCGCGTAGTAGACGGGATCAATCCACTCCATGCGACCGCTTGCCAGCAGCCATACGAGCGCGGGGATCAGGATCCTCTGGCAGCGCATCCTTGGCCGGTCCATCATCGACGCCAGTTCATGGAACGCCAGCGGCGCGTGCGCCAGCAAGTGAAAATACTGCCCGTCATAGCCCCCGCCGCCCTTCCAGCGGTAGAGGGTCTCACTCTTCTCGAGCCAATCGGGCATGGGCGTGCGCTCGCCGATCATGAACAACGCCGTGGCCTGCCCGTGATAGGCATACCGAATCGCGGCAAGCCACCAGAACGCGATGGCCCCGGCCGCCACCAGGGCCGGAAGCCACGGCCGCACGCGCCTGTCTGCCACCATTCCCACAGTGTAGCGGCCCGCGCCGCCGCTCCACATCTCTGTGCTAGCGTGCGATTATGCGCGTGCATTTCGCTTTTGGAAAAACGGGGCTTGAAGCTGAATTGCCGCCTGGCCCTGCATGGCAGGTGCTCAAGCCCCGCTACGCGGAGCCGGTAAGCGATGAGCAGGCCGCGGTGGAGGCCGCTTTGGACTCGCCGGTGGCCGGGCCGCCGATCGAGGCGCTGGCGCGCGGCCGCCGGTCCGCAGCCATCGCCGTCTGCGACATCACGCGGCCGGCGCCGAACCGAGTCACCCTGCCCCCGCTGCTCGCCCGGCTGGAACGGGCCGGCATCCCGCGCGAGCGCACAACCATCCTCATCGCCACCGGTCTGCATCGTCCTGCCACGCCGGCCGAGCTCGATGAAATCCTGGGCCCCCGGGTCGCCGCCTCTTATCCGCTGGTCAATCACAACGCGCGCCGGCGGGAAGACCATGTATATCTGGGCCAGGCGCGCCACGGCACGCCGGTGCGAATCGACCGCCGCTACGTGGAGGCCGATCTGCACATCACGCTAGGATTCATCGAACAGCACCTCATGGCCGGCTTCAGCGGCGCCCGCAAGCTGATCGCGCCGGGACTGGCGGACCAGGAAACCATCCGGCACCTGCACAGTCCGCGATTCATGCGCGACCGGCGCGCCGTGGAAGGCTCGCTCGAGGGCAATCCACTCCACGAGGAACTGCTCGAGATCTCCCAAATGGCAGGCCATGATTTCATCGTCGATGTCGTGCTCGGCGAACAAAAGAAAATCACGGCCGTTTTCGCCGGTTCGCCGCGGGAAACCCACGCGGCGGGCGTCGCCTTCGTGCGCGAGAAAACGACCGCCTGGCTTCCGGCGCCTGTGGAGGCCGCGGTCACCACCGCGGCCGGTTATCCCCTCGACCTCACTTTTTATCAGGCGGTGAAGGGCGTGACGGCAGCTACTCATATCGTCCGTCCCGGCGGAATCATTCTCGTCCTGGCGGCCTGCGAGGAAGGCGCCGGCGCCGGCGAGTTCTCCCGCCTGCTATTGGAGTCTGTCTCGGCCGAAACATTTCTCAAGGAAATTGCAGAAACGCCCGTCACCATCGATCAATGGCAATTGGAAAAATTGGCCCTTGCCGCGCAATCCCACCGCCTTTGGTTCTACACCCCGGGCCTTCCACCGGAATACCACCTGAAATTATGGGGACGCAGCTTTGCGAACGCGGCTGATGCGCTCGAAGCCCTGGCGGCGGAAACGGGCGAGGGCTCGCCGGTGGCGGCCGTTCCCGAGGGGCCATACGTCTTCGCACGTGTGCGCGGGCGGCAATTCGAACCCGGCGAGCCATCCTGAACTGTCCGCGCCCGCCGTCGCCCGGCGGCTCCCGCGCCCGGAATCGCCGCAGCGTCCTGCTCGTGGTTGATCAACCGGCCATGGTGCAGGTGGAAGAGGAAGCCGAGGACCCGGATCCGGCCACCGGCTCGGCCTCGCAGGAGCACCTCGGAGAAAAGCTGCAAGCGTCCTGCGGCAGCCGTATCGGTCCCTGCAACGTGTTTGAAGCGTTTCGAACTTGATGTCTCTGTATTCCTGCCGGGCAGAGGGATAAAGTCGCCCGACCGCTTCGCCGGGACCGGTGATTTTCCTTGTATATTACGGGAATGTCATGAGGAAAAAGCGTTATACTGCTCCCATGCAGGCAAGGTTATGGCTCGTAATTGTTGCCTGGAGCATTGCCGCGGTCCCGATGTCCGGCGCCGACCGCACGCTGCGGGCGAGCGCCGAGGCGGGCACGGCCCGTGTCAAAGAGATTCTCCGGTCCTACCCGGTGCGCCGCCCGGCCGCGCCGGGACCCGCTCCGGCTGCGGCGCCGGATCTCGAACCGGCGCTCGCCGGACGGATGGCTGCTCTGGAGGCGCTGATCCGGGAGGATCCGCGCAGCGCCCGGGAGCTGCTGCTGACAGCGGCCGAACGGGACATGCTGCACGAGGCCATGCCGCAAAGGGACGATCTGGTCGAAACCGCATTGCGCGTCCGCACCAGGCGCGGCGCGGTTGTGGTCGAAGGAGAGGGCTCGGCCCTGATCCAGTACGCAATCGAGAATGACGACCGGATCGAGTTTGCATACGCCGATCCGGAATTGCCGGCGCCCACCTGCGGCGAGGAAGCGGAATTGAGCGGCTTCCGCGCCGGGCGTTCTCTTCTGGTGACGAACGTCAAGGTCGGGGAAAAGAAAGCCGGCCCGAACGCTTGCTCTCCGTTGGGGCAACAGCGCCTCGCCGTGATTCTGCTGGAAATGAGCGATCAAGCGGGCGTCCGTGCACCGGTCTCGGTGTACCAGGATGTCTTCTTCGGCGCCAGGCCGGACTCGGTCAAGTCCGTTGTGGAAAGGTTCAGCCAGGGGAAAACGACCATCACCGGGGACGTCTTCGGCTACTACACGCTGCCCGCGGGGATCGACACCTGCGCTGATCCCGACTTCGTCATGCGGCGGGCGGTCGAGGCAGCAGGCGCCGAAGCCGACCTCAGGCCCTACACGCGTTTCGTGTTCGTCGTGCCAGTCCGGTGCGCGAGGGGAGGATCTGTCAGCCGTGGTTCGCTCGGTTGTGGAGACCCGCTCGGCCTGCGGGCGCCGGAGGCGGCGCCGTACTCGTTCGTTTATCATTTTGCCCCGTACCCCGATTGGATCTCCCAGCAGGACTTTTTTTCCCCGACAATTGTTCACGAATTGGGACACAATTTCGGCGCCATGCATGCGCGCGGCCTTCGTTATCCGCCTGAACCCGTTGGTCCGGACGAAACCAGACGCCTCCTCTACGAATACGGCGACGGCTATTCCATCATGGGGCGGGGCCGGCTCCAGGCGCCCGCAGCGCCGCATCTGGCGATGTTCGGTTGGTGGGATCCGGAGGTGGATTACCGAACCGTGGAGGAGGACGCTGATGTCGTGCTGGCGCCCATCCAGGGGCCGGCTGGCGCGCTGAAGGCGGTGAAGGTTCGCCGGCGCGTGAATGACGATTGGCTGTGGCTGGAGCACCGGCCGAAATCCGAGACCCCTCAGGGCGAGACGCTGTTCCGTGGCGGTTTGACAGTCCATAAAGAAACGACGGAGACCGCGAACGCCACCGATTTGGTCACGTTCGGGCCGGACCTGCGGGATGCCGACCTGGTGCCCGGCGCCACGTGGAGAGACCCTTTCGGCCCCTTGCTGATCGAGGTCGGGCAGCCCACGCCCGCCGGGCTGGCGATTCGCATTCGGTACGAGCCGCCATGCGCCACCCCGCTCTGGCCCGAGTCGCCGGAGGCGCCCAACGGCGGCGCCCCCCTGCTGATCCCCACAACCGCATCGCCTGAATGCTCCTGGAAGGCGCACGCCGACAACTCGTGGATCACCGTCAGTCCCGCCGGGCCCGTCCGGGGTTCGGCGCCGGTCGAAGTCCGGGCGCTGCCTAATCCCGGCATCCACATCAGGCACGGCTCGATCACCATCGGCCGTCAGACTTTCCATATGCACCAGCCCCCTGCCGATATCCGCGCGCGCGTCGAACTTTTCCTGCCGCGCAGCGGCCCGGCCGGATTCAACCCGGCGGTTCCGGTGCCGGTGGCCGTGGCGATCCTGTCGCCGCTTGGCTGGCGCAGGGTGGAATGGGTGGATCTCTGGTTCGGCAGCCGGCCTGGCCCGGAGGCATCCGGCTGTGGAATCCGGATTGAGATGGCGGATCTCGGCGTGCGTCTGCTGGAAGACGGGGGCGTGAGCCAGTCAGCCGAGAGAATCACGGGAAACCCGCTTTCCATCGAAGTCGCCGGTTGCGCCTTCCGCGGAATCGACTTTGCGCAGGTGGATCCCGCCAGGTTCAGCCTCAACCTGGAGTGGACGCAGCGCAATCAGCCGGCGGGGCAGCCGGGCGTCTATGTACGCATCGGGGAGACCGGCGCCGCCGAGGGGGAATGGTCCCTGGAGGCGCAGTATGAACCGCCCAAGGCTTGCCCTGTCACAATATTGCGGCCGTTGATCACGGCATTGCCGCAGGGGGGCGGTACGGATGTTTCCGTGGCCGCTCCGGCGGACTGTCCGTGGACGGTGTCCGGCCTTCCCGTGTGGGTCACCGCCGACCGGCTCGCCGGCACGGGGCCCGGCTCGGTCCTGCTGGTTGTCCAGCCGAATGAGACGGATGCTCCGAGAAGCGCCGTGTTTCGCGTGGGCGCGGCCGAGGTGGCCCTCTTCCAGGCTTCGAAGTATCAGTACCTTGGCAATCCGCCCAGGTTTCTTGCCGAGGAACTGATTGTCCCGGCGAGCCGCGGCGCCCGGAGAATCGAGCTTGATGCCCCGCAGGAATCCTTCCCGAGACTCAGCGCCAGCCAAGACTGGCTCAGGGTCAGGTGGGATCCTGAGCCGACGCAGAAGCTGGCCATCGTTGTGGAGTGGGATTGGTGGCACGGAGACTCCAGCCGCGCAGGATTCGTTCGGGTAAACGGCGCGGAATTGCCCGTCGTCCAGATGCCGGCCGGGCCGGGCCGCCGCGCCGATGTGGCTGCCGGCAGGGGGCTTTCCGACAAGCCGGGACCCGCGCTGGAAACCGCGCTGCGGGAACCGGCGGCGCTTGCGGTCGCACACGATGGGAGTTTGCTGGTTGGCGAGCGCCGGTCGAGCCGCATCCTGAAAGTCAGCCCGGACGGTCACGCAGAGATTTGGACCGGATCGCACATTGGGGAGGGGGCCGACTGGTACTCGGTCAACAGCCTGGAACTCCGCGGGTGTATTTCGCCCACCGCACCGTTTCACGGGGCCACCTCATTGGCGCCCGGGCCCGATGGCTCTCTCTATCTGTTTGAGCCATCCGAAGCCCGGATTCTCCAGCTTCAGCCCTCGGGCAAGACGTCGATGGTGGCCGGTCCGATGACGCTGGCTACGCCGGATGGATTCAAGATGATCGATCTGGGATGGATATCGGCCTTTACCAGCGGCAGGAACGGGCAGTTGTTGGCAGTATCCAAAGAGTCCTGCGGCGCGTGGGTGATCACGCCCGGGCAAAGCGCAGTCCGGGTGGCCGGCAACGGAAAATGCGAATCAACGGGTGATGGCGGCCCTGCCCTCCAAGCGGGTCTCAACGCGCCCGAAGCCGTTGCTTCGGATCCTGCCGGGCGCATTTATATCTCCGAGCCCGGTTCGCACCGCATACGCGTCGTGGAACCCGGCGGGTCTATCTCCACTTTCGCGGGCGCAGGGGAACCCGGGCTCTCGCCGGATGGTGTTGCCGCCGCGGGCGCTCCGCTGCTGCGTCCCACCTTGCTCGCCCGAGGGCCCGGCGGACAGATCTACTTCCTCGAGGCCGGGGCGATGCGGGTCCGCACGGTGACCGAAGACGGCCTGCTTCAAACCGTGGCCGCTTTTGACCCCTCCGCCGCGCCCCTTGATCCCGCTTCCATGGCCGTCGGCGCCGACGGCAGCATTTATCTCGCCGACGCGAGCGGGCACACTGTGATGCGCTGGTCCGGCGGCTCGGCCCAGGTGGTTTTGGGCATCGACTCCCGGTCGCCTCTGGGCGACGGCGGTCCCGCCGAAAGCGCCTGGCTGTCCCGCCCGACCGCAGTCGTGCGCGACGGGCAGGGGGGTCTCTTTCTGGCTGACTCAGCCCACAACAAGATTCGCCGGATCCGCAGTGACGGCATCATGACAACCATTGCCGGCACCGGCCGGCCGGGCAGCAGCGGGGACGGCGGTCCGGCGATCGAGGCGGAATTCAACCAGCCCGAGGGGCTGGCCCTGGATGCCGCCGGCAACCTCTACGTCTCTGACACAGGCAATCACCGGATCCGTCGGATCACGCCGGAAGGCATCGTCGAGCGGGTGGCCGGGACCGTGGCCGGATTTAGCGGCGATGGCAGTGACGCCCTCGAGGCCCGGCTCAACACCCCCAAGGGAATCGCCATTGGCCCTGATGGCGGCCTGTACATCGCCGATAGCAGAAATTACAGAGTCCGGGCGGTGGACCCTGAAGGCCGCATCCGCACCGTCGCCGGCGACGCCCGGTTCGCGGGCTACACGCCCGGCCATCTTCCCACCGAGGTGTCGTTCTTCAACCTCGAGGACGTCGGCTTCGACCCCAGCGGCCGGCTTTGGATCGCCGACAGCGGGTTGGTGCTGTATTTTGTCGATCTGGACGGGCTCATGAAGGCGATTCCCATTGGCGCCGGCCACACCATCACACGGTTCGCTTTCGATTCCGGCGGCAACGTCTGGGCAAGTTCCGGCCGCGTCCACTCCCTGCTGAAAGTCGACGTCGCCACAGGGCGGCCGGAAGTGGCCGCCGGCGCCTTGCAGCCTGGAATGGGCGCCCCCGGCTGGGCCAGTATGTTCACGTTCTACCAACCGGTGGGCGTCGCCGTGATGGAGGATGGTTCCGTCGTCGTGGCCGATAGCGGGAATGACCGCCTCGTCCGCATCCGTCCGCCGGATCCCGGCGGCGCGACTCCGGACTCCGGCTCGAAGTGAATCACGCGCCGGCTCCGTGCCCCCGCCACGCTTCGCTCCGCGCCCCCGAGCGCCGCTCGCGAGTTGCGTTGGCGCGCCGGAATCAGGCAACCTAAAAGGTTTCCCTGGCCGCGGGCCTCTTGGCGCCCGCGCTGGCGGGTTTGGCGCTTCATCATGAAAGTTCGCGTCCTCTATCACGACCACTG
>Ga0272446_1000409_pt1 | contig 68094 bp, 54 predicted proteins | sample YNPCB0061_FD_194587 | JGI IMG/M metagenome (GOLD analysis project Ga0272446, IMG submission 194587) | Hot spring microbial mat communities from Yellowstone National Park, WY, United States - YNP-CB-006-1 | ecosystem: Environmental > Aquatic > Thermal springs > Hot (42-90C) > Sediment | place...
CGCGTGGCGCACAACTGCTCGCCGACCTGCAACCGCAGCCCTGCCGGGGCGCCATGCTGACCGAGGCCGTCATGGCACATATCAGCGATGTGGAAACGCCGCCGGGCATCGTGGCGCTGGGACGCCGTCCGGTGTCCACCCTGCCGGACAGCACCGCCCACCCGACGCCACTGTTCATTCTGGCGGATGGCATCCAGTCCCCCGGCAACCTGGGCGCGCTGATTCGTACCGCCGAAGCCGCCGGCGCGACGGCAGCCCTGGTGACCGTCGGCACCGTGGACCCCTTCCAGCCCAAAGCCCTGCGGGCCGCCGCCGGCTCAGCCTTCCGGCTGCCCATCATCGCCGGACCCGACGTGGGCGATGAACTGCGGAAGCTCCACGGGCAGGGCGTCCGCTTTGTTGCGGCTGACAGCCAGGGTGACACCCCCTACGAGGCTTTCGACTGGCGGCAGCCGGTGCTCATCTGGCTTGGGTCGGAAGGCCACGGCCTGCGCTCGCTGACCGACGAATGGCAGGCCCAGCTTGCCGCCCGCCTGGTGATTCCCATGGCCGGACCGGTTGAATCCCTGAATGTTGCCGTGGCCAGCGCCATCCTGCTCTACGAAGCCCGGCGACAACGCCAACCGGCTGCCGGGTCTCCGCCACCTGCCCCTCAGCAACCTCCGGCCGGAGGGACGACCGATGCGCCGTAAGCTCATCGTCAATGCCGACGACTTCGGGATGTGTGTCGGCGTCAACACCGGCATTCTCCGCGCCCACCAGACCGGCATCGTGACGAGTACCACCCTCATGGCCAACGGGCTGGCCTTCGATGACGCCGTGGCGCGTCTCCGTGATGCGCCCCGGCTGGGCGTCGGCATCCATCTCGTTCTTTTGGGAGGCCAACCGGTTGCTCCGCCATCTGACGTGCGCAGCCTGCTCGGTCCCGATGGCACCCTTCCCAACGACTTCGGCCTGTTCCTGCGCCGCCTCCTGCGCCGGGAACTCCGCCCGGCGGAAATCGAAATCGAGTTCCGCGCCCAGGTGGAAAAAGTCCTCGCCGCCGGGCTGCAACCAACCCATCTGGACAGCCACAAACACACGCATGCCCACCCACAGGTGCTGGACGTGATGCTCCGGGTCGCCGAAAGCTACGGCATCCGGTCTGTGCGGCAGCCGCACGAGCGCCTGACATTTGCTCCGCTGGCCGGGCTGCGTCCCGGTCAAACCCTGACCTTCATCAAGCAGAAAGCCAGTACGCTGGCGCTGACCCGCTATGCGGCCGACTTCCGGGCGCGGCTGCGGACAGCCAGCGTCCGCACCCCGGATGCCTTCTTCGGCTTTGCCCACACCGGATTGCTCAATCCCGCCCTTATCTGCTATATCCTTCGCCTTTTGCCCGTCGGGACGAGTGAACTGATGTGTCACCCGTCTGAGATGGATGATACCCTGCGGCACTACCCGACCCGCCTCAAGGCATCGCGCGTCCGGGAACTCGCCGCCCTGACGGATGCCCGGGTGCGGGCTGAAATCACCCGGCAGAACATTCAGCTCGTGAGTTTTGCCCATCTCGATCACTGTGACGAACCGCGTACGACCGACCATGCTCGATGAAACCGACCAACTCCCGCCGCCGGAAATTTCGGTTGTCATCCCGATGCACAACGAAGAGGGCAGCGTCGAAAAGCTCTACGAACGCCTGTGCGCCGTTCTGGAAGCCCACTACCCCTCGTTTGAAATCATCTTCGTGGACGATGCCAGCCGCGACCGGACGTATCAGCTTCTGACCGACATTGCTGCCGGTGATTCCCGGGTGACGGTCATCAAACTCAAGCGCAACTTCGGACAAACCCCCGCCCTGGCCGCCGGTTTCGATTACGCCCGGGGCGACATCATCGTGTCCATGGACGGCGACCTGCAGCATGACCCCAGCGATTTGCCGGCTCTGGTGGAACCCATTTACGCCGGCTATGACCTGGCCAGCGGATGGCGGCACAAGCGGATTGACAACCTTGTGCTGCGCCGCATTCCCTCACGGGTGGCCAACTGGCTGATGGCCAAGCTTTCAGGCGTTGAGCTGCACGACTTCGGCACGACCTTCAAGGCCTACCGGCGCGATACCATCAAGCGCATCCGGCTGTATGGCGAACTCCACCGGTTCATTCCGGCCCTGGCAAGCTGGAATGGCGCGCGCATCATCGAAGTCCCCATCAGAAACATCAACCGCGAGGACGGGCAATCCCACTACGGCATCTCACGGACCTTCCGGGTGCTGTTTGACCTTGTCACCGTGCGGTTTCTGCTCAAGTACGTCACCCGCCCCCTGCACTTCTTCGGCATGCCGGGACTGCTCAGCCTCTTTGTCGGGATCGGCATCTGGGTGGTGCTCGCCGCCAAGAAGCTCTGGACAGGCGGCGATGTTTTCACGGTTCATGCCCCCTGGATGATGATGGGCACGCTGTTGATTCTGGCCGGCATCCAGCTTTTTTCGACGGGCCTGGTCGCCGAGTTGCTGGCGCGCACCTATTTTGAGTCACAGGGGCAGCCGATTTACACCGTTGAAAAGGTGGTGCACCATCCCTCGGCGCGTCCGCCGGCTTCGGCTACCGCGCTTCGCACCTAGCCTCCCCCCGGACGGGGCGCACCGGTGAGACGTGCTTCGTCACCACCGATGTTGACCGCTTCCGCCGGCCAACCGCAAATCCTGTGGGCGCCATGTTCGATAAACTGAAAGCAATTGAAGAAAAATACGATGCTCTCACGGCACAGCTCAGCGACCCGGATGTGGTGGCTGATGCGGCGCGCTACGCCAGGCTGGCCAAGCAGCACAGCGAACTGACGGAAGTCGTGGAGAAATTCCGGGAGTACCGCACCATTGACGCCAACCTGGCCGGGGCGCGGGAACTGCTCAGCGAAGCCGATGACGCCGAAATGCAGGCCCTGGCGCGGGAGGAAATTGCGCTGCTCGAAAAGCAGCGGGCGGAATGCCAGCTCGAACTGGAGCGCCTGCTCACGCCCAAGGACCCCAACGACGGCAAGAACGTCCTGCTTGAAATCCGGGCCGGAACCGGCGGGAACGAGGCCTCGCTTTTTGCCAGCGAGCTGTTGCGCATGTATCTGCGCTATGCCGAACGGCAGGGCTGGCGGGTGCAGATTCTGGATGAATCCCTGTCGGAAGTCGGCGGCCTCAAGGAAGGGGTGGTGCTCATCGAAGGCGCACGGGTCTATTCCCGTCTCAAGCATGAGTCCGGCGTTCACCGCGTCCAGCGGGTGCCGGCCACGGAATCGGCCGGGCGCATTCACACCTCGACGGTGACGGTGGCCGTCCTGCCTGAAGCCGAAGAGGTGGACATCGAAATTGACCCAAAGGACGTTCGGATTGACACGTTCTGCTCTTCGGGACCTGGAGGGCAGTCGGTCAACACCACCTACTCCGCCGTACGGCTGACCCACCTGCCCACGGGGGTCGTCGTCTCCATGCAGGACGAAAAATCCCAGATCAAGAACCGCGAAAAAGCCTTTCGGATTCTCCGCGCCCGGCTGCTCGATCTGGAGCGGCAGAAGCAGCACGAAGCCATTGCCGGCGAACGCCGCGCTCAGGTGGGGACCGGTGAGCGCAGCGAAAAGATTCGCACCTACAACTTCAAGGAAAATCGCATCACCGACCACCGCATCGGACTCACCCTGCACCAACTCGACACGGTGATGGAGGGCGACCTGGACGGACTGCTCGATCCGCTCGTGGCCCACTTCCAGGCGCTCAGGATGCAGGCCGAAGCCGCCGCCTGAAGTTCTCCGGCAGAGCATGGTCGCAACGCCCCACCCAACCACGACGCTGGTGGTCGCTGCCGTCTGTGTGGACGGCCCGCACGTCCTGCTGACACAACGGCTGCCCACCGGACGGTTTGCCAACCAGTGGGAATTTCCCGGTGGCAAACTCCACTGGAACGAAGCTCCCGAGGACGGCCTCCGGCGCGAACTGGACGAAGAACTCGGCGTGCAGATTGCCGTCGGACACCCCCTGCACATCATTCACTATGCCGTGGATGCCTGGCAGGCCTTCGCCGTCATGTTTTACTGGGCGCGCATCACTGGCGGCGTCCCGGCCTTGCGTGGCGTTCAGGCCGCCTGCTGGGTGCGGCCGGAAGAGATGACCACGTTGGACATTCTGGCCCCCAACCGCCCGGTGGTTACCCGCCTGTGCCAACTCGCGGCCCGCCCCGGTGGGCTGTGTCCGCAGTTCGATTGAGACAGTCCGGCCGGCAGCGCCGGCGTCCGGCCGGGGCGCGGATGGTGTGCAGGGCATCAGGCCGACGAAAGGGTGTTCCCCGGGTCCGGCTGGTCCGGCACTTTCCAGAAACCGCTCGGACGGGGTCGCCCAAGGGCTTCACTTTCGACCACGCAGACGCGATTGCGTCCATTTTGCTTGGCGCGGTACAGCGCGCGGTCAGCCAACTCCAGAAGCTGCTTGGGCTCGCTGGTGTCCGAGGGCAGGGCGGCCACCCCCAGGCTGACGGTCAGGCGCCCGCCGGGCTGCGACTCCCGCCCGGCAAAGGGATATTCGGCCACCCGCCGCCGCAGCCGCTCGGCCAGCACCGCCGCCTGGCTCTTGGGGGTGTTGGGCAGCAGCACCACGAACTCTTCGCCACCGTACCGCGCCAGAACATCACTGCGCCGGAAACAACGTTCCATCAACCGGGACAGGTCTTTGAGCAACTCGTTGCCGGCTTCGTGGCCATTGGTGTCGTTGAAGTGCTTGAACCGATCTACATCAAGCATGATGATCGACAGTGGGTGTCCGCTTCGTTCTGCGAGTTCAGCCTCACGGGTGAGTTTTTCCAGAAAGTAGGCGTGATTGAACAGGCCCGTCAGTCCGTCGGTGATGGCCCGGTGCCGGGCACTGTGATAGGCCCGCAGCATCGCTTCAAATTCACGCTTCTGGGCAATGAGCGCCTTGACGCGCATGAGGAGTTCCCTGCGGTTGATGGGCTTGGTGAGGACATCCGTCGCGCCGACTTCCAGCCCGCGCAGTTTCTCCGTGGTCTCCGGCGAGGCCGTCAGCATCAGGACCGGCAGATAGCGGGTGGCCTCGGTTTGCTTGATGAGGCGACACAGTTCGTAACCATCGGTCATCGGCAGGGAGGCATCGAGGAGGACGACATCCGGCAGCCGTGTGGCTGACTCGAAGTAGTTGGCATGGAGCATGGCCGCCGTGTCGTTGCCGGACGCCACGACAAGCTGCGCCCGGAGATTTTCGCTCTCCAGAATCGTGCGCAGAAGATTGCCGCTTTCGGCACTGGCATCCACGATGAGCACCTGGGACATTTCCAGTTGCGAGGCGGACAAGCGGTGTGGGAGACGGAAAATCAGACGGCAGCCCTGCGTGGCGTCGCCCTCGACCGTCAGGGTCGCGCCGTGGAGTTGCAGGATGCGATAGGTCACACTCAGCCCCAAGGCAATACCACGGGAGGGCACCTGGCTGGCCGCGTTTTGCAGGGCACGATAGGTGGCCAGCCGCTGCTCGGCCACGATGCCGGACATATCATCCTGAAGGGTGATGACCAGGCTCTGGACATTGCTGGAAACACGCTGTAACTCACCGGTCAGGCGCAGCATCCCACCCCGTGGGATGTACCGGAGAGCGTCGTCCAGAAGCTGGGAAAGGGCTTCGTACAGCCGGGCTTCATCGCCCACAATCATGCCAGCCGCCGGATCGAGCCGGACTTCCAGCCGGACCTGCCGGCGCTCCGCCAGGGGTGCAAAGGCCGACTGGACGGACTGAAACAGGCGCGCCGCCGAAAATTCACGAATATCCAGGGCATCCCCGCCTCGTTCGAGCCGAACCAGGCGCATGAGATCATCCACAATGTGGAGCAACGCCTGTCCGCCAGCTTCAATGTGGCGCAGAAAACTGCGCTGGGTATCGGTCAGTGGCCCATAGGTGGCATCCTGCAGCATCTCGCAGTAACCCAGCACCGTCGTCAACGGAGCGCGCAGCTCGTAATCCACGTTGGCAATGAACTTTTCGCGGTCGCGGATGGACTGCTCACCCAACTCGGTCAACCGCTCGATGGCATGCCGCGCCGCTTCCAGTTGGCGGCTCATCTCCACCACCTGGGCTTCCGCTTCGGTCAGGCGGGCGCACCATCCGCTTTCGCGGATGAGAAACGACCAGGACAACTCCTGTCCGGCCAGGGCGGCTTCCAGTTGCTCATCTGCCGCCGACTCCACCAGCAGGACGCCACACAACAACTGATCAAGGGTAAACCGCCGCAGCAGCAGCGTCGTGCTGTCAGCCACCGCAAAGGGAAAGCCGGGCAGCGCAGCACGTGGCGCGCAGACCAGAAGATTCGCCTGAATGGCGTTGAGCCGTTCGGTCAGCGTTGTTTCAAGGGTCTCACGGGCAAACTCCTCGTAGCCCACCGAGGCCAGCAGACGAAACCGCTCATCATCAAAAAAAGCCACAGCCAGCGGCGCCCGCGCCAAGTGGACAGACAGAGACGTGGTTGCCTGCTGCAGGCGGTAGATCAACGTCGGCGTGAGTGATTTGGAAACCCAGGTCTTCAATGTCTTCAGGGACAAGCCACCACCCCCTCAACCACAGCGCATGGGCGCTTCCCCCGCTGGACGGCACAGAGCCGGGACCGGCTGCAAGGCTGAACTGGCGCTTGCTGCGCATTATGCCGACGGCTGGGAGCTTGCCGCAAGCATCCCGCAGGCGGCGAAAATGTCCCGCCCGCGCGGGCGGCGGAGATAGGTCGGCAAGCCCTTCGCCCGCAGCAGCGCCTGAAAGCGCAGCACCCGCTCCGGCGGCGGCGGTTGAAAGGGAAGTCCCGGCACGGGATTGTGCGGGATGAGGTTGACCTTGGCCGCTTCCCGGGCCCGCAGTGGCGCCAGCCAGCGCAGCAGTGCCCGCGCCTGCTCATCCGCGTCATTGACGCCACCCAGCAGCACATACTCGAAGGTGATCCGCTCGCCCGGATGCCGTGGAAACATCAGGCACGCCTCACGCAAGGCTTCCAGCGGGTAGGTCAGGTTGACCGGCATCAGCCGCGCCCGCAAGTCATCGGTTGCCGCCGTCAGCGAAACCGCCAGGCGCGGACGGTCCGGCTCGCGTCCCAGAGCCATGATCCGGGGAACAATCCCAACGGTTGAAAGCGTCACGCGCCGGGGGACGATATGCAGCCCTTCCGGGTCCGCCAGGACACGGAGCGCGTGGAGCACATGGTCGTAGTTGAGCAACGGCTCCCCCATCCCCATCAGCACCAGATTGATGCCAGCCGGACGCGGTTGTTGCCGGCGATGGACAGCATCCCGCAGCACGTACAAAACCTGCGCGACGATTTCGCCCGCCGTCAGATTCCGCTGCAACCCCAGGGTCGCCGTGGCGCAAAAGGCGCAGCGCATCGGACAGCCCGCCTGCGAAGAAAGGCACAATGTGATCCGTCCACCATCGGGAATCCAGACGGTTTCAATGGCATGCCCGCCGCGTACGGTGAACAGGTAGCGGCGTGTCCCATCCGCAGCCTCAAACACTTCTGTCAGCGACAGCGGCCGCAGATCAGTCCCGGCGGCCAGCCCGGTGCGCAGCGCACGGGGCAGCTCCGGCACGTCTTCCAGTGTTTCGACGAGCCGCCGGTGGAGGGCCTGGAAAAGCTGCCGCCCGCGATACGCCGGCAGCCCACGCTCCACCATGAAGGCGCACATCTGCTGGCAGGTGAAGCCCAACAGGTCGTGGCCCGCCACGGCGACGGATGCAGATGACACAGGCGCCGACAACCTCCCTTCAATCATGGCTTCAACCCGGATTCCACGTGCACGGGCAACAGCCTATCAAAGCATGCCTGTGACTACTGACCAAGCCGGTCCCGTGCCCGGACGGCAGCCGCCCAAAACATCCGCCCTGGGCTGGAAAGCGTACGCGCCGAAGCACAAAGTACGTTAGCCTACGCACAGGACGACCGCCGCTGGCTTACATTTGTAAAAAAATGTTTTGACCTGCCCTCCGGTCGGTCATCCACCAGAACCGACAGAGCAGCTTTACTGAGTCTTGTGCTTTCCTTGGCGGCTGTTTCCTTGACCGTTATGCTTTCCTTGCCTTTCTGTCCAGGGTGAAACGACGATGCCGACGCGAGCTTTCTGCGACTGCTGTGACGAACCGACCCGCCAGCTTTTCGACATCACGCGCATCCCGGAACTGGCTTCCGTGGTACGCCAGTTTGGCTACCGGGCCGTGTGTCAGGCTTGCTATGACAATCTCTTTGAGGAACTCGAACGCGAACGGGAACGCGAGGAAGAAGACGTGGATGCCTAGCCTGGCCCCGCGCCGGGTGCCCGTTCGCCATCCCGCGAATCGCTGAAACCGGCGCTATCAAGCCCGGCGCAAGGTCTTGAAACCATGAACGAACGAGCTGAAGTCGTCATCATCGGTGGCGGCGTGATCGGATGCAGCATTGCCTATTTTCTGACCCGGCACGGGTGCCGCGACGTGCTCATTCTCGAACGTGAGAACTTTCAGGGCAAACACTCCACGGGACGGAGCGCCGGCGGTGTTCGCCAGCAGTTTGCCACCCCGGTCAACATCCGCATGTCGCGGTTTTCGATTGATTTTTTCACGCACTTCGAGGAACTCACCGGACAGGACCCCGAATACCGGCGCTATGGCTACCTGTTCATTGCCACCGAGCCGGCCCACGTGGACTACCTGCAACAGAATCTGCGCGTCCAGCAGGCGGAAGGTATCCCCGTGGAGTTTCTGACCCGCGAAGACATTGCCAAACTCGTCCCCCAGCTTTACGTCGAAGACGTACTGGGTGGCACCTACTGCCCGACGGATGGCTTCGTTGACCCCTACAGCATCATGCAGGGCTTCAACCGCAAGGCCCGCGAACAGGGAGCGCGCATCGAACTGGAGACCGAAGTGCTGGATTTCACCGTGGAGCACGGACGAATCACGGGTGTGGTCACGAACCGGGGGCACATTGCAACGCCGGTAGTGGTCAACGCCGCCGGGGCCTGGTCGCATCTGGTCGGACGCAAACTTGGCGTGGACATCCCCATCCGTCCCACCAAGCGGCAAATCGTGACGACCGAACGCTTCGATGAACTGCCCCGCGAATTGCCCATGCTCGTGGATTTGAGCACCGGCTGCTACATGCGCAAGGAAGGCGACGGCGTCATGCTGGGCTGGGCCGATCCCGACGAGCCGGAAAGTTTCGATACGACCTTCAACCCGGACTTCATTGACGCCATCATCGAGCGGGCGCTTCCGCGCGTGCCCTGCCTGGCAAACGCCTCGATCAACCTGCGCCGCTGCTGGGGCGGACTCTACGACATCTCGCCCGATCACCACGCCATCGTCGGCCCGGTGCCGCAGGTCGAAGGCTTCTATGTCTGCACCGGCTTCAGTGGGCACGGCATCATGCACTCGCCGGCCATGGGAACGGCCATTGCCGAAATGATTTTGTTTGGCGAATCCCGTACCCTCGACGTGAAACCGCTCTCCATCGAACGCTTCACCACCGGCGAACTGCTGCACGAAACGGCCGTCATCTGACGCCCCATGGCCCCTACCTACGCCATCTTTGGCGCCACTTCGGGCATTGCGCGGGCGGTCATTGCCGAACTGGCCCGGCGCGGCACCACCCTGGTGCTCGCCGGACGCAACCTGCCTGAAGTCGAACGCATTGCCGCCGACACTCACCTGCGCTACGGCGTTCCAACCCACAGCCTGGCGTTTGACGCCTGTGATCTGTCCAGCCACGGCGCAGTCTGGACGGCGGCCGTGGCCTGTACCGGCCGCCTGGATGGCATCCTCGTGGCTTTCGGAACGCTGACCGACCAGAAACAGGCCGAGCAGGATGTTGCCGCTGCCGAAGCCATGCTGGCCTCGAACTATGTCGGCGTGGTGTCGCTGGTGACGCACGCCGCCAACTACTTTGAAAAGGAACGCCGGGGCGTCATCGGCGTGATCTCCTCTGTGGCCGGCGATCGCGGACGCCAGAGCAACTACATTTACGGCTCAGCCAAAGCGGGCGTCACGGCCTTTTGCCAGGGGCTGCGGCAGCGACTGTTCAAAAGCGGCGTACGGGTCGTCACCATCAAGCCGGGGATTGTGGACACGCCGATGACCTACGGGATGAAGCTCCCCCCTCTGGTTGCCAGACCGGAGCGCGTCGCGCGGGACATTGTGCGCGCCCTGTACCGCGCCGACGGCGACATCTACACCCCGTTTTTCTGGCGCTTCATCATGCTGGTCATTCGGATGATTCCCGAACCCATCTTCAAACGGCTCTCATTATGACCGATTCCTGGCCTCGCTGGTGGTGGCTGCTGCTCCCCATCAGTTGGATGGCGGCGATTTTTGTGTTTTCAAGCGACTGGCTTGCCTGGCGGAACACCGCGCCGGTGGCCTATGGCTGGCTGCGGTGGTGGCTGCCCAACCTGGGGGCGGCGCAGCTTGAAAGCCTGCACCTTCTCCTGCGCAAGCTGGGACACGTCACTGAGTATGCGCTGCTGGCCGTGCTCTGGTACGTGGCCTTGCGCCGGGCCCACCGGTGGCAGGCGTGGCAGGCCGGACTGGGCGCGGGCGTGGTTTCCATCCTCTATGCCGCGCTGGACGAATGGCGGCAGACGTTCACGGCGGAACGCAGCGGAAGCCTTGCCGATGTGCTGCTGGACAGCCTCGGCGTCGGGCTGGCCATCGGCAGCATTGGCCTGTTCCATGTGATACGAATCAGCGCAGACGCTGGCGCAGGCGTCCGAGATATTCGTACATAGCCCGCTCGGACTGATGCAGCCCGGCGCCGCTCGGATAGATGTCGCCCGGCGTCCATACGCCATCTGATCCTGCGGCCTGAAAGTCGGTCGGCGCCGGCAGCGCGTGCAGGCCCTGCTTCCGGCAGGCTTCCAGCGCGCGCGGCATGTGCGCGGCCGAAGTGACGAGCAGAAACGGGTCCTGTCCGACGAGTCCGGCCACGGCGGCCACTTCCTCGACGGTATTGCGCCCCACGGGCTGGACGGCAATCCGTTCGGGGGAAACACCAAGGGCGCAGGCGGCGTCCCGCATCACTTCGCCGGCCGGGCGCGGCGTGAACACGGCTCCGCCGGATGTCACCAACCGGGCCGCCGGCAACAGGCGGTGCAGCCGGATGCCTTCGACGAGCCGCCGCAGGGAGGCGTCCGAAAGACATTCCGTAGGCGGCAGGTGTTCATCACCGCCCACGCCGCCCCCCAAAACGACAACCCAGCGGATGTTGTGGGCATCCGGCGGCACTTCGCCCCGTGGGGCAAACGTGACCTGCCCCTGCTCCAGGGGCGCCAGCAGGGCATTGGCCGTCCAGCCGTGACTGGCAACCAGCAACCCCACGCCGGCCACCGTCGCCACCGCTTTGCCCGCCCGTTGCCAGCGCGAAAACCACAGCAGCCCCAGTCCCACTCCCAGCCCCATCAACACGAGGGACAGCGGAAACAACAGCGGCGCCAGAAACTTTTCGAGAGCGAACACACACTATTCCACCGTCACGCTCTTGGCGAGATTGCGTGGCTGATCCACGTCGCAGCCGCGCCGTACGGCAATGTGGTAGGCCAGCAACTGCAACGGCACGACGGCCAACACGGCCGAGAGCAGGTCACTTGTGGCCGGAATGGGAATGACATACTCGGCCAGCCCGGCAACCTCGGTATCCCCTTCCGTGACAATGGCGATGACACGCCCATCGCGGGCTTTGACTTCCTGCAGATTCGACAGCGTCTTTTCGTACCGCAACTCAGAAGCCGCATGGCCAACTTCCCGGGGCATCACCATGACCACCGGCAGACGCTCGTCAATGAGCGCGTTCGGTCCGTGCTTCATCTCTCCGGCAGGAAAGCCCTCGGCGTGGATGTAGCTGATTTCCTTGAGCTTGAGTGCGCCTTCCAGCGCAATGGGAAAGTTCACGCCACGGCCGAGGTAGAGAAAATCCGACGCACGGAAAAACTCCCGGGACAGTTCGGCAATGGCGGCATCCTGCCCCAGGGCGGCTTCCAGCTTGACCGGCAGGGCCAGCAGTTGTTCGACGTGCTTCATCACGGCCGTGGGCGATAACGTCCCCCGGCACTGCCCCAGATGCAGCGCCAGCAGGTAGAGCGCCACGATCTGGGAAGTAAATGCCTTCGTGGAAGCCACTGAAATTTCCGGCCCGGCGTGCGTCAGCAGCACGCCGTGGGCTTCACGTGCGGCCATCGAGCCGGGCACGTTGCAGATGGCAAAGGTGTGGCAGCCACGCTGTCTGGCTTCGCGCAGCGCTGCCAGCGTGTCGGCGGTTTCGCCGGACTGCGTGATGACGACGACCAGCGTCTGCGCATCGAGCAGCGGATTGCGGTAGCGGAACTCACTGGCGTAGTCCACCTCGACCGGCAGGCGGGCCAGTTCTTCGATGAGGACTTTCCCAACCAGCGCCGCGTGCCAGCTCGTCCCACAGGCCGGAATCACGATCCGGGTGAATGCCTGCCAGTCGGCGTCGGGAATGTCCGTCGGATCGAGATACACCCGCCCTTCATCCAGGCTGACCCGCCCGGCCAGGGTTTCCCGGATGGCGTGCGGCTGCTCGTGAATTTCCTTGAGCATGAAGTGCTTGAAGCCACCCTTCTCGGCCAGGACAGGGTCCCAGGTGACGCGCTGCACCGTCGGCGTCACCGGCCGCCCGGCAAAGTCCGTGAAGGTGACTTCGTTGGCACGTACAACGGCCACCTGCCCGTCTTCGAGAAACACCACCTCCCGGGTGTGCTGGAGAATGGCCGTGACATCGGAAGCCACGAAGTTTTCCTCCTGCCCCAGCCCGACAATCACCGGCGGGCCAAAGCGTGCCGCCACAATCGTGTCCGGCTCGTCGGCTGCAATCACCGCCAGGGCGAACATCCCCGAAAGCTCGGCAATGGCCTGCCGGACGGCATCCGCCAGCCCCAGACCCGCCTGCTGATACTTGCCGATGAGGTGGGCAATCACCTCCGTGTCCGTCTGCGTCACGAAAGCGTGGCCTTCCTGTTCCAGCGCCCGCTTCAGGGAAAGGTAGTTTTCGATGATGCCGTTGTGGACGACCACCACCCGTCCGCTGGCGTCGCGGTGCGGGTGGGCATTTTCCTCAGTCGGGCGTCCGTGGGTGGCCCAGCGGGTGTGCCCGATGCCGTAGCTGCCGGCAAGCGGCGCCCGCTGAATGACCGCTTCCAGGTTGTAGAGTTTTCCCGATGCGCGCCGCAGTTCAAGCTGCCCATCGGCCACAACCGCCAGTCCGGCCGAGTCATAACCCCGGTACTCCAACCGCTTGAGACCATCGAGCAGAACCGAAACGACCGGCTTGGCGCCAACATAACCAACGATACCGCACATGGACGGAAGCCTTCTTTCAGGGCAGGGAATTCGTCTCCGGCGCGTCATCCGGCGCGGCGTCACCGGGTGACGCATCAATGGACTGCCCGTAGCGTTTTTCGACCAGCCGCCGGTTGCCCAGGCGAAAAATCAGGCGGTTTGGCTCAATCTTTTCGAGGACGCCATCGTAAAAACGCATCCCGGCGCGCACCACGAGGGTCGTTTCATCCTCGACGCGGATGAAGGCCGTCAACCCCCGGGGCGATTCCGAAATGCCCAGCACTTCGACCCCGGCGATGAGATAGGGTAGGGTGTCCTCGCGCTTGATTTTTTTGGCTTCGAGCTGCTCGCGGTAGGCCGCCACCCGCGCTTCGACCGGAGGGTACTTGTCTTTGGCCGGACGTGATGGAGCTTCCGCCGGCGCGGCCGGGCGGTCAGGCGTGGCAGCCGGACGCGCTGACTTGCGCCTGGCGCTCGCCGGGCGGGTCGTCTGGGCCAGTCCACTGGCGCTGTCCAAGGCCAGCAGCAGGGCGCCAACCGCCAGCGGTTTCCACCACGCGGCGTAGTGCCAACGATACCAAGGGAAAGTATCTGTCTCCATGGGGGGGTACATCACTCACTGGGATTGGTGTAGTAACCGGCGCGGTGGCGCACTTTCCAATCGGGATGGCGCGGCACTTCAATGCGGATGGTGCGGAACGTGGCCGCTTCATTCGCCGGTGTATAGGCCAGAACGAAGCGTTGCCGCAAATCGGTGTCAATCTGCTCGAACGCCGTAAAAAACTCACGGTCCAGCCGTGGGAAAAAGGCCTGTCCGCCGGTTGCCGCGCACAGTCGTTCCAAGTCCGCCCGATTGACCGTCCGCTGGTCGTCCGTTGCGGTCAACTCCGGTTGCCCGATGCCCAAGGCGTAGAGGCTCACCTGATTCCGCCAGGCGTGTTCGATGACTTCCCCGATCCGAACCAGACCTTCACTGTCAAAGCCGTCACTGATGGCGACCACCACCCGCCGCCGCTCGTCCGTTGCTTCCGGGATCAACTCGATGGCGGCATACAGGGCCGCATAGAGCGCCGTTCCCGGCGGTGTGTCCTGCCTGGGATCGAAGGGCATCACCCGTCCCAGTGGTGACGGCAACCGCTCATCCAGAGTCGCCAGCGACTGCCGCAGGGCGTCCAGGCTGCCCGTCAGCGGCTGCGCCAGCAGCAGGTCCTGCTGACAGGCCAGCAGGGCCGCGCGGTCCTGTGGCAATCGCAGGATGCGTTCGAGAAACGTCAGCGTCGCCCGTTTGGCGAGTGGCAGGCGGCCCACCATACTGCCGCTGCAATCGAGCACCACCACGACCGTCGTGGGCAGGTCAGGTGCCCGCCCCAGCGCGACGATGTCCTGCTCGACGCCATCTTCAAAGAGCCTGACATCGGCGGCCGTGATCGTCGTAACCGGACGATTGAGCCGATCCACGACAGTAAACGGCACAAGCACCTGCTGGGCGCGCAGCGTCACCAGGGTGTCATCCGGCACCACCGCCCGCTCCTGGGCCACGGCTTCCACAGCCCCCAATCCCAGGCTACACAGACCCAGACTGCACAGAGCGACCAGCCCCTTCAGCCACGGCCTGCCGCCCCACGCCCGCATCTGGTCCGGGGCGTGCCGCAGGCTACGACTCCGGGTCCGGGTCGCCGAGTATGCCCCGTGAGCTGTGTCCGTTGGTTTTGGCCAGTTCATTGATGGCAGCCCGCAACTCGTACTTTTCTGCCGCCGGCAACAATAACCGCCGCAGGCGTTCGAGACGTTCCCTGGTGTCGGTCAACTCCATCAGCGCCATCTTCTGCTCTTCGCTCATCTGCAACAGCGACGCCACAAGAAATGACAACGCCCGTGGGTCTTCCGGCAGTTCATCCGGGAAGTTGTCGTCTTCCCGGCTCATCGCGCGAATGGCCTTGACCGTTCGCTTGAACGTCACGCGCACGGTTTCAGCCATTTCGGTGAGGTCTTCCCGCACCGGCTGATCATCAAAAAAGGTGACGAGACCTTCCAGATAGGGCTCATCCTGAAAGTATTCGAGGGCATGGTAGCGAGCCAGTCCGGTTGTGAGGATGTTCATCCGTCCCTCTTCCAAGGGCACTGTTGCCAGGATGAAAGCCGCACACCCCACCCGCCCTACGGGCGGCGGGAAACCTTCGCGTCCTCTGACAAAGGTCACGCCGAAGATTTTTTCCCCGGCCAGACAATCACGCACCATAGCCTTGTACCGCTCCTCGAAAATGTGCAGCGGCAGCATCATCCCTGGAAACAAGGCGACCGGGAGCGGAAAGATGGGAATCCGCTTTGTACCTTCAAGGATGGGCAAGGGTTGGTTCATAACACATCATTGACAAACACGGGTTTCGACCAGCGTATGATTTCACACCCGGCCGGGTTTTGTCGAAGTCGGATGCCCTGACGCAGCCGGGAAACGACCACGACCATAGTCGCAGCCTGACCTGGCGATTCAGAAACGGATGGTGTAGCGCACGGTCAGATTGCGCCCCGGCGCGTCTATCCCGGAGGAAATCGTGCGGTAGTTCTGATCGAGCAGGTTGTCAAAAGCAATCAGCAGGTCATGTCGCTCGCCAAACCGGTATCCCCCGCGCAGGTTGAGCGTGGCCCATCCGGGCAGACGCGGGAACAGCGGCGCACTGGCGGCTGTTCCCAACACGCGGGCTTGAATCTGCGCCAGGGTTTCGCCGGTCAGCCGCAGCCGGTCATCGGCCGTGCCCAGCCGCCCGTCGGGGCCGGCTTCGACAAATCCCCGCACCGTGGCGCCCCGACGGAAAAAGTTTTGAATCTGGGTGCGCGTCCGGGCCGCACCAATCCGGCGGTCATCGAGATTGAGCGACGACAGGCGCGTTTGCCGGTGGGCAGCCGCCACAACGCCTTCCACCCACCATGTGCGACCGGGCGGCTGATAGCGCAGCCGCAGCAACCCCTGTGGCGGCGGGGTTCCACCTTCCACATCGGGCGGCCGCCCGGTGGCGCGGTCTTCCGCATGCAGCCAGGTAAAGTTGCCGCCAAGTGACCAGCTTGCCGTCAACCTGACGCCCAGCGAACTCTCAACGCCGTAGATACGCGCATCGGTGAAGTTGGCCCGGACGCGCACGGGACTCGTTGCCGGCGCAACGAACACCGCCCCTGTCGGCAATTGCGCCGTGATGATTTCCGTCCCCAGGCGCGTCCCCACCGCCCCCGGCGGCAGGATCAGGGTCTGCGTGGTGAGCAGGTCATTGATATTCGTCACAAAGCCGGTCAGATCGGCATCCATCCGTCCATTGCGGTAGCGCAGGCTGCCTTCGTAGCTCAGGCTGCTTTCCGGGATGACCTGCCTGACCGGCAGCCCGGTTGACACGGCGGAGGCATCGGCCGTCGTGCCGATGAAGGCCTGCCGTCCGGCAACGGCTGGCGCAGCGATTTCAAAAACGCCATTCCCCTGCAGGCCCAGCGATCCCAGGTCGGTCATGTTGGGTGGACGAAAGCCACGGGCCACATTGCCGGCCAGCACCCAGCCGCGCCCCAGTTGCCACGCGCCGCTGAAGCGGAACGTCCAGGCTGCCGTGCGTACGCTGTCGTCCTCGACCACGGCACGCCCTCCGACGAGCGCATTGTCGCGGGCGCGGGCGCGGTAGGAAGCCACGCCATAGCGCAGGCTGGCCGCCAGGCGCAGCCGATTCGGCACGGCCTCCCACACGTCCTGCACAAAAAAGCCGTAGTTGTTGAAATACGCGCCGTTGGGAACACGTGGACGGGCCGCCGTGGCGATGCCGGTCACAGGATGGGCATCGAAGGCGCGCGCCCGCATGACATCGCGGTAGGCATCCGCGCCACCCAGCACCGTGTGCCGTCCCGGAAGCGTCTTTGCACCAAATAACGACAGGCCCACAGCCCGGGTGCGTTCATACTGGGCGTTGATGAGCGCCTGGGGATTGCCCTGCCCGCCCTGATTGATCCGTTCTTCCCGCTGGATGTTGAAACTGCCGGTGACGGTCACACTGTCCAGACCGCCCACCCGCTGGCCGTCATAGCGCAGGTAGCCAAAGTCCAGCATCAGGTTGCCCAGTTTCGCCAGCAGGTTGCCGTCACCGCCCAGCAACTGATCGGAGCGTTGGCCGCCGTCCTGCTGTCCACGCTGGTAATGGACGACGAACTGGTGTCCGGCGCGGGGTGTCGCCACGGCCTTGAGGCTGCCGGCATATTCGGTGAAGGCGGTATCCGGTTGGCGGGCGCCGTAGAAGCGGTTTGAAGGCAGGTCAAAAAACCGGGTCACGGCCGCACGGGAGTCCACGCCGCCGCCGGCGCGCAGGGTATTGATGCGCCGTCCGGCCAGGTTGACCACGCCACCGAAGCGTGGGGTGCCGAAGGACAGACGGGTGGCGTGGCCGAAGCCGGACGTGGCACTGATGCCAAAGAAGGTGCTTTCTCCCTGAAACACAAAACCGCCGGTGGTCAGAGGCGCGGTGGCCGTGAGCAACTGGACGCTTCCCCCCAGGCTGTCGCTGCCGTACTGCGCGCCGTGCGGCCCGTGCAGCACCTCCACGCCGCGCAAGCTGCCTGGTTCGAGCAGGTTGAAAAACGTACTGATGCCGCCCCGCTGCGCGCCTGTCGTGTAGCGGACGCCATCCACGAACACCGACACCCGGCTGGCCACGAGTCCGCGCACGAAGACGCCGCCCAGCGTGGCGCTGGTCTGCTGTACGGACAGCCCGGCTTCCTCGGCAAAAGCCTGGGCCAATCCCTGGGTGGCGCGTTCCTGCAGGCGTCCGACCGGAATCACCGTGACGGTCTGCCCCAGTTCGTCCTTGTCCTGGACAAGGCCAACGTCGGCCGTCACCGTGACGGTCTCGGCGACCGGCGTGGGCAGTACGGTGAGATCGCGCACCGTGGTGATGCCAGCCGCGAGTGAAACCGCCAGCCGCACCCCAAGCCCATCGGAGGTGGCCGCAACGAGTTCGTAGGTTCCGGGCGCGACATCATCGAAAAGATACCGGCCATCGGCGGCGCTGACCGTGGTGGCCGCGACCGTCTGGCGCGCTGTCAGAAGCGTCAGCCGCGCTTGGGCAACGGGTGTACCGTTCACGTTACGCACGTAACCGGTCAGCGTCGCCGATTCCGGGACTGGCGTTTTGGCGAGCGTTGTTGCACAAGCGCCTCCCAACAGCCAGGCGAGAAACAGCAGGCAGGCCAAAAAAGGCTTGGTGTCGGCTTGGTTCACTTGGTTCATTGAAGGAAGCCCCAAGCGACCACCGCCTGGTCAGCAGTGCAGGCAACGTACACTTCGCTTGGGGCGCAGCGTTTTAAAGACTGAAGAGGAAGGTGGCGGAGAAGGAGGGATTCGAACCCTCGGTACGCTTTCGCGTACACCGGTTTAGCAAACCAGCGCACTAGGCCACTATGCGACTTCTCCGCGCGCGCTAACGATGCACAATGAGTATCAAGCGCCTTGCCACAAGCTGTCAAGAGACTTGGCGACGACCAATCCCTGCAGGAAAAATGGCAAACGGCTGCCAGGCCAACTCCCTCACTCAAGCCCTGATGTCCCCGGTTTTGATGCGTATGAACTTCAATGTACCGCGCCAGCTCAGATTGACTTTGGGAATCAGCCTGACGCTTCTGGCCATGCTCTTCACTGGTGGACGCCTGGCCGCCGACCGGCAACCCCAGCCGGAGTTTCGCCTGACGCCGGCTGGGACGCTCATCCGGGACGCCGCCACCCACCAGCCCGCCGTCGGGGCGCTGCCCGTCAGCCTCGTCCGCTCGCCGGATGGACGCTACCTCATCGCCGTCAACAGCGGCTTCGGCATCCAGCGCAACGCCACCCACAAACTGCACCAGTCGCTGGCCGTGATTGACCTTGCCGCGCGTCCGGCGCCGACCGTCATCCAGAACGTCTATGTTCCCGTTCCGCAAAGCGTCTGTGTCGGGGCCGTGTTTGTCCCACAACCTCACCCCGATGGCACCTGCACGTTCTATGTTTCCGGCGGTCAAGAAAACAAAATCTGGCGCTTTCAGTTTGTCCCCGGCGTGCGGCAGCCGCTCCAGCCCGGCGTCAGCGACTTCAACACACCGCTCGAAGCCCCGTTTATCGAAGTGTCCGGCCTGGCCGCCGAACCACCCTCGCCGCGCTACAACAACAACCTGGCGGCCGTCTTCCCCCTCGGCCTCGCCCTCAGTACCGATGGCGAAACGCTCTACACCGCCAACAATCTGGGTGACAGCCTGGGTTTGATTCACCACCATCAGGGCGAGCCAGAACTGGAAAGCCTCAAACTCCAGAACCCCAAACGTCCGAACCAGGCCACGTACCCCTACGAAGTCAAAGTCGTTCCAACCGGGCAAGGCGACAAGGTATATGTCTCCTGCTGGGGCGATGGCTCGCTGGCGGTTGTCAACCCGACGACGAAAGCCGTCCGTTTCGTGGACATCGGCCGGCATCCAACCGCCATGACACTTGACCGCGCCCAAACCCGACTCTACGTGGTCAACTCGGACGGAGATGCCGTGAGCGTCATGGACACAGCCACGGATACTGAAATCGAACGCATTGCCCTGCGCCTCGATGAACGGAACCGGGGCGGAACAAGTCCGCAAAGCCTTGCCCTCGACGAAGACGAAACCACACTGTACGTTGCCAATGCCCGCGCCAACTGCGTTGCCGTCGTCAGATTGAGCGAGCAGTCACGGCCGCCTGCACAACGTCATGACGCATCCGAAGCGCGTCATCAGTCTGCGTCAAAAAAGCCCTCTCGCAAAACGAAAGTCCGTTCCGAACCGGAGTCCACTGCCGAGCCTGAGAGACGGCAACAAGCCTCCGTTGTCAAAGGCTTCATCCCAACCGGGCTTTATCCGTCGGCCGTCGCTGTCGTCGGCAGGACGCTGGTTGTCGGCAATGGCAAAGGCACCGGCTTTGAAAACTCCTCGGTTGTCGCCAACACCTCCGGGCGGTTTCCCAACGCGCCCAACGATCGCTTCCCGGCAGAAGCTGAATCGGGAAGGCAGGGCGGGCAGTACAGTGTCGCCCTTGTGGCCGGAACGCTCAGCCACATCCCGCTGCCGGATGACCGGCAACTGGCGGACTACACGCGCCAGACACTGCAAAACAACGGTCTGCTCGGCCCCCACAAAACGCGCCTTTTCAAGGGCCCGTCGCCCATCCGGCACATCATCTACATCATCAAGGAAAACCGTACCTACGACGCCGTTTTTGGCGATCTGGAGCGCACCGGGAACGGGCTTCCGGCCGACGGCGATCCCTACCTCGCCATTTTCGGAGCCGGAGAGGCCGCCGTCGCACACGACGGCACTCCGCAGGACATCACCCCCAACCACCGCGCCCTGGCGCTGCGCTTCGGTCTGTTTGACCGCTTTTTTGTCAACTCTGAAGCCAGCCCCGACGGACACAACTGGGCCACGGCCGCCCTGTCGAGTGACTACACCGACAAGGCTTTTCGCTGGGAGTATTCCCGGCGGTCACGCACCTACGACTACGAAGGTTTCAACCGCCTGCCAAACTTCGCGCCGCGCCAGGGCGTTCCCCCGGCTTTCGACCTGCCGGTTACGGCGGATGACATCGAACGCTACCTCGTCCGCTTCATCCCCTACCGCCAGGGGGCCCGCGACATTGCCGAACCGGACACCCTGTATCTCTGGGACGCTGCCGCGCGCGCCGGATTGACCTACCGCAACTATGGCGAATTCGTCGGCACAGTCTCCCAGGCTGAGTTGGACGCCATCAACCGCAACCAACGACGGAGCTACCCCGACCTGACGCCCAACGTCACAGCCACCCCGACCAAAAAAGCCCTCGAAGGCCACGTGTGCCCGACGTTCCGCAACTTCGACATGCACACCCCCGATGCCATGACGACCGACTCCTACCTGGCGGCGTTGAACAGCCATGGACAGACCGACCCGCTCATCACCGTGCAGCATCCCGACCCTCGCTTCCGTGGTACGTCGCGGCTTGGCGCCTGGCTCGCTGAGTTCCAGCAGTGCGTGGAGACCCGGCAGACCACCGGACGCGATGAACTGCCAAATTTTTCGATTGTCCGGCTGCCCAACGATCACACCAGCGGAATGATGCCCGGTCTTCCCACTCCGCAGTTTCACGTGGCGGACAACGACTATGCTCTGGGGCGTCTGGTGGAAGCCGTCTCGACCTCACCATACTGGAAAGACACCGCCATCGTTGTCGTCGAAGATGATGCTCAGAACGGCCCCGACCACGTGGACTGTCACCGGTCGGTGGCCCTGGTCATCAGCGCCTACAACCGGCCGGGCCAACTCATTCACGAATATCACACGACCGTCAGCCTGATTCGGACCATGGAACTTCTCCTGGGGCTGCCGCCAATGAATGCCCTGGACGCCAACGCGGTGCCCATGGACATCTTTCAGGACAAACCCGACCTCCGCCCATACCGGGCAATCCTGCCGCGCGTGGCGGCCGGTAATCTTCTCGTCGCGCCGCCACAAACCGCCCGCGAAGCCGCCATGGTGCGGTGGTGCCAGGCGATGAACCTGGCGCATGCCGATCTCGAAGATGCCGATGCGCTCAATGCCATCATCTGGTACGCCACCTGTGGCAGCCACCGTCCCCCGCCGGCGCAAAGTCCTGATTTGCCGGTGTTTGCCGCCCTCGCTCAGGGGGTTGCCGGGCGCGATGAGTGACGCTCCGGCGCAGAAAACGTTGGTAAAAAACTTGACACTGCGGATGACAACGGGATAGAGAACGCCCGTCCTTACCATTATTCCCGTAATTTTGAGAGTCAACGAACCATGGTGCTTCGCTTGAAGAAGCAACTTCGTCGCTTTTTTGTGATGACAGTTGCCGTACTCGGTCTGGCCACGGCAGTCACGGCCCAGGTGGAAGACAACACCCATCAACCTTACAAAGGGTTTAGCTGGGGCTATTGCACATACTACGCCGCGCAGGTTTTCGACCGCTTTGCGGCGGCGGAAGGCGGCATTGACTGGCGCGGCAACGGCGGCATGTGGCTGCGCGCCGCACAGGAAAAAGGCTGGCAGACGAGTACCAACCCGCGCGATGCGCGCGTGGGCGCCATCATCGTCTGGCAAAATGACGGTCGGGGACACGTCGGCGTTGTGGATGACGTGTATCCAGATGGCATCCTCATCAGCGAGATGAACTGGCGCGTCAACAGCGATGGCGACGCCACGGGTGGTTTCAACCGCATCAGCCAGTCGTTTTTGCCGTTTTCGACCAACCTCGACCGTGGCGTGCGGCGGCGGTACTTTTTTGCCGGATTCATCTTCCCGGAAAGGGCGGCAACGGCGCGCAAAAGCTTTTCCACGCAGGACGCACGTGGGAGGGGCCGCCAGATTCGGACGGTGGATGCCGTTTCGCGGCCGCGTGTCGTCCGCAAGGGCCGCCCCTAGAGCGACCCGACCTGGGATAAGGCGGTTTTCCGGCCTCGAACCTTCCCCCCTGGGACAGGTGTTTTTCTGAGCTTTCCGCAGCCTGCGCGGCTGGGTTAGCCTCTTTTTGTGTGCTGACCTGCACGGTTACGTCGGTCTCCACAGGGTCGTATCGTGCGGCCCGGGACGCGGGCGGTTTGGATGGTCAAAAGGGGAGAAGTTTCATGAGCACCACCCCGTTGCCCCTTTGGACACGCGAGGTCTCCGCCCGGCGTTCAGCCTGGTATCTTGGGCTGACGACGTTCAGCATCCTCGTGCTCGAACTGGCCGCCATCCGGTGGATTGGCTCGCAAATCCGGGTCTTCGCCTACTTTGCCAACCTGGTACTCATGGCGGTTTTCCTTGGGATGGGCCTTGGGGTGGCCCTTGGCCGCCGGTATCCGCATCTTTTCGAGTGGGTGTTCCCGGCGCTGCTCGTCCTGGCCGCAGTTCTGGCTTTGTCCAAGCAGGTCGGGCTGATGGACTTGGGATTCCCTGACCCATCCATCAGCCTCTGGGGAGCTGATGTCAGGATGGCGTCTTTCGGCCAGTTCTGTCTGGCGACGCTGGTTGTCGTTGGACTGTTCTGGCTGGTGACGCTGGTGTTTTTGCTCATGGCCATTCCGGTGGGCTGGTGGTTCGGGCAGCTTCCGCCCCTGCGGGCTTATACCTATGACCTGCTTGGCTCACTCATCGGCGTGCTGGCGTTCACCGCGGTGGCGGCGCTGCACCTGCCACCGGCCGTCTGGTTCGGACTGGGGTTGCTTCCGCTCGCCTGGGTCAGCCGCCGGTGGTGGGCAGCGTTCGGCATCGGCGTCATCCTGCTGACCGGCTGGGCCAGCCAGGGGGCTTACTTTTCGCCCTACAACCGCATTGATCTTGCAACCGACGATTTTTTCACCGGGGAGGGCCAGCCCCCCAACCCGGTTGCGCGCCCGGAATACAAGCTCAGTGTCAACCGGGACTTTCACCAGCACCTGCTCGATCTTTCCACCGCCACGGTCAGCCAAGAACCGCCCGGCGCGCTTCGGGGGCAGGTTCAGAGAATCTACGAAATTCCTTTCCGTCTTACGTCGCGGCGCGACCGCGCGCTGGTTGTCGGGGCCGGCACAGGCAACGATGCCGCCGCGGCCCTGCGAGCCGGATTTGCCCATGTTTCCTGTGTCGAAATTGATCCGGTGATTTTACGCCTGGGGCGTGAGAAACACCCGGAACAACCATACACCCGCCCCAACGTCCGGCTCATCAACAACGACGCCCGCGCCTACTTCGAGCAAAACCATACCGACCAGTATGATGTCGTCTGCTACGGACTCGTGGACTCCCACGCCATGTTCTCGGCCCTGTCCACGCTCCGTCTGGACAACTACCTCTACACGGTCGAGGGGCTTCGTTCCGGCTGGAAGCACGTCGCACCGGGCGGCATCATGTCCGTTTCCTTCTCGGTTTTCGCCGGCGACTGGATGCTCTACCGCCTCAACAACACGCTTCTGGAGGCGACCGGCCTTCAGCCTTTGGTGATTCTGCACGGCTATAACTACGGGGTGACGTTTCTCGTAGGGCGCGAACTGATGCCCCAGACGGTGCAGGCCACAACGGGCTTTCCGGTTCACGTCCTCCCTGAAATGGAAATCCGCATTCCAACCGACGACTGGCCGTTTCTTTATCTGCGCCCCAATACGGTGCCCTATGCCTACCTGACCGTTCTGACGCTGATCCTCGTCACGGCCCTGGTGGCTGTCCGGCAGACGTTCGGGGCCGACCTGCTTACCTCACGCCGGTTTGACCCGGTGCTGTTTCTGATGGGTGCGGCCTTTCTGTTGCTTGAAACGCGGATGGTCACAGAGTTGGGTCTGCTCTTTGGTTCGACGTGGGTCGTCAACGCCTCCGTTTTTGCCGGCGTTCTTGTCATGGTGCTGCTGGCCAACGGCTACGTCATCCGGCGGACGGCCTCCCGGATTCAGCCGTGGTACGTCCCCTTGGTCATATCCCTGCTCGCGGTGTGGTGGTTGGGGGCTGGGACGCTCAATCAGTTTTCGCTACTGACGCGCGGCATCCTGGGCGGACTGCTCTTTGCCCTGCCGGTGTTTTTTGCCGGGGTCATTGTCTCCACCCTTCTGAAGCGGGCCCAGGATGTCCCCGGCGCACTCGGGTCCAACATCCTGGGTTCAGTGGTCGGCGGCTGCCTGGAATACCTTTCCATGTACGCGGGGCTGCGCAAGATGACCCTGCTGGCGATTGCGCTCTACCTGACGGCGTATCTCATTCTGGCGCGGCAGGCGGCCCAGCCGGAAGCGGCTGAAGCAGCGCTTCCCCGCGAAGCCGATGCCTGATGGGGTCAGAACGGACACCCTAGCGACGGGGCAGGGCAACGGGCGCTTCCGCCACCTCCGCTGCCGGCTTCAACCCCTGAGTCAGTTTCCGAATGTCACTTTCTTCCAGGGTTTCGCGTTCAAGTAACTCGCGGGTACAACGCTCCAGCACCTCGCGGTTGCTTTCGAGAATGCGGTAGGCACGCTCAAAAGCGCCCATGACAATGTCCCGGATGGCCTGGTCAATCCGCGCCTGCGTGGACTCGGCCACCCGGCATCCGCCCGGCGCCAACTCCGGCACGTCCAGAAAACGCGGCTTCTGCGCCTCAAAGGCAACATAGCCCAGCCCTTCGTCCATGCCGTAACGGGTGATCATGTCGCGGGCAATATCGGTTGCCCGCGCCAGGTCATCGGCCGCGCCCGTCGAAATTTCCCCAAACACGAGCTTTTCGGCTGCCCGGCCGCCCAACAGCACGGCAATTTTGTTTTCCAAATCGGCGCGTGTCATCAGAAACCGGTCTTCGGTTGGCCGCTGCAAGGTGTACCCAAGCGCCCCAATCCCACGGGGAATGATCGAAATCTTGTGGACGGCATCCGCCCCCGGCAAAGCCAGCGCGACCAGTGCATGCCCGATTTCGTGATAGGCCACGGTTTCGCGCTCTCTGGGGTTGATGACGCGGTTTTTCTTTTCCAGACCGGCCACCAGGCGCTCCAGCGCCACCGTAAAATCCACCAGCTCGACCGCTGCCGCCTTGCGCCGGGTTGCCGCCAGTGCGGCTTCATTGACGAGATTGGCCAGATCAGCACCGGAAAAACCGGTCGTCAACGCGGCGACCTGCTCCAGGTCGAGACCGGGTGCCAGCGTGATCTTCCTGGCGTGAACTTTGAGAATCTCCAGCCGTCCCTTCTTGTCGGGACGGTCCACGAGCACCTGCCGGTCAAACCGGCCGGCGCGCAGCAGCGCCGGGTCAAGAATCTCCGGTCGGTTGGTTGCCGCCAGAATGATCAGGCCCACTGACGTATCGAAACCATCCATTTCAGTCAGCAACTGATTGAGCGTCTGCTCGCGCTCGTCGTGTCCGACCAGCGGGCCGCCCGCGCCGCGCGCCCGTCCCAGCGCATCCAGTTCGTCAATGAAAATGATCGCCGGTGCGTGCGTGCGCGCCTGCTCAAACAGATCACGTACCCGGGCAGCGCCCACTCCGACAAACATTTCAATGAACTCCGAACCCGAAATCGAGAAAAACGGCACGCCAGCTTCACCGGCAACGGCCTTGGCCAGCAGGGTTTTGCCGGTGCCCGGCGGGCCGACCAGCAGCACCCCCTTGGGAATCCGCGCGCCCAGACGACCATATTCCTGCGGCGCTTTCAGAAAGTTGACGACTTCCTCCAACTCGGCCTTGGCCTCATCCACCCCGGCCACGTCGCCAAACGTCACGCCGGTTTTTTTCTCGACATACACCTTGGCGCGGCTCCTGCCGACGCTCATGAAGCCGCCCATGCCCTGCTTTTCAGCAAACCGCCGGAACAGGAAAAACCACACCCCGAAGAAGACCAAAACCGGCAGCACCCACGAAAGCAGGTCACGCACCCAGGTGCTTTCCACGATGCGGCTGTACCGGACGCCATACCCGGACAACCGATCGGCCAGTTCCGGCTCCACGCGCGTCGCCACAATCGAGGTCTTGCCGCGCTGGTCCGGCGCTTTCAACCGCCCGGTTATCGTCCTGTCCGTGACGATGACCTCCTCCACCCGCCCTTCCGCCAGGGCCTTTTCAAACTCACTGTAAGGAACGGGCTCGACGGTACTTACCCGCTGCCAGTACTCCTGGAAAACCAGCAGCGCCAGAATGGCCACCATCCAGTATCCGAAATTCCAGCGACTTTCCTGCTTCATCCCTGATTCGTCCTTGACAACGCGGGGCGTGGTGGCTGGTGCAGACGTACCTGCCACAGCTATGCCTCGTCTCCCAAAGGTAACAAAAAACGCCGCCCCTGGAGCGGTGTTTCGGGCGGCGTGCTGAACTTCGGCGGCTCCGCAACCGCCTAACTCTCAATGGGAATGGGACGCCCCCGCTGCGGCCGGCTCGGCGTCCGCTTGCCAATCGTCAACGTCAGGACACCGTTCCTGAAACTGGCCTTGATATTGTCAGCATCCGCATCGTCGGGCAGGTTGAGCATCCGCTGAAAAGCGCCATACGTACGCTCGATCCGATGCTGCTGCCCGTCTTTGTACTCCTGCTCGTGGCGCTTTTCGCCCTGAATGTACAGCACGTCTTCGTCCAGCGTGATGTTGACATCCTTCGGCTCTACACCGGGTAGCTCCAGTGCAATGTGGTAGTGCGTCTCTGTTTCGTGAATGTCGAGCGCCGGGCGGAGCAGCCCCTGCCAGTCAGGCGTCGGCAGGCTTGGCAGCGTCAAGGACGGCCACGCCAGGCCAAAGTTGCGAAATGCCTCATTGAACAGCCGGTCAATCTCGCGTTGCAGTTGGAACACCGGCAAAAAAGGCGCAGGCAGGGCCGGCTCGATGGTTTCGCGCGCTGTCCCCGCAGACTCCGCTTTGCGGACCGGGAGTGCTGTTGGTTGCGTTTCCTGTTCTTTCCTGAACCAGTTCCAGGGGGCCAGTTTTTTCAAGTCCATGGCAGTTCTCCTCGATATGAAAGTCCTGTCTATAAACATACACCCGGTGAATAGCGAATAGCGAATAGCAAGGCGGTTTGGCCCCTTCGCTGAAGCTCGTCATCAAAGCTCGTCGTCGTTCCCCCAGCCTGAATTTTGGCGGTCAACGGTGAAGCGGTTCGGGCAACCGGAGTGGATGGACGCGCCGGGCTGCTTTACGGCGGAGTCGGCCTTCTGTTGGCTCCAATCTGGCAGCTACGGTTGGAGCCAGCTTCCGAGCAGCGTGACGAGACCTAGCAGGGCAAAGACAGCGGCGGCCACGGCGTGAACCAGCTTCATCGGGATTTTGGACGCCAGCCTGTCCCCGACAAAGATGGCGGGCACGTCGGCGATGAGCATCCCCAGGGTGGTGCCAAGGATGACCATCCAGGGCGCGGCATAGTGGGCGGCAAGGGCCACGGTGGCGATCTGGGTTTTGTCACCCATTTCCACGAGGAAAAACGTCAGCAGCGTTGCGCCGAAGACACCAAAGCGCCGGGCAACCTGGGTTTCTTCCTCTTCGATGCGGTCAGGGATAAGCGTCCAGATAGCCATGCCGATAAAGGACAGACCAAGCACCCAGCGCAGCACGTCGGGACTGACAACGCTGGTGAGCCAGGCCCCCAGTGCGCCGGCCAGGCCGTGGTTGAGCAGAGTGGCTACCAGGATGCCCAGAATGATGGGCAGCGGCTTTTTGAACCGCGCCGCAAGGATGAAGGCGAGAAGTTGGGTTTTGTCGCCGATCTCCGCCAGCGCGACAACGGCCGTTGAAATGAGAAGAGATTCCATAAAAAGCCTAGAGGCTGGCACGTGTTTGCCGGGATGCCTGGCGTCTGCCTGAGAGGTGGCGCCGGGAACGGCGGCCGGGCAGCCCGAAAGCCTGCATATCAGGGCTATCGGGGCGCGTTCAAGAAAAGAGCGCGGCGTATGCAGCAGCCTCACATCAAGCTGGCATCCTAGGGGGACGGGCTTCCAACCCGCCAAAGACACGGGCGGGATACCCGTGCTCCCAGGCATTCACCCGTGGCCACCGTGGATTTGTCGCAGGCGATCACCGGCCCGGGCAGGGACATCTGGGCCTTCAATAGTTATGCTCGAAGTGTATGTAGCGAACTGGTTGAGTCCGGCAGGAGGAATGAAGGTGGTTGGCTGGATTCTGGTGGCGTTAGCGACCACGGCGGTTGCTGTGTGGACAGCGGGCTATTGGCGCTGGTCATACAAGACACAGGTGCTGCTGCAGCGGCTCGAAGCCGCCCGGGTGAACACCCCGCCCGCGCGTTTCGACCTTCGCGAGCTCGACGGCTTGCCCGGGCCGGTAGCCCGGCACCTGCGGCAGGTCTTGCCGGAGGGTGCATCAATCATCCGTGCGGCTGATGTGGTGCACGCCGGCACCTTCAACCTGAGCCAAACCGACGAACAGTGGAAGCCATTCACTTCACGGCAGAGGGTTGTCACGCAACGGCCGGGTTTCGTCTGGGACGGAAGGGTGGCAATGGCACCGGGACTGGCCGTGCATGTGCACGACGCCTACGTGGATGGCGAAGGCATCCTCGAGCCCGCCATCCTGGGGCTGTTCACCCTGGTGAATCTTCGGGATCGCGGCGAGGTGGCGCGGGGTGAGTTGATGCGTTTCATGGCAGAGGCTGCCTGGTACCCCACCGCCCTGCTCCCGAGTCAGGGCATGTGCTGGGAACCCATCGACGACCGAAGCGCGCGCGCCACACCCAGCGATGGGGATGTCCGACTGACCATGACGTTCCATTTCGGCAACGACGGTCTCATCGACACGATCCGCGCCGAGGACCGTGGGCGTACCGTCGGCGACCGGGTTATCCCGACCCCGTGGGAAGGAAGAATGTTCGACTACCAGCGGCGTCAGGGACTGCTCGTCCCGATCCGGGGAGAGGTGGACTGGCTGACCCCGGAAGGCCGGCTGCCATACTGGCGCGGCACGATCAAGGAACTCAGATTCGAGTATTGACCCGGATCATCGGATCGCTGTCATGTCGCCTGGACTGCCAATCCAAACGCGATAGACAACCGATGGTCATGACGCAGCGGTTCGGCCTGAAGACCCAAAAGTTCACAGGGTGTCGTTACCGGACTCAACTCACGCCTGCACCGGTGGGCAGGATGCACTGGTTGTGGGGTCAATGTACCTGATTGGCCCGTTCTGGATTGGGCCATCCTGGTGAGAGAACGCGGCTTATTGTTCCAGGTTGTTCCAGGCGTTTCTGCCAATGAACACCCGAAGCCCTGATGGGCGGGACTTGATGACTGGAACGCTCCCCGGCGCAGGGGTGGCTGGCAAGCAAAAAGGGCCCGGAAACTATCCGCGCCCTTGGAAGTGGTGGAGATGGAGGGAGTCGAACCCTCGTCCGTGAACCTTCGGCGCCGGAGACTACGTGCGTAGTCGCTTCCGTTGTATCTCGTACCCCGGCCGCCGGAACAGCGACCTGAAGCCGCCGGGATACCAGCCCAGTGCTATCTCGCGGTGACGCCCCAGGCGTAACATCACCACCAGCTCGTGAACGTCACGCCCGCTTCATTCGGCACGAGCCACCAAATGAGCAGACGGCTCAGCAGTGATTAGGCTGCGAGAGCGAATTCCTGCGTTTCGGCAGGTAATGGTTTCCACGCTTTTTGACGAGCGGCATGGTCGCCCGGCACGCCTCACGTGCACCTCACAATGTCCACGTCGAAACCGTGTCATCCCCACATTCTCAAAGAGCCATGTGCTGCCCGACAGCACAGCCATCGGCAACTATACCACAGATGTGTATGCCCACCACACCAAGCCTGACCTGAAAACCCGGCCGGCAACTGGCAGCCACACCAGGCAGCTACCCTGCCCCTGATGGCTACGGCTGGCAGTGATTCGTGAAATACAGGGCCGGCGCGTGCTATCGTTGCCCCAACTCCCGATTTTGTGTCGTGTCTGCACGCTTCATGGATATTCAGCACATCCGCAATTTCTCCATTATCGCCCACATTGATCACGGCAAATCCACGCTGGCCGACCGCCTGCTCGAACGCACCGGCGCCCTGACCCAACGTGAGATGGCCGAGCAGGTTCTCGACGCCATGGACCTCGAACGGGAGCGTGGCATCACCATCAAGGCCCACGCCGTCCGTCTCAACTACCGGGCGCGCAACGGCGAAGACTATGTCCTGAACCTTATTGACACCCCGGGCCACGTGGACTTCAGCTACGAAGTCTCGCGCTCGCTGGCCGCATGTGAAGGCGCACTCGTCGTCGTGGACGCCACCCAGGGCGTCGAAGCCCAGACGCTCGCCAACGCCTACCTGGCGCTCGAAAACAATCTCGAAATGTTCCCGGTCATCAACAAGATTGACCTGCCATCGGCCGAACCGGAGCGCGTGCTGTCCCAGATCGAACAGGTCATCGGGCTTGACCCCACACATGCCGTTCTCGCCAGCGCCAAGACGGGCGTGGGGACGGAAGAACTCCTTGAACGCATCGTGGAAAAAATCCCGCCCCCGCAGGGTGACCGCAACGCCCCGCTCAAGGCGCTTATTTTCGATTCCTGGTTTGACAGCTACAAAGGTGTCATCGTGCTCGTCCGGGTCGTGGATGGCGTGCTGCGACCGGGGATGAAAATCCGCTTCATGGCCACGGGCCGCGACTACGAAGTGGAAGGCGTCGGCGTCATGACGCCCAAGATGCGTGAAATCAGTGAACTGGGCGCCGGAGAAGTCGGCTTCTTCTTCTCCAACATTAAAACCGTCGCCGACGTGCGCATCGGCGACACGGTGACCGAAGCAGCCCGTCCAGCCGCCGAGCCGTTGCCCGGCTTCCAGGAAGTCAAGCCCATGGTCTTTGCCGGGCTGTACCCGGTTGAAAGTGACCAGTACGAAGCCCTGCGCGACGCGCTCGACAAGCTGCGCCTCAATGACTCGTCCTTTCTCTACGAACCGGAACACTCCGCCGCCCTCGGCTTTGGCTTTCGCTGTGGCTTCCTCGGACTGCTCCACATGGAAATCGTCCAGGAACGACTCGAACGGGAGTTCGGCCTTGACCTCATCACCACGGCGCCCAGTGTCCGCTTTGATGTCTATCTGACGAACGGTGAGAAGCTCACCATTGACAGCCCCTCCAAGCTGCCCGATCCGGCCAAGATCGAGCGCATCGAGGAACCCATCATCCGCGCCACCATCATGACGCAGGATGATTACCTTGGTCCAATCCTGACCCTGCTCGACGAAAAACGCGGCGTTCAGCGTGGCTTTGACTACATCGGCGAAAAGCGCGTCATGCTGACTTACGACATTCCGCTGCTCGAAGTCGTTCTCGACTTCTTTGACCGGCTGAAATCCGTATCACGCGGCTATGCTTCGCTCGATTACCACCTGAAAGGTTACGAACCGGCCGATCTCGTCAAGCTCGATGTTCTGGTTTCCGGTGAGCCGGTGGATGCACTGTCGCTCATCATTCACCGCGACAACGCCTACACCCGCGGACGCGCCCTTGCCGAGAAAATGAAGGAACTCATCCCCCGGCAACTTTTCGAGGTGCCCATTCAGGCAGCCATTGGAAACCGGGTCATTGCCCGCGAAACCGTCAAGGCCATGGGCAAGAATGTCCTCGCCAAATGCTACGGCGGTGACATCACGCGCAAGAAGAAACTGCTCGAAAAGCAGAAGGAAGGGAAAAAGCGCATGAAAAAGGTTGGGCGCGTGGATATTCCGCAGGAAGCTTTTCTGGCCGTGCTGCGCGTTGGTGACAACAAGTGAAAGCGCGTCAATTCTTATAACGCACCCGATGAGGCGATTTTGCACCACGCACAAGGCAGTCCCTGCATGGCTGCCTTTTCAGCGCGCATAAACCCGGTAATCCATCTCCGGGAAAATCGTGTCGCGTTTCTCCACTTCGGCCAGCCAGTCTTCATCCACCGTCTCGCTGGTGAGCATTTCATACAGGCGGGTGAAGCGGTGGATGTGGTCACGGAAGCGCTTCTCGGCATACTGGACCATGGTTTTGTTGGTAATGATGAACGCCCAGTCGCTTGACTGCGCCAGCAACAGTTCCCGCGCCGCCTGATTGAGCGCCCGGTGCACAAGCGGACTGCCCGGTGTGGGAAACCGCCGGGCCAGTTCCTCCATGCGCCGTTCGGCCTGGTGCTGGTGGCGATACATCCACTGCGTATCCCGGTTGAGCCAAACCCGGTTGTAACCCTCTGCGCCCCACGACGAAGCCGATGGCACCTGGGGCTGGTTGTGGGGAAACATCTGCAGGTAGTCGCTCGGTGTGGCCAGAACGACCTCATCCTGGTCAAAGTGGATTTTGCGGATGAGGAAGTCCAGAAACTGCGGCCCCTCATACCACCAGTGACCGTACAGCTCGGCATCGTAGGGCGACACCACCAGCGGGGCGCGCCCGATGACCGTCCGCAGGTGGCGCATCTGGGCCTGCCGGGAAGCGAGAAAATGCCCGGCGTGTTCGGCGGCGGTTTCAGTGGCCCAGGCCGGTATGTAGGGCTGCTTGTGGTGCAGGTCCACCTTGCCCGTGACGCGAAAGTATTTGATGCCGATGTTGCGGCGCACCCCGTCTGCGTGCAGGTAGGGCTTGATGTAGTCGTAGTCGGCTTCATAGCCCAGGTCTTTGTAAAACTCCCGGTAGTTGGGATGGCCCGGATAACCGACCAGTGAACTCCAGACCTGCTCGCTGGTTTCCACATCGCGGGCAAAGGCCGCAACGCCCGAAGGGGTGATGGTCGGCGCAAAGATGCCCCGCGCCGGTCGCGGCGAACCAAACATGATGCTGTGCGAGTCCACGATAAAGTAGCGCAAGCCGACTTCGGCCAGCAGCGCATCAATGCCCGGTTCGTAAGCACATTCTGCCAGCCAGATGCCGGAGGGCAACCGGCCGAAATGCTTTTCGTAGTTGCGTACCGCAACCCGGATTTGCGCCCGCCGCGCCGATTCATAGCGCATCAGTGGCAAAAACCCGTGTGTGGCACAACAGGTGATGATCTCCAGCACGCCCTCATCCTGCAATCGCCGGAAAGCGCCAACCAGATCACGGTGATAGACGTTTTCATACAGGTTTTGGACAGCACGGAAGTGTTCGTGGTGCGCCTGTGCCGCCGGAGCAAAGGGAGTGCCTTTGGTACGAACGATTTCCTTCTCGGCCAGCTCGACGAGTTTGCCCAGATGACGGACGTACCGCTCGCGTAAAAGGTCATCCACGAGCATTTCGCACAGCGGCGGCGTCAGGGTCATGGTCAGCCGGACGCGCACCCCAGCCCGGTGCAGGCTCTCGAAAACGAACAACAGCGGGACGTAGGTTTCACTGATGGCTTCGTAGAGCCAGTCTTCCTCCAGAAACTCCGGGTATTCTGGATGCCGCACAAACGGCAGGTGGGCATGCAGAATCAGTGACAGAAATCCGGTGGTCATGCGTAGGGTATGGACTGAAACGGCTTTACCGTTGTCTCCCGAATGGCTTGCCGTAGCGGTATGGTGCTCTCCACCGAACCGGCAACCAGCCCGGTGGCTGCCTGGAGGCGGGCATCAGATGTGAATGGGACTGCCAAAAACTCCGTGCGCCGCCTCCATAACTGACTCCGATAGGGTTGGATGGGCGTGAATCGTGCGCACAAGTTCTTCGGTTGTCAGTTCACCACGGAGCGCGACACAGGCTTCGGCAATCAGCTCTGTGGCGCGGGGGCCGATGATGTGGACGCCCAGGATTTCGTCATACTTCGCATCGCTGACGATTTTCACCATGCCTTCCGTCTGCCCCAGAATCCGCGCCTTGCCGCTGGCGGCAAAGGGAAAGGAACCAACTTTGACCTCGTAGCCCCGTTCGCGGGCTTTGGCTTCGGTCAGGCCGACGCTGGCGACTTCCGGCTCGCAGTAGGTGCAGCTTGGCACACGGTCATAGTTGATGGGCTCGGTGGTGTGTCCGGCCATGTGTTCGACCGCCACGATGCCTTCCGCCGAGGCAACGTGGGCCAGCCAGGGGGTGTTGATGACATCCCCGATGGCATACACATTCGGTTCTGCCGTTTGCAAGAAGCCATTGACTGCGATGTAACCACCCTTTTCCACCACGGCCCTGGTGTTTTCGAGGCCAATTCCATCGCTGATGGGACGTCGCCCGACGGCCACCAACAGTTTTTCGGTTTGCAACGTGGTGCGTTCACCCTGCCCATCCACAAGTGTCACCGCTACGCCCTGGTCATTGACCTTGGCAGCTTCACATTTGGTGCTGGTTTTGACCGTGATTTTCTGCGCCCGTAGTGCGCGCTCCAGTTCGGCGCTGATGGCGGCGTCCTCGATGGGCAGCACACGCGGCAGCATTTCGACGAGCGTCGTTTGAACGCCAAAGCGCGTCATGACGGAAGCAAACTCCACACCTACCGCGCCGGCCCCAAGAATGACGATGGAAGCCGGCAGCTCCGTCATCTCCAAGGCATGGTCGCTGTTGATGATACGCACACCATCGGTCGGAAAGAGCGGAATGTCCCGCGGCACCGAACCCGTGGCCACCAGAATGAACCGCGCCGTGAGGTATTCCTTTGTGTCGCCATTGGTCACGCTGACGGTGTGCGGGTCCTCGATAAAGCCAAAGCCCTTGAAGACCTTGACCTTGTTTTTGTTCATCAGGTACTCGACACCCTTGGCCGATTTGATCACAATTTTGTGCTTGTATTTCCGCACGCCCTCGTAATCGAGTTTCACATCCGAAACGATCACGCCATAGTCAGCCGCGTGTTTGGACTGCTCATAGATGGTCGCACTTTCGAGCAGCGCCTTGGTGGGAATGCAGCCGCGCAGCAGGCACGTCCCACCCAGATGTTTGTCCTTTTCGACAATAGCCACACTCAGCCCAAGCTGCGCCGCCCGGATGGCCGCCACATAACCACCCGGCCCGGCGCCGATAATCACCACATCAAAGGAAGCGTTGGAAGAACTCACGGTTATGCCTCATATCACGGGATGGCAGACGGACCGGGGAGCAGCCAGCACTGCATTTTTCCGGAGTTGGGAAGGCGCTTGGACGGGAAGCCCGGCATGCTGGGGGCGCCTGTGACCCGATAGCCACCATCCGACATCATCAGACATCATCAGAATGGAAAAAACGGATGCCAAGCGGCATCCGTTTTGTATGGGGAGGGTTGGCTGGGAGACAGGGATTCGAACCCCGATACTCTGGTCCAGAGCCAGATGTCCTACCATTGAACGATCTCCCAACAAGGACTGACCGCAGCCAGCAGTGGCTATGCTGGCTGAAAAGCCCCCGGAAAGTCAACCCAAACCTCACCTGAAACTGGCTATCCGCTTGACAAAACACACCTGTGCAGCCATATCCCACCTCTGGCACTTTTGGCTCCATGTGGTATGGATGAAGGGCCCGCACAAGTTCTCCACAGGAATTTCAGGAATTGTACCAATGGACAAAGTCGCGCTCATCACGGGCATCACCGGACAGGACGGCTCCTACCTGACCGAGTTGCTGATCGCCAAGGGGTATGCTGTCCACGGCATCGTTCGGCGCAGCAGTTCGTTTTCCACGGGACGCATTGATCACCTGTACCGTGACCCGCATGACCCACTGCGTCAACTCACCCTGCATTACGGCGATCTGGCTGACAGCACCAGCCTGCGGCGCATCCTTGAAGCCGTCCAGCCGGATGAAATCTACAATCTCGCTGCACAGTCACACGTCAAGGTATCCTTCGAGCAGGCGGAGTACACCGGCGATGTCGTCGCCACCGGAACGTTACGGTTGCTGGAATCCATGCGGGATGTCGTGGCCCGTACCGGCAAGCCCATCCGCTACTACCAGGCCGGTTCATCGGAAATGTTTGGTGCAGCCCTGCCACCGCAAAGCGAAGCCACGCTGTTCTATCCCCGCAGCCCTTATGCCGTGGCCAAAGTGGCTGCCTACTGGTACACTGTCAACTACCGCGAAGCCTACGGCCTTTTTGCCTGCAACGGTATCCTGTTCAACCACGAGAGCGAACGACGGGGCGAGACCTTTGTGACGCGCAAGATTACGCGCGCCGTCGGGCGTATCAAATACGGGCTTCAGAAAAAACTCTACTTGGGCAACCTCGACGCCAAGCGTGACTGGGGCTTTGCCGGCGATTACGTCGAAGCCATGTGGCGGATGCTCCAGCAGGCAGCCCCGGATGACTACGTCATCGCCACGGGTGAAGCTCACTCGGTACGGGAGTTTCTCGAAGCGGCGTTTGCCCACGTGGAGCTCGACTGGCGGGATTACGTCGAGATTGACCCACGGTATTTTCGCCCGACGGAAGTCGATCACCTGCTTGGCGACGCCAGCAAGGCGCGGCAACATCTGGGCTGGCAACCACAGGTTTCCTTCCCGGCGCTTGTCGCCCGCATGGTTGACCATGATCTGGAATTGGCACGGCGCGAAGCCCTTGTGCGCGCCTCCCTCTGAATGACGGGGTTTGCCCTATGGAAAAAGACGCCAGAATCTATGTGGCCGGACACCGGGGACTGGTCGGTTCAGCCATCGTACGCAGGCTCCGCGCGGAGGGCTTTACGAACCTGCTTCTGCGAACGCGGGCGGAACTTGATCTGACACGGCAGACGGAAGTTGAAGCCTTTTTTGCCGCTGAACGTCCGGCGTATGTCTTTCTGGCGGCAGCCAAGGTCGGCGGCATCCTGGCCAATGACACCTACGGCGGGGATTTCATCCGGGACAATCTTCTTATCCAGACGCATGTCATCGAAGCTGCCCGCCAGACCAATGTCCAGAAACTCCTGTTCCTCGGCTCGTCCTGTATCTATCCCAAGTTTGCACCACAGCCGATGCCGGAGAATTGCCTGCTGACCGGCATTCTGGAACCGACCAATGAGCCTTATGCCGTGGCCAAGATTGCCGGGCTGACGATGGTCAAAGCATACCGAAAACAGTATGGTTTCAACGGCATCTCATTGATGCCAACGAACTTGTACGGTCCGGGCGACAACTTTGACCTGACCTCGTCGCACGTTCTGGCGGCGCTCCTGCGGAAGTTTCACGAAGCCAGGCTGACGAGTGCCCCTGCCGTTACCGTGTGGGGCACCGGGAAACCACGCCGCGAGTTTCTTCACGTGGACGATCTGGCGGATGCGGCTTTGTTTCTCATGCAACGCTACGAAAGTGAAGACCCCATCAATGTCGGCGTCGGTGAAGACATCTCCATTGGTGAGCTGGCGATGATGATCCGCGACATCGTGGGTTATACCGGCGACATCATCTACGACACGGCAAAGCCGGACGGCACGCCGCGCAAACTGCTCGATGTCTCCCGGCTGCATGCCCTGGGCTGGCAGGCCCGGATCGGACTTCGCGAAGGAATTGCGGCAACTTATGCCTGGTATTGCGCTCACCATGGCGGATGAAACGCACACCATACCGGAAGGTGTCTCACCGGAGCGTCCACAACGCCTGCCCTTCGTTGCGGATCGGGATGTGCCGTTGTTTCGGGCGCAGTTGACCGTGGCGCTGGCAAACCACGGGATAGCCATGGATGCCGCGCAGGTGACGGCACTCGTCACCCACTACCATCTGCTTGGTGAGGCGAACAATCGGTTCAACCTGACCCGGTTGATAGCTCCCGCCGAGGCCGTTCGCTGGCACTACCTCGATGTTCTGGCAGCACTACCGTGTTTGACGGCTCCTGATTTACCGGATCGGTGGGTGGACATCGGCTCCGGCGGTGGTTTTCCCGGACTGGTTCTGGCTGTCGCGCGCCCGGACTGGCAGTTTATTCTCACCGAACGGCGCGCCAAAAAAGCGGCGTTTCTTCGCCACTGTGTGGCTGAACTTGATCTTGGCAGGCGGGTTCAGGTCTTTGCCGGCGACATCGAACCGGGCACCGTCAGGCGGGCGCTGAGTTCCTGCGGGACGGATGTTTCACGTGAAACGTGCGGTATCCTGGCGCGGGCTGTCGAGGACGGCCCGCGCCGTCTGCCACGGCTGTTGCGTGTGTCCCCCTTTGTGAGCGCTGCCTTCTGGTTCGGACAGGAAGATGCCCGGGCACTGGCCAGCCGTTTGCCCCCAACCTGGGAACTACGCCAGCACCACCCGCTCCCGACGGGAGACCGGCGTGCAGTCATTCTGCTAACCCGGCGCACCAACTAATCCTTTTACGCTCTCCCGGCGGCTGCGCTACAATGCCCCTCCGGGTAGCCAACACAGGCAGCTAACACAGGTAGCCAACAGAAACAGCCAAATGGTTACAGCGGAACTGGCGGAAGCCGGAAGTCGCTGCCGGGTGTTTCACGTTTCACATTTTGAGCACGAACAAGGGGGACGGCATGGGGAAAATCATCGCCGTTGCCAACCAGAAAGGCGGCGTTGGCAAGACGACGACAGCCATCAATCTGGCGGCAAGCCTGGCTGTCAATGACCAGCGGACACTCCTCGTGGACGCCGATCCACAGGCCAATGCCAGCAGTGGCGTCGGCATCCGGCGTGGTACGCTGCGGCGCACGCTCTACCATGCCCTCATTTTGGATGAACCGCTGCACAATATCATCCAGACCACGGAACTGCCGGCGCTCCAGGTTGCGCCAGCCGACCGCAACCTGGCCGGAGCAGAAGTCGAACTCGTCAACCTCGAAGAACGCGAATTCGTCCTGCGCCGGGTACTTGAAAATCATCGGCAGCAATACGACTACATCATCATTGACTGCCCGCCCAGCCTGGGACTGTTGACCATCAACGCCCTCAGTGCTGCTGACTCTGTCCTGGTGCCAATCCAGTGCGAATACTTTGCCCTGGAGGGTGTATCGGAGCTGCTCGACACCCTGGCGCGCATCCGGCGCAGCTTCAACCCAACCCTGGCCATCGAGGGTTTTCTGCTCACCATGTTCGATGAGCGGACGAATCTTTCCAACCAGGTCATGGCCGATTTGCGGGACTTTTACGGCAAACAGGTCTTCGATACGGTCATCACCCGCAACATCCGTCTTGCCGAAGCGCCAAGCCACGGGAAGCCCATCATCCTCTACGACATCAAGTCGCGGGGGGCAAATGCCTACCTACAACTCGCCAAGGAGGTCATCTCGCATGACAACCAGAAGGGCGCTTGGACGCGGACTGAGCGCGCTGCTTCCTGAACGTACGCCACCCGCCAGCGAAACCCTGCTCGAACTCGACATCGAGCGTATCCTGCCCAACCTGGAGCAACCGCGCGTCACGTTCCACGAAGGAAAGCTTGAGGAACTGGCACAGTCCATCCGGGAACACGGTCTGCTTCAGCCCATCGTCGTACGGCCACAGGGCGACAACTTCCAGATCATTGCCGGTGAACGCCGGTGGCGGGCCGCCCAACGGGCAGGACTGCACCGCATTCCGGCGGTGGTGCGGGAAGTCCCCGACGGGCAACTGCTTGAACTGGCGCTGGTCGAAAACATTCAACGTGAAGACCTGACGCCCATCGAGGAAGCCCAGGCCTACCGCCGCCTGATGGACGAGTTGGGACTGACCCAGGAACAGGTGGCCGCCCGGTTGGGCAAGGACCGGGCCACCATCGCCAATGCCATCCGGCTCCTGCGGCTTCCAGCCGATATTCAAAAGCTGGTTGAAGACCGGCTGCTCAGTCCCGGTCACGCCCGCGCCCTGCTCGCCCTGGAAAATGAGGCGCTCCAGCGGCGTGTCGCCGAAGGCGTCATCGAGCGGGGGTTGTCTGTCCGCGAAACCGAGCGTTTCGTCAAACGTGTCCTGCGTGGCGAGCCGGTTCTCGTGGGCAACGTCCATCCGACGGATCCGAATGTCAAGTTTGCCGAGTCCAAGCTCTCCAAACTGCTCGGCACAAAAGTTCGCATTGTCGGACGGGGACGCGGCGGCTGCATCGAAATCGAATACTACAGTGCAGAAGACCTCGACCGGCTCTACAACCGGCTGCTACGGCTGACTGACAGCCAGTGAACCGACCGTCTGTGAGCGGCAGGCTGTTTCACGTGAAACACCGGCTGCAATGCGTCGCCCACTTCACCACGGCATTCCCCTGTGGTTACAATCCGCGGCTTCGATGTAACCCGACACTTGGACGCATGTCCTCTGGGAGGCTCCTGGCCCATGGCCTCTGCACCTGAAGCAACAGCGACACTGGTCGTCACCCCTGAACTTCTGGCTGTTCACCGTCTGACATCCGAGGAGTATGCCCGGCTGTGCCAACTTCTGGGACGCACACCAACCCTGGTTGAACTGGGCATATTCTCGGTTATGTGGTCTGAACACTGCTCGTACAAGTCTTCACGGACGTACCTGAAGACGCTTCCGACGACAGGGCCGCGGGTGGTACAGGGACCCGGCGAAAATGCCGGTATCCTTGATATTGGCGAAGGCTGGTGTATCGCCTTCAAGATTGAGTCACACAACCATCCTTCATTCATTGAGCCCTTTCAGGGGGCTGCCACCGGCGTCGGCGGTATTCTGCGCGATGTCTTTACCATGGGGGCGCGTCCCGTTGCCCTGCTCAACTCCCTGCGCTTTGGTCCACTTGATGCACCCCGGCACGGCCCGCGCAACCGGGCGCTTCTGGACGGGGTCGTACGTGGAATTGCCCACTACGGCAATGCTTTTGGCTGCCCAACCATCGGTGGCGAGGTCTATTTCGAGGACTGTTACAGCCTGAATCCGCTCGTCAATGCCTTTGCCTTGGGGCTTGTTCGTCATGACCAGATTTTTTTGGGCAAGGCGGCTGGGATTGGCAACCCCGTCATGTACGTCGGCGCGAAGACCGGACGTGATGGCATTCACGGCGCGACCATGGCCTCGGCCGAGTTTGACGACAACGCCCTTGCCAAACGCCCAACCGTCCAGGTTGGCGATCCGTTCTGCGAAAAACTGTTGCTCGAAGCCTGTCTCGAAGCCATGCGGGCTGGTTGCATTGTCGGCATTCAGGATATGGGCGCGGCCGGGCTGACCTCTTCCAGTTGCGAAATGGGTGCCCGTGCCGGAACCGGTATTGACCTGGAGCTGTCCCACGTCCCACAGCGCGAAGCCGGCATGACACCTTACGAAATCATGCTCTCGGAGTCGCAGGAACGCATGCTGCTGGTGGCCGACAGCGGGCGGGAGCGGGAAGTACAGGAGATATTTGCCAAGTGGGGGCTTTCAGCCGTCGTCGTCGGGCGCGTCACCGATACCCAACGGTTGCGGGTCTATCACCACGGCCGGATCGTTGCTGACATTCCAAACCGGTTTCTCACCGATGACGCACCGCGTTACGAACGCCCGGCAGCCCCTCCGGCCGGGTGGATTGCGGATGCCGCCGCCCGTCAGTCCGCCCGGGAAGCCGAGCTGGCCCGGATATTTCCCGTGGCCGAACGGCGGCTCTCTGCCGCACAAATCCAGGCTGACCTGCGACAGTTGCTCGGCTCGCCCAACCTCGCTTCACGACAGTGGATTTACCGGCAGTACGATCACATGGTGCGCACAAACACCATCGTCCTGCCCGGAGCCGATGCCGCCGTCATCCGCATCAAGGAAACCCGCAAGGCAGTGGCCATGACGCTCGACGGCAACGGACGCTACGTAGCCATTGACCCCCGCCGTGGAGCCGCTCTGGCCGTTGCCGAAGCCTGCCGCAACCTGGTGGCCGTCGGCGCTGAACCCATCGGATTGACCAACTGCCTCAACTTTGCCTCTCCAGAGCGCCCGGAAGTGATGTGGCAACTCCGGGAAGCCATTGCCGGTATGGGAGAGGCGGCAGCGTTCTTCGCCACGCCCATCGTCAGCGGCAACGTCAGTCTCTACAACGAAACAGAAGGGCACGGCGTCTTCCCGACCCCAGTCATTGGTGCAGTTGGTCTCATCGAGGATGTGCGGCTGGTCATCCCCCCCCGCACGCTGGACGAAGGGGCCGCCGTGTACGTGTTGGGCGCAACCGGCGAAGACTTGGGCGGCACAGAGTATCTCCGACAACGTTTCGGCGTGATCACCGGTCCGTTGCCGGTGCTGAATCTGGACGCGGAACGCCGACTCCAGCACTGCGTCCTGGAGGGCGCACAGCAACGCCTGTGGGCAGCCGCACACGACTGTTCAGACGGCGGGCTGTTGGTGGCGCTTGCTGAACTGTGTTTTTCTAGCCACGGTAAAGCCCTGTCTGGTATGGATTTATGCCTTTCAGCCGAAGCCCCTGGACTTTCCCGGGCCGGACTTCTGTTCGGCGAAACACCCGGACGGATGCTGGTTGTGGTTGCGGCATCCCACCGCGCTGAAGCGGAAGCGCTCTGTCAGAAGCATCAGGTTCCATGCCATCCGCTGGGCATCGTTCGCGGCAACCGGTTTACGGTTACGCTGGATGGTGAACTGGCGCTCGATGAACCCGTCGCAGAACTGGAGCACCTCTGGCGGACGGCACTGTGCCTGTAGCCCCTGCCTTGTCCCAACAGGCAGCGATTGCAGGCCGCTTTCAGAACGTCAGCCGGTGCTCTTGAGGCCGCTCGAAATGGCGTTGATGGTCAACAGCAAGTCCACCAGCAGACTTTCGCTTTGCGTGTCATCCGATGCCGCGCGGGCCGCGCGCCATGTCTTGAGAAGTTCAATCTGCCGCTGGTGCAGCGCCGCCAGCCCGGCCCGCCGGAGTTGCATGGTGAGTGCCGTCCGCTGGCGACGTTCGGTAAGCGGTACGCCAAAAACCTGCTCGACGCCGCGGCGCGTCCGCTCGAACTCAGCCAGAATGGTTGAAAGCACGGTCGTTCGGGCGATGGTATCAGGCACCAGCTCCGCATAGGCCTGCATCCAGGCCGCATCGGCCAGAAGAAGCTGACTGCCGGCATTCATCAGAAGCAACCGGGTTGGATACCACCGCATGGCGTCCTGGCGCAGTTGGGTCAGCCACGCCGGATGGTGCGTGGCCAGCATGTCCAGCGCCGTGCCAAGTCCGTACCAGCCGGAGAGAAAAAACCGTGCCTGGCTCCAACTGAAAACCCAGGGAATGGCGCGCAGGTCAGCTAGGGTACGCTTTCCGGTACGGCGTGACGGGCGCGATCCGATTCGGCTGGCCTCAATGGCGTCTATCGGCGTGGCGTGGGCAAAAAATTCCAGAAAGCCGGGTAGTTCCAGCAACGCCCGGTAGGCGCGGTGACTTTCGTCGGCGAGGAAGTCAAGCACCGGTTCAAGGGGGTGGGGCGTTTTCGCAGTGGATTGCGCCAACAGGTAGGTTTCAAGCATCCCAGATGTGAGCAGTTCGAGTTCATAAGTGGCCGTGATGAGGTTGGCATACTTTTGTGAAATCGTTTCGCCCTGCTCCGTCAGCCGCAGGCGTCCTGACACTGACTCCGGCGGCAGAGCGTTGAGAAAGCGATGGGTGGGGCCGGCGCCCCGGCTCGGCGTGCCACCACGACCGTGAAAGAAGCGCAGCAGTACGCCACGCGCCTGTGCCACAGCCGACAATACCTGCTGGGCCCGGTAAAGCCCCCACAGACTGGCAACAGCGCCGGCGTCCTTGTTGCTGTCGCTGTAACCAATCATGACCTGCTGCACAGGCGACTGTCCGGGGCGCTGCATCCAGGCCAGGCTGCGGCGCGTCATCGGATGGTCCAGAAAAGCTGACAGAATGTCCGGGCTGTGCCGCAAATCATCAAGGGTTTCAAAAAGCGGAACAACCGGCAGCGGGCATACCGGTCCGTCAGACGTGGAAACGATCAGCCCGGCTTCGCGTGCCAACCCATACACAGCCAGGAGATCGGAAGTTGCGCGGGTCATGCTCACAATCAGCGCGCCCAGCCCTGACCAACCGTATTGCTGGCCGTACTCAGCCGCCACCCGCAGGGCGCCAACCACACGCCCGGCGGCATCACCAGGCGGTGCACCGGGTGCGGCCAACGGCCGCGTCTGGGCCAGTTCCGTTTCCCAAAACGCGCAGCGGCGGGCTTCATCCCACTGGTCATATTCGGCTTCTACGCCAGCGGCCCGGAGCCGTTCGACAACTGCCTGTTCATGCACGGCGCTGTTTTGCCGGATGTCGAGCACGGCGAGGTGAAACCCGAACGTTTCCACCAAGCGGAGCAGCGGCCAGACTTCCGCTTCGCACAACCGTCTTGCGCCAACCGCAAGCAGCGTCTCGCCCAGCAGGCGCAGATCGGCAGCCAGTTCCGATGCCGCAGTGTAGGGCTGGCGCGCTGTCGGCCAGCCCAGTTCCGCACCTGGCAGGCGGGCCAGCATAACGTTGACCACCTGCCGCCACGACTCGTAAGGGTTTCGCTCCAGCGCCGACTGGAGAACCGGGTCATGCGCTTCCCGTGCCGTGGACAGGTACGCCATCAGCGCCGCCGGCGGCGACTGGCGACGATCCGAAAGGCTCATCCGCGCTGCCAGTTCGGTCAGCCGGGAACGGAACAACCGCAGTGCAGCCTGGCGGAGCGTGTGCAGAGACTCACGGGTCGTTTCCGGGGTGACGAGCGGGTGGCCATCACGATCCCCTCCAACCCATGTGCCAAAGGTGATATGCGGCAGGTGTGCCGGGTCTGTCGGGCGCATCGCAGCCTCCATCCCCAGTTCATCCCAGGCATCGAGCAAGTGCCGGTCCATCCAGCCAATGGCTTCTGGCAGGGTGGTTGTCAGGTAATGGAGAACGTTGCGGAGTTCGTCGGCGACCGTCGGTTTTTCGAGATAAATTTCACCGGTCCGCCACAGACGCTCCAGTTCGCGTTTGATCTCGTCCCGGATGGCGCGGCGTTCATTGGGCGTCCACACCGAGTTTTCGAGCTTGACCAGAAGCAGGTAAAGCCGCCGGTGGTGCTCCAGTACGGTCGCCCGCTTGGCCTCAGTGGGATGGGCGGTCAAAACCGGTTCGACATGAAGCTGCGCGAGCGCCGTCAGGATGTCTGCCGCAGACCGTCCCCGGCGACGTAGCTTGTGCAGCACCGCGCCCCACAGCCCCGGTTCGGCAGCACAGCCGGCGCTGGCTTCAAGCGCCCGCCGGTTTTGCGCGGCGGCATTTTCTTCGGCCATGTTGAGCAGTTGGAAAACCACCGAGCAGGCCTGGACAAAACGCTCATGGGAGGTATCTGGCAGGGGCGCCGTTTCCTCTATCGGAAGGGACTGCGCCAGCTCTGGAGCACCTGTCTCCGACAAAACCTCCTGAAAACACGCCACGAGAAACCGATAGTCGCGCTCAGCACGGGCCAGATCGGCCAGCGCCGATGAAGCTGTAGGCACAGTCATGACCTTTTATGCCTCCCTTTCCCTGCCGAAGTGGCGCCGGTCGCGCCCAGGCCCGCATGAGCTGGCGAAAGGAAATCTCCCGGCAAGAGAAGTTTCCAACCTGAGCGTTACAACGATTCGGCCACTTCCGGGATGACTGTGTGCAGCACATCCACCAGTTCGTCTATCTGCGCCGTTGAAATCGCCAGCGGCGGCATCAGAACGACGACATTGCCGAGCGGCCGGAGAATGACTCCGTAATCACGGCAGCGGTTTGTCACGCGATAGCCCATGAGCTGGTCAGGCGGAAAGGGCGTTCGGGCTGCGCGGTCGGCCACAAGTTCAATGCCCACCATCAGGCCCCGCTGCCGGATGTCCCCCACGAGCGGCAGCGTCCGCAGTTCCTCCAATCGCAAGGCCAGGTGATTGGCAACTGTCCGCACGTGGTCGAGCGTCCGGTTTCGCTCAAACAGGTCGAGATTCGCCAGCGCCACAGCACAGGCGAGCGGGTTGCCCGTGTAGGTATGCCCGTGAAAGAACGTCCTGAACTCACTGGCTTCACCCAGAAAAGCCGCGTAGATGGCCTCTGTGGCAAGGGTTGCCGCCAGCGGCAGGTAGCCGCCCGTCAGCCCTTTGGCAACACACAGCAGGTCCGGTGCAACCCCTTCAGACTCACAGGCAAACATCCAGCCGGTGCGACCAAAGCCGGTGGCCACCTCATCGCATATCAGCAGCACGTCATGGGCTGTACACAGTTCGCGCACCCGCCGGACGTAGCCTTCCGGTTGGGCCAGCATACCGGCCGCGCCCATCAGGACCGGCTCGATGATGACCGCTGCGACTTCGTCGGCGTGTTCGGACAGAATACGTCCCAGTTCCTCTGCACAGGCCAGCCCACAGCCTGGACGTTCAAGCTTCAGCGGGCAGCGATAGCAGTGCGGCTCCGGCGCTGTCAGCGTCTCGAACAGCATCGGACGGTAGAGGTCATGAAAGAGCGCAATCCCGCCGACAGAGACCGCTCCCACCGTATCGCCGTGATAAGACTCGCGGAGGTGAATGAACTTCGTTTTCCGTGGGCGCGGGTCAGAACGCTGCCGCCAATACTGGAAAGCCATCTTGAGGGCAATCTCGACGGCCGTCGAACCGGAGTCCGAGTAAAACACTCTGGTCAGCCCAGGGGGCGCCATCTGCACCAGTCTGGCAGCCAGTTCAATGGCCGGTGGATGCGTCAGCCCCAGAAGCGTCGTGTGCGCCACCCGGTCAAGCTGGTGGCGGATGGCGGCATCCAGTTCAGGAGTACGGTGCCCGTGGGTTGTCACCCACAGGCTGGACACCCCATCCAGGTAACGCCGGCCTTCAACATCGTAGAGATAGCAGCCCTCGGCGCGTTCAATGATGAGCGGGCGTGCCGCCTGCCATCCCTGCATCTGCGTGAAAGGATGCCAGAGATGGGCCTTGTCGAGGGCTTCCAACCGCAAAAGGGCTGACGGGCTTTCAGGATGGGCAGCAGACATGGGCGCTTGTGACCTCACGCCGGTCTGTTTTAACGAAAAGGCTGGCAAAAACGAAGGCCGTTGCCTGCATCCAGGCAACGGCCGGTGAAATCAGGTGCGGGTGGGACTACTCAGCGCCGTCGTTGCCAATGGCTTCTACCGGGCAGGCATCCATGGCTTCCTGGCACTGCTCCATTTCCTCATCGTTTTCAGGCTGTTTGTAAACGTAGGAATAGCCACCATCGTCGTTGCGCGTGAAGTTGTTGGGTGCCGTATCGCGGCACACGTCGCAGTCAATGCACTGGGTGTCCACGTAGAACATCCCAGGTACGTTGTCTGGATACTTGTCGTCAACCGATGCCATTGCTTTGGTACCTCATTCAGGGAAGTTGAGTCGCCAGAAGTGGCAGAACCCCGGCACGGTAATGCTTCCGGCGTTCGTCACTCCGACTGCCGGATACTGCCGATGCCGTGAAGCTAGTGCAAGACGGGAAGTTTTTTCAATACTTTCATTGAAAAACTTCCGGGCTTTTGCCTGTTCAGCGCCGTGTCCAGGTCCGGCCGCTCCGCAAGGCAGGTGTGATGTGCCCTGCATTTGGGCAGCAGCATAACGAATTGGCTGAAAAATGAAGCCAAAATCCGCATGTTTCCGCATGGTCATTTGACGAAGGGCGGCCACATGGATAGCGTGCAACCACGCATCTAGCTTGTAACCAGACCGTTCCGTTCGACCAAATATGTCTTTCGAGACCATCATGCATGGCGTGCTCGACCGGATTGAAGGAGCACGGGGTTGGGCGTTCCTGGCCGATGACGGGGAAATCGTTTTTCGCCAGACCGTTGGTGACTTTGAAACGCTGCCCCTGCTGGCGGCCTACCACGGCATTACCGTGGGCAACTACCGCCGGTTTGGACTGCGAAGCCTGCTGGAGAACATTCGCACCATCGTTTGTACGTACGACGAGGCCGTTTGTATCCTGAAGCTTTTCCCGGAAAACTACTTTCTGGTGCTCGTTCTGGCGCGTGAGTCCAATGTCGGCTATGCCCTGTGGCTGCTGGAGCAGGCGATGCCGGCCCTGCTCGAAGAAATCGGGTGACAGCGCCGGCCGGGATCAACGCTCAAGCCCAAGGCGGCAGGTCACACGGCACTCAGGCTGACTTGATGAGGCGGGCAAAGGCCCGCAGTCCGTTGACAATGTCCTGCTGGTCAAAGGTGCGGGTCAGGGAGCGTTCGATTTCATCGCTCATCTGGCCAATCCGGCTTTTGAAGGACTGCTCAGCCCGCTCGATGGTGTGCTGAAGGGCGAGAATATCCTGGTGGGTTTTGGCGCTGGTGGTGGCCAGGGTGGCCAGTTCCTCGGCAATTTGCTTTACCTGGCTGTGAAGTCCTTCCAGGTCAGCTTTGACCTCGGCAATGTCGTTTTTGAGCTTCATGGTGTCGTCGCGTGGAAACCGGGCCTCTTCGCTGATGTCCGTCAGCTTGCGGTGCAGGTAGTCATACGCCGCACCAAACGGACGAAAGACCATCGTGACCAGGTAGAACCCGGCAAACCAGTACCCCACGCTGCCTTGGGTGAAATAGGCAAGACCGCCAATGATGAGGGCCGAAAGCACGTGCAGCCCAAGGGCCACCCAGAGCGTCGTGCGTTGCGTTCGTTTGACGTAAGCCAACCGTTCGTCATTGACGGTCAGCCCGGCCTCACGTGAGCGCTCCAGCTCGAACTGCACGGATTTGGCCTGGAAGTGGATGTCCCACGGAACGGTCAGAATGAGCAACAGCCATATCAGGCAAACGACACCCATGCCGATGTCGAGCGCCAGCCTTGGGGTGAGCGCCGGCACCTGCCAGCCGCTCATCCAGGCGGTGACGGCAAACACGATGAGCAGCCCGATACCGATAAAGGCCGTGGTGAAAAGCACTTTCAAAAATCGCTCGAACACGACTTCCCCCTTTTCACCGCCGGGCCGGTCTCCGAAGGCGCAACCAGACCTGCATGCAACGACTGGAACCGCTGTCCGTCAGCCCGCGCTCATCAAAGCCCTGTGCCCCATCAGGCGTTATTGGGCGCGTCCGTGTCAGGAGTCGGCTCCGGCGGCGGCCACCTGTTCGGCAGAGGCCGTCGCACTGCCCTCCGGGCGGTAGAAGAGAATGCGGCCGCAACTGTCACAGGTGTGAATACCAATCCCCTGCCGCACCAGACTGTAAACCTGTGGGCGCAGTCGCATCCGGCAGGCCGAGCAAGTGCCGTTGATGACCTGCGCCATGACGTGTCCACCCCGAAGTTTGGCCACGCGGGTGTAGTTGGTAAGCCAGGTTTTTGAAAGTTTGGTCTCCATCTCGCGCCGTCGGACGCGGATGCGTTCGACTTCCGCCAGATAGGCGGCCTCGGCCCGGGTATTCTCGGCCAATGCGGCATCCGTTTCAGCCCGGCGCTTTTCGATTTCCGGCGCGTGCAAAGCGACTTCGGCTTCAAGTTTGGCCGCTTCGGCGCGGGCTTCGGCAATTTTGGACTCGCACTGCGCCACGGATTTTTTGGCCGTGTCTATTTCCCGGATGGCCGTTTCGTACTCGCGTTGGTTGCGGACGCGCTGGAGGTCCGCCGTGTATTTGGCAAACTGGGACTGGAAGTGCACAAGATCGCTTTCGAGGTCACGGAGGCGACGACGAACAGCGTCGAGATTGGTCTGGGCTGTGGTGTAAGCCGCAATATGGTGCTGGAACTCGGATTCGATCCGCTCGCGTTCAATGGCAAATTGGCGGGTTTTGGTCTGACATTCAGCAAGTTGACGGTCAGTTTCCTGTAGGGCGATGAGCAGTTCCAAGTCCTGACTCACGGATACCTCCTATCGGGATGGGACAGGAATGCGGGATTGGAGACTACTACCTTGCTCCGGGCGAAGCAAGGAACCGCAACCCCGGCGGCGGCCGCCTTCCCGGATGCCGGCCGCCCAAGTGCAGCAACCACGAATCACCGAAAACCGGTTACGTTTTGCTGGTTGAACCACTGCGGTGAATGGTTCGGACAGCACCTTCTTTGAGAGGCCACTCCTGCTCAGGCTCATGGCAGGAACCCGCCGGTAGCTCATTCAATTTCGTCAGGCGTCAGGCAGAGGCCCTCGGACGTGACCGGGGTTCCGGTACTTGACCAAAACTCAAAGGTCAGCGTCCGCCGGCCGGCTTCGGTGGCGTATTCCATGTGCAGCATGTCGCGTGGGTGCTCGCCTGTGTTGCGGTAGAACCGCAGATTGCGTGCGGCTACGAGCTGGTAGTCCCGCTGGCGCCAGGTGAGCTGGTCCGGCGGCGATTCCGGGTCAAGCTCCAACGCTTCCACTTCGCCGTATTCGGTCGGGTCAAGGGGAAAAGAAACCACGGCGCGTCCGGCCGTGGACTGTGGATTCGGACGGTGAACCTCGACGAAGTGGCGCCGTTCGCCGTCCGTCACTTCAAACTGCCAGAACACGAGGGTTTGCTGCTCGATGTCCACGAACCGGTGGGCTTTGTCAATGACCCACCGGCCCGGAAGCGGACTTGTCGGGGAGAGAACGATGGTGTCTCCGGCACTCAAATCGGCCAGGGCGCGGGTCTGACGCCTGGGTGCGGCGTCTTTTTTTCCAAAGAAAGAAAGCCAGCCCACGTATGTCACCTCCGAGTCGCCTGACGGTCGTGCCCTGTCGGGGACTGTCAGGCACGTGCCGTCCGTTCCGCCACCCGGCGCAACAGATCGGCTATCTCGAAAGGTTTACGCAGGCAATCGTCAGGGGCAAGGTTGAATTCCGACGTGGCCAGAACCTCATCAATCTTTTCGGACGCCGAGCAAATCAGAATCGGCACCTGCCACATTTCCGGGTTGTCGGCGGAGCGAATGACCTCGATCAGGTGTGTTCCATCAATCACCGGCATCATGATGTCGAGGATGATCAGGTCCGGGACGCGCTTCTTCAACAGCATCATGGCACCGATGCCGTCTTCCACAGCGGTCACTTCATAGCCATCGTGGGTCAGCAGTTCGGTCAGCAGTTCACGGATATCGGCATCGTCATCCACAACGAGAATGTGCTTTCTGGTGTCAGTCATGGGTTTGCTGTCGGAATGAGAGAGTGTATTCACCGTCCCAGGGATCAGAAAAAGATACCTTCGCGCTCTTCAAGTCCGCGATCGATAAGGCGCCGAATTTCGCGTTTGACCCGGTCCACCTTGCGTTGAATGACCTCATCGCGGTCATCCGGGTCGCCGCGAAAGACGAGCGGTTCGCCGAAGTAGATACGATATTTGGTTGGAAAAGGAATCATTCCCAGCACGCCCAGCCATGGAAAGGTCGGCGTAATGGGAAAATAGGGCATGCCAAGCAGCCTGGCGAGCGGTTTGCAGTCCACGAAACTGGGGGCCTGTTCTTCGCCGCCAACCACGCCAAAGGGAACGATGGGCGTGTTGGTGGCCAGCGCCAGCCGCATGAAGCCCAGCCCGAACCGGACGAGTTTGTAGCGGTCTTTCCAGACCTTGCCGGAGCCGCGCGCGCCTTCCGGGAAAACCAGGATGGCTTCGCCTTTCTGAAGCAGGCGCTCACAGTTGAGCGGATCACCGACGATGGCGCCGCTACGCTGGATGAAGTTGCCCAAAAGCGGCATCGTGGTGAACCACCGTTCCACCATGGCGCGGCACAGCCGGGGGGGATTGGCTTCGAGCAGCATGGCAACCGACACCATGGCCCCGTCAATGGGCAGTTGCCCGCTATGGTTGCCAATCAGCAGCACACGTCCCGGAGGGACATGCTCGATGCCGTAGGTTTGTACCCGCCAGTAATGCCGGTAGAGCCGTGCAAACAGTGAATATCCATAGCGCGCCGTTCCGGGGTGCAGTCCCCAGGAGTCATAGCCATACTCGTTGACCGCCGTTGGAATCTGGCGCATCCTGGCATCCACCTCAGCATCCACCAAACGGTCGGCCAGGGCGGCCATCCAGCCGCTCGAGGTGACGGTAGGCAACAGGTTGCGCGGTTTGGCCCGACGGCGTGACCGGGCCGCGGCAGGTGTCGCTGCTGGTGCGGGCGGCTCCGGCGTGGGCAATAACCGAAGCGTGGGTTCGTCGTCCAGACGTTGAATGGTAAGGACTTTTTTCCGGGGCGCCCGCCGGGGCTTTTCCGGCGCCGTGTCCGCCGGGGGAACGACAGCGAGTGGTGGCAGCGTCGAACGTTTACGGGCCATGGTGACGTTTCTCCTGTGGGCGCACGCCCGGCGCACAGAGACGGCGCGACGCTGAACAGCATTACCACACGGACAAGAATGGGATGAGCATAAGCCGTGATCTTGGCCGTAAGCAACGGTTTTTCACGGCGATGGGAACGAGGGATGGCTTATTTCCAGTCGGAACTTCCGTCAGGGCTGGCGGCATCCTCGGCCGAGGGAACGAACTCCAGCCCGTACTGTGCGCCTTCCGCGGCAATCCATTGCTGTTGATGCTGTTCATAGATAGCAAGACGCGCCCGCATCTGCTCAACGGCCTGGGGTGCGACAGGCTCTGTCAGCATCCGCGCCTGCTCTTCCAGCAGGTCATGCAGCTCATCGGCAAGACGGGTTGCGCCAGCATTGAACGGGCGCAGTTGCTTGAGCCGTTGACGGGCAGCCGCACTGGCCGCCAGCACCTCCGGCGGGACGGGCTGCCCGGTTTCGAGGTGCCGTACAATGCGGCGGTACACCCGCTCCCCTTCATTGCAGGCCTCGGCAAAACGGCTGATCGCCTTGTTTTCCGGGAAGACGTTCGCCCCACCCAGAAAGTGCGCCAGCGACGGCGGATTGCCCCGGTAATTCCAAAACATGAACCCAAAGCAGAGCACGACGACGGCACCGATCACGATTTGCCACACGCGCCAGACGGTCGGCGTCTTCCGTTCGTGCGGCGGCGAGTAAGGAATGAACAGTGCCAGGCCGATGCCGGTCAGCAGTCCACCCACGTGACCCGACCGGCTGACGAAAGGGATGGAAAAAGTGATGATGAGGTTGATGGCCAGAGTGAGCCAGACGCCGCGTTGCATCGTGGCCCGTACCATGGGCGGAATTTCAGCGCGGTACTTGTAAACAAACACGAGCAGCGCGCCGAACATACCAAAGAGCGCCCCGGAGGCGCCGGCCCCGATGCTTTCGGGATGGGCGAAAAAATAGCTTGCGACGAACCCGCCGATCCCGGAAAGCAGATACAGGATGGTGAAACGCGCCGAGCCGTAGAGCGATTCCAACTGCGGGCCGAGCACCCAGAGGGCGTACATGTTGGCCAGCAGGTGAATTATCCCGATGTGCAGGAACATGGGAACGACCAGCCGCCACACTTCCCCCTGGTCAATGAGCTTCCGGTTACAGGCCCCAAAGGCCGTCAGCACCTCCGGATCTGTTGAGCCGCCGGCAAAGGCCGTCAGCAAAAACATCGCCACGTTGATGCCGATGAGCACGTAACTGAGCGGGGCGCGCCGGAAAAACACCGCCTCGACAAACCTGGCAGCCCGCTGGCGTTCCCGCTGCTCCTGTTCCACTTCCGGCGGCAGCACACCACATTCCAGGCAACGCAGCACGCCGCTGGGGGTAAGCAGTCCGCATTGGTGGCAGACGCGCAAAGGGCGTTCGGTCACTGGTTCCATCGCTAATCCACGAGGTACTTCGCCCGTGCGCGGTACTGCCGGTCCACGGCTTCCAGGAACGGCTCCGGGTCCAGTGGCGGGGAGACGCCCAGCCGCTGACTGATCGGGGCGGCAATCCGGGCCGCCATCCACGGACGCGCTTTTTCAGGGAGGGTTGAACGGCGCAGGAGAAACCGCTCCACAGCCGCAATGTCGTCGGCCGTCAGGGCGTGGACATTGCCAATGTCATCCATCACGGCTGGCGGCTGACGCCGAACATCCACGGCATGCGTGGCCAACACCTGATCGAGCACCGGGGTCGTGCCCAGACGCTCTTTGACAACCACCGTGCCAGCAACGAGATCGCCCAACCGCCGGGCTTCCCGGTGGAGCATGATGCTCATGACCCCCAGGGCGTAGCCACTCGGCAGGAAATCCATGGTGCGCAGGACATTGCGCACCAGCGCCTCAAAAAAGCCAATCGGACGCCCGTCAATCCGAATCACCCGCAGCCGCATCCACCGCTTGCCTGGGGTTTGACCGTTCCACACCGTTTCAAAGATGGCAAAGTAGCCGAAATACATCAGAAAGGACACGAGGACCAGGAGCGCCAGCAGCCACAGCTCAACGGAGCGGCTCAACTGGAGGTCGCGGAGAACGTCACTGATCTGGGCGACAACAAGGCCAAGAACAAACAGAGTCAAAAACTGAATACCGTGATCGATGAGGGCCGCCAGAAAGCGGCTGCCGACGTTGGCGAGCGCAAACCGCAGCTCGACGCGCTCCGGGGTTTCGATGACGAGTTGGTTGTCGAGCCGCATGACAGAAGTGATACTGCCGTCCAGGACCTGCCTTGGCAAGCGACCCGGACGGCAGTCTGCCGTTCCCATTACTGGAAACAGCTACAGTTACTGACCATCATCAAAGAAGGTCTTGAGTTTCCGGCTCCGCGACGGATGGCGGAGCTTGCGCAGGGCCTTGGCTTCGATCTGGCGGATGCGTTCCCGCGTGACGGAGAAGTGCCGCCCGACTTCCTCCAAGGTTCGTTCCTGGCCATCTCCATCCAGTCCGAAACGCATCTTGAGGATTTGTTCCTCACGTTGGGTGAGCGTGCTGAGCACCTCCAGCGTGGCTTCCCGCAAGCCCTTGCCGACGATCATTTCTGCCGGATTGAGACTGTTGCGGTCTTCGATGAAACTGCCCAGGTTGGATTCGCCGTCATCACCGATGGGCGTTTCCAGGCTGATGGGCTCCTGGGCAATCTTGAGCGCCTGCCGAACCTTGACGACCGGCAAATCCGTGCGCTGGGCCAGCTCTTCGTGCGTGGGTTCACGGCCCAGTTCCTGAACCATCAGACGCGCGGTGCGAACAATCTTGTTGATGGTTTCAACCATGTGCACCGGAACGCGAATCGTCCGCCCCTGATCGGCAATGGCGCGGGTCACCGCCTGCCGAATCCACCACGTGGCATAGGTCGAGAACTTGTAGCCCCGCCGGTAATCAAACTTCTCCACCGCACGCATCAGCCCGATGTTGCCTTCCTGGATGAGGTCGGAAAACTGCAAGCCCCGCGAACGGTTGATGTAGTTTTTGGCAATGGAGACGACGAGCCGCAGGTTGGCCTCGATCATCTCGCGCCGGGCTTTTTCGGCTTCCTCGGTCGAAGCGAAAATTTCCCGCAGCGAACCTTTGATGCGGCTGGCCGGTTCAAGGTAGCGCTTCTCGATGTCCGCAATAACCTTCTGCGCCTGCTCAATCTGGGCGCGTGTTTCCGCTTCATCAAGGCGTGCGCGCCGCTGCTTGTTTTTCAGCGCTGCCTGGGCGTTTTCAATCTTGCGCTCGGCATCCTGAATCTGCCGCACCACAGCCCGGATACGGTCGTTAAACTTCTGCCGTATCTGGTCGGAAAAAAGCACGCTGCGGATGAGCCGCGACAGCTCAACCCGCTTGCGGAGATATTTCCGGTAGCGCTGCTGGGCTTTGCGCGGCGCGCGCTTGCGCTCCTTCTCAATTTTGGCGGCTTCTTCGCGGATGTGCGCCAGCATGCGTGAAATGGTCTGGAACCGCTCGATGGTTTCGATCAGGTAACGTTCTTCATTTTCCAGCGTGATGTCCTCGGCATCCGAGTCCGAGGTGTCAATGACCTGCCGGATGCCAATTTTGCGTTCCTTGAGCTGCTCGGCGAACTCTTCCAACTGCTCGGCAACGATGAGTGACCGCGAGTGGGCTTTGTAGAGCCGCCGGCGGCCGCGCTCGATGCGCTTGGCAATGTTGACTTCGTCCTCGCGGGTCAGCAGGGCAACATTGCTCATCTCGCGCAGGTACAACGTCATCGCATCGAGCGAGCGGTCGCTTTCGGAAGCCGACAGGTCAGGCGGTGGGACAACGCCACCGTTTTCAGCATCTTCGACAGCCTCTTCGAGTTCTTCCGTATCTTCCGCTTCGCTGTCCAGGATGAAGTCATCCTCTTCGGACGCCGTGGAGTCTATCTCGGCCAGAAACTTTTCGAGGTCAAGGGTTGGAAGTACGCCTTCCGCTGTCGGGTCAGCGTCGCTGTCCATCATATTTTCTTTGAGGTCGAGTCGCATGGCTGTGTGGGTCTGGAACAGGAAATGCTTGCTCTTGTGGCTGCAGTTGGTAAACTTGGATCAATCACCGTCAGGATACGTTGCGCCGTTTGTCGCATCAACCGGGTTTTCATCGGGCGCAAGGGTCTCTGCCAAGCATACTGTTTTCAAATTGCGGACACTGTGCGTTCTGTGACGAAGGGGACACCTTTCCTTTCCCGGCTTACGCGCGGTTTTTTCGCGCATAGGTTCATAGACGCTTGTACAGGTCTCAAAGTTTCCTGTCCTTGCTGCTTTTGCCGGTGTTCCTGAACCCGGCTGGGGCCGTACCATGTCTCTTTCCGCGCCGCTCATCCTGGCCACCCGAAATGCTGGGAAAGTGCGTGAGTTTCGCCACCTGCTCGCTGGCGTGACCACGGAAGTCATCGGCCTTGATGCTTTCCCGTCCCTGCCCCCTGTGCCCGAAACCGGCAGCACGTTCGAGGCAAACGCACGGCTCAAGGCACGTGCCGTTCAGGAGCAGACCGGCGGCTGGGTCATTGCCGACGACTCCGGGCTGTGCGTGGATGCCCTGGGTGGCGCGCCCGGCGTTTTCTCGGCACGTTATGCCGGTGAGCAGGCGTCCGATGCCGACAACGTGGCCAAACTTCTGGCGGCCATGCGTGACGTGCCTGCCGAACAGCGTACGGCCCGGTTCGTCTGCGTCCTGGCGCTGGTCACGGACACCGAAGAAGCCTGTTTCACCGGCGTCTGTACCGGTACGCTGACCGCGTCCCCGCGCGGCTCCTGCGGGTTTGGCTATGACCCGCTGTTTATTCCCACCGGCGATACGCGCACCTTTGCCGAGATGACCCCGGCGGAAAAGGCGGTTTACAGCCACCGGGCGCGCGCCGCCCAGGCGCTCGTGGACCATCTTCGGGCGGGTTTTGGGAACCGTCTTCCGTAACGGGCAGCGCGGCCGGCGGCAGATCGCAGCGTTCGCACTTCCACCGGCAGGACTTGAGACAACCGGCCGTTCCAGGCATGGTTTAGGACGAGCGTTCTGCCTTCACACGAGGAGTCTGGCCGATGTCTTCCATCCTGTCTGAAATTTTCGAGGCGGCAAAAACCGTCCGCGCCATTGCTCAGGGCATGGCCGTGACCCTGAGCTACATCCCGAAGCAAAAACTCACCCGCCAGTACCCCGACGTACCGGTTGAGCTGTACCCACGTTTTCGGGGCGAGCACTATCTGGCGCGGGACGAAAACGGCAAAGAGCGCTGTGTTGCCTGCTTTCTCTGCGCCGCGGCCTGCCCGGCCGATGCCATCTACATTGAAGCGGACGAAGACCTCCGGCCCTACGCCGAGCGTCCGGGCATGGAGCCGCGTTACGCCCGCGTCTATAACATTGACTACGGGCGGTGCATTCTGTGCGGCTACTGCGTCGAGGCCTGCCCGAAAGACGCCATCAAGCACGGCCACAACTTTGAAATGGCCGTGACGAACTTCGCCGAGCTGGTCAAGGACAAAGAGTATCTGTTGTCCAACCTGGAGCGCGAAAAGACGCGAAACCTGACGATTCGCAGCGACGCCTGACCGCCAACCCCCAAAGTGCAGGCCCCCAAAGTGCAGGCTGCTTACGCACCAGTAGCGGCATTTGCCGCGTTTTCCTGGGTCTCTTCTTTTTGTGATTGGTAGTGTGCCAGCAGGGCCCGACCCTCGCGGCTGCGGGGATCAATGGTACGAATGTGCTTGTTGCCAACCATTTCCCAGATTGCGGTGACAACGCCGTTTTTCTCGACGGCGCTGTAGGTCTTCTGCTCCGGGCTGATTTCTGACTGAGCTGCTTCGGACATAGGGTCAAACGCTATCCAAACCTGATTTCGTCGTGTTTTGGGATGCTCGCACCTTGCCTGGCGCACGTGCGAAAGCGCATATTCCCATGGGCATTGGTGTTCTGTCCAGAATGCCGGACGCCTTTCTCCCGCCGCCACACTGACTCCGGCGGGCAGAAACGGTGTGGTCCACAGATGTTTTTCACACGGCCAAGGAGGTGATGCTCCATGGTTTTGCGCTGTCCGATTTGTGGCGCCGTAACCACATGGGCTGGAAATCCCACCCGTCCCTTCTGCTCCGAAGCCTGCCAGATGCGGGACTTGGGCAACTGGCTGACTGAACGCTACAGCCTGCCGGTGAGCGAGCCGCCGACACCGGAAACCGAACCGACACCGGAAACCGAATCGTCCCTTCAGGATGAGTGAAAGGGGAAACTGCCCGGCAAGGTAGCGCCTTGATGCCAGCCACCTTGCACGGGCGCTCCACTGAGGTGGACCGGCCAACGCTGAGCGCCAGAGGCTGCCTCTACGCCGTGGACAGACCCAACCCATGAGGCACTGACCACCATGCTCCGCATTGTTCTCTGGGTGGACACCAAACGCTACGAAGTCGGTTCCCCGTCCTTCTTCCACTGCTTTTTCTCAACCATCGCCTACCGTCTGGAAAACGATGCCTGGGGCAGTGTGTATCCACGCATCATGCTGGACTTTTACAAAGGGCGACTGCGCTACACCGACGCCCCCCAAGCTCTGAGCGAACTCGATGCCATCCAGCTCGGCTTTGAGATGATGCCGCCGGAGGACATCATCTGGGACTACGACGACCTCGACCGGCAGCCCCCATGGGCAGAAGGCGCGCTGGAAAACACCTCCTGCGCCGCCGAGTGCTTCTTTACACCGACCGAGGAGCACCTGTTCGCCGTACTCCGGCAGGCCTTCAATCGCAGCATCGAAGTTCGCCATGACGTACGCATCCGCCGTATGGCATAACCCATCGTTTTACACTTCAACCTGCTGAGGAAAGCGACACCTTATGTCTGCATCCCGTATCACGCCGGGCGACCTGACGCGCATGAAGGCCGACGGCAAGTGCATCGTCGCCCTGACCGCCTATGACCGCCCGACGGCCATGGTCTGCGAAGCCGCTGGCGTGGATGTCATTCTGGTTGGCGACTCCCTGGGCAACGTCCTGCTCGGCTATGAAACGACCCTTCCCGTGACCATGGACGACATGCTTCACCACGTCAGAGCCGTTGCACGCAGTACGCATCAGGCGCTGGTCGTCGCCGACCTGCCGTTTCTGTCCTATCAGGCCGATCAGGCGGAGGCGCTGCGCAACGCCGGGCGGTTTCTCAAGGAAGGCGGCGCCCAGGCTGTCAAACTTGAAGGCGGCAGCCGCAGCGCCGAAACCATCGAGCGTATGGTCACAGCCGGCATTCCGGTCATGGGGCACCTTGGCTACACCCCACAATCGGCCCACGTCTTCGGAAGGAACGTTGTCCAGGGACGCGATGTGGATGTGGCCACAACGCTCGTCCACGATGCCCTGGTTCTGGAGGAGGCCGGTTGTTTTGCCATCGTTCTGGAATGCGTTCCCCACGAAGTTGCCCGGGCCATATCCGAGCGACTGCGGATTCCCACCATCGGCATCGGCGCCGGCAACGGCTGTGACGGGCAGATTCTTGTCTTTCACGACGCCGTTGGCTGGGGGCCGGGCGCGAACCTGAAGTTCGTCAAACGCTATGCCAATGTCGGCGACATCCTGCGCCAGGCCGTCAGCGACTATGCCCGCGAAGTACGCGAAGGCGTTTTTCCGGCGGCGGAACACTCGTTTTCGATGTCCGCCGAAGCCCGCGTGCTGTTTGAGCAGGAACTGGAGGAAATGGACGCCACTTGTGACGAGTAACCTTCACCCGGGAGCGCGGGCATCCTGCCCGCTCCGGGTTTTCTGGAGCACCTTCAATGACCACGATCAAGTTTGGTACGGATGGCTGGCGCGGACGCATCGCCCGTGAGTTTACCTTTGCCAATCTGGACCGTGTGGCCCAGGCCACGGCCGAGCAGTTCCTGGCCGACGCCGACGGAACGGCCCCGCTGGTCTATGTCGGCCACGACCGCCGCTTTCTTGGCGAGGACTTCGCGGCGCGTGTGGCCGAAGTCATGGCCGGCAATGGTTTCCAGGTACGGGTGTACGACCAGTTCGTGCCGACGCCCATGGTGTCCTACGACTGCTATGCCGAACGCGCCCGGGGCGGGATCGTCATCACGGCAAGCCACAATCCGCCACAGTTTTCGGGCTTCAAAATCAAGCTGCCCTTTGGCGGTTCGGCGCCGCCGGAATACACCCTTCAGGTGGAAGCCCGCCTCGACGCCAACCCGCCGCGCACGACAGGGCTGCGCGCGGCGCTGGCCAGCGGACAGGTGCAGTACGTGCCCCCTTCCGCGCGCTACCTGGCACGGATCGGCGAGCTGCTTGACCTCGACCGCCTGCGCGCCTTCGACGGCGAAGTGCTCGTGGACTCGATGTACGGCGCCGGCGGACGCTACATCGAGCAGTTGCTCCAGGGCGGACGGCTGCGCGTCACCACCCTGCGCGCCGAGCGGGACCCCTACTTTGGCGGCATTCACCCGGAGCCGATGATGCCGCAGCTCCAACCCCTGTGTGATGAGGTGGTCCGCCGCCGGGCCTTTCTGGGACTGGCAACGGATGGCGATGCTGACCGTATCGGCGCGGTGGATGACACCGGCGCTTACCTGAACACCCACCGCATGCTGGCCATTCTGGCGCTGTATCTCATCCGCAAGCGCGGACTGACCGGCGGCATTGCCCGGACGGTTTCCCAAAGTGTCGTCGTCAAACGCATTGCCGAGCGCCACGGGCTGCCAACCTATGAAACGCCCGTTGGCTTCAAGCACATTGCCGCCCTGATGCGAACCCACGACATCCTGTGTGGCGGCGAGGAATCCAACGGCCTGGGCTGCAAACTGCACATCCCGGAACGGGACGGCATCTTCAGCGGACTGCTCTTTCTGGAAGCCATCCTGGCCTTTGGCAGGAAGCCGTCCGAGCTGGTGGCCGACATTTCGGAGGAGTTTGGATTTTTTGCCTACGACCGGCGCGACCTGGCACTTGACCACATCGAGCAGGGATTGGCGTTCATCGAGCGCCTGAAAGCCGACCCGCCGGCGGCTGTCGCCGGGTATCCGGTGCGCGAGGTGGGACTGCTCGACGGCGTGAAACTCCACTTCGAGGACGAAAGCTGGCTGCTGTTCCGGGCTTCGGGCACTGAGCCGTTGGTGCGCGTCTATAGCGAGGCCACGACCGTCGAAAAGATGTCGGCGCTGCTGGCTTTCGGCGAACAGTTGGTGCACCAGTCACTTTGACGACGCGGACAGGCAGGTGGCGACAGCCGCCCTTCCACGAAAGAAGCCAGGCGAATGGACGCCGTTTGGTTTGAATGGACAGCGTTTATCCTCTTCGGTGTCGTTGGTCTCATCGTCTCCGGGCACGCGCTGCTCTACAAACGCGAAGCACGCTCGGCCCTGCTGTGGCTGCTCGTCGTCTGGTTTCTGCCGGTTCTGGGCGCGGTACTCTATCTGCTGATCGGTATCAACCGTCTCCAGCGCCGCGCCCAGCGTCTCCGGGACGCCACGGCCCTGCCACCGGCGGCTGAACAGATTGCCGGTGAAGACCAAACCGAACTGCTGGCGGATGATGACTTGGGTGGACTGGCGCGGCTTGTCCAACAGGTCACAGGACAACCGCTGCTGGCCGGAAATCACCTCACGCCACTGGTCAACGGTGTGCAGGCCTATCCGGCCATGCTTGACGCCATCGCCCAGGCCCGGCACAGCATCGCCCTGGCCACCTACATTTTCGACCGCGACGGCATCGGCGACCAGTTTGTACACGCTCTGCTGGCAGCACAGCAGCGTGGCGTCAGCATCCGCATTCTCATAGACGATGTGTATGTGCGCCTGGTACGCGGCTCAGCCTTCAGGTTTCTCAAAGCCGCCGGGCTGAATGTGGTCTCTTTCAACCCGCCGGTACTTCCGGCGCGGCTTCACGCCGCCAACCTGCGCAATCACCGCAAGCTGCTCATTGTGGACGGCCAAGTTGGCTTTACCGGCGGCATGAATATCCACCGCCCCTACTGGCGGCCGGAAAATCCGGCGACGGCCTTTCGTGACCTGCACTTTCACGTCCGGGGGCCGGTCGTCCGCCACATGGTGGAAACCTTCACCGACGACTGGTGCTTCACCACTGGCGAACGCCTGGATACCAGGTTCTGGGGGGAGGAAGGCCCCCAACCGGCCGGACCGGCACTGGCGCGCGGCATCGAAGCCGGCCCGGATGAAACCCTTGACCGCCTGCGGTGGGTCTTTCTGGGCGCGCTGAATGTGGCGCGGCAGAGCGTCAGAATCTGGACGCCTTATTTCGTCCCCGACCAGTCCCTTCTGGCAGCGTTGAGTGCGGCGGCGCTGCGTGGTGTCGAAGTGGACATCCTGACGCCGGTTGAAAACAACCATCCGCTGGTTCAGTGGGCCGGACGGGCGCATTACTGGCAGGTGCTTGAACACGGAGCGCGCATCTGGGAGCGCCCCGGCCCGTTTGACCACAGCAAGCTCATGGTCGTGGACGGCCACTGGGTGTGCATCGGTTCAGCCAACTGGGATGCCCGCAGCCTGCGGCTCAACTTTGAGTTCAACCTGGAAGTCTATGACACGGCCCTGGCGCAGCATCTGGAGGCGCTGTTCCAGGCGGCCCGCCGGGAAGCCACACTGGTTACCGCTGCCCAGCTCCGGGAGCGTCCGCTGCCGATTCGCCTGCGTGACGGTGCGGCGCGGCTGTTCTCTCCGATGCTGTAGGGCCGCCGGCTCGGTCAGCTTTGCGCCGTCGCAGGGCGGTTGAAGCGCAGCGCCAGCGACACCAGCAGAATCGCCGGAAGACCGAGCAGCGCTGTGCCGACAAAAAACTTTGTGTAGCCAAACGTCGCCACGGCCGATCCCGAAAAACCTGCCGCCCACTTTGGCAACAGCAACATCATCGAGCTAAGCAGGGCATACTGCGTTGCCGAGTATCCGACGTTCGTCAGCGATGACAGGTAGGCGACAAAGGCCGCCGAAGCCAGCCCCGTGGCGAGATATTCCGCAGAAATGACCACGACCAGCGCCGCCAGGTGCGGGTCCGTGAGACTGAGCGCCGCAAAGAGGAGATTCGTGCCGCTGCTCAGCAGGGCCCCCAGCCACAGCGGCCACAAGCTCCCCCGGCGCGACACCAGAACCCCACCCAGGAAGGCGCCGGTGAGCGTCATGACGACGCCATAGACGTTGCTTACGGCTGCAATCTGGTCTTTCGTGTAACCCATGTCCACGTAAAACGGGTTGACCATCACGGCCAGAACGGTATCGCTCAGGCGGTAGGTCGTGATGAGCAGCAGCGTCAGCACCGCCTGCCAGCGGTAACGGCGCAGAAAATCGGCAAACGGTTCGAGGAGGGCTTCGCGCAGCCACGCCCAAAGGTTTCCGGCAACAGAGACGCGCCGGGTGTCCGGTTCGCGCGAACACAGGACCGTAAGCACACCAACTGCCATTGAAGCCGCCATGACAAGGTAGGCCGCCTGCCAGCCAAACTGGTCATAGCCGTTACGGCTGCCAAGCCGGGTGGCGATCCAGAGCGTCCCGGCGCTGCTCCACATCATGGCCAGCCGGTAGCCGGTCTGGTAGGCCGCGGCCAGAATGCCTTGGCGCGTCACATCGGCAGATTCGATGCGGTAGGCATCGAGGGCAATATCCTGGGTAGCCGAGGCAAAGGCCACAAACAGCGCAAAGCTGACGGTTCGCCCCAGCGCCTGACGCGGGTCAGTCAGCGCGAGGCCCACAAGGCCGCCCGCCACGGCAAGCTGCGCCAACAACAGCCAGCCCCGGCGCTGGCCGAGCCGTGTCGTCAGTCCGGGAAGCGGCATGCGGTCAACCAGCGGCGACCAACACCACTTGAAACCATAGACCAGTCCAACCCAACTGGCGTAACCGATGGCGGTCAGGTCAACGCCCGCCTCGCGCAGCCGAAAGCTCAGTGTGCTGAGCGCCAGCAGCAACGGCAGCCCGGCCGCAAAGCCAAGGAGGAGCATCCGTACGGTCAGCCCTTCAAGGTAGGGCGCCAGCGTCGTGCGCCAGTTTGAAGGCGGAGAAACAGTCGGAGATGACAACGGCGTGGGCTGAAGCCGGGAACCAGACCTGCAACGCCGGCCCGGCTCCGGTTGCTGGTTTCACCACTGCTGCGGGCGCAGGTTTTCGTCAAACAACAGCCGATAGCAGCGGTAGTTGGTCATGACCTTGAAAACATAGTCCTTGGTTTCGGCATAGCCGACTTCAGAAGCAAAGCGCGCCTGGTCGTCCGCACCGGCCCGTGCGCACCAGCGCGCCACAGCGGTCTCACCGCCATTGTATGCCGCGACAACGGCTGCCGGATGGTTGGGAAACAAGGTAAACAAATCGGCCACATACTGGGCCGCAAACTGTATGGCAAAGCGTGGTTCGTAGAGGTCCGTCTGGGTCACGTCCGGCAGCCCCAGCTTTTGGGCAACCTGTTCCGCCGTGGCAGCGATGAACTGAAACATGCCGCGCGCGCCGACCGGTGATTTGACGGTGGGATTGAAACGCGATTCCTGCCGGGCAATGGCCAGCAACAGACGTGGGTCCACACCACGCCGCCGCGCATGTTCAACCAGTTCATCGCGGTAGGGCGCAGGGTAAAGCAGTTCGGCCACAAGGCGCGGCATGACTTCCAGCCGGAAGTCTTCCGGCAGCGTGCCAAATGTCGGCTCTCCGTAAGCCATGGCTTTCCACGCCTGATTGCCACGTCCGGCATAGACGGCCTGAGCCAGCGCCGGCCCGCTGCCGCCTTCCAGAAAGGGCAGGGCGTCGTCGAAGAGCCGGAGAAACGACAGTTCTTCGGCCAGGTTGCGGCTCGCCGGAGCAGCTTCAGCACGGAGAATCACCTGCCGGCCCGGTTCGGGCACGCTGACCTGCCAAGCACGGGCATAGGCCGGAAGCTGGCGATAGATGGTTTCAAGCTGGCCCAGCAGAGCGCGCCGCGTATCCGGGTCGGAGGTCAACCGCAGTGCCTGGTGCAGCCCGTCCTTGGTCTGGCTCTGGCGGAAGTAGCTGAGGCGCTGGGCAATCAGGGCTTGTGCTTTACGGTTTTCAGCCAGCGCCAGAAGCCGCGCGGTGGCTTGCTGGCCGTAGTAGCTCGTCCGGGTGTCGGGCAGCGAGAGATAGACTTCGATGGCTTCCGCGAAACGCTCCAGACGTTCCAGACAGAGGGCGCGCAGGAAAGTGACTTCGTTGGCATTGGTCGAACCGGGACCGCGCCGGTGCAGCGGCAGGCGTTGCAGGTCTTCCAGCACACTGAGCGCCGCGCGCCAGTTGCTCTGGGACATGAAAATCTTTGCCCGTTGAAAGCGCGCCGTCACGCCGGCCAGCTCACGCGGGAAGCGTTTTTCCGCGCGGTCGCACCATTCGAGAGCTGCCTTGAAGTCACCGGCCAGGCGCAGGGCGTCAATGGCATTCAGATACGCGCCGCCCAAAAACTCACTGTTGGGATAGGCCGCAATGAAGGCTTCGTACCGCGCAACGGCTTCCTGATAACGTCCGGCATTCTGGAGCGCGTGTCCGACCTGGTAGTAGCCTTTTTCGCCTTCCGGTGACGTGGGATATTCCTCGTGTGCGCGGTCCAGCCAGCGGATGGCTTCATCCCAGTTTTCCTCGATAAAGAAAGCGCGCCCCAGGCTCCACAGGGCTTCAGGACGCTCTGGAACGGCCGGGACCTGCTCCACGAGTGCGCGGAAATGGCGTTTTGCGCCTTCGGTGTGGCGATTGGCCAGGTAAAGCCGGGCGCGCGCCAGGCGCTGGGCCGGCGACAAGGTGGGGTCTTCCCGGGCGTCAAGCTGTTCGGCCGCCAGCAGGGCCGCATCATCTTTTCCGGTGGCCAGCAGCCGCCGGAACAGCGTCTGCGCCTCTGTTTCCTGGCCAACCCGGCGCAGGAGCACGCCGAGCCGGGCCTCATATTCACGGCTTTGGGAAGCCATCTGGCGATACAGCCCAATGGCGCGGTCAAGCTGTCCCGTTGTCGCGTAGCTTTCGGCCAGACGCAGGCGGGCGCTGCGTGCGGCCGGATGGATTCCGAACCGCTGCACAAGCTCGGTCAGCCAGCGTTGTTCATCGCGGCTGGCAGCCCGGTTGCCGGACTGGGCTTCCTGACGCGCCAACTCGGCCAGGTATTTCAGGCAGTACGGTGCGAACATCTGCCCGCCGGGGCGTTGCATGACCTGTTCATACAGGGTTCTGGCGCCTGCCAGATCGCCGGTGCGGTGGAGCAGGCGCGCCCGCAGATAATCGTAGTTGTTGACCGTGTAGAGCTGCGGCGCAGCACTGGCAAACTGGGCGAGATCGCGCAGCGCATCGGCATAACGCCGGTCATCCACGGCCTTCTGGATGCGGAGCGTTGCCGTTCGGGCCTCGAATGGCGCGTGGGAGACGGATGTTTCAGCCGGGCCGGGCGCCGGAAGGTCAGAAGTCGTACCGGGCGGCACGGGCAGCGTCGGAAGGGTTGTCAGCAGGGCGACAAAGACGGTGCTGCGGGCCAGCAGGCGTTGTCTTCCGGGCGTGAGCATGGTGACATCCGTTGAGAACTGTCCTTGGGCGCGTCTTCGTTGCAGCGACGGCCATCGCTGATGAAGTACTGCGTATGGCGTGGACACCGGTGAACTGGGCGAGCAAAGGCAATGGCGTACGACAACCTGTGCAAGTATCTGGCAGAAACCTACCCGGCGGCTTTCGTCCGCTGGCTCGCCAGGCATTATCCTGAGCTTCCACACGACATGGAAGCCGCTGAAGTCGAGGTTCTCAAAACCGAACTGCCCGTCGAGCCGATTCGCGCCGATTTCGTCACCTTCATCCGGGCCGCAGGCGTGCTTCTGCACATCGAGTTTCACCTCGATCCGGCTTCCGACCCACCGCTGGCGTTTCGGATGCTGGAGTACTGGGTGCGTCTTTTCCGCCGCTACCGCACTCCGGCCCGGCAGGTGGTTCTGTTGCTGAAGAGTACACCGGCGGCCCGGGAGATGCCCAGCACGTTCACAGCCGGTATGACACACCATGGTTTCCACGTGCTGCGTCTGTGGGAAGTTGAAGCGACTGAACTTCTGGATGACGAAGCTTTGTTGCCGCTGGCTGTTCTCGGAAAAGCGGACTCCGACGAGGCACTTTTGCGGGAAACTGCGGCGCGGGTCGAGCAGATGACAGACGCTAGCCAACGCGCTAACGTGTCAGCCTGTGCGCAGGTGCTGGCCGGATTGCGCTTTGACCGGGAGTTGATCCGGGCTTTATTTCGGGAGGAAGCGATGCGGGAATCGGTCATCTATCAGGAAATCATCGAACGTGGGCTGGCGCAGGGTGTCGAACGCGGGCTGGCGCAGGGCATTGAACGCGGGCTGGCACAGGGTGTCGAACGCGGGCTGGCGCAGGGCAGTCACCTGGAAGCCATCCGGCTGGCCCGCACGCTGCTCGAACGCCGTTTTGGCCCGCTCCCGGAAAGCATCGCTGCCCAGATTGGCCTGCTGTCACGGGAACAGGCCGAAAACCTGGCTGTCGAAACTCTGAACTTTGACAGCCTCGACGCAGTACGTACCTGGCTGGCCCTCCAGCCCACGACTTCCGAAGTCACCGAAA
>Ga0272446_1000411_pt1 | contig 67964 bp, 59 predicted proteins | sample YNPCB0061_FD_194587 | JGI IMG/M metagenome (GOLD analysis project Ga0272446, IMG submission 194587) | Hot spring microbial mat communities from Yellowstone National Park, WY, United States - YNP-CB-006-1 | ecosystem: Environmental > Aquatic > Thermal springs > Hot (42-90C) > Sediment | place...
ATCACGACGACATCGTCGGTCACTGCTGCCATGCCTGGAACCGCCTCGTCGATCAGCCCTGGCGCATCATGTCCATCGGACTGCGGGACTGGGCACATCGGTTCTGATCAGTGAGAGTTGGTATTACCCGCCGGAGGAACCGGCGCAGTGACCGCGTCATGCTCGTGTCGTCGTCTCCCGCTACCGCCGCCCGGACGCGGCACCATTCAGGGCCGGATATATCGGTGCGGCGGCGCGCTGTCGCCCTGTCTCAAGGCTCTGGCACGGCGGCCGGGCGCCGCACTGCCGGCGCGCCGGTTCGCGCCGGCAGGCCCGGGCTCGGCCGGGGGCGCTGGCAACGCGCGCGGCCGGGCTCAGCCGCGGGCCGTGGCCTGCAGCGCCTCGCGCAGCGCCGTCCAGCGCGCGGTGGTTGCCGCCATGGAATAGCGTGCGACGTGGCGCTGCCCGCGTTCGGCCAACTCGGCGCGCAGCGCGTGGTCGCGGGCCAGGCGCAGGATGGCCCCGGCAAGCGCGTCCGGGCTGTCCGGGTCGGCGGTGAGCGCCGCCTCGCCGGTCGCTTCCGGCAGCCCGCCGCGGCCGGAACTGACGACCGCCGCGCCGCAGGCCAGCGCCTCCTGCGCCACGCGGCCGAGCGGTTCGGGCCAGCGGCTCGGCACCACCACGATCGCCGCCTGCGCCATCCGCGAGAGCGTCGCGGCATTGTCGCGGAAGCCCGGCATGGCGATGCCCGCCGCCGCCGCGTCGCGCCGCAAGGCGGCGACATAGGGCGATTCGCGGCCACCGCCGTACCAGCGGGCGCCGATGGCCTCGGCCCGCCAGCCGGGAAGGGCGGGCAGCGCGCGGGCGCAGGCGGCGACGAAGGCGTCGGCGCCCTTCTCCGGCGTCAGCCGGCCGACGAACAGGATCAGCCTCTCGCGGTCCGCCGCGGGCGGCGGCAGCGCGTCGAGCGGCAGGCCGTTCGGGATGGCGTGGACACGGGCGGCGAGCGCCGGCGGCAGCCCGTCCACCACGCCGCGGCGGACAAAGTCCGAGACGCAGACGATGCCGCAGAGGCGCCGCAGCGCGGCGGCGCGCTCGGCGGCGGTGGCAAGGCCCTGGCTCAGCCGCGCCTCGTTGTGCAGCACGAGCAGGACGGGGGTGCGCGGCAGCCTCGCCGCCAGCACCAGGGCGAGGGGGGCGCGGTTGTGCGCCTCGATCACATCGGGCGGGTCGGCGCGGAGGGCGCGGGCGGCGGCGCGGGCGAAGGCGGCGTTGCGGCCGCCCGGGATCGCGTCGAGCAGCGACGGGCGCAGGGCGCGGAAGGCGATGCCGGGGAACGGCTCGCCGCCGGGGTCGCGGCCGAGCACCTCGGCCGACCAGCCTGGCGGCGTGGCGCGCGCGAGGTCGCGCACCACGAGCGACACCGCGCCGGCCGCGGCAGGGGTGAACCGCTCCTTCGGCGGCAGGACGATCGCGACGTGCTTCGTCCCGCCCTCGCGCATCAGGCGGTGCGGTCCACCCCGCCCGCGGCGAGCGCCGCCTGCGCGGCGGCGAGCCGCGCCACCGGCACGCGGTAGGGCGAGCAGGACACGTAGTCGAGCCCGACCTTCTCGCAGAAGGCGATCGAGGCCGGGTCGCCGCCATGCTCGCCGCAGATGCCGAGCTTGAGCTCGGGCTTCGCCGCGCGCCCCTTCTCGGCGGCGATGGCGACCAGCGCGCCGACCCCGTCCGGGTCGATCGAGACGAAGGGGTCCTTCGGCAGGATGCCCTTCTCGACATAGAGCGGCAGGAACTTGCCGGCATCGTCGCGGGACAGGCCGAACACCGTCTGCGTCAGGTCGTTGGTGCCGAAGGAGAAGAAGTCGGCGTGGGCGGCGATGGCGTCGGCGATCAGCGCCGCGCGCGGCAGCTCGATCATGGTGCCGACGGAATAGGGGACGTGCTGCCCGGTCTCGCCGAACACCTCCTCGGCCACGCGCTTCACTTCGGCCCGCGTGATCTCGAGTTCGCGCGTCATCGCGACGAGCGGGATCATGATCTCGGGCAGCGGCGCCTCGCCGGTTTCCTGCTTGACCGCGATCGCCGCCTCGAAGATCGCGCGCGCCTGCATGGCGTAGATCTCGGGGAAGGAGATGCCGAGGCGGCAGCCGCGGTGGCCGAGCATCGGGTTGGCTTCCGACAAGTCGGCCGCACGGCGCTTCACGGTGGCGAGATCGGTGCCGAGGCCCTCCGCCACCTCCTCCATCTCCTCCTCCTTGTGGGGGAGGAACTCGTGCAGCGGCGGGTCGAGCAGGCGGATCGTCACCGGCAGCCCAGCCATGATGCGGAAGATCTCGATGAAGTCCTGCCGCTGGAAGGGCAGCAGCCGGGTGAGCGCGTCGCGGCGTCCGGCCTCGGTCTCCGCCAGGATCATCTGGCGCACCACGCCGATGCGGCCCGGGTCGAAGAACATGTGCTCGGTCCGGCAGAGGCCGATGCCTTCGGCGCCGAAGCGGCGCGCCGTCTCGGCGTCGGTCGGCGTCTCCGCGTTGGTGCGCACCTTCATCCGCCGCACCTTGTCGGCCCAGCCCATCAGGGTCGCGAAGTCGCCCGAGAGCTTGGGTTCGATCATCGGCACGGCGCCCAGGAACACCTCGCCGGTCGCGCCGTCCAGCGTGATGGTGTCGCCCGCGCGCACGATGTGGCCGCCGGCGGAGAGCGCCTGCGCGGCGTAGTCCACGGTGATGCCGCCGGCGCCGGCGACGCAGGGGCGGCCCATGCCGCGGGCGACGACCGCCGCGTGGCTCGTCATGCCGCCGCGGGTGGTGAGGATCCCCTTGGCGGCGTGCATGCCGTGGATGTCCTCCGGGCTCGTCTCGATGCGGACCAGGATGACGGCTTCGCCCTTGGCGGCGCGCGCCTCCGCCTCGTCGGCCGAGAACACCACGGCGCCGGAGGCCGCACCCGGCGAGGCGGGCAGCCCGCGCGACAGCAGCGTGCGCTTGCCCTTCGGGTCAAGGGTGGGGTGAAGGAGCTGGTCGAGGGCACCCGGGTTGACGCGCTTGATCGCCTCCTCCTCGTCGATCAGCCCCTCGCGCGCCATGTCGACCGCGATCTTGAGGCTGGCGGCGGCGGTGCGCTTGCCGTTCCTCGTCTGCAGCATGTAGAGCTTGCCGGACTGCACGGTGAACTCGATGTCCTGCATGTCGCGGTAGTGGCGCTCCAGCACCTCGCGCACGCGCAACAGGTCGGCGAAGGCGGCGGGCAGCGCCTCCTCCATGCTGCGCTCGCCGGGCTTGGCCTTGGCCTTCAGGATCGGCTGCGGGGTGCGGATGCCGGCGACCACATCCTCGCCTTGCGCGTTGATCAGGTATTCGCCGTAGAAGACGTTCTCGCCGGTCGAGGGATCGCGGGTGAAGCAGACGCCGGTCGCGCAGTCGTCGCCCATGTTGCCGAACACCATCGCCTGCACGTTGACGGCGGTGCCCCAGCCCTCCGGGATGTCGTGCAGGCGGCGGTAGGTGATGGCGCGCTGGTTCATCCAGCTGCCGAACACCGCGCCGATCGCCCCCCACAGCTGCTCATGCGGCGCCTGCGGGAAGGGCCTGCCGGTCGCGTCCTGCACCATCTCCTTGTAGCCGTGGACGACGCGGTGCCAGTCGGCGGCGTCGAGCTCGGTGTCCTCGGTCACGCCCTTGTCGAGCTTCACATGCTCGATGATCTCCTCGAAGCGGTGATGGTCCACGCCGAGCACCACGCCGCCATACATCTGGATGAAGCGGCGGTAGGAATCCCACGCGAAGCGCGCGCCGCCCCTGGCGGCGATGCCTTCCACCGTCGCGTCGTTGAGGCCGAGGTTCAGCACCGTGTCCATCATGCCCGGCATGGAGACGCGCGCGCCGGAGCGGACCGAGACGAGGAGCGGGTTCTTCGCATCGCCGAACACCGCGCCGACCGCCTGCTCGACGCGCTTCAGCGCCGCCTCCACCTGGTCTTCCAGCCCCTCCGGGTAGCGGCGGCCGTTGTCGTAATAGGCGGTGCAGACCTCGGTGGTGATGGTGAAGCCGGGCGGCACGGGCAGGCCGATCGCCGCCATCTCGGCCAGGTTCGCGCCCTTGCCGCCGAGCAGGTTGCGCATCTCGGCGCGGCCCTCGTTCAGGCCGGCGCCGAAGGAATAGACCCATTTCGCCATGCCTGCGCTCCTTACCCTTCGATCCTGCCGAAATCGGCGATGGCGTGCATCGCCCGCCGCACGCGGTTGAGCAGCCGGAGGCGGTTGCGGCGAAGCGCCGCGTCCGGGGCGTTGACCGTCACGCGGTCGAAGAAGGCGTCGAGCGGCGCGCGGAGGCGGCTGAGCGCGGCCATCGCGTCGGCGAAGCGTTCGGCGGCCAGCGCCGCGGCGACGGCCGGTTCGGCGGCGTCCAGCGCCCCGGCCAGCGCCTGCTCCTCCGGCGCCGTCAGCAGTTCCGGGTCCACCTCGCCGTCATGCGGGCCGTCGCGCTTCTCCTCGGCGCGCAGGATGCTGGCGGCGCGAGTGTAGGCGGCGAGCAGGTTGGCGCCGTCCGGCCCGGCGAGGAGGGCGGCCAGCGCCTCGGCGCGGGCCAGCACGCGCAGGAGGTCATCGTCCTCGCCCGCGCCGATCGCGGCGGCAAGGATGTCGTGGCGCGCGCCCTCGGCGCGGAGCTGGATGCGCAGCCGTTCGAGCAGGAAGGTGAGGACGCCCTGCGCGAAGGCCTCGACCATCGGCGGGTGTGCGGCGCCGGGCGCCGGGCGCCAGCCGCTGTTCACCACTTCGGTCGCCACCGCCATGCCGAACTCGGCGGCCGAGGTCGCGGCGCGGGACTGCGGGTAGGCGAAGAAGGCCTCGGCGACGATGCGGCGGAGCGGCAGCCGCAGCCCGTTCTCCCGCAGGATGCGGATGACGCCGAGCGCGGCGCGGCGCAGCGCATAGGGGTCGCCCGAGCCGGTCGGGCGTTCGTCGGCGGCGAAGAAGCCGGCCAGCTGGTCGAGCTTGTCGGCCAGCGCGACGGCGACCGCGACAGGCTCGCGCGGAACGTCGTCCGTCGGCCCGAGCGGGCGGTAATGCGCGGCGATCGCATCCGCCACCCGCGCATCCTCGCCGTCGTGCAAGGCATAGTAGCGGCCCATCACGCCCTGCAGCTCGGGGAACTCGCCGACCATGCCGGAGGCGAGGTCCGCCTTCGCCAGCCGCGCGGCGCGGGCGGCGAGATCGGGCGCGGCACCGACCATCGGCGCCAGCAGCCGGGCCAGGGCTTCCAGGCGCTTCACCCGCTCGCCCTGGGTGCCGAGCCTGGCGTGGAACACCACGGCATCGAGGCGCGGCAGGCGCGATTCCAGCCGCTCATTGCGGTCCTGGTCCCAGAAGAAGCGGGCGTCCGACAGGCGGGCGCGCAGCACCCGCTCGTTGCCGGCGATGATGGCGGCACCCCCGTCGCGCGCGACCGTGTTGGCGACGAGCGCGAAGCGCGGCGCGGGCCTGCCGTCCTTGTGGCGCAGCGAGACGTAGCGCTGGTTCACGCGCATCGTCGTGCGCATCACCTCGGGCGGCAGGTCCATGAAGGCGTCGTCGATGCGGCCGAGCAGCGGCACGGGCCATTCGACCAGCCCGGCGAGTTCCGCCAGCAGGCCTTCGTCGGCCACCGGCTCCAGGCCCTCGGCGGCCGCCAGCGCCGCGATGCCGTCGCGGATCGCGGTGCGGCGGGCGTCGGCGTCGCGGATCACGAAGCGGGCGCGGAGCTCGGCCTCGTGCTGCGCGGCGGACGTCACCGCGAAGGCGCCGGGGGCGAGCAGGCGGTGGCCTTCGGTCAGGTCGGCCGACGCGATGCCGTGGCCGTCATCCTCGCCGTGGCGCAGGTCGAACGCCACGGGTGCGCCGTCCAGCACGCAGAGGATGCGCTGCAGCGGCCGCACCCACACGAAGGACGAGGTGCCGCCCCAGCGCATGGATTTCGGCCAGGGGAAGGCGCGGAGGATCGGCGGGATCGCGGCGGCGAGGACGTCGGCGGCCGGGCGGCCATCGCGCGTGATGACGGCGAACCAGTGCAGCGCCTTGCCGGATTCGCGCTGCACGAGCGCGTCCTTCGGCAGGCCGGTGGCACGCAGAAAACCTTGCAGCGCGGCCTCGGGGCCGTCCACGCGGGGGCCGCGGCGTTCCTCCTCGCTCGCCTCGGTGGCGGCGGCGACCGTCGCGACCAGCCCGATGCGGCGCGGGCCGTGGAAGCCGCGCATGCCCTCGGCCGGCAGCCCGGCCTCCGCCAGGGCCTTGCCGACCAGCGAGCGGAGATCCTCGGCCGCACGCGCCTGCATGCGCGCCGGGATCTCCTCGGAGAACAGTTCGAGCAGCAGTTCGGGCATCTCAGGCTGCGTCCCCGGCGACCCACGCCTCGCAGCAGCGCTTCGCCAGCGCGCGCACGCGGCCGATGTAGGAGGCGCGTTCGGTCACGCTGATCGCGCGCCGCGCGTCCAGCAGGTTGAACAGGTGCGACGCCTTGATGCACTGGTCATAGGCGGGAAGCGCCAGGCCCTTCTCCACCAGGGACGAACACTCCGATTCCGCGTCGGAAAAATGGCGGAACAGGCGCGGGATGTCGGCGTGCTCGAAGTTGAAGGCGCTGAACTCGCGCTCGGCGCGCAGGAACACCTCGCCATAGGTCGCGCCCTGTCCGTTGAAGTCGAGGTCGTACACGTTCTCGACGCCCTGGACATACATCGCCAGCCGCTCGAGGCCATAGGTCATCTCGAAGGACGGCAGCGTTACCGGGATGCCGCCGACCTGCTGGAAATAGGTGAACTGGCCGACCTCCATGCCGTCGCACCACACTTCCCAGCCCAGCCCCCAGGCGCCCAGCGTCGGGCTCTCCCAGTCGTCCTCGACGAAGCGGAAGTCGTGGATCGCAGGGTCGAGGCCGATCTCGCGGAAGGACGCGAGCATGAGGTCCTGCGCGTCGCGCGGCGAGGGCTTCATGATCACCTGGTACTGGTAGTAGTGCTGCAGGCGGTTCGGGTTCTCGCCATAGCGCCCGTCGGAGGGGCGGCGGGAGGGCTGGACATAGGCCGCGGCCCAGGGCCTGGGCCCGAGCGCGCGCAGCGTGGTGGCCGGATGGAAGGTGCCGGCGCCCATCTCCATGTCATAAGGCTGCAGGATCAGGCAGCCCTGGCGCGACCAGAACGCGTGCAGGCGCAGGATCATCTCCTGGAAGCAGGGCGGGGCGGCGGCGGTGTCCATCGTGGTCCGGGAAGGGGTTGCCTGGTCGCGGGGCGGCGCACCATAGGTTCGGGCCAGATGCTGGGCAAGCGAGCCCTTCCGGGAGATGCCATGACCGACGCCGAGGCCCTGGTGCGGGCGTATTACGACGCGTTCAACCGCGGCGACCATGCCGGGATGCTGGCGCTGCTGGCGGACGACGTGGCGCATGACCCGAACCAGGGGACGCGCCGCACCGGCAAACCGGCCTTCGCCGAGTTCCTGGCGAGGATGCAGCGCGCCTACCGCGAGCGGCTGACGGACATCGTGGTGATGGTGGACGCGACGGGCAGCCGGGCGGCGGCCGAGTTCACCGTGCATGGCGAGTATCTGGAGGCGGAGGAGGGCCTGCCGCCGGCCCGCGGCCAGCGCTACGTGCTGCCGGCAGGCGCCTTCCTGACGATTCGCGATCGGCGGATCGCGCGCATTGCCACCTGCTACAACCTTGCCGACTGGATCGCGCAGGTGTCGCGCTAGGCTCAGCACCCGTTCATCCGCTTGCTGCGCCGCAGTTTGGTGTGATTCTGAACGGGGGCGCAGGTGCCCCATGTCCGTCCCCTTCCTGCTGGCCGCGTCGCAGATGCGCCGCATCCGTCCGCATTTTCCGGGCTCGCACGGCATCCCGCGCGTGGACGACCGTCGCGTGGTCAGCGGCATCCTGTTCGTCATCGAGGCTCGGCTGCGTTGGCGTGACGCGTCGCCCGGCCACGGGCCGCACAAGCGGATTGAGAGCCGCGTCCGCATGGCCGGACACCGCCCCAGCTTCCGTGACGGGCATCGCCGCGCCGAGCGCCGTTCCAGCCACGTGCCATCCGCCCTCGCGCCAGGTCGGCGGGAACCGGACGGGCGGCCGCGGCCGCCAGCGCCGCCCTGCTCGGCCAATGATGCGCTGCCCGTCGAAGACGCGCCGCGCCTCGCCGAGGCCCGCCGCCTGGCGAGGCCTTCCGGCCGCGACCGGACGCCGCTCAAGGACCGGCCGACAGAGAACCGCACATGCCGGTCGGCCTCCTCGCCGTCAGGACGCTCGACCCGGGTCAGCGTCGCGCCGGGGTCGGGACAGGCCTTACGCCTCGGCCTGGGCGGAAGCCGGCCGGCCGTAGATGTGCCGCATCCGCGCGATGTCGTGCAGCGCGAGCCCGTCGACAGTGAGCAGCCGGGTCGCGAAGCTGCCGTCCGGATGCAGCAGGTGCTCGACGGCGCCGAGCAGCTTGCTGCCGACGGTTTGCTGCGCCTCCTCGCCGACGATGAACGACACCGGCGGCGCCCAGACCTGACGCAGCCCGTCGGCGACACGGTCGCGCCACTGGTGGATATGCCCGGAGGCGACGAGCGCCGGCCTCCTGCGGCCGAACAGCGCCACCAGCCGTTGCCGCGCCTGGTGCAGCACGGGCCAGTAGTTCACCGCCGCGTCGTCGAGCCGCTGCTCGCACAGCGGCTTGTGCAGGAAGACGGCCACACTCCGCCCCGCCGCGCCGTCGAGCGCCTCGGCGATCGCCTGCCACTGCTCCTCCTCGGCGTCGAGCCCGCTGTCGAGGAGCTGCGAGTTCACGCCGATCAGCCGCCAGCCCGGCACGTCGTGCAGGAAGCGGTCGGCGCCGACGATGCTCCGCCAGCGCGCCAGCCGATCCTCCGTCACCGGCTGCCGCCCGCCGAGCACCCCGTAGTCGCCGACATCGTGGTTGCCTGGCAGGAGCAGCGCCTCGGCCGGCAGTTCGCGGTGCAGCGCGGCGGCGAAGCGGAGGTCCTGCTCGCTGTCCGCCCCATCGAGCGAGATGTCGCCGGTGTTCACGATCAGGTCGGGCGGGGTCTCGTGCAGCGCCTCCCACATGCGTCGCGCATTGGCGACGAAGGCGTCGGCGCCGGGCGACAGGTGGGTGTCGCTGATCTGGACGAGGCGGACGGTCATCGGCGGTCTCCGCTGCCGCTCAGGAACGCCGCGGCAGCATGCGCCGCACCTCGGCGGCCATGTCGCGGAGCGCCTCGGCCGGTGTCGCCCGCTGTTCGAGGATGCGCTGCTGGTTGTTGACGATCGCCTGGGTGATGCGCACGCCATTGGTGCCGGGGAAGGCGAACCAGGGCACCGAGATCGGCAGCTGGCGCACGGCGGCGAGGAACAGCGGATTCTCCCGGTAGAAGGCGCCGAGGAAGCGCTCGTCGTCGATCGCGATCTGGTTCATCGGCACATAGCCGGTGTTGATCACCATGATCGCCGTGCCCTCCGCGCTGGTCGAGAAGCGGAGGAACTTCCACGCCGCCTCGCGCTTCGCCTCGTCGCGCGCGGTGATCATGCCGGCGGCGCCGCCGGTCGGCAGGCGGCCCCACTCGGCGTGGATCACCGGCATGCCGGTGGTGCGCAGCTCGAAGTTGCGGCCGACCGACTGGATGATGTTCCGCAGCACCGCGGTCGAGCGCATGGTCGCGCCGAGCCGGCCGGCGACGAAGGCCTGCTGGCTTCCGGTCATGCCGAGATTCGGCATGCCGCCCTCCTTCACCATGCGGTCGAGAAGGGTCAGCGCCGCCAGACCTTCCGGGCCGTCGAAGGCGATGTCGCTCTCGTCCTCCGTCATCAGCCGGCCGCCATGGCCGAACACGAGCGCCTGGAACATCCAGTCGTCGCCGCCGACGTTCAGGTAGAAGCCGTCCGCCTCGGTGCGCTCGCGCACCGCGCGGGCCCAGGCGAACACCGCATCCCAGGAGGAGGGGAAGGCGTCCGGGTCTTGCCCGGCGCGGCGCGTGAGGTCGGCATTGAAGTAGGTGATCGGGTTCGATGCCGCATAGGGCAGCCCCGCCTGGATGCCGCCGGCGGCCCCGAGCCCGAGGATGGCCGGCGTGTAGCCCGCCTCTGCCGCGCCTTCGCGGGCGAGGAAGGGCGCGAGATCCTGGGCGAGGCGGCGCTCGGTGAAGATGCGAAGCCGGTTGAAGCCCTGGTAGGTCAGGTCCGGCAGCTGGTTGGTCGCCGCCTGGCGGAGGACGAGCTGCGCCCCTTCCTCGTAGTTCGGCGAGGTGACGGTGGTCACGCGGATGCCGGGCTCGCGGCGGGCGAAGGCCTCGATGATGGCGTCGAAGGAGGCCTTGAAGATGTGCGGCTGCGCGTAGTGGACGGTGATCTCGACCGCCCCCTGCGCCCGCGGGATCGCCGGCAGGGCGAGGGCTGCGGGCAGCGCGAGGGCGGTGCGGCGGGTGAGCGTCGTCATGGCCGGTCTCCTGTCTCGGGGAATGGGGCGGTGTCAGGACCGGCGCGGCAGCAGCCGCCGCACCTCGGCCGCCATGTCGCGCAGCGCCACCTCGGGCGTCGCCTGCCGCTCGATCACCCGCGCCAGGTTGTTGGTGATGGCCTGGGTGATGCGCACGCCGTTCGGGCCCGGGAAGGCGTACCAGGGCGCCATCTTGCCGGCCTGCTCGGTGGCCGGGCGGAACAGCGGGTTGTCGCGGTAGAACTCGGCGAGCCAGCGCGGATCGTCGATCGCGATCTGGTTGCACGGCACATAGCCGCTGTTGCGCACCATCAGCGCCTGGCCCTCGGGGCCTGTCGCGAAGCGGAGGAACTTCCACGCCGCCTCGCGCCGCGCCGGATCGCGCGCCGTCAGCATGCCGCAGGCGCCGCCCGTCGCGAGCTGGCCGTCCGGGATGCCGGGCACGATCGGCAGCGTCGCCGTCCGCAGCTCGAAGTTGCGGCCGACCGACTGGATGAAGTTCCGCACCACCGCCGTCGTCCAGTAGAACGCCCCGAGCCGCCCGGCGGCGAAGGCCTGCTGCGCCGAGTTGGTGTTGAGCGCGGGCATGCCGGTCTCGGCGACGAAACGCTCATGGTAGCGCAGCGTCGCGAGGCCCTGCGGCCCGTCGAAGGCGATGTCGCTCTCGTCCGGCGTCATCACGCGGCCGTTGTGCTGCAGCAGCAGCGTCTGGAACATCCATTCCGACCACGCGAACCACATGCCGTCCACGCCCGTGCGCTCGCGCATGGCGATCGCCATGCGGATATGCCCGTCCCAGTCGGCCGGCAGCGCGTCGGGGTCGAAGCCGGCGCGGCGGACGAGGTCGGCGTTGACGTAGCTGATCGCCGTGGAGGCGGCGTAGGCGAGGCCGGCCTGGTAGTTCTCGAACCGGCCGAGCGCGAGCAGCGCATCGGTGTAGCCCTGAGACGCCGGCGTGCCGCCCTGCAGGATCAGCGGCATCAGGTCCTGCGCGATGCGCCGCTCGGCGAAGACGCGGGCGAGGTTCAGGCCCTGGAAGGAGAGGTCGGGCAGCTGGTTCGTCGCCGCCTGCCGCAGCAGCCACTGCGCGCCTTCCGGGTAGCCGGGGCTGGTGACGTAGGCGATGCGGATCGAGGGTTCCGCGCGCGCGAAGGCGGCGGTGATCGCGTCGTAGGACGCCTGGAAGATGAAGGGCTGGCAGTAGTGGACGGTGATCTCGACCGCTCCTTGCGCGCGCGGGATCGCCGGCGCGGCGAGGGCGGCGGGAAGCGCGAGGGCGGTGCGGCGGGTGATCATGGTGCGCTCTCCTGTTCGGGCTGGTGGACGGGGACGGGCTGGCTCAGCGGCAGCAGCTCCGGCCGGATGCGGCCGAGCCAAGCCGGCTCGGCGCCCTCGGCGATGAAGACCGGCGAAAGGTCGAAGCGGCGCATCTCGTCGAGGACGTCCATCTGGTGCACCACCACGCACTCGGCGCTGACGCGGACGACGCCGTAGGCCGCGGGCTCGTCGCTGCCCGGCACGGGAAGGCGCCACGACCGAACGAGGTCGAACGCCACCTGGTGCGCCGTCCCCCGCAGCGTCGAGACCGGAATGCCGCGCCAGGAGCCGGCGATCGGCCGGTGCAGGTGGCCGAAGAACAGGTGGCGAAGCCGCGCGCGATGCGGCGCGAGCACCTCCCACAGCCCCTCCGGCTCGGCGAGCGAGATGCAGTCCATCCGCTGCAGCCCGGTGGCGAAGGGCGGGTGGTGCATGGCCAGCAGGACCGGCCTTGCGTCCTCGGCGAGCCGCGCCGCGAGCCAGGCGAGCCTCGCCTCGCACAGTTCGCCGTAAGGTCGCCCGGGGACATGCGTATCGAGCAGCAGCAGCCGGAAGGCGCCGGCATCCACCACGCCCTGCACGAAGCCCGCCGGATCGCGCGGCGCCGCGGGCAGCGCGCGGAGCATCGCCTCGCGGTCGTCGTGGTTGCCGATCAGGCAGTGCATGGGCAGCGGGAAGCCGGCGAGAACCTCGGCGAAGGCGTCATAGGCGGGCGCCGCGCCGGCATGGGCGACGTCGCCGGTATGCAGCACGAAGCGCGCCTGCTCCGGCCCCGGCGCGGCATGGCGCGCGGCCATGGCGCCGAGCACGCGGCGCAGCCGCTCGAGCGGATCAAGCCCGTACAGCGCCTCGCCGGGCGCGACGAGGTGGGTGTCGGTGATGTGCAGGAACTGCGCCTGCACGGCGGGACCGGGACCGGCGGGGCCGGATCGCGTGGCGAGGGCCATCGGGCTCAGCCCCGGCTTCGCAGCAGGCGGCGGACATCCGCCGCCATCTCGGCCAGCACCCTGGCCGGGTCGGCGTCGCGCTCGAGCACCTGCTCGACGTGCCGGCCGATGCTGAGCGCGATCCGCGTGGCGTTGGCGCCCGGGAAGGCGAACCACGGCAAGGCCGCGGACATCTGCTCGACCGCGGGGCGGAACAGCGGGTTCTGGCGGTAGAACTCGGCCAGCCAGCGCGGCTCGTCGATCGTGCGCTGGTTGCAGGGGACGTAGCCGCTCGCCATCGCCATCAGCGCCTGGCCCTCGGCGCCCGTGGCGAAGCGCAGGAAGCGCCAGGCCGCCTCGCGCCGCGCCGGGTCGCGCGCGGTCAGCATGCCCGCGGCGCCGCCGATCGCGAGCTGTCGCGGCCGCCCGGGCACCACCGGCCAGACGGTGGTGCGCAGTTCGAAGTTGCGGCCGACCGCCTGCGCGATGCTGGCCAGCACCGCCGTCGAGCGGTAGTGGATGCCGAGCCGCCCGGCGGCCAGCGCCTGCACCGCGGCGTTCGGATTGAGCGGCGGCATCCGCGCCTCGCTCGGCATGCGGGCGAGCAGGCGCATCGTCGCCAGCCCCTCCGGCCCGTCGAAGGCGATGTCGCTCTCGTCCTCGCGCATCATCCGCCCGCCATGGCCGTAGAGCAGGGTCTGGAACGTCCATTCGCTGTGGGCGAACCACATCCCGTCCGCGCCGGGGACGCGCTGCGACACCGCGCCCGCGAGCGCAAGGTGCCCGTCCCAGTCGGCCGGCAGCGCGTCGCGGTCGAAGCCGGCGCGGCGCAGCAGCTCCGCGTTCAGGTAGCAGATGGCGTTCGACGCCGCGTAGGGCAGCCCTGCCTGGATGCCGGCGAAGCGGGCGAGCGCCAGCAGCGGTGGCGTGTAGCCGGACGCCGCCGGGTCGCCCTCGCGCGTCAGCAGCGGGGCGAGGTCCTGCGCGATGCCGCGCTCGGCGAACATGCGCAGCAGGTTGAAGCTCTGGAAGGACAGGTCGGGAAGCTGGTCGGTCACGGCCTGGCGCAGCACCTGCTGCGCGCCTTCGGCGTAGCTCGGCGAGGTGACGAAACCGACGCTGATCTGCGGCTCTGCGCGGGCGAAGGCGGCGGCGATCGCATCGAAGGAGTCCTTGAACGCGAGCGGCTGCGGGTAGTGCACGGTGATCGCAACCGCGCCCTGCGCGCGCGGGATGGCGGGCGCCGCAAGGGCCGCAGGCAACGCGAGGGCGGCGCGGCGGGGCAGGCACGGCGTCATGAGCGTGTCTCCTCGGGCGGCATCAGCCCTTGAGGCCGGTGGTTGCGATGCCTTCCACGAAGCGCCGCTGCGCGACCAGGAAGGCGAGGACGAGCGGCGCCGTCATGATCGCCGAGGCGGCCATCAGCGCGCCGAAATCGTCGCCTGCCTCCTCGGAGCGGTAGTAGAGGATGGCGAGCGCCGGGGTCGCGCGGTCGTGGCCGGTGACGGCGATGAGCGGCCAGAACAGGTCGTTCCAGTGGGCGACGACCGAGAAGATGGCGAAGGCCGTCGCCGCCGGCAGGGCGTTGGGCAGGATGACGCGCCAGACGATCGAGAGCTCGTTCATCCCGTCGATCCGCGCCGCGTGGATCAGCTCGTCCGGTAGGGCCTTGAAGAACTGCCGGAACAGGAAGATCGCGAAGACCGAGATGACGGAGGGCACGATCAGCGCGGCGAAGGTGTTGAGCCAGCCGATCCAGGAGAAGGCGACATAGAGCGGCAGCGCCGGCACGTGATAGGGCACGAGCAGCCCGAGCATCACCGCGCCGAACATCCAGTCGCGCCCGGGGAAATCCAGCTTGGCGATCGCGTAGCCGGCCGGCACCGCGAACAGCAGCTGGAAGAACAGGATGCCGCCGCAGACCACGACGCCGTTCCAGAGATACTGCAGCACCGGCACCTCGGCCAGCACGCGGGCGTAGTTGCGCAGCGTGCCGCCGCCTTCCGGGATGAGGTTCAGCGAGGCGCGGAAGATCTCGTCGAGCGGCTTCAGCGAGGCCGAGACCATCCAGAGATAGGGCATCAGGAACAACAGGCCGAGGGCGCCGAGCACCAGCAGCCGCGCCGCCTCCGGCCAGGGATTCGCGCGCCCGTCAGCCATAGTGCACCCGCTTGTCGAGCACGCGCGTCTGCAGCAGCATCAGCGCCAGCACGATCACCAGGAAGACGAGCGTGATCGCCGCCGAGTAGCCGAGGCGGAAGAAGGTGAAGCCCTCGGTGTAAATGGTGTAGAGCAGCACCTCGGAGGCGCGGTTCGGGCCGCCCTGCGTCAGCACGGCGACGCTGTCGAAGGTGCGCACCGAGCGGATCAGGGTGATCGTCACCACGAACAGCGTGGTCGGGCCGAGCAGCGGCCAGGTGACCAGGCGGAAGCGTTCCCAGGTGGACTTCACGCCATCCACCTCTGCGGCATGGTGCAGCTCGCGCGGGATCGCCGTGAGCCCGGCCAGGAACAGCACGAGGTTGAAGCCGATCGCCTCCCAGATGCCGATGAAGGCGAGGCTGAGCAGCACCGTGTCCGAGGAGGTGAGCCAGGCCGGTCCGGCGATCCCGATGTCGCGCAGCAGGGCGTTCACCGGGCCGATCGTGGGGTGCAGTAGATACTGCCAGGCGGTCGCCATCGCCACCGGCAGGGACACGACCGGCAGGAAGAAAACCGCGCGGAACAGCGCGCGCCCCCGCGTCAGGGATTCGATCAGCAGCGCGAGCGCGAGCGCCCCGGCGATCGAGGCGGGAGCGACGATTCCGACATACACGAGGGTGTTGCGGAGAGACACCTGGAAGCCCCGGTCCTCGGCCAGTTCCGCGAAGTTCTCGAGACCGATCCAGCGGATCGAGGGCGCGCCGAGCTCGTAGTCCGTGAAGGCCAGCAGCACGGCGGCAAGCGTCGGCGCCAGCAGCAGCACGATGTAGGAGAGGCTGGCCGGCAAGGTCAGCAGCAGGCCGGCGAGGCTCTCGCCCTGCCGCCCGGCGCGGCTGCGCGGGCGGAGGGCCACCGCCGCCTCAGACATCGGCATGCGCCGCCTGGCGGAGCGGCGCGCGGCGGCCCGCCGCGTCGAACAGCAGCGCGCGTTCGGGCGCGAAGGCCACGCGGAAGGCTCCTTGCGGCACGCGGCTGCCGGGCGGTAGGCGCAGGGTGACGGGTGTCTCCGCCCGCGCGAGGCGGCCGTGCAGAAGCAGGCTTTCGCCAAGGAACTCGACCTGTTCCGCCACCGCCTGGATGGGGCCCGACGGGTCCGCGCGCAGATCCTCGGGGCGCAGCGCGAGCGTCAGAGCGCCCTCTGCCGGCGTGCCGAGGCCGAGCGCTTCGCCGTCGAGCGTCAGCGCGCCGTCGGCGCGCGCCTCGACCGGGAGGGTGTTGATCCGCGGCGATCCGATGAAGGTGGCGACGCGCAAATCCTGCGGCTCGGCGTAGATCCGGTCCGGGCTGTCCACCTGCAGGATCTCGCCGCCGAGCATCACCGCCACGCGGTCGGCCATGGTCAGCGCCTCGGCCTGGTCGTGCGTGACGTAGAGCGTGGCGGCGCCGACGCGGCGATGGATGTCCACGATCTCCCGCCGCGTCTGCACGCGCAGCGCCGCGTCGAGGTTCGACAGCGGCTCGTCCATCAGGAACGCCTTCGGGCTGCGGACGATGGCGCGCGCCAGGGCGACGCGCTGGCGCTGCCCGCCCGACAGCTGCGCCGGCCGCCTGTCCAGCATGGTGCCGAGGCCGAGCGCCGCGGCCGCCTGCGCCGCGTCCTGCCGGATCGCGCGCCGCGCCGCGCGGCTTCCCGGCCACAAAGCCCCGAGCAGCGGCAGGCGCTGCGCCGTTGTCAGCCGCCGCATCAGCAGGGGCACCGCGATATTCTGCGCCACCGTCAGGTGCGGATAGAGGGCGTAGGACTGGAACACCATCGCGACGTCGCGCTCGGCGGCGCGCCGGTCGGTCACGTCGCGCCCGGCGATGAGGATGCGCCCCGAATCCGCCCGCTCGATGCCGGCGACGACGCGCATCAGCGTCGTCTTCCCGCAGCCGGAAGGGCCGACCAGCGCCACGAACTCGCCGGGCTGCACATCGAGGGAGACGCCGGCGAGCGCGGTCACGCTGCCGAACCGCTTGGTCACTGCCTGGATCGTGATGCCTGCCATCTCGTCGCCTCGCGCCGGCGGTGGGTTACCGCGCGCATGTGACGGCAGGCGGACCATGCGATGAAGCTTCTGCGACGGGCTGTTCGACACGCCGGCCGTCGGCTGCGCACCGACCTGCCCTCGCCCGCGCGGGGCCGCGCGGCCTGGCGGATGACGACACGAGATCGCAACAGAACGGTCAACAACCGGTCGCGTATGCCGGGGTAAAGCCTGCGTGCTGGCCCGGCTGCGCCGGGGCGGCGCCCGTCCGCACCCGTCTCCAGGAACCCCGCCCATGCGACGTCTTCTGCTCGCCGCCGGCCTCGCCGCCGCGCTCGCGCCCGCCCTCGCCGAGGCGCAGACACGCACGCGCCTGACGGTCTACACCGCGCTCGAGAACGAGCAGCTCGCGCCGTTCAAGGCCGCCGCCGAACGCGCGGTGCCCGGCATCGAGATCGCCTGGGTGCGCGATTCGACCGGCATCATCACGGCGCGCCTGCTCGCCGAGCGCGAGAACCCGCGCGCCGACGTGATCTGGGGCCTGTCGGTGTTCTCGCTGCTGCAGATGCAGTCGCTGAACATGCTGGAGCCCTACACCCCCGCCGGCGCCGAGGCGCTGCGGCCGAACTTCCGCTCGGCCCAGAGCCCGATGACCTGGACCGGCATGGACGCCTTCGTCACCGCCGTCTGCTTCAACCGCACCCTGGCCGCGCAGCGCAACCTGCCGCGCCCGGCGACCTGGGACGACCTGCTGAACCCCGCCTTCCGCAACCAGGTGGTGATGCCGAACCCGGCCTCCTCCGGCACCGGCTTCCTGACCATCGCCGGCTGGATCGGCACGCGCGGCGAGGCGGCGGCCTGGGACTTCATGGGCCGCCTGCACGAGAACATCCAGGTCTACACCCATTCCGGCAGCGCGCCCTGCAACAACGCGGCGCGCGGCGAATACGCGGTCGGCATCTCCTTCGACATGCGCGCGGTGGCGCTGCGCAACCAGGGCGCGCCGATCGACATCATCATCCCGACCGACGGCGTGGGCTACGACCTCGAGGCGACGGCGATCCTGCGCGGCACGCGCAACCTCGAGGCGGCGCGGCGCCTCGCGGACTTCACCGTGTCGCGCGAGGCGCACGAGCTCTACGGCCGCTTCTACGCGCTGCTCGGCCGCACCGACGTGCAGCCGACGGTGCAGAACTACCCGGCCGAATTCGCCGAGCGCCTCGTCAACGCCGATTTCACCACGATCGCGACGCAGCGCGAGCGCCTGCTGCGGACCTGGACGGAGCGGTTCGACGGCCGGTCCGCGCCGCGGAACTGACGGGGCGGTGAGCGTCGCGACGACCCGGCCGCACGCCGTCGGGAGCGGCGCCGCGCAGGCGGCGGCGCCGTATCTCTCGGTCGAGGGCGTCGGCAAATCCTTCGGGCGCTTCGCGGCGCTCTCCGACGTCTCGCTGCATGTCGCGGCCGGCGAGTTCGTCTGCTTCCTCGGCCCCTCGGGCTGCGGCAAGACGACGCTGCTGCGCGCCATCGCCGGGCTCGATCCGCCGAGCGCGGGGCGGATCGTGCAGGCCGGGCGCGACATCACCGGGCTGCCGCCCGCGGCGCGGGATTTCGGCATCGTGTTCCAGTCCTACGCGCTGTTCCCGAACCTGTCGGTCGGCGACAACGTCGGCTACGGGCTGCGCGGCAGGGCGTGGCCGCGGCAGCGCCGGACCGGGCGGGTGAAGGAACTCCTCGATCTCGTCGGCCTCGCCGACCAGATCGAGAAATTCCCGGCGCAGTTGTCAGGCGGGCAGCAGCAGCGCGTCGCGCTCGCGCGCGCTCTGGCACCCGAGCCCGGCCTGCTGCTGCTGGACGAGCCGCTCTCCGCGCTCGACGCCATCGTCCGCCACAGCCTGCGGGCCGAGCTGCGCGGGCTGCAGCGCAGGCTCGGCATCACCTCCATCATGGTGACGCACGACCAGGAGGAGGCGATGGCGATCGCCGACCGCATCGTCGTCATGCGCGACGGGCGGGTCGAGCAGTCGGGCACCGCCGAGGACCTCTACGACCGTCCGGCGACCGCCTTCGTCGCCGGCTTCATCGGCCGCTCCACTGCCTTCGACGCGGTGGCGGAAGGCGACGCGATCCGCACCGCCGACGGCCATCTCCTGCCCTGCCCCGCCGCCTTCGGCTTCCCGCGCGGCGAGACGCTGCGCGTGTTCCTGCGGCCCGAGCACCTGGCCTTCGGGCCCGACATTTCCGGCCAGCCCGGTGCCTTCGCGGCGCGCGTCGCGGCGGTCGAGTTCCATGGCGGCCTGTGCCGCGTCTCGCTCGAGGACCGCCGCCTGCGGCTTGAGGCGGAGGCCCCGCCGGATCGGCTCCGCGCGCTCGGCATCGTGCCTGGTGCCGAGGTTCCGGTGCTGCTGCCGCCCGCGCGGCTCCGGCTGTTCCGCGCCTGATGCCCGGCACGGCGACGGCCGCGCTCCGTACGTCACCCGACATGCTGCTCGCGCGCGCGGCGCTGTGGGCGGCGGCGGCGCTGTTCCTCGTCGCGCTGGTGCTGCCGATGGCCGTGCTGCTGCTGCGCGCGGTCGAGGACCAGTCCGGCGCCTTCGTCGGGCTGGCGAACTTCGCGGCCTATGTCGCGACGCCCTCGCTCGCCGCGTCGGTGTGGAACTCGGCCTGGACCTCGGCGCTGTCCACGGCGATCGTGGTGCCGCTCGCCTTCGCCTACGCCTACGCCCTGACGCGCTCCTGCGTGCCGCTCAAGGGGCTGTTCCGCGCGGCGATGCTGATCCCGATCCTGGCGCCGACGCTGTTGCCCGCTCTCGCCATGGTGACGCTGTTCGGCAACCAGGGGCTGTTCCGTCCCTGGCTGCCGGAAGGGTTCTCCGTCTACGGGCCCTGGGGCATCGTCGCGGCGCAGGTGTTCGCGAACTTCCCGCATGCGGCGATCATCCTCTCCGTCGCGCTGGCGACCGCCGATGCGCGGCTCTACGAGGCGGCGACGGTGCTGCGCGCGGGGCGGCTGCGCATCTTCCTGACCGTCACGCTGCCCGGCGCGACCTACGGCCTCGTCTCCGCCGCGGTCGTCGCCTTCACGCTGGCGATCACCGATTTCGGCATCCCGAAGGTGGTCGGCGGCAACTTCAACGTGCTGGCGACCGACGTGTACAAGCAGGTGGTCGGGCAGCAGAACTTCAACATGGGCGCGGTGGTCGGGCTCGTGCTGCTGGCGCCGGCCGTCGTCGGCTTCCTGCTGGAACGCTGGGCGCAGCGGCAGCGCGCGGCGACGCTCTCGGGCCGCGCCGTGGCCTATGTTCCGGCGCCGCGGCTCGCGCGCGACGCGCCGCTGCTGCTGCTCGCGCTGCTCGTCGCCGGCGTGCTGGTCGGCATCGTCGCGGTCGCGGCGTGGAGCAGCCTGATCACCTTCTGGCCGTGGAACCTGTCGCTCACGCTGGCCAACTACGACTTCGGCCGCTTCGACGCCGATGGCTGGGGCAGCGTGGCCACCTCGGTGCAGATGGCCGCGTTCGCCGCGCTGATCGGCACGCCGCTGATCTTCATCGTCGCCTATCTGCTGGAACGCGGGCCGTCGCAGGGGCCGCTCGGCGCCGCGCTGCGCCTGGCGGTGACGATGCCGCTCGCCATCCCGGGGCTGGTGCTCGGCCTCGCCTACATCCTGTTCTTCAACCACCCGGCCAATCCCGCCGGCGTGCTCTACGGGACGCTCGCCATCCTGGTGCTGAACAGCATCATCCACTTCTACACGGTCGCGCACCTGACGGCGACGACGGCGATCCGCCAGCTCGACCCGGAGTTCGAATCGGTCGGCGCCAGCCTCAAGGTGCCGCTGTGGACCACCTTCGCGCGGGTGACGGCGCCGATCTCGCTTCCGGCCATCATCGACGTGGCCGTCTATGTGTTCGTCAACGCGATGACGACGGTGAGCGCGGTGATCTTCCTCTACGGTCCGGGCACCAAGACCGCGTCGGTCGCGGTGGTGCACATGGACGAGGCCGGGCAGCAGAGCGCGGCCGCCGCCATGGCCTGCGTCATCCTCCTCATCACCGCGACCGCGAAGCTGCTGCAGCTCGCGGCCGCGGGCTGGGTGGAGCGCGCGACGCAGCGCTGGCGAAGCAGGTGAGCCGCGGCGCGGCCGCGTTCCGGAGCGAGGCGGCGACGCCAGGAGGCAGCCTTCACCGCGCCGCAACGGAAGCGTCATCCGGCGGTCACGCCAGGGCGCTACGCGCCGGCGCATGGCAGATCCCATGCTGACCGGCCACTTCCTGCAGCTGGACAACATCGAGCGGAGCTTCGGCGCGGTGCGGGCCCTCGCCGGCGTCAGCGCCTCGGCGGAGGCAGGGCGCTTCGTCGTGCTGCTGGGCCCGTCGGGCTGCGGCAAGTCCACGCTGCTGCGCATCATCGCCGGGCTCGACACCGCGACCGCGGGGCGCGTGCTGATCGGCGGGCGCGACGTCTCCCGGCTGCCGCCCTCCGAGCGCGGTGTCGCCATGGTGTTCCAGAACTACGCGCTGTTCCCGCACCTGTCGGTGGCGGAGAACATCGTGTTCGGCCTGAAGGCCCGGCGCGCGCCGCGGGCGGAGCGGGAACGGCGACTCGCCCGCGCCGCCCAGATGCTTGGCCTCTCCGCCCTGCTTGACAGGCGGCCGAACCAGCTCTCCGGCGGGCAGCAGCAGCGCGTCGCGCTGGCCCGCGCCGTCGTCGCGGAAGCGCCGATCTGCCTGATGGACGAGCCGCTGTCGAACCTCGACGCGAAGCTCCGCGCCGAGATGCGGCGGGAGATCCGCGCGCTGCAGCGGCGCATCGGCATGACGATGGTCTATGTCACGCACGACCAGGCCGAGGCGATGAGCATGGCCGACCGCGTCGTGCTGCTGCGCGAAGGCCGCATCGAGCAGGACGCCGCGCCGGCCGAGGTCTATGCGCGCCCGGCCTCCGTGTTCGCCGCGTCCTTCATCGGCACGCCGCCCATGTCGCTGCTGCACCTGGAGCCCGGGGCCGGCGGCGCCGTGGTGCGCGGCACCGACGGCCCGCGCGCCGCCCCGGCGGAGGCGGCCGGGGCGATCCTCGGCGTCCGGCCGGAGGAGATCGTCCCGACCGATGGCGAGGGCCTGCCGGCGCGCGTGCTGGCGGCCGAGTTCCTCGGCGCGGAGACCGTGCTCGCCTGCGAGGTCGGCGACGCCGGCGAGACGCTGCAGGCGCGCGTCGCCGGCCATCATGTGGTCGCGCCTAGCGCGCCCGTCCGCCTGCGCCTGCCGCCCGCCCGCCACCTGTTCGACGCGGCCACCGGACGCCGCCTCCCCGACCCCGTCCACCGGCCAGAGCCGGTGGCGGCCTGACCCCCGCATCCGGAGACACGCCATGCCGATCACCCGCCGCGCAACCCTCGGCGCGCTGGCCGCCGCACCCCTCGCAGCCCCGGCCGTCCGCGCCCAGGGCACGACGGAGATCAGCTTCTTCTATCCGATCGCGGTCGGCGGCCCGATCACCCGCATCATCGACGGCTATTGCGAGGATTTCGCGCGCGAGAACCCGGGCTTCCGCGTGCGCCCGATCTACTCCGGCTCCTACCAGGACACGCTGACCCGGGTGCTGACGGCACTGCGCGGCGGCGACGCGCCGCAGACCGCCTGCCTGCTGTCGGTGGACATCTTCACCCTGATCGGCGAGGACGCGATCCTGGCATGGGACGATCTGCCCGGCGTCGAGCGCGCCTGGCTCGACAGCTTCTTCCCTGGCTTCCTCGAGAACAGCCGCACCGCCGGCAAGACCTGGGGCATCCCGTTCCAGCGCTCGACCGTCGTGCTCTACTGGAACAAGGAGGCGTTCCGCGCCGCCGGGCTCGACCCCGAGACGCCGCCCGCGACCTGGGCCGAGCAGATCGCCTTCGCGCAGCGGCTGACGCGGCGCGAGGGCGGCCAGGTGAGCCAATGGGGCATCCAGATCCCGTCCTCCGGCTTCCCCTACTGGCTGTTCCAGGGCTTCACCACGCAGAACGACGTGCGGCTGATGAACCCGGAGGGCAACCGCACCTTCTTCGACAACCCCCGCGTCGCCGAGGCGCTGCAGTACTGGGTGGACCTCTCGGCCCGCCACGGCGTGCATCCGCCCGGCATCGTCGAGTGGGGCACCACCCCGCGCGACTTCTTCGAGCGCAAGACGGCGATGATGTGGACGACGACGGGCAACCTGACGAACGTCCGCCGCAACGCCCCCTTCCCCTTCGGCGTCGCCATGCTGCCGGCGGGCCTGCGCCGCGGCAGCCCGACCGGCGGCGGCAACATCTACGTGTTCAAGTCGGCGACGCCGGCGCAGCGCGAGGCGGCGGTGCGCTTCGCGCGGTTCCTGACGACGCCGGAGCGCGCCGCGCAGTGGGGCATCGACACCGGCTATGTCGCGGTGTCGCCGGCCGCCTTCGAGACGCCGGCGATGCGCGCCTACGCCGCGGAGTTCCCCGCCGCGCTGGTCGCCCGCGACCAGCTGCCGCATGCGGTGGCCGAACTGTCCACGCACGAGAACCAGCGCGTCACCCGCGCGCTGAACGACAACCTGCAGGCCGCGCTGACCGGCGCCAAGCAGCCGCGCGCCGCGATGGCCGACGCCCAGGCCGCCGCCGAGCGCATCCTGCGCGCCTTCCGCTGACCCCGAGACACGGAGCAACGACGATGACGACGCTCACCCGCCGCGCCGCGCTTTCCGCCGCCGCCACCCTCGCCGCACCCCTGGTGGCCCGCGCCCAGACGGTGCGCGAGATCACCTTCTTCTACCCGATCGCGGTCGGCGGCCCGATCACGCGCATCGTGGACGAGTACTGCCAGCGCTTCGAGGCCGAGAGCGGCATCAAGGTGAACCCGGTCTATTCCGGCACCTATGGCGAGACGCTGACGCGCGCGGTGACGGCGATCCGCGGCGGCGCCGGCCCGCATTTCTCGGTGCTGCTGGCGGCCGAGCTGCACAGCCTGCGCGACATGGACATCCTGGCGCCGATCGAGGACATCGCCGCGACGCCCGAGATCCGCGCCTGGCTGTCCGGCTTCTTCCCGGCCTTCATGGCGAACAGCCTGGCCGAGGGGAAGACCTGGTCGGTGCCGTTCCAGCGCTCGACCTCGATCTACTTCTACAATCGCGCGATGTTCCGCGAGGCGGGCCTGAACCCCGACGCGCCGCCGCGCAGCTGGGCGGAGCTGGTCGCCGCCGGGCAGCGCCTGACGCGCCGCGAGGGCCAGGCGCGCTGGGGCGTGCAACTCGCCACCAATGACGGCACCGCGCAATGGACCTTTGGCGCGCTGACCAACCAGGTCGGCCACAGGCTGATGAACGCCGCCGGCACCGAGGTGTATTTCAACCACCCGCTGGCGATCGAGGCCGCCGAGTTCTGGCGCGCGCTGGCCTTCGAGCATCGCATCACGCCGCAGGGGGTGACGGAATGGGCGACGCTGGCGCCCAACTTCCTCAACGGCACCGCGGCGATGATCTGGTCCACCACCGGCAACCTGACCAACATCCGCCAGAACGCGCGCTTCGAGTTCGGCGTCGCCGGGCTGCCGGGCCGCGAGGCGCCGCGCACCGTGGTCGGCGGCGGCAACCTCTACATCTTCAAGCACGCCAACCCGGCGGAACGCGAGGCGGCGCTGCGCTTCGCCCGCTTCGTCACCTCGCCCGAACTCGCCGCCGACTGGTGCATCCGCACCGGCTACCTCGCGGTTCGCGAGGACGCCTGGCAGACCGAGGCGCTGCGCCGCTACACGGCCGAGTTCCCCGCCGCGCTGGTGGCGAAGGAACAGCTTCCGGTCGCCACCGGCGAGCTTTCGACCTACGAGAACCAGCGCGTGTACCGGGCGCTGAACAGCAATCTGCAGGCCGTGCTGACCGGCGCCAAGACCGCCCGGCAGGCGATGACGGACGCGCAGGCGGAGGCCGACCGCATCCTCCGCCCGTTCCGCCGCGCCTGAGGCCTGCGCGATGAGCAGGACGACGCTGCACGCCTGGCTGCTGCTGACGCCGGCGCTCGTCCTGCTGTTCGCCTTCACGCACTATCCGGCGGTCGCCACCTTCTGGCATTCGCTGTTCTCGACCCCGCGCGCCAACCGGCCGGCGCGCTGGGTCGGCCTCGACAACTACGAGGCCCTGCTGGACGATCCGGTGTTCTGGCAGGCCTTCTGGAACAACGCGATCTACGCCGGGGCGACCATCCCGCTGTCCATCGGCATCGCGCTCGCCATGGCGCTCTGGGTGAACAGCCGCATCGCCGGCCGCGGGCTGCTGCGCATGGCGTATTTCACGCCGACGGTGCTGCCGATGATCGCGGTGGCGAATCTCTGGCTGTTCTTCTTCACCCCCGACTACGGGCTGCTCGACCAGATCACTTCCGCGCTGTTCGGCTGGGGGCCGACCAACTGGATCGGCCAGACCGAGACCGCGCTCGGCGCGATGATCGCGGTGGCGGTGTGGAAGGAGGCCGGCTTCTTCATGATCTTCTACCTGGCCGCTCTGCAGGCGATCCCGCCCTCGCTCTACGAGGCGGCGGCGATCGAGGGCGCCTCGCGCTGGACGGTGTTCCGCCGCGTCACGCTGCCACTCCTCGGCCCGACGACGCTGTTCATCCTGGTCAACGCGGTGATCAACGGCTTCCGCCTGGTGGACCACATCATCGTGATGACGCGCGGCGGGCCGAACAACGCGACGCAGCTTCTGCTGACCTACATCTACGAGGTCGGCTTCCGCTTCTGGGACACGGCGATGGCGGCGGCGCTGACGCTCATCCTCCTCGTCATCCTGGCGGCGGCGGCGGGCTTCCAGTTCTTCGTCCTCGGCAAGCGGACCTACTACCGGTGAGCGCGACCGTCTCCGCGCCGGCCGCCGCCGCCCCGCGCTTCGACGCGGCGCTGCAGACGCTCGCCGCCTGGCTGCTCGGCGTGGTGTGGATTGCGCCGCTGCTCTACGCGGTCTGGGCCGCCTTCCACCCGAGCGAATACACCACGCGCTTCACCCTGTTCGCGCCGCTGACGCTCGCCAACTTCGCCGCCGCGTGGGACGCGGCGCCCTTCGCCCGCTACTTCCTCAACACCTTCCTGCTGGTCACGATGATCCTCGCGGCGCAGTTCGTGCTCTGCACGCTCGCCGCCTTCGCCTTCGCGCGCAGCCGGTTTCCCGGCTCCTCGCTGCTGTTCGGGCTCGTCCTCGTGCAGCTGATGGTGATGCCGGACATCCTGCTGGTCGAGAACTACGCGACGATGCGCCGGCTCGGCCTCGTGGACACCATCCTCGCGATCGGCCTGCCCTACATGGCGTCCGCCTTCGGCATCTTCCTGCTGCGCCAGGCCTTCATGCAGGTGCCGAAGGAGCTGGAGGAGGCGGCGCGTGTCGAAGGCTGCGGCACGCTCGGCATCCTGCTGCGCGTCTATGTGCCGCTGGCGCGGCCGACCTATCTCGCCTACGGCCTGACCTCCGTGTCCTTCCACTGGAACAACTTCCTCTGGCCGCTGGTCATCACCAACAGCGTCGAGACCCGGCCGCTGACCGTCGGCCTCTCGGTCTTCGCCTCCACCGACCAGGGCATCGACTGGGCGATCATCTCGGCGGCGACGCTGATGACCTCGGCGCCGCTGCTGGTCGGGTTCCTGCTGTTCCAGCGGCAGTTCGTGCAGTCCTTCATGCGGGCGGGCATCCGGTAGGGCGGGTCGGGCGGGCGGCGGCAACCGGACCTCGCCCCTCGCGCCCAAAGCGCCGCCGCGGCGCCCGCCGCCACGTGGCGACCGCCTCCACCGCCGATCCGCCAGCAACCAACAGGCGGATCCCGCCGGCCAAGCGCGCGCAGAGCGTCCGGGAAGTGTGGCTGTGCCCCAACGCGGTCAGATCACCGCGTGCCGCACCCGTGCCGACACCCATTCGCTGACCAGCACGGTCGCGAAGATCAGGATGAAGATCATCGTCACCTGCGGCCAGGCGAGAGTGCCGACCGACGCCTGCAGCTCCATCCCGATGCCGCCCGCGCCGACGAGGCCGAGCACCGTCGCCTCGCGGATGTTGATGTCCCAGCGGAACACCGAGATGCCAGCGAAGGCCGGCAGCACCTGCGGCACGATGCCCCAGCCGAGCACCTGCGCGCCGGAGGCGCCGGTCGCCGTCACCGCCTCCACCTGGGCCGGGTCAATCTCCTCGATCGCCTCGTACAGCAGCTTGCCGATGAAGCCGAGCGACCGCAGCGCGATCGCCAGGATGCCGGCGAGCGTCCCCGGCCCCAGCACGATGACGAGGATCATCGCCCAGATCAGCGAGTTGATCGAGCGCGACGCGACGATGACGAACAGCGCCACCGGCCGGACCAACAGCACCGACGGCGTCGTGTTGTGCGCGGCGAGGAAGGCGAGCGGGAAGCCGAGCGCCACGGCGAGCAGCGTGCCGAGCGTCGCCATGTTGATGGTGTCCCACATCGGCTTCCACAGCCGGTCGGCGTAGGACCAGGCCGGGGGCAGCATGCGGTTGATCAAATCCGCGCCCTGCTGCGGCGCGTCCCACACGAAGTCCCAGATGGTGCGTTCGCTGATGAACTCGAAGCAGGCGACCGTCAGCGCCAAGGCGGCCAGCCAGCCGGCCCACACGACCAGGTCGCCGAGCGGCGTGCGCCGCCGCCATTGGGGAAGCCCTTGGGCCGTCGTCGTCACCGGCATGTCACTGCACCTTCCGGCGGATCCAGGAGGAGGAGTATTCGGCGGCCAGCACGATGGCGATGATCACCAGCAGCACCGCCGCGGCGGTGTCGAACTCGTAGCGGTCGAAGGCGGTGTTCAGCGTGTCGCCGATGCCGCCGGCGCCGACCAGCCCGAGCACCGCCGCTTCGCGGAAGTTGATGTCGAGCCGGTAGGCCGAAAGCCCGATGAGCCGCGGCTTCACCTGCGGCAGGATGCCCCAGGCGAGCAGCTGGAACCAGGAGGCGCCGGTGGCGCGGATCGCCTCGGCCTGCTCCTCGACGATGTCCTCGATGTCCTCGGCGATCAGCTTCGCCATGAAGCCGATGGTGGCGAAGGCGAGCGTCAGCATCCCGGCCAGCGGCCCGAAGCCCACCATGGCGACGAACACGATGGCGATGATGATCTCCTGGAAGGTGCGGCTGACCGCGATGATGCCGCGGCAGACCAGGTAGATCGGCATCGGCGCCAGGTTGCGCGCGGCGCCGAGCGCGACCGGGACGGACAGCGCTACGCCGATGACGGTGGAGACGGCCGTCATCGTCAGGCTTTCCAGCAGGCCCTCGATGATGTCGAAGCGCTTGGTCACGAAATCCGGCGGGAAGAAGCCGGCGATAAAGCGGGCGCCGCGTTCCAGCCCCTCGGCCGCGCGGGTCCAGTTCACCTCGAGCGTGCCGACCGCGAGCACCGCGTAGAGGAGCGCGCCGAGATAGATCGCGTAGCGCAGCCCGGGCGAGGCGATCAGCGGCGGCGGCCGCCAGGCGCGGGCGGCGGCCCGCGCGTCGAACAGCGTCGCGCTCATCGCGCCGCCACCGGCTCCGCGACCGCGTCCTCATCCTCGGCGGGCCGGATGGTGGTGGACCAGTCCTCCTCGCCGTAGATCGCCGTCAGCACCTCGGGCGTGAGCTGCGTGGCCGGCCCGTCGAACACGATCTGCCCGGCGCGCAAGCCCACGATGCGGCGCGCGAACTGCTGCGCCAGGGCGACGTCGTGGATGTTGATGATGGCGGCGAGGCCGCGCTCCTCGCAGAGCTCGACGATCAGCCGCATGATCTGACGGCTGGTCTTGGGGTCGAGGCTCGCGGTCGGCTCGTCCACCAGCAGCAGCTTCGGGTCCTGCATCAGCGCGCGCACGATGCCGACACGCTGCCGCTGGCCGCCCGAGAGGGCGTCGGCCCGCTTGTCCACCATGTGCTCGAGGCCGACGCGGTGCAGCAGGCGGAACGCCTCCTCCACGTCCTTCCGCGGGAAGCGGCGGAACCAGGACGCCCAGAACCCGACATAGCCGAGCCGGCCGGATAGGACGTTCTCCATCACCGTCAGGCGCTCGACCAGCGCGTATTCCTGGAAGATCATCCCCATGCGCCGGCGCGCCCGTCGCAACCCGCCGATGCCGAGCCGCGTCACGTCCGTGTCCTCGAGCATCACGCTGCCGCCGGTCGGCTCGACCAGGCGGTTCACGCAGCGGATCAGAGTGGATTTGCCCGAGCCCGACGGCCCGATCAGCGCCATGACCTGGCCGGCCGGCACGTCGAGATCCACCGATTTCAGCGCCAGATCCCCGGTCGGGTAGCGTTTGGTCAGCCCGCGCAGCGAGAGCAGCATCGCGACATTCTCCGACATCGAAACGGCCCGGGCAGGGTGCCGCCCGGGCCGTCTGCAGCTTAGCCAATCAGCGGCAGGTGTAGCGGACGTTCATCGCGGCATCGATCTGCCGCACCACCTGCCAGTGCTGCTGGTAGGTGATCGGGATGAACTGCTCCTGCGGCGGCTCGGCGGTGTTGAATTCCCGCGCCAGCGCCGTGCCTTCCCAGTTGAAGGAGAAGAAGGCGCGGCGGATGTTCGCGGCCAGTTCCGGGTGCAGGTTGTGGGCGTGGCCGTAGGCCGTCGTCGGGAAGGATTCGCTGCGGTAGATGGAGCGGATGCGCGAGGGATCCACCGCGCGGCGCGCAACCATGCGCGCCAGCACCGAGTTGGCGATCGCCGCCGCCTCGTAGTCGCGGTTGGCGACGCCGAGGATGGAGTTGTCGTGGCGGCCCGAGAAGGCGGTGCGGTAGTCGCGCCCGGCGACCAGGCCGAACTGGCTCTCCAGCAGCGCCGAAGGGGCCTTGAAGCCGGAGTTCGACGTCTCGGCGGTGAAGGCGACCAGCCGCCCGCGCAGGTCCTCGATCCGCTGGATCGGGCTGTCATGCGGGACGATGATCTCCATCTCGTAGCCGAAGCGGCCGTCGCGCGCGGCCATCATCGCGAAGGGGACGAAGCCCGCGCAGTTGACGGCGAGCGGGGTGGAGCCGGTGTTGAAGCCCGCGATGTGCAAGCGGCCGGCGCGCATCGCCTCGATCTGCGCGGCGTTGCTCTGCACCGCGAAGAACTGCACGCGGCGGCCGGTCTCCCGCGCCAGGTGGTCCATGAATTCCTGCCACACCGCGCGGTACACCGACGGATCCTCGACCGGCGTATAGGCGAAGATCAGCGTCTGGGGGTTCACCCACTGCCGCGGGTCGGTCGGCGCGTCGGCGACCAGGTCGCCGTCGCGGTCGCAGTAGCGCGCGTCCAGCGTGCCGCGCGGGCAGTCCTGCGCGGCCTGCGCCGCCGCGTGGTTCGGCGCGAAGGCGGCGGCCGCGATCAGCGCCGCCGCGGCGAGCCAGGAACGTCGGGGGGTCATGCGGTGTCTCCGTCAGGTTTCCGGCCGGCGGGCGGCCGTTTCGCGCGGCGGGGGTTACCAGCCGTTCAGTAGACACGCCAATGAAGGAACGATGACAGTGCGCGCATGTAGCCAACCCGGCCTGCCGCGTGCGGTCAAGGCACGGTATGGGGCGCGCGCGGCAGGGAGACGCGGGGGATGGACCACCGGAACACGGCGTTGCACGGCGCGAGCATGCAGGCCCGCATCGCCGCGCTGCCCCGCATCGCGCGCGCGGCGGCGGCGCGGGCGCTCGCCATGCAGGCGGACGCCGCGGCGGGCAGGACGCTGAAGGGCGAGCAGGACTGGCTGACGGCGGCGGACGGCGCCGTCGAGGCGCTGATCCGCTCCGCCGTGGCGGAGGCCTTCCCCGGAGATGCGGTGCTGGGCGAGGAGGCGGGCCTGGCCGGCGATGTGTCGGGGCCGCTGTGGATCGTCGATCCGATCGACGGCACGGCGAACTACGCGCGCGGCGCGCGCCACTGGTGCGTCTCCGTCGCGCTGGCGGAGGACGGGCTGGCGGAGGCCGGCGCCGTCATGGCGCCCGCGCTCGGCGAGGCATGGCTGGCGCGGCGCGGGCGCGGGGCGCGGCTGAACGGGCGGCCGCTCAGCGCCGCCGCGACGGCCGATCTGCGCCACGCCATCGTCGAGGTCGGCTGGTCGCCGCGCCGGCCCTTCGCGGAGTGGCAGGCGCTGGCCGCGCGGCTGAACGCCGCCGGCGCGGCGCTGCGCCTCGGCGGATCGGGCGCGCTCGGGCTCTGCCATGTCGCGGCGGGGCGGACCGACGGCTACGCCGAACTCCACATCAACAGCTGGGACGCGGCCGCCGCGCTGCTGATCGCGGCGGAGGCCGGGGCGCGGGTGTCGGACATCCTGGGCGGGGAGGCGTTGCGGTGCGGGGCGCCGGTGCTGGCCGCCGCGCCGCTGCTGGCCGGGCCGCTGTCCGAGGCCACGGGGATCGCGGTCGGACTGTCACAATAGCTTCGCTTGGCCATCCGGGACCGCCCCGGTAGGGCGCAAGGCACAGGATTCGGGAGTCCAGGCCATGCCGTTGACACTCACCCGTGCCGCCTTTCTCGGCGGCCTGCTTGCTTTTGCCGCTGCCGGACCGGTGGCCGCGCAAGGGCAGGTGGTGGTCTACTGTTCGATGCAGGAGGACTGGTGCAACGCCGCCGCCCGCGGCTTCGAGCAGGCGACCGGCATCCGGGTGGCGATGACGCGGCGCTCCTCGGGCGAGACCTATGCGCTGATCCGCGCCGAGGCGGCGAACCCGCGCGGCGACGTGTGGTTCGGCGGCACCGGCGACCCGCATCTGCAGGCGGCCGAGGAAGGGCTGCTCGAGGAATACCGCAGCCCGATGCTGGAGCAGCTGCAGCCCTGGGCGCTGCGCCAGGCGGAGCAGGCGCGGTTCCGCACCGTCGGCATCTATGCCGGCGCGCTCGGCTATTCCTACAACCGGCGGGAGCTGGAGCGGCGGCGGATCGCCCCGCCGACCTCCTGGGCCGACCTGCTGCGCCCCGAGTTCCGCGGCGAGATCCAGGTGGCCAACCCGAACTCGTCCGGCACCTCCTACACCATGCTGGCGACGCTCGTGCAGCTGATGGGCGAGGAGCAGGCCTTCCAGTATCTGCGGCAGCTGCATCGCAACATCGCGCAGTACACCCGCTCCGGCGCCGCGCCGGCGCGGGCGGCGGCGACCGGCGAGGCGCTGATCGGCATCACCTTCCAGCATGACGCGGTGGCGCAGGCGGTGCAGGGCGCGCCGCTGGTCGTGGTCTCGCCCGCCGAGGGCACGGGCTACGAGATCGGCTCGATGTCCATCATCCGGGGCGCGCGCAACATGGAGAACGCGCGGCGCTTCTACGACTGGGCGCTGTCGGTCGAGGCGATGGCGATCATGCCGCGGGTGCAGGCGTTCCAGGTGCCGGCCAACCGCAACGCGCCGGTGCCGCCCGAGGCGCCCGACCTGTCCTCGGTGCGGCTGATCGACTACGACTTCGCGCGCTGGGGCTCCTCCGCCGAACGCACCCGCCTGCTGGCCCGCTGGGACCGCGAGGTCGGCGCGCTGCCGCGCTGAGCCGGGGCGATGCGCGGCGCCTGACGCCTGCGGCAGGCGCGGGTGGCAGGACCGCTTCCCGGCGTGCACGGGACGCCGGCCGAGTCGCCGGCGGCCCGGCTGCGGACGACGCGGCCGGGCGAGCGGTGCAAGCGTCGCGCGGCAGATGGTCGTCATGAAAACTTCACGGATCCGGGACTCCCGCGGGGGTGCGGGCGCATGGCAAGCGCAGCGCCATGCAGGAAGGTGGCGCCCGGTGCCGCGAGCCCCCCGCGCTCGACCTGACCGCCGTCGCGCGGTGCTTCGGCACGCGAACGGTGTTGTCCGGCGTGTCCCTCCGCCTCGCGCGGGGCGAGGTCGTGGCGCTGCTCGGCGCGTCGGGCTGCGGCAAGACGACGCTGCTCCGCCTCGTGGCCGGGCTGCTGGAACCGAGCGCCGGCGAGATCCGCATCGCCGGCGCCACCGTGGCCACCGCCGCGCGCAGCCTGCCGCCCGAGGCCCGCAGACTCGCCATGGTGTTCCAGGACTACGCGCTGTGGCCGCATCTCTCGGTCGCGCGCAACGTCGCCTTCCCGCTCGAGATGCGCGGCGTGCCGCGCGCCGAGCGCGACCGGCGCGTGGCGGAGACGCTCGACCGCGTGGGCCTCGGTGCCTTCGCGGCACGAGCGCCCGGCACGCTGTCCGGCGGGCAGCAGCAGCGCGTGGCGCTGGCGCGCGCGCTGGTCGCCCGCCCGCCGCTGATCCTGTTCGACGAGCCGCTGTCCAACCTCGACAAGGAGCTCCGCGACAGCCTGTCGCGCGAGATCGCACGGCTGCTGCGCGAGGAGGGCCTGTCCGCCCTGTATGTCACGCATGACCAGGGCGAGGCCTTCGCGGTGGCCGATCGCGTCGCGGTGATGGCGGCGGGTCGCATCCTGCAGGACGCGACGCCGGAGGCGCTGGTCGCCCGCCCCGCTTCGGCGGAGGTGGCGCAGTTCCTGAACCTCGGCGCGATCGTCGCCGGCTCAGTCGCGGGCGGGGTGTTCCGCCACCCCGCGTCGGGCCTCGCGCTGCGCGTGGCGGCGCCCGACGGCCCGGCGCAGGCGCTGCTGCCCCGGCGCGCCCTGCGCGCAGACCCCGCGGGCCCGATCCTCGTCGACATCGCGGAGCAGCGGTTCCGCGGCGACGATGTGCTCGTCACCGCGCGGCTGCAGGACGGCGCGCTGCTCTCCTTCGCGCATCGCTCCCGCCTGGCGGGCGGGGCGGCGCGCCTGTCGCTCGACCTGGATGCCGTCACGGTCTTCGCCGCCGGCGCCGCCCACCCCGCCCTGACGACCATGCCCGAGGAGGCCTGACATGCTCGCCCGCCGTACGCTGATCGCGGCTCTCGCCGCGCCCGCCGTCATCTCCGGCGCCCGCGCCCAGGCGCCGCTGACGATCTACACGGCCGGGCCGCAGGCCCTGATAGACAGCCTGGTGGCCGGCTTCCGCGCCGCCGGCGGCCCCGCCGCCAACGTGTTCCAGGCGACGACCGGCCGCGTGATGGCGCGGCTCGAGGCCGAGCGGAGCAACCCCGTCGCCGATGTGGTGATCAGCGCCTCCTGGTCCTCGGCGCGCGACCTCAAGGCGCAGAACCTGCTGCTGCCCCACCTGCCCGCCGCCGCGGCGACCGTGCCCGACAGCCTGAAGGACAGCCACTATGTCGCGCAGGCCGTCAGCGGGCTCGGCATCGTGTGGAACACGCGCTCCGGCACGCCGCGCCCGTCCGAATGGGACGACCTGGCGCGGCCCGAGTTCCGCAACCTCGTGACCCTGCCGGATCCGGCGCAGTCCGGCTCCAACTTCGACCTCATCGCCGGGCTGCTGGCCGCGCGCGGCGAGGCGGCGTGGGAGCTGTTCGCGGCGCTGAAGCGCAACGGCGCCATCGTCGCCGGCGCCAATCAGCAGGCGCTGAACCCGGTGCTGCAGGGCGCCAAGGCGGCGGTGTTCGGCGCGGTGGACTACATCGCCATGGGGGCCGCGGCGCGCGGCGAGACGGTGGAGGTGATCTTCCCCGCCTCCGGCACCGTCGTCGCACCGCGGCCGGCGATGATCCTCGCGTCCTCGCGCAACCAGGAGGCGGCGCGGCGTTTCGTGGACTACATGCTGTCCGACGACGGCCAGGCCCGCGTCGCGCAGCTGTTCCTGATGCCCGCGCGGCCCGAGGTGCCCGCCCGCCGGCCGACCATCGCCGAGATCCGCACGCTGCCCTTCGACGAGGCCGCCGCCGAGGCGCGGCGCGCCGACATCCTCGCGCGGTTCCGCCAGGTCATGGCGTGATGCGCGGCGGGGCGGCGCTCTCCGCCGGGGCCGTCGCCGCCCTGCTGCTGCTGATCGGGCTGCCGGTCGGCGCCATCCTGCTGCAGGCCGTCTTCCCCGGCCTTACGCGGGGCGACTTCTCCGCACCCTTCTCGGGCGTCGCGGCGGCGCTTGCCGAGCCGCGCATCCTGGCGCTGATCGGCAACACGCTGGCGCTCGGCCTCTGCGTGTCGCTCGGCTGCCTCTTGGTCTCCGCGCCGCTCGGGCTGATCCGCGGGCTGTGCCGCGTGCCCGGCGCGCGCGCCTGGGACGTGGTCTTCCTGATCCCCTTCATGATCCCGCCCTACATCGCGGCACTCGCCTGGATCATGACGCTGCAGCCGCGCGGCTACCTGCACCAGATCGCGGGTTTCGACCTCGGCGGCTTCCTGTTCTCCTTCGGGGGCATCGTCTTCGTGATGGTGCTCAACCTCTATCCGCTGACCTATTTCGCGGTGTCGCGCATGGTGGAGGCGGCCGGCGGCCGGCTGGCCGATGCCGCCCGGGTGTTCGGCGCCTCGCCGGCGCAGGCGCTGTGGCGCGTCACCCTGCCGCTCGCCACCCCCGGCCTCCTGGCCAGCCTGCTGCTGGTGTTCGCGATGTCCATCGAGGAGTTCGGCACGCCGGCGACGCTCGCCGCCCGCACCGGCTTCCATGTGCTGGTCACCGGGATCTACACGCGCTTCTCCGATTGGCCCATAGACCTGCCGGGGGCGGCGGTGCTGTCGGTCGTGCTGATCCTGCTGGCGGGCGGGGCCTATGTCGTGCAGCTGCTGATCCTGGCAAAGCGCTCCTTCGTCAGCGTCTCGGGCAAGCCTGTCGAGGCGGGCAAGGCGCCGCTCGGCCGCTGGACCTGGCCGGTGCTGGCGGCCTTCGGGGGCGTCGCGTTCCTCGGCGTCATCGTGCCCGTGGCGGCGGTGCTGGCGACCGCGCTGACGCGCACGATCTCGGGCGGGCTGGCGTGGGACAACGTCTCCCTCGTGCATTTCCAGGCGGTGTTCGGCAACGCCGCGGGCGCGCTGACCGCGCTGACGAACTCGCTCACGCTCGCGGTCGGCGCCGCGCTGCTGACCGGTCTCGTCGGCGCGCTGGTCGCCTATGTGCTGAACCGGACGGAGCTGCCGGGGCGGCGGGTGCTCGACATCCTGTCGCTGCTGCCGAACGCCATCCCGGGCATCGTGGTCGCGGTCGGGCTGATCCTCGCCTGGAACCAGTCGTTCTGGCCGGTCGGCGTGTACAACACCCCGTGGATGCTGCTGATCGCCTATTGCGCGCTGCTGCTGCCCTACCCGATCCGCTACGCCGCGGCCGCGTTCCAGCAGCTCGGCCGCAGCCTCGACGATGCCGCGCGCGTCTCGGGCGCCGGCGTCGCCACGCTGCTCGCGCGCATCCTGCTGCCGCTGCTGCTGCCCTCGCTCGGCGTCGCCATGCTGCTGGTGTTCGCGATCGCGACGCGTGAGCTCGTCGCCTCCATCATGGTCGCGCCGGCCGGGTTCGCGACCGTCTCCACTTTCGTCTTCGCCCAGTTCGAGCAGGGCTCGGCCGGGGTCGGCATGGCGATGAGCGTGATCGCGATCTTCGCCTCCACCGCGATCCTCGTCGCGCTCTCGGCCGCGACACGGCGGGTGTAGCCGCGGCGCCGGCGCGCGCGGGCGGGCCTGCGCGCGTTGCCCCCGCCCGGCGTCAGGCCGTCGGCAGCCACTCCGCCGGCACCAGGCGGTAGCCGTCGCCCGCGCGCAGCACATGGCCGTTCGCCGGGAACGGCCAGTGGTAGCCGACGGCGCGGATGCGGTCGGCCGCGATCTGGTCGAAGATGCGGCGGCGCGACGTCTCGGCCAGGGCCGCATCCATGTCGAAGATCACGTGCCAGCCGGGGTTGACCAGGTTGATCTCCGGGCGGTTGGTCACGTCGCCCAGCACCATCAGGCTGTCCGGGCCGTCGGTGACGAGGAACGAGGTATGGCCGGGGGTGTGGCCGGGCGTCGGCACCCCGCGGATGCCGGGCGCGATCTCGGCGGTCGAGGCCACCTGCCGGACCCGGCCCTGATAGGCGGCGAAGCGGCGCTGGATGTTCTGCACCGCCTGGGCGGAGCGGGAGGCCGTCGCGGGATCGTTCCAGAACGCCCACTCCGCCTCCGGCACCACCACCTCGGCGTTCGGGAACAGCGCGGTGCCCGCTGCGTCGGTCAGGCCGCTGATGTGGTCGGCGTGGAAATGGGTCATCGCGATGGTGGTGACGCGCGCCGGGTCCAGGCCCGCCGCCTGCATCGCCGGCAGGATGCCGCGCGCGGTCGGCGCGAGCTGGCCGCCCGTGCCGCTGTCGAACAGCACGATGCCGCGCGGCGTCTCGAGCGCCACGACGCAGAAGAAGTTGGTGATGCGGCCGGTCGGCAGGCCCTGGGCGCGAAGCGACGCCTCGACCGTCGCGCGGTCGGCGTTGCGGACGAAGCCCTCGCCAGGGTTCTGGCGCACGGCGATGCCGTCCAGCAGCACGGTCGCCGTCAGCCCGCCCACGCGGAAGCGAAAGAAGGACGGGTTGTCGGCCGCGGCGGCCTGCGCGGCGGCCTGGCCGGCCGGAAGGGCGGCGAGCGTGGCGGCGGCCCCGGCGGCGGCGAACAGGGAACGACGGTCGGTCGGCATGTGGAGTCTCCCGGCTTGCCGCCGGTATCTTGGCGCGCCAACGAAACGATCAAGCCCCGACGAATGTGACGACGCTCTCGAGATGCGCCGACCAGGGGAACTGGTCGATCGGCGTCGCCGCCACGACGCGGTAGCCCGCGTCCCGCAGGACCCGCGCGTCCCGCGCGAGCGCCGCCGGGTTGCAGGACACCAGGATGATCCGCGGCACCCCGGCGCGCGCCAGCGCCGGCATCTGCGCCGCGGCACCGGCATGGGGCGGGTCCAGCACCACCGCCGCCGCCTCGCGCAGCTCGGCGGGCAGCAGGGGCTGCCGGTCGAGGTCGCGGCGCGTCGCCGTCACCGGCAGCACGGCGGCGCGGGCGGCGGCGTCGAGCGCGGCGACGGCGCCGGCATGGCCCTCGAAGGCCAGCACCGGCGCGTGGCGCGCCAGCGCGAAGGTCAGGGTGCCGCAGCCGGCGAACAGCTCGACCAGTCGCCGACGCCCCGGCACGCGGCCGGGCAGGCCGGCGAGCACGGCGGCGGTGATCGCCGCCTCCCCATCTGCCGTGGCCTGGAGGAAGGCCCCCGGCGGCGGCGAGACGGCCACGCCCGCGAAGGAGATCCGCGCCGCGCCCTGCTGCGCGACGATCTCGGCCGCGCCGTCGCCAGGCGCCCAGGCGATGCGCGGGATGCCACGGGCCAGGCCGAAGGCGGCCAGCGCGGCACGGTCCTCGGCGCTTGGCGGCGCATCGGTGCGGAGCAGCAGGTCCGGCCCGGTGTCGAGCAGGTTCACCACCGCCGAGCCGTCGCGCCTCAGGCAGGACAGGCCGGCCAGCGCGGCGCGCAGCGGATCGAACAGCGCGACGAGGGCGGGCGAGAGGATCAGGCAGGTGGAGAGGTCCACCACCTCGGCGCTGCCGCGTGCGTGCAGGCCGAGGACGATGCCCCGCGGCGTGCGGCGGACCGCCAGGTCGGCGCGGCGGCGGGAACCGGGCGCGCTGCGGATCAGGTCCGCCACCGGTGCGCCGACGAAGCCCGCGCGCGCCAGCGCCTCGGCGAGCAGCGCGCGCTTCCACGCCGCATAGGGCGCATCCGCCCAGTGCTGCAGCGTGCAGCCGCCGCAGCGCGCGGCGTGCGGACAGGGCGGCGCGACGCGCTCGGGGCTCGGCGACAGCACGTCCAGCAGCGCGCCCCGCTCGCGCGATGTCGGGTGCGCGCGCACCCGCTCGCCCGGCAGCGTGCCCGGAACATGGAAGGGCCCCTCCGCGACGCCGTCGCCAAGGGGCCCGATCCGCATGATGGTGACCTCGCGCGCCGCCGCGGCGGGCGGCGCGGCGCGGCGCGCCCGCCTCACCCGCCGAAGGCGTTCAGCCCGGTCTGCGCGCGGCCGAGGATCAGCGCATGCACGTCATGCGTGCCCTCGTAGGTGTTCACCGCCTCGAGGTTCATGACGTGGCGGATCACGTGATACTCGTCGGCGATGCCGTTGCCGCCGTGCATGTCGCGGGCGAGGCGCGCGATCTCCAGCGCCTTGCCGCAGGAGTTGCGCTTGACGAGGCTGATCATCTCCGGCGCCGCGCGCCCCTCGTCCAACAGGCGCCCGACGCGCAGCACCGCCTGCAGCCCGAGGGTGATCTCGGTCTGCATGTCGGCGAGCTTCTTCTGGATCAGCTGGGTCTGCGCCAGCGGCCGGCCGAACATCTTGCGGTTCATCGTGTAGTCGCGCGCCGCGTGCCAGCAGAACTCGGCCGCGCCCAGCGCGCCCCAGGCGATGCCGTAGCGCGCGCGGTTGAGGCAGGAGAAGGGCCCGGCCAGAGACTTCACGCCCGGAAGCATGTTCTCGGCGGGCACGAACACCTCGTCCATCATGATCATGCCGGTGGTGGACGCGCGGAGGCTGAACTTGCCCTCGATCTTCGGCGCGGTCAGGCCCTTCATCCTCTTCTCGAGGATGAAGCCGCGCAGGATCCCGTCGTCGTCCTTGCCCCACACCACGAACACGTCGGCGATCGGGGAGTTGGTGATCCAGGTCTTGGAGCCGGAGAGGAGGTAGCCGCCGTCAACCTTCCTCGCGCGGGTGCGCATGGAGGCCGGGTCGGAGCCGGCGTCGGGCTCGGTCAGGCCGAAACAGCCGACCCATTCGCCGGTGCGCAGCTTCGGCAGATACTTGTCCTTCTGCGCGTCCGACCCGAAGGCCCAGATCGGGTACATCACCAGCGAGGACTGCACGGAGAAGGCGCTGCGGTAGCCGGAATCCACGCGCTCCACCTCGCGCGCGATCAGGCCGTAGGCGACGTAGCCGACGCCGGCGCAGCCGTGGGAATCGAGCGTCGCGCCGAGGAAGCCCTGCTCGCCGAACTCGTTCATGATCTCGCGGTGGAACACCTCGTGCCGGTTCGCCTCCAGCACGCGCGGCATCAGCTTCTCCTGGCAGAACGCATGCGCCGCGTCGCGGACCATGCGCTCGTCCTCGGTCAGCTGGTCGTCCAGCAGCAGCGCGTCGTCCCAGGTGAAGGGCGGCAGCTTGGTCTTGGCGGGGCTCATCACGTTCATGGTGCTTCTCCGGGACTGCGCGTTGGCGCGGCGCCCGCGGGCCCGCGCGGTGGGGTGAGAGTGGCGACCGCCCCCGGCTTCGGCAAGCCAGGGGCGGCGCGGGTCAGGCGGCCTCGGCCTCGGGCTCCGCGTCGCGCGCGGGGGCGCGGCGCTGCCGCACCGCCTTGAGCGTCATGAAGGCCGGCAGCTGGTCGCCGAAGCCGAGCGGCGCGGGGCCGAGATCGTCGCGGTCGCGGCGGCGGTCGTCGCGGCGGGGCGCGTCGTCGCGGCGGCGGTCGTCGCGCGGCGGCTCGGCGCGGCGCGGCTCCTCGCGGCGACGGTCGTCGCGGCGGGGTTCTGGGCGCGGCGCTTCCTCCGGCGCGCGCTCGGCGCGGCGTGGTTCGGCGCGCGTCGCCTCCTCGGGCGCGGCGGGGCGGCGGCTGTCGCGGCGCGGCTCGTCCCGGCGGCGGTCGCCACCACGGCTCGCGCGCCCGCGCTCCGGCGTGCGGGAGCGCCCGCGGCCGCGGCCCTTGGACGTCATCGCGTCCTCGATCTCCGCCTCGGTCGGCGGCGCGATGCCATCTATGGACAGCAGAGGGATCGGCTTGCCGGTCAGCTTCTCGATCGCCGCCACCAGCTTCGCGTCATCCGGCGTGGCGAGCGTGAAGGCGCGGCCCTCCCGCCCCGCGCGGCCGGTGCGGCCGATGCGGTGCACATAGTCCTCGTCGCGGAACGGCACGTCGAAGTTGAACACGTGCGACAGGCCGCCGATGTCGAGCCCGCGCGCCGCCACGTCCGAGCACACCAGCAGCTGGATCTCGCCCGCCTTGAACGCGTTCAGCGTCGCGAAGCGCTGGCTCTGGTCCATGTCGCCATGCAGCGCGCCGGCCGAGAAGCCGTGCTTCTTCAGCGACTTGTGGAGGATGTCCACGTCGGTCTTGCGGTTGCAGAAGATCAGCGCGTTCTGCACCTGCTCGGCGCGGATCAGGCGGCGCAGCGCCTCGCGCTTGTCCTCGGGGTGCACCCAGGCGAGGCCGACGGTGATGGTGGTCGCCACCGTCGCCGGCTTCGACACCGTGATGGTCTTGGGGTTGTCGAGGAAGGCGTCGGCCAGCCGCCGGATCTCGGCCGCCATGGTGGCCGAGAAGAACAGCGTCTGCCGCATCCTCGGCAGCAGCGAGACGATGCGCTCGACATCGGGGATGAACCCCATGTCGAGCATGCGGTCGGCCTCGTCGATCACCAGGATCTTCACGTCGGCCAGCATCACGCGGCCACGCTCGAACAGGTCGAGCAGGCGGCCAGGGGTCGCGATCAGCACGTCCACGCCCTTGTCGAGCACGTCGCGCTGGTCGCTCATGCTCTCGCCGCCGATCAGCAGCGCGTGGGTCAGCTTCAGGTGCCTGCCGTATTTCTCGAAGTTCTCGGCCACCTGCAGCGCGAGCTCGCGCGTCGGCTCCAGGATCAGGCTGCGCGGCATGCGCGCCTTGGCGCGGCTGCCCTGCAGGATCTCGAGCATCGGCAGCACGAAGGACGCCGTCTTGCCGGTGCCGGTCTGCGCGACCCCCATCACGTCGCGGCCCATCAGCACGACGGGGATCGCTTGTTCCTGGATCGGCGTCGGGTGCTTGTAGCCGGCCTCTTCCACGGCGCGCAGGATGGGGTCCGACAGGCCGAGGTCGGCGAAGCTGGCGCGCTCGTCCACCACGGGCGGCGGCGGCGCGGCCTCGGGCGGCGCGGCGCTGATGTCGTCCGCGTCGGGCGCGGCGCTGATGATATCGCTCAAGCGTAAACTTCCTGTCTGCGGCGGCGCCGGTCCCGGCGCCTGGCCTGTGCCCTCGAACCGGGGCCCGCGGCCCCGCATGTCCGGATCGCCCCTCCCCTCCCTCGCATGGCGGGCCATGGTCGGGTGCGCGGCGGCCGGGGTTGCGGGCGGCGGCGGCGCGGCGTGGAGTCGCGATCCGCCCGCGATATGCGCCCGCCGGCGCAGGAACGCAAGGATTTCCGTGCTGCGCTGCACACAGTCCCGCAGGCCGGGCGGACCGGCCGGCTCCGCCCCGCAGCGACAGCGATCCGTGCCGGCGGCGGGGAGGCGAGGCCCGTCCATGACCGCCCGCACCGCCCGGCCAGCCTGGCCGGCGGCCGCGCCGCTGCCGCCGCCTCGCCATCGCCCGGCAACGTCGGCCGGGGGCCAGCCGGCCGGCAGGACGCCTCAGGGCACCTCGAGGTCGAGCAGCGGCGCGTATTGCTGGCTGCCGAACACGTCCCGCTCGCCGGGCGAGCCCGACGGCCGCTCGCGGCGGATCGTGAACTTGATGGCGTTCGCCGGCTCGAACACCACGAAGTCGGTGATCCGGTCGGGCGTGAGGCGCAGCAGGCGGCACACCACCTCGGGCGTGATCACCTTCGCGTCGCGCACGCGCTCGAAATTCGCGCGCTCGCGGAAGATGATGTCGAAGGTGATGTGGTCCACGCCCGCGTTCTTGCTGCGAACGGTGGAGGCGAGATCGCGCAGCGTCGGCATGTTGCGCATGGTCAGGCGGCCTTCCGGGTCGTGCCGTCCACGGTGACGAAGCGCGTGCGGAACAGCTCCGTCGCGCTCGCCACCGGGATGACGTGGTTCAACGTCCATTCATAGCCGGGCTTGCCGACCAGCACCTCGTCCGACATCAGCGCGGCGGCGCCGGCGGTGCCCTTCACCTCGGGCAGGCGCGCGTAGAACAGGTTGCGGGCGGCCAGCGCGCAGATCTCCTCGGCGCGCTTCGCATCGGCACACAGCGCCTCGACGACGATGCCGAGCTCATGCGGGTTGGCCGGCGGCGAAGGGTCCATCGGGCCCATCACGCCGTCGCGGCCGTAGAGGTGGTAGAACACCTGCCAGCCCGCCTCCTCCGGCCTGCCGAAGCGCTCGTCGAGCCGCGCGCGCGCCCAGGCGATCGCCTTGTCGATGTTGGCGATCATGTAGGGCTCGCGCATGCCGACCACGGCGAGCCGCCGCTCGCCGACCTTGCCCGCGCCCTCGAGCTTCGCCATCGGCTGCGCCGCCGGCACCCAGCGGGCCCCGGTGGCGCGCGTGGTCTTCTCGTCCAGCTGCTCGTAGCGGCAGGCGGACATGTCCACATGGCCGGAGACGACATGCTCGCGATAGGGATCGCGACGCTCATACATCGCGTGGCTGGCGAGGGATGCGGGCGTGCAGCGCTGCCCCGGATGCATGGCGGTGATGCGGATATCGTCCTCGGCGATGCGCCCGAAGATGCTTTCCTTGCCCATGAAGGGCTCGCAGCAGAAGGAGGCGCATTCCATCAGCTTGCCGGCGTAATAGGCCGTCGCTTCCGACATCCCGGCGTTCAGGATGGGGGCGGCGAACAGCGCGCAGTCCGAGGCGCGGCCGGCGATCACCACGTCGGCGCCTTCGCGCAGCGCGGCGGCGATCGGCTCGGCGCCCATCACGGCCACGATGCGGTCGGTGCGCTGGATCAGCGCCGCATCGGCATCCGGCCGGCCGTCGAGGCCCGCGACCTTCGCGCCCGACGCCATGCGGGACAGCACCGCCTCGCGCGACATCTCCGAGTGGATCGCCGCCAGCTTGAACGGCGCGAGGCCGTGCTGCGCCGCGATCTCCTGGATCAGCCGCACATACTGCTCGACGCCGCGATCGGTGCCGGTGTCGGAGGCCGAGCCGACGATCATCGGCACGCCGAGCCGCCGCGCGGCCAGCAGCATGATCTCGAGGTCATGGCGCTGCCAGGCCTCCGGGCTCGCCTGGCCGTCGGCGCCGAGCGGATAGGGCCCGATGTCGCAGGAGCCGGAATCGGCGATGATGAAGTCCGGCTTGCGCTCGCAGCCGGCGAGGAAACTGTCCTTCTCCAGCGGCGTGAAGCCGAGATGCCCGGTCGGGCAGAGGATGGTGATTTCGGCCATGTGGTCCGACCTTTCCGATCGCTGTGCTGGCAGCCCCGGCGTTGCACGCAGCGTGCCAGATCAGGGCGCGGCGATCATGCCGAGCTTCTGCATCTGGTGCCGCAGCGCGTGGCGCGACAGGCCGAGCCGCGCCGCCGCCCGCCCGTGGCGGCCATTGGCCTCGCGCAGCGCCGCCTCGATCAGCGCCTTCTGGAAGCGGTCGGTGGCGGCGTGGAAATCGCCGACGGGGACGGCGGCAGGCTCGGCGGCGCCGGGCGCGGCGCGGCCTTCCACCTCGCGCAGGATGCGGTCCGGCAGTTGGTGAAGGCGGACAAGGGGGTCGGTCTCCAGGATGGCGATGCGCTCGATCAGGTTCTCGAGTTCCCGCACATTGCCTGGCCAGGAATAGCGGCGGAACACCTCGGCGACGCGCGGTTCCAGCCCCTCGATCACGCGGCCGCAGCGGGCGCCGTGGTGCTTGAGGAAGGCATCCGCCAGCAGCAGCACGTCGTCGCCGCGCTCGCGCAGCGGCGGGATGTTCACCGGCACCACCTGCAGCCGCCAGTACAGGTCGTCGCGGAACCGCCCGGCCTTCACTTCCGACAGCAGCACCCTGTTGGTGGAGGCGACGAAGCGCACGTCCACGCTGGTCTGCCGCACCGCACCCAGGCGGCGGAAGGCGCGGGTGTCCATCAGCGTCAGCAGCTTGGCCTGCAATTGCAGGTCCATCTCGCGGATCTCGTCGAGGAACAGCGTGCCGCCCTCGGCCGCCTCGATCAGCCCCTGCTTGGCGCCGGCCGCACCGGTGAAGGCGCCGCGCTCATGGCCGAACAGCTCGGATTCCATGAGGCTCGCCGGGATGGCGGCGCAGTTCACGTCCACGAAGGGCTTCTGGGCGCGCGGGGAAAGGCGGTGGATCATCCGCGCCACCAGCCCCTTGCCGGTTCCCGTCTCGCCATAGAGCAGCACGGTGCGCGCAGGGCTCACGGCGATGCGCGCGATCAGGTCGCGCATCTTCCGGATGCTCTCGTGCTCGCCGAGCAGGTCGGCATACGCCATCGCCGGGCCACCTCCCGGCGTGGAGATTACGCCTATGCGTGCGCTTCGCGCCATCCCTGGCCGTCGGCGACGAAGCGGACCCAGCGGGTGGAGCAGGGCGGGCCGTCGGCGATCCAGGCCGAGCGGTCGCGGCAGTCCCACACCGCCCCGGCCAGCGTCGGCGACGGGTCGGGCGGATGGCGGCACAGCGCCTCGGGCGCGTGGGTCGCGAGCAGCGCGCGCGGATCGCAGTTGGGGTCGGCGGTGAGCGCGGCGCGCAGCACCTCGAGCCGACCGGCCGAATGCGCAACGGGCGCGAGGGGATCGGGCGCCGCCGTGTAGTGGTTCGTGCGCGCCACCCATGCGCCGCGCGCGACGTCCACGCGCGTGTGGCGAAGCTCGACCGACGCCGCGTCGCCCGACGCATCGCCGAGCACGAGCGACCCGCCACCGGCATGCGGCAGCGCGGCGATCTTGGCCAGCGCATGGTCCACCGAGGCGCAGCGGGCGAGCAGCCGCGTCATCAGGAAATAGCGCAGGATGCCGGGGCCGTGGTCGGCGGTGGCGATCTGCGTGTCGGCCAGGGCGAAGCCGTCGCTGTTCATGCCGGAGGACCAGGCGCCGGGCGCGCCGAGCGAGCCGAGGCACAGCACCGCCCGCCCGCCCCAGGCCGGATCGCGGTGCAGGAACACCCGCTGCAGCGCCTTGTGCTCGGGCCGGAAGTCGCGATTCTTCGCCACCACGCCGCCCGAGGAGAAGGCCGAGCAGCCGTCGCTGTCAGCGGGCATGGCCGCGAGGTCGGCCAGGCAGCCGAGATGCAGGAAGGTGAACACCTCGTCCGCTGTGAGGCCGAAGCCCTCGGCGATGCCGGCAATCTCGGCCTCGGCCTCCGGCGCGAGGCGCGCCGTCGCCTCGCGCTGCGCGGCGAGGAATCGCGCCATGCGCGCATCCCGCGCCGGCGCCTGCGCGAGACGCCCGCGGATCGCGTCGCGCACCGCCTCCGCCATCTCCGGGCAGGCCTCCGCCTGGCCGCGGCCGCGCGCGAAGGCGTCGCCTTCGAGGGTGACGAGCAGCGCGCTCATCCGACGCCGCCCGCGTGGAGATGGCACGCCGCCCGATGCCCGTCGCCGAGGTCGGACAGCGACGGCGCCTCGCTGCGGCAGCGCGGCCCGGCCAGCGGGCAGCGGGGATGGAAGGCGCAGCCGGGCGGCGGGGCGAGCGGCGAGGGCAAATCCCCGGCCGGCGCGCGCTGCGGCACCTCGCCCGGCTTCGCGATTCGCGGCACCGCGGCGAGCAGAGCGCGGGTGTAGGGGTGGGCGGCGCGCAGCGTGACGGCGTCGCGCGGGCCCTCCTCGACGACGCGGCCGAGATACATGACGGCGATGCGCCGCGCGAGATGCGCCACCACCGCCAGATCATGGCTGATGAACAGCAGCGTCAGGCCGAGCTCGTCGCGCAGCTCCCGCAGCAGCGCCAGCACCTGCGCCTGCACCGAGACGTCGAGCGCCGAGACCGGCTCGTCGCAGACCACGAACTCGGGCTTCAGGATCAGCGCGCGGGCGATGCCGATGCGCTGCCGCTGCCCGCCGGAGAACTGGTGCGGATAACGATCGAGATGCGCGCGGGCGAGCCCCACGCGGTCCATCATCGCGAGGATCTGCGCCTCCGCCGCCGCGCCGGTGCCGCCGCCATGCAGCGCGAGCGGCAGCGCCAGGATCTCGCGCACCGTGCGGCGCGGGTTCAAGGACGCGTAGGGGTCCTGGAAGATGATCTGCATCCGCCGCCGCAGCGGGCGGAGCGCAGGCTCGGGCAGCGCGCCGATCTCCTCGCCGTCGAAGCGGATCGAGCCGGCGGAGGGCGGCTGCAGCCGGATCAGCACGCGGCCGAGGGTTGATTTGCCGCAGCCGGATTCGCCGATCAAGCCCAGCGTCTCGCCGCGCGCGATCGCAAGGTCCACGCCGGCCACCGCGCCCACGCTTCGGCCGGGCCTGCCGCGCAGCCGGTCGAGCAGCGGCGCGGGCAGGTGGAAGGTGCGCTCGACGCCGCGCGCTTCGAGCAGCGGCACCATCACACCACCTCCGCGGCGCGGATGCAGCGCGACAGCCGCGCCCCGCCGACCGGCATGAGCGACACCGGCTTCGCGCAGTCCGCGACGGCAAGCGCGCAGCGGTTGCGGAAGCGGCAGCCGGCATCCACGCGCGCGAGGTCCGGCACCTGGCCCGGGATCGGGTGCAGCGGCCGGTCCGGGTCCTCGAGCCGCGGCAGGCTGTCCAGCAGGCCCCGCGTGTAGGGGTGGCGGGGGGAGGCGATCACCTCGGCGGTCGGGCCGCTTTCCACCACCTGGCCGGCATACATCACCATCACCCGCGCGCAGCGCTCCGCCACCACCGCGAGATCATGGGTGATCAGCGCGACCGCGAGGCCGTCCTCGCGCCGCAGGTCGTCCAGCAGGTCCAGGACCTGGGCGCGCAGCGTGACGTCGAGCGCGGTCGTCGGCTCGTCCGCCACCAGAAGCCGCGGCCGGCCGGCAAGAGAGATGGCGATCATCGCCCGCTGCCGCATGCCGCCGGAGAACTGGTGCGGATAGTCGCCGAGCCGCTGCGCCGCCGACGGGATGCCGACCTTGTCGAGCAGCGCCGCCGCCTGCGCCCGCGCCTCCGCCTCGCTGCGCGCGAGGCCATGCGCCAGCAGCGTCTCGCACAGCTGCTGGCCGATGGTGAAGGCCGGGTTCAGCGCCGACAGCGCATCCTGCATGGCAAGCGCCATCTGCCGCCCGCGCAGCGCGCGCAGCTCGCCGCGCGACAGGCGGCGGAGGTCGCGGCCGTCGAAGCGGATCTCGCCGGCAACGACGCGCCCGGGCGGGCGGACGAGGCCGAGGATGGAGAGGAAGGTCACGCTCTTGCCAGATCCGCTCTCGCCGACGACGCCGAGCGCCTCGCCCGCTTCGATCGTCAGGTCCACCCCGTCTGCGGCGGCCACAGGGCCCCGCCGCGTCGGGAACACGGTGCGCAGCCCGCGCACCTCGAGCAGCGCGCTCATGCCTGGTGCAGCCGCGGGTCGAAGGCGTCGCGCAGGCCCTGGCTGGCGAGGTTGATCGCCAGCACCAGCGTCAGGATCGCAAGCCCCGGCAGCGTCGAGACCCACCACGCATCCACCAGGAAGTCGCGCCCGTCGGCGACCATGTTGCCCCAGGACGGCGTCGGCGGCTGCACGCCGAGCCCGAGGAAGGACAGCGACGCTTCCAGGATGATGACATAGGCCATGCGGAAGGTGGCGACGACGAGCACCGGCGAGAGCACGTTCGGCAGGATCTCGCGCAGCATGATGTGGATGGGGCCGCAGCCAAGCGCGCGCGCCGCCTCGACGTAGTCCTGCTCGCGCGCCGCCAGCGTCTCGCCGCGCACCACGCGGCAGGAGAACACCCATTCCTTGTACACCAGCACCAGCACGATGTTGTGGAAGCCGGGCCCCATCATCGCCATCAGGCCGATGGCGAAGATCAGATAGGGGAAGCCGAGCAGCGTATCCACGAGGCGCGAGATGACGGTGTCCGTCCAGCCGCGCAGATACCCCGCGGCCAGCCCGAGCAGCGTGCCGATCACGGCGGCGATGCCGATCACCAGCGCCGCGACCATCAGCGACACGCGCGCGCCGTAGAGCAGCCGCGACAGGATGTCGCGCCCGAGGCTGTCGCAGCCGAGCGGAAAGGCCCAGTCCCCGCCCTGCTCCCAGGCGGGCGGCTGCAGGCGGCGGAACAGGTCGGCGTCCGCCGGATCATGCGGCGCGATCCAGGGGGCGAGGACCGCCGCCAGCACGAACAGCACGACGACGATGGCAGCACCGAGCGCCGTGCGGTTGCGGGCGAAGCGCTCGATCCCGAGCGCGAGCGGCGAGAGCGGCCGTTCCTCGGCGAGCGCGCCGCTCACAGCCGCACCTTCGGGTTCAGCGCGGTGTAGGCGACATCCGCCATGAAGTTCAGCGCGACATAGGTGACGGCGTAGAGCAGCACCGCCGCCTGCACGAGCGGGTAGTTGCGAGCGAAGATGCTCTCCACCACCAGCCGCCCGAGCCCGGGCCAGCCGAACACCGTCTCGACGATCATGTTGCCGCCGAGCAGCGAGCCGGTCTCGATGGCCGCCACCGTCACCACCGGGATCAGCGCGTTCTTCAGCGCGTGCCGCAGCAGCACCCGCGCGCGCGAGATGCCCTTGGCCTCGGCGAACAGCACATAGTCGCTGGTCAGCACCTCCGACATCGAACTGCGCACCACGCGCGCGAGCAGCGCCGCCGTGGGCAGCCCGAGCGTGACGGCCGGCAGCGCCAGGTGGCGCAGCGCCGCGCCGAACGCATCCGGGCGCCCGGCCAGCAGCGTGTCCACCAGCAGGAAGCCGGTCACCCTCGCCACCTCCAGGTCGAAGGGCGTGCGGCCGCCGACCGGGAACAGCCCGAGCGTCACCGAGAACAGCAGGATCAGGAGGATGCCGAACCAGAACCCCGGCAGCGACACGCCGAACAGCGAGGCCGCCGACAGCGCGCGGTCGAGCCAGGTGTCGCGCTTCACCGCCGCCGCGACGCCGAGCGGGATGGCGACCGCGATCGCCAGCACCATCGCCACCAGCGTCAGCTCGATGGTCGACGGCAGCCGCTCGAAGATCACGTCGATCACCGGGCGGCGGTGGAAGAAGGACACGCCGAAATCCCCGGTGACGGCGTTGCCGAGGAAGACGAGGAACCGCTCATGCAGCGGCAGATGCAGGCCGAGGTCGCGGCGCAGCTGCTCGGCCTGCTCGGGCGTCGCGCGCGAATCGGCGAGCATGATCTCGACCGGATCGCCCGGCGTCAGCGTGATCATGAGGAACACGATCACGCTGATGCCGAACAGCACCGGCAGCGTCTGCAACAGACGCTCGATCAGGCGCGAGGCGGTCACGGCGCGCGGCTCAGCCGGCGATCCGCACCCGGTGCAGGTTGATGCGGGAATCCGCCTGCGGCCGCCAGTTCGCGATGCGGCGCGACACGCCGTAGATGTCCTGCGGCAGCCACAGGAAGATCCAAGGCGCCTGCTCGGCCACGATGCGCTGCGCCTCGCGGTACATGCTCGCGCGCGCCTCGCTGTCGGTCTCCGTCTCGGCGGCATCCAGCAGCCGGTCCACCTCGGCGTTGGAGAAGCCGGCGCTGTTGCCGCGGCCGTTGGTGCGCAGCGTCGGCACCATGATGTCCGACGGATCGAGCGCGCCGTTGCCCCAGGAGGTGAGGAACATGTCGCGTTCGCGCCGCCGCTCGGGGTTCTGCCACATCGGCGTCAGCACCGCGCCCTCCCACACCTGGGCGCGCACGCGGAGCCCGGTGCGCGACAGCAGGGCGGCGATCGCCTCGGCGATCTCGCGCAGCGCTGCCACCGTGTCGATCACCATCTCGGTGCCTTCGGCGATGCCGGCTTCCGCCAGCAGCGCGCGGGCGCGCGCCACGTCATGCGCGTATTCCGGCAGGTCCGGGTTGAAGGCGAAGGCGTCCGGGCTCATCACGCCGCGCAGCGGCGTCGCCGTGTTGTTGAGGATGCGGCTGATAATCGCGTTCTTGTCCAACGCGTGGTTCAGCGCGCGGCGCACCCGCAGGTCGGTGAACGGGGCCTTGGCGTTGTTGATCGCGACGAAGAAAGTGCGCGTGCCGTTCACCTGCATCACCTGGGCGTTGCGCGACGCCTGCACCTGCCGCATGGCCGAGGCCGGCAGTTCGGCGATGATGTCCACCTCGCCCGCCAGAAGGGCGGCGACACGGGCCGAGTTCTCCGGGATGACGCGGAAGATCGCGCGGTCCACCTGCGCCGGGCCGGCCGGCGGGATCTCCGGGCTGCCGCCGTAGTAGTCGGCGAAGCGCTCCATGATCACCGCCTCGCCGCGGCGCCATTCGGCCAGCTTGTAGGGGCCGCAGCCGTCGGGGCGGCTCTGCATCCCCTCCTGGCCGACGCGCTCGACATGGCGGCGGTTCACCACCTCCTGGAAGGGCAGCATGGCGGGCAGGATCGGCCAGGGGCTGCGCAGCACCATGCGCACGGTGCGCTCATCCACCACCACCGTGTCCTCGAGCGGGCCGAGCAGCCCCTGGCGCGGGCTTGTCTGCCCGCCCATCGCGTTCGGCTTCACGAGGCGGTCGAAGGTGAACTTGATGTCCTCGGCCGTCAGCACGTCGCCCGAGTGGAAGCGGATGCCGGAGCGGATGCGGAACTCGTAGGTCCGCGCATCCACCTGCCGCCAGGATTCGGCGATCTCGTTGCGGATCCGCATGTCCGCGTCGCGCGTCAGCAGCCCGTCATGGATGTTGCGGATGACGTTCTGCGTGTCGCGGTTGCGGTGGTTCGCGGGGTCCAGCGTCAGCACGTCGGTCGCGACGCCGACGCGCACCTCGCGCGCGCGGGCCTGGCCGAAGGCGGGCGGCGCTGCCGCCGCCGCAGCGGCCCCGATGCCAGACAGTAGCGCGGTGCGGCGTGTGATCATCTCCGTCCTCTCCCTTTCATGGCCCGTGTCGGGCTGCTGTTCCCTGCTCGGCCCGCGAGCATGCCCGGGGCGCCGCCAGCGTTGCCACCGGTTCGCGGGATCCAGCATCGCAAGCGTCGTGCCAAGGGCGCGATCGTCAGGCCTGGGCGCAGGGAGGCGCCGATCGCACCGTCCGCGGCCGGCCGCCGCGCGATGGCGGGCCGGGGCGGGAGCGCTGCGCGTGGATCCGGCGCGTCACGCGCGCAATCCGCGCATCGCCGCAACGTCGGGCATGGCGCCGATGCCTAGGGGCGGGGGGACTCGAACCCCCATGTCCCGAAGGACGCTCGATTTTGAGTCGAGTCCGTCTACCGTTCCGGCACGCCCCCGCGGCGGGCGTCGGGTAGCACGGGCGGCGTCGTCTCGTCATGCCCCGCCCAGCCGGCGGCGCGGAAACCGGGCGCGAGCGCGTCCGGCACCGGCGCCGTGGCGCTCGCCCCCGGCACCGCGACGAAGCGGGCGAGCAGATGCAGCGGCCCCGCCTCTCCGCGCGGGCCGTAGAGCGCATCGCCCAGGATCGGCCAGCCCGAGGCGGCGCAATGCACGCGGAGCTGATGCGTGCGCCCGGTCTCCGGCGTCAGTTCCAGAAGCGTCGTCGCGGGGCCGCGCGCCAGCACGCGCCAGCTGGTGCGGGCGGGCTGGCCTGCGGGGTCGGCGCGCATCCGCCAGCCGGCCGCGGCGGTGGAGGTCTTGGCGAGCGGCAGCTCGATCGTGCCTGCGTCCCGCATCGGCCCGCCGCGCACCGCCGCCCAGTAGCGCTTCGTCACGCTGCGCCCGGCGAAGGCGGTGCCGAGTTCCGCCAGCGCAGGCCTGGTGCGCCCCAGCACCAGGCACCCGGCGGTGTCGGCGTCCAGCCGGTGCGCCGGCTGCGGATCGCGCCTCTTGCCGAGGCGCAGCAGCGGCAGCCAGTCGGTCACCGAGCGGGTGCCGGGCCGCGCGGCATGCACCGGCAGCCCGGCGGGCTTGTCGAGGATCAGCACCGCATCGGTCAGGGCGAGGATGCGGGCGGCGAGGTCGGGCGGCGGGGCGGGCGCCGCCGTCCGCCCGCCACGCCTGCCGCCCGCGGGTTTCCTGCCGTCGCGCATCGGCGCAGACTGGCGGCAGCCACGCGCCGACGGAAGCCCCTGCATGACGCCCTCCGACCCCGCCCTGATGTCCGCCGAAACGCTGCTCGGCCTCTATGCCCGCCGCGCGCTCTCACCCGTCGAGGCGCTGCAGGCGGTGATGGAGCGCATCGCCCGGCTGAACCCCTGGGTGAACGCCTTCGCCGCGATGAACCCGCGCGCCGCCGCCGAGGCGGGCGAGAGCGAAGCACGCTGGATGGCCGGCCGCCCGTGCGGGCCGCTGGATGGCGTGCCGACCACGGTCAAGGACATCATGGATCTCGCCGGCTTCCCGACGCGCCGCGGCAGCCGCATCACCGACCCGCGGCCCGTCACCCACGATGCGCCCGTGCCGCTCTCGTTGAAGGAGGCGGGCGCCGTCATCCTCGGCAAGACCACGACGACCGAGTTCGGCTGGAAGACGCCGGGCGACTGCCCGCTCTCCGGCATCACGCGCAACCCGTGGGACCGTGCGCGCACGCCGGGCGGCTCGTCGTCCGGCGCGGGCGCGGCGGCGGCGGCGGGCTTCGGCGCGCTGCATGTCGGCACCGATGCCGGCGGCTCCATCCGCATCCCGGCGGCCTATTGCGGCATCGTCGGCGTCAAGCCGTCCTACGGGCGGGTGCCGCAATGGCCCCATGGCGCCTTCGCCTCGGTCGCGGTGGCCGGCCCGATGGCCCGCACCGTGCGGGATGCGGCGCTGATGCTGCAGGTGATGGCGCGGCCCGATGTCCGCGACCCCTACGCCACGGACGCCCCGCCGCCCGATCTGCTGTCGGGCATCGAGGCCGGCGTCGCCGGGCTGCGGATCGCCCTCGTCCGCCGCTGGGGCTACGAGCCGCCGCTGGACGAGGCGGGCGAAGCCGCGCTCGCCGCCGCCGCCGACATGCTGCGCGACGCGGGCGCGAGCGTGGAGGAGGCGGACCCGGAGCTGCCCGACACCCGCGCCATCTTCGGCCGCGTCTGGGGCGTGGCGCTGGCGCGGCTGGTCGCGCGCACGCCGGAGGAGAAGCGCGCCGAACTCGACCCCGGGCTGCTCGAGGTCGCGCGCCGCATGTCCGGTGCCACCGCCGCCGACATGCTGGACGCCGATGCCGCGCGCGGCGAGGCGGCGCACCGCATGGCGCTGTTCCACCTGCGCTACGACCTGGTGCTGAGCGCGGCGACGCCGACCGCCGCCTTCGCCGCCGACCAGCCGACGCTGCAGCCCACCGAGGCGCTGTGGCGCGACTGGGCGCCCTGGACCTTCGCGGCCAACCTGACGCGGCAGCCGGCGGTGGCCGTGCCGGTCGGGCTGGATGCCGAGGGCCTGCCGCGCGCGGTGCAGATCATCGCGGCGCAGGGGGCGGATGCGCTGGCCCTGCGCGGCGCGCGCGTGATCGAGCGGGCGGCGCGAATCGGCGTGCCCGGCTGACGGCGCTGGACAGCGGCGGGCGGGCGTGGCTCGTTGCCGGGCCATGACCGACACGCTGCCGATCCTCGACGTCTCCCCCCTCGCCTCGCCCGACCTCGCCGCGCGCCGCGCCGTCGCCACGGCGCTCGGCGCCGCCTGCCGGGGGCCCGGCTTCTTCCTGGCGGTCAACCACGGCGTCGCCACCATTCCGGCGCTGTTCGACGCCGCGCGCGCCTTCTTCGCGCTGCCGGAGGCGGCGAAACAGGCGCTGTCCATCCGCCGCTCGCCGCACAACCGCGGCTATGTGGCGCTGGAGGAGGAACAGCTCGACCCCGCGAAGCCGGCCGACCGCAAGGAGGCGTTCAACATCGGCCTCGACCTGCCGCCCGACCATCCGGAGGTGCTGGCGGGCGCGCCGTTCCGCGGCGTGAACCTGTGGCCCGACCTGCCCGGCTTCCGGGAGGCGACGCTCGCGCATTTCGCCGCCTGCCATCGCCTCGGCATGGCTCTCCACCGCGGCTTCGCGCTGGACCTCGGGCTCGCGGAGACCTTCTTCGACGACACGCTCGACCGCCCGATGGCCACCCTCCGCCTGCTGCGCTACCCGGGCGACCCAGAGGCCGACCCCTCGCTGCCCGGCGCAGGCGAGCACACCGACTACGGCAACCTCACGCTGCTGGCGACCGACGGGGTCGCCGGGCTCGAGGTGAAGCGCCGCGACGGCGGCTGGATCGGCGTGCCGCACGTCCCGGGCGCCTTCGTCTGCAACATCGGCGACTGCCTGATGCGCTGGTCGAACGGCGTCTATGTCTCGACGCCGCATCGCGTCCGCATCCCCGCGCGCGAACGTCTCTCGGCCGCCTTCTTCCTCGACCCGAACCCGGACGCGGTGGTGGCGGCGCTGCCCGGCACCGGCGAACCGCGCTGGCCGGCGGTGACCGGCGCGGAGTATCTTCGCGAGCGGCTGGATGCGACCTACGCGCATCGCCGCGGGACGGCGTGACGCCGCCGGCGATCCTGCAGGTTCTGCCGCGGCTCGTCTCGGGCGGCGTCGAGCGCGGCACGATCGAGATCGCGGAAGCCATCGCGCGCGCGGGCTACGTCTCGCTGGTGGCGAGCGCGGGCGGGCCGATGGCCGAGGAGTTGCCGCGCGTCGGCGCCGAGCACGTGACGCTGCCGCTCGCCCGCAAGGATCCGCTTGCGCTGTGGCGCAACGCGGCGCTGCTGGCGGAGCTCGCGCGCGAGCGGAACGTCGTGCTGATCCACGCGCGCAGCCGCGCGCCGGCGTGGAGCGCCTGGCTCGCCGCGCGGCGCGCGCGCTGCCGCTTCGTCACCACCTATCACGGCGCCTATTCCGAGGGCTTCCCGGGCAAGCGGCTGTACAACTCGGTGATGGCGCGTGGCGAGCGCGTGATCGCGGTCAGCGGCTTCATCGCCAAGGTGATCGAGGAGCGGCACCTGCCGGACAGCGACATCATCCGCATCATCCCGCGCGGCGCCGACCTCAGGCGCTTCGACCCGGCGCTGGTCGAGCCCGCGCGCGCCGCCGCGCTGCGCGCGGCCTGGGGCGTCGCGCCGGACGCGCCGCTGCTGCTGCTGCCCGCGCGGCTGACGCGCTGGAAGGGCCAGGCGGTGCTGGTGGAGGCGATGGCGCGGGTGCCGCCGCCCGCCGTCGCGGTGCTGGTCGGCGAGGGCGGGCTGCGGGACGAGCTGGAGGCGCTCGTCGCCGCGCGCGGACTCGCGGGGCGCGTGCTGCTGCCGGGGCATGTCGAGGACATGCCGGCGGCCTATGCCGCCGCCGACCTCGTGCTGCACGCCTCGACCGAGGCGGAGGCCTTCGGCCGCACGGTGGTGGAGGCGGGCGCGATGGCGCGGCCGGTGATCGCCTCCGACCTCGGGGCGCCGCGCGAGACCGTCAGCGCGCCGACGACGGGCTGGCTCGTCCCGCCCGGCGATCCGGCGGCGCTCGCCGACGCGATCCTGCGCGCGCTGGCCGAGCCGCCCGAGGCGCGCGCGGCGATGGGCCGGGCCGCGCGCGAATGGGTGCTGTCGCGCTTCACCACGGACGCGATGCAGCGCGCGACGCTCGCCGTCTATGCCGAGTTGCTCGGGCCGCCGCCCTCCGCCGCCTCGGGCGGCTGAGGCGCGCGCTCGCCGTCGGCCGCGCCTGCCGGCGGCGCGGCGGCGTCGTCCGCGCCGATCGCCGCCAGCCAGTCCGGCCGCGCGGCGAGCCCGCCGCCCGGTCCTTCCACTCGCACGAAGCCGGACTGCGCCAGCAGCGCCTCCAGCGAGCCGAGGCCGCCATAGCGGGTTTCGCGGAGGGACCGGCCAGTGCGGTCGCGCACCAGTTTCCCGAGATGCGGCAGGTGCAGCGGCGCCTGCGCCTCGGCCAGGATCTGCCGCGCCGCTTCCTGCACCGCCGCCGCGACGTCCTCGCCGAAGGTCTCGTCCTCCGACGCCCAGCCGAGGTGGCGCGCCAGGTCGTCGAGGCCCACCACCTCGTCCGCCGCCGCCCGCAGGATGCGCCCGACCTCCGGGTGGGCGACGAGGCGGGTGCGGCGGTCGGCGGCGCGCAGCCGCAGCAGCAGGGGCACGAAATCGGCGTCCGTGCTCATCAGCGCGAAGCGCTCGATGCGCGCAAGCGGAGAGGCCAGCGCGTCCAGCACGTCGATCGCCATGCGGATGTCGGCGCCGTTCTTGAGGCGGGTGATGCGGGGGCAGTCCACCACCTCGAAGCCGGCGGCCTGGAAGGCCCAGCGGAACTCGCCGAACCACACCCGGTCGCCGTCCGGGGCTTCCAGGTAGCCGGCGGGGTTGAGGTAGCAGCGGCGGATCAGGCAGCGCGATGCCTCGCCGGCGACGAAGGAGAGCCAGGCGTCCGGCTCGGCGGCGAAGCGGTGGGCGATGGCGGCGCCCGCGCCTTCGCGGAGGCCGGAGAGGATGTTGTCGAAGTCGAGGAACAGCGCCGTCGCGGGGTCGGACATCGCGCCACACTACGCCGGGGCGGCGGCCGGGCAAGCGGCCTCGTCCGGCGCGCCCCGCTTGACGGCGGGCCGGGCCCGCGGGCAGCGTCAGGCGCCACATCGCGACAGGCTCGGATGACCCCGGATCTCCGCTTCCTCGCCCGTCTCGCCGCCGTCACCGCGGCGCTGCTGCTGCTGATCGGCGCATGGCAGACCATCCCGCTGATCCAGGCCGAGATCCTCGCCGCGCGGGCCGAGCCCCGGGCCATCACCCCGCGCGGGGATCTCTCCGAGGAGGAGCGGACGACCATCGCGCTGTTCGAGGCGGCGCGCGGCTCGGTCGTGTTCATCGCCACCACCGGCACCGCCTATGATCCGTGGACGCGCAACGTGTTCCGCGTGCCGCGCGGCACCGGCTCGGGCTTCGTGTGGGACCGGCTCGGGCACATCGTCACCAACCACCATGTGATCGCCGGAGCCTCGGGGGCGACGGTGCGGCTCGCGGACGGCCGGGCCTATGACGCCGTGCTGGTCGGCTCCTCGCCGGCGCATGATCTCGCGGTGCTGCGCATCCCGGTCGGCACCGGGCGGCCCGAGCCGATCCCGATCGGCACGAGCCGCGACCTGCGCGTCGGACAGAGGGTGTTCGCGATCGGCAACCCCTTCGGGCTCGACTGGACGCTGACCACCGGCATCGTCTCGGCGCTCAACCGCGAATTGCCGGCCGAGGGCGGCGGGGTGATCCGCGAGCTGATCCAGACCGACGCGGCGATCAACCCCGGCAACTCCGGCGGGCCGCTGATCGATTCCGCCGGCCGGCTGATCGGGGTGAACACCGCGATCTTCAGCCCCTCCGGCGCCTCGGCCGGGATCGGCTTCGCGGTGCCGGTGGACACGGTGAACCGCGTGGTGCCGCGGCTGATCGCCGAGGGTCGCTACCTTCGCCCCACCCTCGGCATCGCGGTGGACGAGCAGATCAACGCGGCGCTGTCCGCGAGGCTCGGCACGGAGGGGGTGTTCGTGCTGCGGGTCGAGCCGAACTCGCCGGCCGCGCGCGCCGGGCTGCAGCCGGCCCGCATCGGCCGCGACGGGGCGGTGCAGCCGGGCGACGCCATCCTGGCGGTCGCCGGCCGGCCGGTGCGGCGCGTCGCCGATCTTCTCGACGCGCTCGACCGGCTGCGGGCTGGCGAGGAGGTGGCGCTGACGATCCTGCGCGGCGGCAGCCGGGTGGAGATCCGCATCGTGCCGGAGGGCGCGGCATGAGCGACCTCGAGGCCGAACGCCGGCCGAAGCCCACGACGTGGGAGCTCTGGCGGGGCTTCACCCTGTACGAGAAGTTCGAGCACCTGGTGATCGGAGCGCTGACCGGGATCATCGCCGTCGTCATCCTGGCGGCGCTGTGGAACCTGTTCCTCAGGGTGTTCACCTCGCTCGTCCTCGCCGACGTCTTCGACCCGACCGACCCGGCGGCGTTCCAGGTGGTGTTCGGCGCCATCTTCACGGTGGTGATCGCGCTCGAGTTCAAGCGCTCGCTGCTGGTCGCCGCCGAGCGCCGCTTCAGCGTCGTGCAGGTGCGGGTGGTGGTGCTGATCGCGCTGCTTGCCGTGGTGCGGAAGTTCATCCTGCTCGACCTCAAGGAGACTGAGGCGCTCAAGGTCTTCGCTCTGGGTGCGGCGGTGCTGGCGCTCGGCGCCGTCTACTGGCTGGTGCGCGACCAGGACCGGCGCGAGGCCGAGCAGCGGGAGGCCGGGCGGCGGGACGCCGGGCCCCCTACATCCGCCAGCGCCTGACCGCGCCCTGCCAGGGATTGCGGCGCGGGTCGCCGCCCCAGCCGAGGCGCTCCGGCAGGTCGAGCGCAGGGGCGCGGCGCATCTCGGCCAGCCGCGCGATGCGCTCGGTGATCGTCGGGTGGGTGCGGAACAGGCGCAGCCAGCGCGGGCCGTTGCCGCCGGCGAGCCTCTCCCAGTCGTCCCCCTGCAGCCGATCGAGGCGGGCGAGGGCGGCGGCGAGCCCGTCCGGGTCGCCGGTCAGCTCCACCGCCCCGGCATCGGCCAGGAACTCGCGCCGGCGGGAGACGGACAGCGCCAGCAGATCGGCCGCCGTCGGCCCGAACCACAGCAGCATCAGCGCCAGCGGATGCACCAGCACCTCGCCGGCCATCAGCGCCGGCAGGGACAGCAGCAGCAGCAGCGCGCCAAGCCCCGCCATGCTGCGGGTGAGCGAGGCGGCCGAGGCGGCGATGCGCATCACCCTTGTGTCGCGGTGGCGGATGTGGGCGATCTCATGCGCCAGCACCGCCGCCACCTCGCGCGGCGGCAGGGCGCGCAAGAGGCCGAGGGTGACGGCGACGGCCGAACGCTCCGGCGTGCCGGTCGCCATCGCCTGCAGCCGCCGGTCGGGCAGCAGGTAGAGTTCGGGCGGGCGGGCCAGCCCGGCGCGCGCGGCCAGCGCGCGGGAGAGGGCGCAGAGATCCGGCGCGGCATGCGGGGAGAGGCGCACACCGCCGAACAGGTGGCGGAACAGCGCCCCGCCTGGCTCCGGGTCGAACAGCAGCAGGAGCAGCGCGGCCGTCGCGGCCCCGAACAGCCCCGGCACGCCGCCGAGCACGAGGCCCGTCAGCCCGGCGAGCGCCGAGAGGCCGCCGAGCAGCAGCGCCGTCTGCCAGCGGTTGCGCGCCGCCTGGCGGGCAAGCTCCGCCTCGTCCAGCGCCAGCACCTCGCCTCGCCGCATGTGACCCCTCCGCTGCCCTGCCTTGACGGCGGGGAACGGGATGCACATCGTCCGCCGCCCCGCAACCCCGCGTCCGGACAAAGCGAGACATGCCCGCGATCACCCTGCCCGATGGTTCCGTCCGTTCCTTCGACGGGCCGGTCACGGGCACGACGGTCGCGGCCAGCATCGGCCCCGGCCTGGCCAAGGCGGCGCTGGCGATGGAGGTGGACGGGCGGCTGCGCGACCTGTCGGCCACCATTTCGGCCGATGCGCGGGTGCGCTTCATCACCCGCCGCGACCCCGAGGCGCTGGAGCTGATCCGCCACGACTGCGCGCATGTGCTGGCCGAGGCGGTGCAGGCGCTGTTCCCCGGCACCCAGGTGACGATCGGGCCGGCGATCGAGCACGGCTTCTATTACGACTTCGCGCGCAACGAGCCGTTCACGCCGGAGGACTTCCCGGCGATCGAGGCGAAGATGCGCGAAATCGTCGCGCGCGACAGCCCCTTCGTGCGCGAGGAATGGGACCGCGAGGAGGCGATCCGCTTCTTCCAGGAAAAGGGCGAGCGCTACAAGGCGCAGATCATCGAGGACCTTCCGGGCACGGAGACCATCAGCGTCTACCGGCAGGGCGAGTGGCTCGACCTCTGCCGCGGGCCGCACATGCGCTCGACCGGCGATGTCGGCACCGCCTTCAAGCTGATGAAGGTGGCCGGCGCCTACTGGCGGGGCGACCACCGGAACCAGATGCTCTCGCGCATCTACGGCACCGCCTGGCGCGACGAGAAGGAACTCGCCGCCCACCTGACGATGCTCGAGGAGGCCGAGAAGCGCGACCACCGCCGGATCGGCCGCGAGATGGACCTGTTCCACCTGCAGGAGGAGGCGGTCGGCTCGGTGTTCTGGCACCCGAAGGGCTGGCGCCTCTACCGCACCGTCGAATCCTACATGCGGCGGCGGCTCGACGCGTCCGACTACGCCGAGGTGCGGACGCCGCAGCTGGTGGACCGCAGGCTGTGGGAGGCCTCGGGCCACTGGGAGAAGTTCCGCGAGAACATGTTCCTCGCCACCGTGGAGGACGAGGGCGAGAAGGACCGCATCCTGGCACTCAAGCCGATGAACTGCCCGTGCCACGTGCAGATCTTCAACCAGGGCCTGCGGTCCTACCGCGACCTGCCGCTGCGCATGGCCGAGTTCGGCTCCTGCCACCGCTACGAGCCGTCCGGCGCGCTGCACGGCATCATGCGGGTGCGCGCCTTCACCCAGGACGACGCCCACATCTTCTGCACCGAGGCGCAGATCGCCTCCGAGACGGTGCGCTTCGTCGAGCTCCTCTCCTCGGTCTATCGCGACTTCGGCTTCCCCGAGTTCCGCGTGAAGTTCAGCGACCGCCCGGCGAAGCGCGCGGGCAGCGACGCGGTGTGGGACCAGGCGGAGGGCGCGCTGAAGGAGGCCTGCCGCATCGCCGGCGTGGACTATGCGCTGAACCCGGGGGAGGGCGCCTTCTACGGCCCGAAGCTCGAGTTCGTGCTGCGCGACGCGATCGGGCGGGACTGGCAGTGCGGCACGCTGCAGGTGGATTTCGTGCTGCCCGAGCGGCTCGATGCGGAATACGTCGCCGAGGACGGCAGCCGGAAGCGGCCGGTGATGCTGCACCGCGCCATCCTCGGCAGTTTCGAGCGCTTCCTCGGCATCCTGATCGAGCAGCACGCCGGGCGCTTCCCGTTCTGGCTCGCGCCCGTCCAGGTGGTGGTGGCGACGATCGTGGACGACGCCGCGCCCTTCGCGCGCGAAGCGGCGGCGGCGATGACCAGGGCCGGGCTGCGGGTGGAGGTGGACCTGCGCAACGAGAAGATAGACCGCAAGGTGAAGGACCACATCAACGCCCGCGTGCCGGTGCTGGCGGTGATCGGGAGGCGGGAGGCGGAGCAGGGCGCCGTCGTGCTGCGCCGCCTGCCTGGGCGGGAGCAGGAGGTGCTGCCGCTGGCCGACGCGATCGCCCGGCTGGCGGCGGACGCGACACCGCCCGACCTGGCGGCGGTTGCAGCCGCCTGATCGCCGTCCCATAAGAGCAACGTCCGATCACAGCCACAGGAGCGACCTTGGCCAGAGGCCCCTTTCCGTCCCCCCAGGCCCCGACCCGCGACGGCCCCCGCGTGAACGAGGAGATCCGCGTCCCCCAGGTGCGGCTTATTGATGCCGCCGGCGAGATGATCGGCGTGATGAGCGCCCGCGAGGCGCTGATCCGCGCCTTCGACGCCGGGCTGGACCTGGTGGAGATCTCGCCGAATGCGGTGCCGCCCGTCTGCAAGATCCTCGACTACGGCAAGTACAAGTACGAGCAGCAGAAGAAGGCCAACGAGGCGCGGAAGAAGCAGAAGGTCGTCGAGATCAAGGAGATCAAGGTCCGTCCGAACATCGACGACCACGACTACGACGTGAAGATGCGCCAGATGAAGGGCTTCATCGAGGAAGGCGACAAGGTGAAGGTGACGCTGCGGTTCCGTGGCCGCGAGATGGCGCACCAGGACCTGGGCGCGAAGGTTCTGGAGCGGATCCGGAACGATCTGGCGGACCTCGTGAAGGTCGAGCAGTTCCCGAGGCTCGAGAACCGCCAGATGATCATGGTGCTGGCGCCGAAGTGAGGCTTCGGCCGAACCACGCCGCGAAGGGGCAGGCGCGCTTGCGGGCGCGCCTGGCTTCGGCGGCATAGGCGCCGGGCGGGCGGGGTTCCGGGGGCGCGAGCACGGCGGCCAGCGCATCCCAATCCGCCTGCGTCGCCGCCGCGGTTTCGACGGTTTCGGACAAATCATACAGCGCGTCGGCATAGGCCGCCTGCGGCACCGGCTGCGCCAGCAGGAAGGGGCGTTCGGCGCGCAGATTCACGGGCTCGCCCGCGCGGGTCAGGCGCAGGTTCACGAACAGCGGGCCCTGCCAGCGGTCGGTTTCCACCAACCCCTCGAAATGCTCGACGCCCGGGATTCGCGGGGCATTGGCCGGCGCGCGCAGCAGCAGCGACCAGCCGGGGGGCGTCCGCGCGACGAGCCCGGTCCAGATCTGCACGACGCCGGGTTCCGGCAGCGCCGTCAGGAAGGGCGGAGAACAGCCGGCGAGCGCGGCAGGCGCGGCCTGGTCGAAGGCGGCGGCGTAGTCCGGGAACTGGATGGCGTCGTCCAGCACCTGCCAGCCCTCGAAGGGCGCCATGTGCCAGAGGATGCGCTCGCCGTCCCACAGCAGCGACACATCGGCGGGCGGGTGGAGGAGGAAGCCGTGCTGCGTCGCCTGGGCCAGCGCGTCGCACCAGCGGGCGGCGCGCAGCGGGATCAGGCCGCCGGCGTCCCGGTCGGCGCGGCGCGGCGCGGTGGCGGAGGGGATCAGGCGCAGGAAGCGGAAGCGCGGCGCGTCGGGCATGGGAAGATCATCCTTGCGGATGGCGGGGCGGCGCGGGGGGACGCCGCCCCGGCCCGGGTGATCAGCGGTGCTTCAGCGCCGCACCGAGGCGGACGCGGCGGGCATCGGCCACCGCCGGCAGGGGCGCGCGCAGGGCGGCGCCGAGGCGCACGCGGCCGGGATCGGCCACCATCGGCAGCGGCGCGCGCAGCGCGGCGCCGAGGCGGACACGGCGGGCATCGAGGATGTTCGGGAGGGTCATGGAGGTCAACTCCTGTCCAGCGGGGTTCGGGTGGGGCCTCCTGCCCCGCCCGCCGCGCGGCGAGTGCCGGCGACGGGCCAGAACGTAACGTGAACATATCTCAGCATGCAAGACCTTTTTCCTGCTCCCGGGCAAAATCCCAGCGATCTGCGGAAAATCGTCCTTGACGACGATTTCACGCCGGAGCGCGCGCTTCTCACGCGCGCCGCCGGCCACGCGGCGCTATCTCTCGCCTTGAACGCAAGGGTTGACCAGGCCGTGAGCCTCCTCTCCTTCCCCCGACAGGGCGCCACCCCGATGGTTTCCGCCCGCCACGACAACGCCGCCCTCGCCGCCGCCGCCCGCCGCCTGCTGGCCCTGCGCGACCAGGCAGGGCCCCTCACCGCCGCCGCGCCGCCGCCCGTGCGCAGCCTGGCCGACGCGATCGACCGGGACCTGCTGATCTTCCGTCTCGAACAGGCGGTGCAGGACCTGCGCGCCGCGCTCTCCGCGCTCGACCCCGGCCAGCCGGAGGGCTGACACCCCTCGCCCTGCGGCGGCGCCGGTTGCCGCGCATTCCCCGCGCGCGGGTTTTCCGCCACCCTTGCGCCGATGCCGCGCGATGCGCCCCCGTCGTCCGGGGACTGGCGACTTCGCCTGACCCTGTTCGGCCGCATGGAAGCCTGGAGCCTGACGAGCGAGCGCGTGCTGCCGCGCGGCCGCAAGGCCCGGGCCGCGCTGGCCCTGCTGGCGTTGCGGCCCGCCGACGCGCCGGCCCTGCCGCGCACCCGGCTCGCCGCCACCCTCTGGTCCCGCGTGCCGGAGGAGCAGGCGCGCGCCTCGCTGCGGCAGGCGGTGCTGGACCTCTCCCGCGCGCTCGCCCCCTGCGGCGAGGGGCTGCTGCGGGTGGAGCGCGACCGCCTCGCGCTCGCCCCCGGCCTCGTCTGGGCGGATGCGGCGGCGGCGCTGGCGGCGACGCCGGAGCGGCCGGAGGCCCTCTCCCTCGCCGCGCAGCCCCTGCTGCCGGAGCTGCGCGGCCTCGACCCCGTGCTCGACCGGGTGATCGAGGCCGAGCAGGCGCGCATCACCGCCCATGCCGCGGCCGTGGCGCGCGCCGTGCTGGCCGCGACGCCGCCCGGCGAGGCCTGGCTGGCCGCGGCGGCGCGGCTGTTCGAGCTGGACCCCGCCGCCGCCGACGTGGCGGAGGCGCTGCTCGGCGCGCTGGCCGAGGCGGGGAACACGGCAGCCGCGCTCGACGCCTGGCGCCGGCACGGCGCGGCGCTGGCGGCGCGCGGCGAGGCGCCGCGGGCGGAGGTGGCGCGGATCGCCGCCGGGCTCGGCCGCGGCCCCGCCCGCCCCGCCGCCCCTGTCCCGCCGCGGCGCGGCGTGCGCATCGGCGTGCTGCCGCTGGCGCTGCTCGGCGAGGAGACGCCGGCGCATCTGGCCGAGGCGCTGTCGGTCGAGATCGCCGGGTCGCTGGCGCGCTTCCGCTGGCTGTTCGTGGCGGATTCCGCGTCGCTCGCGGCGTCCGGGGGGGCGGCGCGCGGGCTCGATGTGCTGCTGTCGGGCAGCGTGCAGCGGGCGGGCGGGCGGGTGCGGCTGTCGCTCCGCCTCTCCGAGGCTGCGCCGCCCGGCCGGCTGCTGTGGAGCGAGCGCTTCGACGCCGACGCCGCCGATCTGCTCGCCCTGCAGGACGAGGCAGCGGCGCGCGTCGTCGCGCGGCTCGATCCCGAACTGCTGCTGATCGAGAGCCGCCGCGCCGCCGAGCGCCGCGCCGCCGACCCAGACGCCTATGAGCTGCTGCTGCGCGCGATCCCCGCGCTGTCGCGCCTCGATCGCGCCGAGTTCCTCGCAGCCGGCGAGGCGCTGGCCGAGGCGGCGCGGCGCGACCCGGGCTTCGCCGCCGCCCATGCCTGGCGGGCCTACTGGCACCTGCTGCTGGTCGGGCAGGGCTGGGCGGCGGACCATGCCGCGGCCCTGGCGGAGGCGGATGCGGCGGCGGCGCGGGCGGTGGCGCTCGACCCGTCCGACGCGCAGGCGCTCACCATCCGCGGCCATGTGCGGGCCTATCTCCACCATGCACCGGAGGAGGGGCTGGCGCTGCACCGCCGCGCGCTGGCGCTGAACCCGAACCTGGCCATGGCCTGGGCCTTCGCGGGGCTGGCGGAGTCCTATTGCGGGCGGCACGAGGCGGCGCTCCTGTCGTTCGACCGCTACCGCGCGCTGGCGCCGGCGCATCCTCTGGCCTTCTTCTTCGACGCGGGGCGGGCGGTGGCGCTGCTGTTCTCGGGGCGGGAGGCGGAGGCGGCGGCGGAGGCGGAGCGGGCTGCGGCGCTGAACCCGGCCTTCTCCTCGGCGTTGCGCATCCGGCTCTGCGCGCTCGGGCTGCTCGGGCAGGACGGGGCGGCGGTGCGGGCGCGGCTCGAGGCGCTGGAGCCGGGCGTGACGGTGGCGGACTGCCTGCGGCGCGCGCCGCTGACCGCGCGCGACCGGGCGCGCTACGCGGAGGGGCTGAGACGCGGCGGGCTGCCGGAGGGGTGAGCCGCGCTACTCCCGCTTCATCATCCGGATCAGCACGATGATCGGCAGCAAACCGACCGCGACGATCATCAGCGCGGCGGTGGAGGCCTCGGCCAGCCGCTCGTCGGAGGCGAGGTTGTGCACGCGCACCGCCAGCGTATCGAGGTCGAAGGGCCGCACGATCAGCGTCGCCGGCAGTTCCTTCATGGTGTCCACGAACACCAGCACCGCCGCCGACAGCAGCGCCCCGCGCGCGAGCGGCAGTTCGACGCGGCGCACCGCCTCGCCCGGGCTGGCGCCGAGGGTGCGCGCCGCGCCGGCGAGCGAGGGCTTGAGCCGCGCGAGCCCGCTGTCCACCGCCTGCAGCGCGACGGCCAGGAAGCGCACGAGATAGGCGAACACCAACGCGACCATGGTGCCGGACAGCAGGAGGCCGCTCGAGACGCCGAGATTGGCGCGCAGCCAGGAATCGAGCGCGTTGTCGAACAGCCCGAAAGGCACCAGCGTGCCGACCGCGATGACCGAGCCGGGCACCGCGTAGCCGAGCATCGCCACCCGGTTGGCGCCTCGGGTCAGCGGAGACGGCGCAAGGCGCGCGCCCCAGGCGAGCAGCGCCGCCAGCACGACAGCCAGCGCCGCCGTGATCGTCGCCAGCATCAGGCTGTTGGTGGCAAACGGCAGGAAGCGGTGCGGCGCCAAAGGATCGCCGACCGTAAGCGCCAGATAGGCGAGCGTGCCCGCCGGCAGCAGGAAGCCGAAGGAGAGCGGCGCGGCGCAGGCCGCGAAGGCCGCCGCCGCCTTCCAGCCGGTGAGCTGCACCGGGCGGAAGGGCGGGTGGCGCGTGGTGGTCGGGTGGAAGCGGCGCCCCCCGCGCGAGGCGTGTTCCAGCAGCAGCAGCAGCGCGACGACGCCCATCAGGCAGGCCGCGAGCTGGCTTGCCGCGCCGCGGTCGCCCATCGCGAACCAGGTGTCGTAGATGCCGGTGGTGAAGGTCTTGATCGCGAAGTGCTGCACGGTGCCGAAATCGGCCAGCACCTCCATCAGCGCGAGCGCGGTGCCGCCCGCGATCGCCGGGCGCGCGAGCGGCAGCGCGACGCGGAAGAACGACGATGACAGGCTGTGGCCGAGGGTGCGCGAGCACTCGATGAGGCAGGTGGACTGCTGCAGGAAGGCGGTGCGGCAGAGGAGATAGACGTAGGGGTAGAGCACCGCGCCCAGCACCAGCGCCGCGCCCGGCAGCGAGCGGACCTCGGGGAACCAGTATTGGCCGTAGGAGAGCCCCGTGACGTCGCGGATCGCCGACTGCACCGGGCCCGGCACCTCGAACAGCCAGGTCACGACATAGCCGCAGACATAGGCCGGCATGGCGAGCGGCAGCAGCAGCGCCCATTCCAGCGCGGCGCGGCCGCGGAACTCGCAGGCGGTGACGAGCCAGGCCGAGACCGCCCCGGCCGAGGCGGCGATGGTGCCGACCATCAGGCAGAGCAGCAGCGTGTTGCCGAGCATCTCCGGCAGGGTGGTGACGGCGATGTGGCTCCAGACCCCGCCCGCCGGGGTTGCGGCGGCGAGCAGCACGGCCGCGACCGGCAGGCAGATCAGCGCCGCGACGAGGAGCGAGAGCCGCGACCAGAGCGGCGTGCGTCGCCGGGGCGGAAGGTCGGCGCGCGAAGCCGCGGCGGTGGTGGACATGCGGGCGGCGTGGCCTTGTGTGGCGCGGGCAGGGCGAGCGGTTGTTGCGAACCGCTCGCAACGGCTTCTAGCACGGGTGGGGCAGGTCCGGAAGCCGTGCGGGACGCAGCGCGCCACCGGGCGTCGCCCGGCCGCGCCGGGGGCCGTGGGTTCGGCGCCGGGCGAAGGGGTGATAGGCTGACGTTGCCGCGCGCCCGCGCGCCGCCAAGGCCGCAAGGCCAGCCACCCATGCCGGAGACGCGAATGAGCATCCCGACCGCCACCGAGAAGCGCCTGCTGACCGCCGACGAGTTCGACACCGTGGCGAAGAGCCACCACCCCGCCGTCGAGGCGCTGGAGAAGCCGGAGCTGATCGCGCTGATCCGCCGGCTTCGCGAGTTCCGCGACCGCTCGACCGACATCGCCCGCCAGCAGCGGCGGGAGATGCGCGGCAAGGCCGACCCGCGCGGCGCCCGCCCCGCCGCCGACAACACCGGCACGACGATGAAGAAACAGATCTTCGCGCAGGCGCTGAAGCGCGCGAACCGCGAACTGGCGCGGCTCCTGGATGCCGAGAAGCGCCCGACCATGGGCGAGATCGGCCGCCGCGCGCTGGAGTTGAAGCGCGCCAACGCCCGCGCGCCGCATCATACCAACTCTCACTGATCAGAACCGATGTGCCCAGTCCCGCAGTCCGATGGACATGATGCGCCAGGGCTGATCGACGAGGCGGTTCCAGGCATGGCAGCAGTGACCGACGATGTCGTCGTGAT